>ENA-ORRT01000882-ORRT01000882.1-human-gut-metagenome-genome-assembly--contig:-NODE-882-length-11321-cov-2.07669_pt1 | contig 11321 bp, 6 predicted proteins | sample MGYA00242181_ERZ509146 | MGnify/ENA primary metagenome ERZ509146 (study PRJEB26280, sample SAMEA2338624) | human gut metagenome | biome: human gut; feature: human-associated habitat; material: faeces...
GTCGACGATTGCGTGGTGGGTGGAGCCCGCCTGGCCGAACGAGGTGCCCGCGTGGGTACCGATGATCTTGACATTTGCGTTCTGATAGCAGACGTCCGCGTGCAGCTGATCCGCCACGCGCAGCGACGCAAACGTGGACATCGTGGAGATGAAGGGGACAAGGCCCGCCTTCGCCATGCCGGCCGCGATGCCGACCATGTTCTGCTCCGCAATACCGACGTTAAAGAAGCGGTCCGGGAACTCCTTCCCAAAGACGCCGATCTTTGTGGAACCACCGAGATCCGCCGTCAGGGCGACGATATCGGGATGCTCCTTCGCAAGCTCACAGAGTGCCTGGCCGTAGTACTCGGCTGTCGCCATAGCATCGGAGCCAACCGCTGTATAAACCAATCCTCCTGCCATGATTAAGCCTCCTTCTCAACACGCGCAACGCGCTTTTTGTATGTCTCATCCAGGCTGGCGGCCGCCTTATCGTGCATATCCTGGTCGATCGCGCCATAGTGCCACTTGTACTGATTCTCCATGAAGTCAATGCCGCAGCCCTTGATGGTCTTGGCGATGATCATGGTGGGCTTACCCTTGCAGGCAAGGCCGTTGTCGATCGCCTCGCAGATCTCCTTGATATTGTTGCCGTCGATCGTAAGGGTGTTGAAGCCGAAGGCCTCAAACTTCTTATCGAGCGGCTCAAGGGCCATCTCCTCCTCCGTGGGGCCGTCCATCATGAGCATGTTGCGGTCCACAAAGCAGATGAGGTTGTCGAGCTTAAACTGTGCGGCGGACATGGCGGCCTCCCAGTTGGAGCCCTCGTCCAGCTCGCCGTCGCCAAGCATACAATAGGTGATGTAGTCCTTACCGCGGACGCGAGCCGCTAGCGCCGTACCGACGGCGATGGAGAGACCGTGGCCGAGGGATCCGGTAGACGCATCCACGCCGACGACCTTGTTGGAATCCAAATGGACGCCCATCTTGGAGCCGGAGAGGTTGAACGTCTTGAGCTGATCCTTTTCATTCCACCCTTTGTCAATCAAAAGTCCGGCATAGCCGATGCCGATGTGTCCCTTGGAAAGGATGAAGCGGTCCCTGTCGATCCAGTTGGGATCCTCCACCTTGATGTTCATATACTTGTAATACAGGCATACGAGCATATCCATAGCGCTCAGGCTGCCACCGATGTGACCGCTACCGGCGCACAGGGTGGTGTCCAGTGTGGTGTGCCTGAGCTGGTTTGCTTTTGCTTCCAGATCAAGCCATTCCTGCTTGGTAAGTGGCATGTAAATTGCCTCCTCTTTCAAAATTCTTTTCAATGCTAAACGGCAGTGCCAATGCCGAAAAGTTCAGACAAATTAGAGCGGATGACGCTCACGCAGAACTTTGAACGCCTCCTCGGCGATCTCGATCGTGCGGTTGATATCCTCATCAGACAGAGATGCGTTGATGAAATGGTTGTGGTGCGAGGTCAGGAAGACGCCGCGCTTAACCATCTCGGCAATAAACTCCTGGTGGAGCATCAGGGAGTCATCGTCCGCCGTGCGCAGATAGAACAGTGCCGGTGCACCAGTGGCCTTCAGATGGAAGCCGTGCTCCTTCGCCGCGGCGACCAGACCGGTGGTGAGCTTTTCACCCTTTTCTTTAAACAAAGCGGGTGCGTTGATCTTCTTGAGCTTGTTGATGCAGGCAATGCCAGCCGCAAACGGGACGGCGCTCATCCAGTAACTACCTGTGTAGGTGATGGAACTGACGACATCCTTGAGGTCTGCACGGCCACACAGAGCGGAGACGTTGTAGCCATTGGCCAGTGCCTTGCAGAAGCAGATCAGATCCGCCTTAAAGCCAAAATAGTGATCGCTGCCGGCCAAATCCAGGCGGAAGCCTGCGCGCACATCGTCAATGATGAGAACGGTGCTGTTGTCATCGCAGAGCTTGCGGACCTTTTGCCAGAAGCCGTCCGCCGGGAACTCATTATCCATAAAGTTGCCATGCATATACGGCTGTGCAATGATACCGGCGATCTCACCCTTGTTCTCATTGAACACACGCTCGAGAGCGGCATAATCATTCCACGGAACGTAGATGTTGTTGCACACTTCCTCCTCCAGGATGCCGGGATAGTCGAGCTTCTGGGTCCACGGTGAAACGCCGTGATAGTACCCGTTGAAGAAGACGATCTTCTTCCGATGGGTGGCCGCGCGTGCAGTGATGACCGCCAGAGAAGTGACGTCATTGCCGTTCTTGGCAAAGAATGCCCAGTCCGCACAGGCGACGGTATCGACCAACAGCTCGGCAAAATCGACCATCACAGAGGACGGGATCGTGACGCAGTTTTCCTTTTTCAGCTGTTCAAGCGCCGCGGCATCGACATCCGGATCGCAGTAGCCGAGCACGTTAGGGCCATAGCCGCACATATAGTCGATATACTTGTTGCCATCCAAATCCCAGAAATAGGTGCCCTGCGCCTTTGAGGAGTAGAGCGGGAAGGCATCGTTGGGAATGTAACATCCCTCCGACGGCCCCTGGTGGCCATAGATACCGGACGGGATTACCTTGAACGCCCGGTTGAACATTTCGCGGCTTTTTGTGTAGGTGTTGATTTTAAAGCTCATAGTCCGCGCCCCCTTTTTAGGATAAGTACAGGCTGACCCTGTCGAGAATACGGTTGACGTTGTCAATCATGTTGACCATACCACGCATGGAAATCGTGCCATCGCAGATGCAACCCATTGCGCTTAATTGACCGGAGAGAACGCCGCCAACCACATCGAGAGAGCTGAACTCCATCGCCGCGCGCGGATTCTCACAGGGCTTTTTGATGGTGACCATGTGGTGATTACGTACGCGAATTGTTGCGCCGATGGAATCCTTAACGCCCATGGCGATCTCTCCGTCGGGGATCAGGTTGGCGCTGAACTTGCCGCTCTGATCGTTATTGCCCACCTGGGAGATGGCAACTGCTGCACAGTAGAGCGTCATCTGGATGCTCTTTTTGCGGAACTCCGGATCCTGCATATCCTCATCGCTGGGGCGGAGATACTTGGCGAGCAGATCCGTCAGCGGAACGAACGTTTTGAGCAGGAACCCGATCCGTGTAAATCCCTTGGAGGGGATCGGCGTAGTAGTGCCGTCGATCAGGCCGTTAAATTTTTCACAGGAGGAAAACGGAAGTTTGACATCGCACTCCCTGATCCCATCCTCCATGCGGCACTTGCCATTTTTGAACAGAAGTGTCGCGCTCGGTCCGCCCTTGACCTCAAAACCGATCCGAATCGGTTTTTTACCGCTGAGAAGGGCGCTGGCATTCTCATCCAGTTCACACAGATTTTCCAGTGTTCCAAGGACGGCAAACATATTGATGTAGGCCATCGTTTTGGAATCAGTCGTTGTCAGCAAAACACATTCCTCCCTGCTATCAGGCGAGCATTCACTCATATGATTAGCCAGTCAAAGATCGGACGAGTGTTTACTCGATCGACTTTTTAAGGGAAACATACGGTTTAAAAATAATCGCCCAAAATATTTATATTGCTATTTTAACAAAAGATTGATATAATGTCAATTCCATTTTTACAATTATGACTAACAAGAATCCCGTCCGTTTTGTGTGATATTTGACCAATGGAGCCCTATCTTATCCCACCTGCAGGTTGCCGCTTGTGCGTGCATAATGGAATAGATACTGCTGTGCGATCCCTTCCACGCCACGGGCACACGCCGGGAACCCCTGCGGATAGTAGGCAGCAAGGACCCGCTTCATCCAGACATCCATCGGGCATACCTGGATACGTCCCGCCCCGTAGAGCAGCGTACAATCGGCCACCTTAATACCCACGCCCGTAATCTTCATCAGCTCTGCACGGGCACTCTCAAGCGGCATATCTGACAGTCTGTCCAAGCGCACTTCACCGGAAGATACCCGGCGGGCGGCATCAATGATATACCGGGCACGAAATCCCGCCCGCAGCGGTGCCAGATCCTCCGGTGACAACACTGCCAGCCGCTCCGCCCCCGGGAAGGTGAAATCCCCCGGCGCCGTCTCTTCCCCAAAATATTCGCACAGCCGTGAAATTATGCCCTTGATCCGGGGAATATTGTTGTTTTGGGAGATGATAAAGGAACACAGTGCCTCCCACGGCTCCTGCCGAAGGATCCGAATCCCGCGGCTGGCACGGATGGCACGCGCCAAAATCGGATCCTCACACAGGCGCGCCAGCACGGCTGGATAATCCCGTTCTAAATCAAAATACAGCGACCAGACCCGTTCAAAATCCGTTTGGTTCGTATCATACAGCACCAGGTGCTCCCCTTCGTAGCCGATGGTGAGAGGAAGCCCAAATGCCACGCCGTGCCACCGTCCATCCTCCAACCGGCTCCATCGGAACGCCTGGCCGCAGTCCAGGGTCAAAGGCAGCGACAGACAGGGAACCCCCCGCACTACCAAATCCGTTCCACGCGTTTCAACCTCCAGCATACACATCCTCCTTCGGAAGTTTCTGACAATATCATACCATTTTTGATACCAAAACGAAACAGGAATTCTCCCCCTTTCGATAGACGTAAAGGAAATAAAACAGTTTGTATAACTCTGTTGACAAACATTTGAATTGTAAAGAAAATGTTTTTACAGGAATAATTTGGCGCTATTTATTGGTTTCAGGCCATATTCGTCCACAATTTCCACCGGGTTTTCCACAGAATCGGTTGAAACCGTTATACTATTTGTATATTTCGAATCTTTTTCAGTATCCAGCCCGAATAAACACTGTATTGCAAGCCACAATAAAGAAAAAAGGAGGCGGAGAAATGATCAAAGGAATTAACAAGCAGGTTGTCGAGATCACCCAGGAGGAAAACAGCTATTTTGAGCGAATCCTCTTTTTTGTAAAGCCGGAATACTCCACCATTAGCGAGAAGCAGCTCCGGGAGCGCGCACAGCAGATCGGCAGTGAGGCCGGACCGCCTCCCGCTATGAAGATACGAAACCGCCGTCTGTTCACCGTTCTGGGGCTGCTCTGTTCCGCCGGCGCAGGGGCCGCCATATCCGCCCTGATCGCCTCACTGATCTGAGAAAAACACAAATGGCAGGATGAGCTGATGCGAGAATTAAAAAATCGAACAAAAGCTATCGCCATCAGCCAGTGCCCCATTTGCCCTCCCGATCCGCAGACGGGGACTCCCTTGTTCACCATGCGGATATTTCCCCAAACAGGGCTCCTCCCACGCATGGAGGCCTGGATGACCCACAATTGAATACCCCGGTACGTTAAAACTCCCCCGGCGGAAAACCGCCGGGGGAGTTTCTACGGGGTGGGATAAAGGTCTGATCCCAAGAAGACAATCATTACTTTGCCTGCCAATCCCACTTGTGGAAGCGAACCTTAACGATGTCTGTGGCAACATTGCCATTGACATCTGTCACCGTGACCTTAACCCACATGGAGCGGGCACCGATGCCCTTTCCGTTCGGGGTGATGGTCGCCGTTCCGTCGCCATTATCCGTGATTGTGGCTTCCGGATCATCGACAGACCAATTCGCGGCCTCCCACTTGATGCTCGCAACATCCACACCCTCGAGGCCCTCGAGGTGCAGTGTGACAGGCTGGCTCTTGTAAGTCTTCATCCAGGAGACCTTGTAGTAGATCACGTCGTCATCACGTCTGTCGCCACCGGCGATAGAGATCACATCGATCCGGTTGTACGTGGTCAGGCCGGCGATCGCATCGCGGACGGCCTGAGCAGCCGCGTCAATCACAGACTGATAGGAGACATCCTGATCGCGCTCAACAAGGCCAGCCTCGGTAACAGCGTTCTGGAGCGCCTCGATGGAAGTGAGCGTGTACTGATCCTTCAACGCGTCCAGATCGGCCAGCAGGGCCTCCGCCTCAGCGACGGCGGCATCCAGTTCACTGTAATCCGCGTCCTCAAGGCTCAGTTCCATGCCGTTCAGCCTGGCGGCCATATCCTCGACTGCCTGCTGCTGGGTGATATCCGGGTTGGAATCGCGCAGGGCGATCGCCTCGGCCAGCACGGCCTCGAACGCCTGACGGGAGGTCTCAGTGTAGTTCATGTAATCCGGAGCGGCCTTCTTCGCCTCAGCGGCGTCGATGGCGGCGTTCAGGGAATCCAGATTCGCGCCGACATAGGACGGGTTCTCCGCGATCTCATCGACGGCGTCGATGGCGTTGTCAACCTTATCCTGATCCTTGATGGTCAGATCCTCATCCAGGATCTCATAGAGATTATCGAGCGCGTCATTCACCTTTTCGATATACTCATCGGTGTACTGGTCGCTGTTATCAATGATCTCCTCCGCCTTGTCGATCGCATCCTGAACGCCGGACTTATCGGCGGGCTTGAGCTCCAGCTCCATGGCGCCGAGCGCCTCGGCCTTGGCTGCGATCTCGTCGTTGTCCGTGATATCCAGATCCTGCTCGAGGTATGCCTCAGCATCCGCGATGGCGGCCTTCAGCGCCTCAATGGAAGCGTCGGTGTAGTCGTTGATGTCCTCGGCCTCGAGCTTCGCCTTGGCGGCGTCGATGGCGTCGGCGAGTGCCTGCTTGTCGGCCGGGTTGTAGCTGCCATCAGCGGCCGCGATTGCATTGTCAATGGCGGTGGCGAACGCGTCAACCGCCTCCTGATCTCGAATGGTGTATGCACCGCGGTCGATCCCGTTGGCGGCATCCAGCGCGTCCTGAATCATCTGGAGGGCTTCCTGCGTATAGATCGCCTGGTTTTCCTCATCGGCGAGGAATTTCTCCGCTGCGTCGATTGCAGCGTCTACCTTGGCATAATCTGCACCTTTCAGTACAAGTTCGACAGCTTCGAGCGTCTTGTAGGCCTCATCCACCCGCCACTGCATCGTGATGTCGTAGTTGGCGGCAATGACTGCGTTTGCAGCGCTGATGGCGGCCTGGAGGGCTTCCTTGGACTCCGTGGTGTATTCATCGGAGGCGTTGTTGAGCGCATCCTGCTTCTCTGCGATAAGGGCTTTGAGCGCCACAGTATCAGCCGCATTCTTCTCAAGCTGATAGGAATTGAGCATGGTAACCGCATCGTCCACAATCTGCTGATCGCGGATGGAGAGCGTGTGGTCGATGGTTCCGGCAGCCTTGATCATGCTCTCCAGGCGGGCAAGAGATGCAGCCTTGTAGAGCGGGTCGCCATCCTCTGTGACAGCTGTGCGGGCAATCTCGAGCTCCTGGGTACGCGCCTTGATGGCCGCCTCAAGTTCGCTGTAATCGGCGAGTACCACGTCCATCTGGACCATGGCGTCGGCGAGCTTCTTGGCGGCGGCGGCTACGGCCGCCTCGTCGTCAATGGTCAGCTCCTGCTCGAGCAGGGTCTGCGCCTGGGCGAGAGCGGCTTCCAGCGCAGCGCGGGAATCCGCCGTATAATAGGTCTCATAGTCGGAGACCTGTGTCATCTCAATGGCATCCTCAATAAACTGCTCCAGCGTCGTAGTGTCAGCAGGCAGCTTGACCATAGTCTTCATCGCAGTGTCCAGGGCGTTGTATGCCTCATCGACAAGATTCTGTTTGTCAATCGTGTAGTCTGCATCCTGAACATCCATCGCCGCAAGCAGTGCGGCTTCAAGCGCCTTGATGGAATCGACCGTGTACACGTTATCACTGCTCAGATAGATCTCCGTCGCCGTATCGACAAGGGTGTCCAGTGCCGCATAGTCGGCGGGGAGCATTTTCAGGTCTGAGATTGCATTGAGAATCTCCACTGCCATGGCATCCACCGCAGACTGCTCCGTGGCGGGCCGGCGGTTGTTTGTCATCTCATCCCGCGCGGCGGCTACCAGTTCGGTCACAGCGGCCAAATCATCCGCATCGAAGTACCGGCCATTGAGCTTTTCATAGACGGAGATCGCCTGAGCTACGCCAGAGTAGTCGGCGAAGCCTTCCAATCCGCCAATCGCCATCTCGATAGCCAACGCGGCTGCGTCGATCTCACTTTGATGGCTCTGATCAAGAACCGGATTCTTGAGCAACAGTCCGGCCTCGTAGGCATTGCGAAGCGTCTGCAAACTCTCTGCCGTGTACTTATCAGCGGACGTCTCATCGTTGAGTACCTGTTCGGCCTCAGCAATAGCCGCATCAAGCACGCTATAATTTGCATCTGCAAAACGCAAACTATTCACCGCGACATCAAGAGTTGCCTTCGCGCTGTCAATCTCCGCCTGTGTAGACTGGTATTTTGAGAGCACTTCATTCGCCTTTGTATAAGCATCTAAGAACGCTGTATAGCTGTCAGACGAATACGCAAAGGATTGATAGTTTTTCTGTGCAACGTTCTGAACGGCACTACGCAATGCTCCTTTATCGACCGTGTGGACGGTTACTATAGTCTTCCCCAACGTATGGGCACCATCTTTATCGCCAAAGGCCCAGTCTACAGCGTTAAACTTAAACCAGAAGTAGAACTGCATGGTCTCCACAGAGGGAACATTACCATAGACGAGATTGTACTCAGTATATCCGTCATACTCGCCGCCAAAGCGGGTTGTGTCGCCAAAATACCTATCTTTAATACCGGTTTTTGAGACACCAGTTGCCGCAACATCGCCAAAGCCAAATGTGGCGACATTATCCTGATCTACCCAGATATCGTAGTATTTTTTTCTGTCGGCGTGATTTGTCCGCAGTGTATAGGAGAATTCCAGCCCCAGAGCATCCCATGTGGTTCCCTGGCTGCGGTCAATATACAGATCGCTATAGCTGACTACTTCAGCACCGCCCTGACCGTCAACAGACGTCTGATTGATAACGCCTTTGTCAATAGTCAAGCCCAAATCGATATAATTCCAGTTACCAATTGTAGGCTTATGTCTCAACTGCGCCAGTACCGGCGTAGTTGCAGAACGGGTATAGGAGAAGCCATAGGTAACGTAAGTATTCTCACCGTTATCCAAGCTGTAAGACAGAGCATAAATAATCTGTCTACCAGAAGATGTTGTACCTGTAATCGGATAGGAATAAGATCCAGGCTCAATCGTCGCCGGAACAGATACGGAAGTTCCGCCTGTCACACTAAGATAGACATCCGTCATAGTGTGATCAGTCGGGTTACTAACGGTAAGAGTCGGGTTACCAGAAACACTCGTGCCATCCAACACAATCTCCTCCGGTGCGGTAACCGTGATTCCCTCAGCAGGGAAGGTGGGCTCTTCCGCCGCGAATGCCACCGGTATCGCGGTGATCGACATGAGCGCCGCCAGCGCACCGGCAAGGATCCGCTTTAAGCTTTTAGTCTTTTTCATTCTATGAAAGACTCCTTTCTGTTTATAAAAAACAGCTTAGAATTGCGGCCCGTTTGCCCGCATGGACGCGCGGGCCGCGATAATAAATCATTTAAAAGAAGATGGACGGCAGCCTGAACAGCCGGACCACTGTGGTGGCCGCACGGTACAGGAACGAGGTGTTTGCCCACTCAAGCGCGCCGATGGCGTCGAGAATGGCATCCTCCGCCGCATCCACATCCTCCTGCGAAGCCCGCGGGTTGAGCAGCAGAGCCTGAGCCTCCTCCACTGCGAAGGTGACATCGTCATAATTGACATAGTCATTCGCATTGTAGAGCGCTGCGAGCTTGACCGCCCGCTCGAGAGCCGCCTTGTTGGCCGGAGTGACATTGACCACTTCCAGCCCCTGGACCGCATCCGTCACAGCCTGAGCGGCTGCGGCCACCTGTGCCTCCCAGTCGGCATCTGCGCGGGTGAGCGTCGCCTTGAGCTCCTTCGCCGCACTCTCCGCCGCAAGGACCTTCGCCCAGGATTCCGTCGTGTAGTTCTGGGAATCCGTTGGGATGGCGGCCAGCGCCTGATCGATCAGGGCAAAATCCGGAGCGGCAAAGGCAAGCTGCGCGATGGCGTTGTTCAACGCCTCAGCCGCCGCGTTGATCACAGCCTGATTGCGGGCGTCGTACTTCTCCGTGGCATCCAGGATAGCCTGTGCATTGGCAAGGGCCTGGACAACCACATCGTAGTTGGTGTAGTCCTCCGCATCCAGACGGCGGGCTTTCAGTACGGCCTGGCGCAGGGCGGTAAAATTGGCGTCCTCCGGGATGAGCTGAGCGACTGCCGCAGTGAGCGCAGCAGCGGCAGCGTCAATCCGCCTCTGATTCCCAGCCGTAACGGCAAGATCCGCCTCAAGGAGTGCCTGCGCGGCCTCATAGGCCTGCGTGGTACTCTCAAAGTTTTGATACTGATCCGGAACAAGTTTCTCGTAGGCCTCAACCGCAGCCAACAGGGCGGCGGTATTCAGCGCGGCAATCGGGCGCACAACGGCGACCAGCCCGGCGACCGAAGATGTGAAGGTATAAGCGCCGTTTTCAAGCGCCGCATCCATAGCAGTCATTACGCCGGAACCGGACACCGTGTAGACGGCGTTGTCAAGCGCATTCTGCGGAACGGTGATCGTGACAGTCCCATCGGGCGTCACGGCCTTCCCGCCGGAGAGCAGGACGATGTCATACAGCACGAAGTCATCATACTGTGCCGCGACCGCGTCATAGACCGCGCCGGACTCGACGACCGTCACCTGCATGGCCGTATCCAGCGGCAGAACGCCGCTCCCGGCGCGCAGGGTGATACCGGTGTTCGCATCCTCAAAGAGGAAGTCATTCTTGAGCACACTCAGCTGGGCCTCCGCATCCGTGAGGACGGAGAGGTTTTCTACCAGCCGGCGCTGGTCGGCCGTCAGCTTGTTGTACGCCTCGCGGGCGGCGACGATCTGCGGCTCTTTTTCGACGGTGACTTCGCCGATCGCCGCAATCAGTTCCTCCACCGCATCGGCCGCAGCCTGGTCGGCCTGGGCCTTGACCAGCGCGTCATACGCGGCGCGGGCGGCGGTGAGGACGTTATAATTTGTAACAAGCGCCTGCTGCGCCGCGGTCAGCTCGCCATAGGAGGCCTCGGCGGCAAAGATGGCGTCCCCGCTCTCGAGCGTGACGTCGCCAATCGCTGCGATCAGATCGATGACCACCTGTGCGGCCTGCTGATCCGCTGCGGACTGTGCGACGAGCGCGTCATACGCCTCGCGGGCATCGAGCAGGGTCTGGTAATTGGCGACAAGGGCCTGCTGGGACTCCGTCAGGGCCGCATAGGCCTCCTCGGCGGCGGCAATCTTGTCGCCGCTCTCGAGCGTAACCGTGCCAATGGCATCGATTATCGCGATCACAGGCGCAGCGTCGGCCGCGTCACCTTCTGCGGCAACAAGCTCCGCATAGCGGGCCTCTGCCGCGGTGAGGACGGCGTAGTTGCTCACGCTGGGCTGCAGCTCGGGTGCGAGGCTGTCATATGCCTCACGGGCGCGCTGAATCCGGCGCGC
>ENA-ORRT01000884-ORRT01000884.1-human-gut-metagenome-genome-assembly--contig:-NODE-884-length-11297-cov-2.51192_pt1 | contig 11297 bp, 4 predicted proteins | sample MGYA00242181_ERZ509146 | MGnify/ENA primary metagenome ERZ509146 (study PRJEB26280, sample SAMEA2338624) | human gut metagenome | biome: human gut; feature: human-associated habitat; material: faeces...
CTGCAATATATGCTGGCCCTGGTGGCGGAGTTTGAGCCGACGGTGAGCGCCGTCCGGATCGACGGCGTCTATGGCGGCGATACCGCCCGGGCTGTGCGGGAGTATCAGACCCATGCGGGCCTGTCTGCCGACGGGATCGTGGGGCCCCAGACCTGGTATTCCCTCTATGGGGAGTTCACCGGCATTGAGCGGGACCTGCGCCGGGACGGGATCAACTTTCCGCAAAATGAAAGCGTTCCGGCGGCGGCGGTCCGGTATGGGACCACCAGCCGGGCCGGACAGTTCCCGGGGGAGGACCTCCGGATGGGAAGCAGTGATCAGAGAGGAGTGAAGATGGTATGACGCCGCAGGAATTGGAGGAGGAGATGCTGTCTAACCCGGTTCAGAATCTTCAGTATATGCCCCGCCGTCTGGGGACGCGATACAGCTTTCTGCCTCAGCTGGCGGTAGACGGTCTGTTTGGAGAGGAGACGCTGGAGGCGGTGATGCTCTTCCAGCGGGCCCCGCCCGTGACCGGAGTGGGGGACGGCCGCACCTGGGACGCCATCCGGCGGGAGTGGATGGCGCTGGAGCGGGAGGTGGCGCCGCCCAGAAGCCTGCGCATCTTTCCCGGAGAGGGCGCGCGGATGCAGCCGGGCGGGGAGGGGGCGTATATGGTCCTGCCCCAAACGATGTTCCAGCTGCTGCGCCAGCGGCTGGAGGGGATCGTGGAGGATGAGGCGGACGGACAGCACGGGGAGGCCTCGGTGCAGAATACCCTGTGGCTCCAGAACCTGGCCCAGCTGGAGGAGACCGGGGTGATGGACCGGGCGACCTGGGATATGCTCAGCCGCCTGTATGAGTTGTTTATTACTGCCGGCTAGGGAAGCGCATCCCATGAGAATTTAACATAGAAAAGCGGGGATCAGCTCTTGACACGGGGGCTGATCCGTTTTTTAATAAAAGGAGAAACTATGACGGTTGCTGCACGTCAAGAGGAGGAGCATATATGGGAAGCGTGAAACTGGGCCGCACGGGCCTTGTAGTGGAGAAGCAGGGCTTTGGCTGTCTGCCCATCCAGCGGATCTCCAAGGCGGAGGCGGTGGAACTGCTCCACCGGGCCTATGACGGGGGAATGAACTACTTTGACACAGCCCGGGCCTATTCGGACAGCGAGGAGAAGGTGGGCACCGCCTTTGCCGGGATGCGGGACCGGGTGATCCTGGCCACGAAAACCGCCGCACAGACGGCGGAGGAGTTCTGGAAGGATCTGGAGACCAGCCTGCGCACTCTGGGCACCGACTACATCGACATCTATCAGTTCCACAACCCCGCCTTCTGTCCCCGTCCAGGGGGCGCGGACGGCCTGTATGATGCCGCTCTGGAGGCCAGGAGCCAGGGAAAGATCCGCCACATCTCCATTACCAATCACCGCCTGGCGGTGGCCCACGAGGCCATCGACTCCGGGCTGTATGACACTCTGCAATTCCCCTTCAGCTACCTGTCCGGCCCCCAGGAGCTGGAACTGGTGGAGAAATGCCGGGCGGCGGATATGGGCTTTATCGCCATGAAGGGGCTGGCCGGCGGCCTGATCCGGGATGGCCTGACCGCCGCGGCATTCATGGAGGAGCACCCCACGGTTCTGCCCATCTGGGGCGTACAGCGCCAGAGTGAGCTGGACCAGTTCCTGTCCTGTGTCCAGACGCCGCCCACCATGACAGAGAAGCGGCAGGCTGTGATCTGCCGGGACCGGGATGAACTGGCAGGGGATTTCTGCCGGGGCTGCGGCTACTGCATGCCTTGTCCGGCGGGGATCGAGATTAACAACTGTGCCCGTATGAGCCTGATGCTCCGTCGGGCTCCCGCTGCGTCCTGGCTGACGCCGGAGTGGCAGGAAAAGATGGAGCAGATCCAGCAGTGTCTCCATTGTGGACAGTGCAAGTCTAAATGCCCCTACGGGCTGGATACGCCCCGGCTTTTGGAGGAAAACTATGCGGACTATCAAAAGGTCCTGGCGGGACAGGCTGACTGACTGGCCAGAGCCGAGAGGAGGAGTCACACAATGAAAAAAAGAGTCGGGATCCTGACCTCAGGGGGCGACTGCCCGGGGCTGAACGCCACGCTGCGGGGGGTAGCCAAGGCGCTGTATCAGCGCATGGGGGAGAATGTGGAGCTCATCGGCATCAGCAACGGCTATGCCGGGCTCATCAACGGGGACTGGCGGGTGATGGAGCCCCATGAGTTCTCCGGCATCCTGACGGTAGGCGGGACCATCCTGGGAACCAAGCGCACCCCCTTCAAGCTGATGCGGGTGGTGGAGGAGGACCAGGTGGACAAGGTGGCCGCCATGAAGAAAAACTATCAGGAGATGAAGCTGGACTGCCTGTTGTGCCTGGGGGGCAACGGCACCCACAAGACGGCCAACCTGCTGGCGGAGGAGGGGCTGAACATCATTGCTCTGCCCAAGACCATCGACAACGACATCTTCGGCACCGATGTGACCTTTGGGTTTCACTCCGCCATGGAGATCGCCACTGAGGCCATCGACCGGGTCCACACCACCGCGGGCAGCCACAGCCGGTGCATGGTGGTGGAGCTGATGGGCAATAAGGCCGGGTGGCTCACCCTCTATGCCGGTATCGCCGGCGGAGCGGACATCATCCTCATCCCGGAGCTCCCCTATACCATTGAGAATGTATGCGCTGCCATTGAGCGCCGGGCGGCCCAGGGGAAGCACTTCTCCATCCTGGCGGTGGCCGAGGGAGCGATGGACGCCAAGGAGGCCCGGATGAAACGGAAGGAGCGGATGGCAAAACGGGCGGAGCAGGGATACACCACCGCCACCAACCGTATCGCCCGGCAGATCGAGGTCCTCACCGGGATCGAGACCCGGATCTGTGTCCCCGGCCACATGCAGCGGGGCGGGAGCCCCTGTCCCTATGACCGGGTGCTGGCCACCCAGTTTGGGTCCTATGCTGCCAAGATGGTGGAGGACGGGAACTACGGCGTCACGGTGGCCATGAAGAACAACCATGTGGGGGAGAACCGGCTGAAGGATGTGGCCGGAAAGAGCCGCCTGGTCCCGGAGGGACATGGGATGCTGGAGGTGGCCCGCCGCATGGGGATCAGCGTGGGCTGAATGGCAAACAGCCGATCCATTTCTTTTGACCCGTCAGAAAGGCGGCGTAAGACAGTGAGAGCAAGACCCGGCGTGGAGATGGAACGATCCGTCCCCATGCCGGGTTTCGTATGTTCAGATGGGGCGAAAAAAGGACAGCGCCTATGCCGGACTGAGCTGCTCAGAGACATACGGCCACAGGGCCGGCATTTGCCTGGTGCTGCGTATGCGGAACGGATCGTGTTGAGGTCCGCTCTCTTCGTCATAGCGAGAAATACCGCTCAGCACAGGGGCCAAATCTCCCGCCTCTTCGTGAAATGCATATTTTCGGCGTGAACTGTACACCAGCGGCCCGGTGGAATGCGCTATAATAAAATCAGATCGGTATCTCATTCAACGGAACACATCGCGGGATCAACGACGCCTCCTGTTGGACAGGGAGATCTAGGGAGGATCCCGCGCTGTGACGGGGAAGAGAAACAAGGAGGAGAGTTTATGAAAAGTCAGATCTGGAAGCGGCTGACTGCCATGATTCTTGTGTTGGTCATGACGGTTGCACTGCTTCCCACAGCGGCCTATGCAGCCCTGCTGAGCAATGACCCCAAGTATAACCGGGAGATCTTGTCCCGGCTGGAGGAGATTTGCGGCAGCGAGGAGGCTGAGCGGTATTACAGCCTGCTTCAGCAATACGACCTGCTGGACGAGGATGGGAACGCCGTGGAAAGCTGGTCCATCATGATGGACGGCAAAGAGGTCACACTGGAGGAATTGCGCGCGGTGCTGGACGGGGCCTATGACCCCGAGCAGCTCGTGTTTGTGGACGGAACGCCCATTTCTCTGGCTGATCTGGCGGTGATCCTCGAAATTGAGGATTACATCGCCTATTTGCGGGATACCTACTATACAGCGCACCAGTGGACGCAGGAGCAGCAGGACAGCCTGAACAGCCTGCTGGACCAGATCGGTACCGAGGGCATAGAAGTGGCGCCTGCGTCAGATGATAAAGAGCCCAACCCATTTTTTCGCCACGAAGTGCAGGTGCGGATCACAGCTTTTGAGCAGATCACACCCGATGAGTACAGAATTCGATTTGAGATCGGCCAGGCATATCCCGGAACAGAATATTCCTTTGATTGGGAAGCTATTCCTGGCACCCAGGCGATCCAAGAGGAGACGCGCCGCGGAACGGTCAGGATGACATCCGATGAAGAAGGGTATGCTTCCGCCGAGCTTGTGATCAAGCTGGACAATGAGAATGATCCAGAAAAGCCTGTTCATGCCTCAACACAAAGAGTCTGGTATCTCAAAATGGAAAATGCCAAAAACTGCTTCTTTTGGGATGGACAGAACAGGCTGCCCTCAGATATGTGGTGGTATTTTACATCGCCGTTTGGAGAATTTGTCAACCGGGATGACCCGACTGTTGAGATCGAGGAGATCACTGTCCCGCCCGGCACATACTATCCGGGGCAGTACATACCGATCACCATCAGATTCTCCAAGTCGTTATATTCCGGAGATGTCAATGTGAGTTATGAAGGAGAGGACTGTCAATGCCTTAGTTCAGCTGGTACGGGGAACACGTTCACATACTTTTACAAAGTGAAGGAAAAGGACAATGCGGCGTTTTCTGATTTTACTCTTACCTATCGGGATGGCAACGGAAAATACATTCAACAAAATGTCCACGTTGATGGCGTCAAACTGGAAACTCCGCTGAAAAGCGATGCCTTCGACTCTTTCGATGCCCTGATCCGCAGATACGATCCGACTGCTCCTGTGCTGGAGGCTTTCATTCGCCTCAACGATGACCCTGACCGGTGCGCATGGCTGATGCAGGAGGTGCAGCAGGACGAGGATGGCCGGTTCTATATCCCCGCCGATGTTCTGGGCGCCTCCATCGATTTTGGAAAGACGAAATATCCGTTCTACCTTACAACGGAGTCTCTGACAGGCAGCGAAATTGAGGCGTACATCCCTGTTCCGATGAACGTGGGAGAGGAAGAGATAGACTATATGGCGGAGATGTATCTGTACGGCGACCTTGTTGTGGATGGGCGCGGAACATTTCAGCCGTTTAGCATTACCACGCAATATCCGGAAAAGTTTATCACGGAGAAAGACCTCTCCGCCGCGGTAACCGTTAAGAAGCAGGGGACGGACGAAGATTATGCCTTTGAAAATCCCACGGATCCCGTGATCTATGTGCAGAGCGATATGCCGGATATTCAGGCGTCCATCGTGCTGCACGACACAGGTTTCGCATTCGGTGACACGACCAAGACTGCCGTGGCCGGGACAGAGGAGGCCGGGGAGGCCGACTTTGTGTGGGCGTCCAGCAATCCCCAGGTGGCCGCGGTAGACAAGAACGGTAAGATCACGCCCACCGGAACCAGCGGTACAACAGAGATCACCCTCACCGCCCGGAACGGCGGTATCGAGGGGAAAGCGGTGACTGTGACGGCCACCTATGTTGTGGACGGAACCACGTTTGATTCTTTGCAATTTGCCGCCGGTCTGACTCCCTTCCTGATGATTCCAAACAACGAACTCACTGGGGATGACGGGCAGGCTGTGACGGTCTACTGGTCCAGCAACCTGTGTGATAAGAACGGGGATACCCCGACGGAATTCCATGTTGAGCTGGAACGGAACGGCCAGCCGGTGGATTTGAACGGTGAAACGGAGGGGACCGGCCTGACCATCACTGGTACGGCAAAGCAGCCGGCCTCCAGCGTCACGATCCCGGGAGACGTTCTGATATACGACTATAACAGCGGAAGCAACAAATTTACTGTGACCGTTTCTGCACAGTATGAGGACAAGGAGTACCGGGCACAGGCTTCCATCAGCCTGGAGGCCAAGCCTGCTCAGGTTTCGCTGGACAAGCTGGACAGCTACTACATTTTGGATACCGCTGGCAGAGTGGATATTGGCTGGAATGTGAGTAAGCTGGACCGTGCCAGCGGCGCTGACCTGAACGATCTGTTGAAGTTCCAGATCACAAAGGGCGGTCAAAATGTGCCTGCGGAGATCAAGCCGGAGCTGGATAACGGCTCCGCCAGCGGTACCTTTACCCTGAAGGATCTGGAATTTGACGCCGACGAGGGTGACCCGTCCAGCTACCGGCAGGTGTATACCGTGACCCTCCAAAACGGCGAGGACAGCACATGGAGCTATGACTCCTTCCTGTTGTATGTCTATGACGCCGATGCCCTGAAGATCATGGTGGACGCTGCATCTGCGGACAGTGCAATACAGATGTCCAATATTGCGGAGATCTCTCAGATGAGCCAGGAGCAGATCCTGGCCCTCAAGCGGGATATTTATCTGAAAAATATCATCTCCGTGAACTACGGCGAATACGCCTGGAGCGAAGTGGCCGATCAGATCATATGGAAGTCGGCGGACAGCAAGGTGGTCTCGGTAAACTATCAGCAGGGGACGCTGTACGATAACATCGAAAATTTCTCCTATACCTCTTACCGCCCCACCGCGGACTTCGGCCTGTCCGGTCTGACTGACGGAAGCACGACGGTGACAGCCACCCACAAACTCACCGGTATGAGCGACAGCCTGGATGTGACGGTGGAGACGCTGAAGGACAAGCTGTATCTCTTCCAGTGCTATCCACAGACTGAGACGACCCTGACCTTCGAGAAGTATACCAACGCGGAGCATACTGCCACAGAAAAGGTCACGCTTAGCTCGGACAGCACCGGCGCGGCGGCCTATTATGCTGAGTACGGCATCGCCAGCGACGTCTACTGTGAAGCAACGAAGGATGGCCTTCTGTACATGGGGACTTTCTACCTCAGCCAGCTGAAGACCGGCGAGGGGGACTGGACCAGACTGGAGCGTTACCCCTGCAACAACCTCCAGCTGCGTCGGGCGGCCTACGCCTACCTCTATCTGAAAAAGCCAGATGGCACTCCCTATACCGGAGACATTACTTTCCGGGGCGGTGTGTACGTCAACGGGGATTACAAAGAGAAGGCGCTCTTCACGCTGAACAGCTCGGACCACCCGACGACCCCGGGCGATCGGGATACTGCCGTTTCCTTGAGCAGTGACGGCAAGCTGACTGTGCTCATGGACCAAAGCCAATGGGGCGTCCCCGTCGATCCGGGGGACAAGGTGGAATATGTCTTCCAGATCGAGACGGGAGACAGCGATTATTACCCCATTCTCTACACCGTCAACGCAACTGTAAACGAGGAGTCGTTTGTCGGTAATGGCGAGGCCATAGTCTCCTTCCGGGAAAATACAGAGGCCGGTAAGCACCCCTTCATCGCGGCCCAATCGGTGTATTACAGCGGCTATGGAACGGCGTCCTCTGTGCTGGGCAGCACAGAGCAGATCGGACCCAGCTCCAGTCTGCCGGAGGCCAATCTGACCACAGTGGTTATGTGGTGGGACGAGGAAGCCGCGCCGGTTTCCGCTGCCGCGGTGCCTAACGCTGTCCAGCTCTATACGGACGGTTCCCGCATTCCCATCGCCGATGAGAAAGGTGAGTTCCAATGCTCCAATGAGGGCTATCCCTTCTCCAAATACCGAATCACAGACTACACTGTAAAATTCAACGAACAGACTTTGTCAGGTGTGGTGGAAAAAGGTGAAAATGTGGGCCTGCTCCTGGAGTATTACCAGGACGGCAAGACCGTGACCCGGCAGGAGAGTCTTCCCTTCCGCCTGTGCAACATGATCGGAGTGCCTAAACCGGAAGAAACGCCGGAGCTGGTCAGCCAGATGCAGTACCTGGGCAATATTATGGGCACTACGGCAAAGGATGCCGATAAAGACTTTGGGGATGAGTTTGTTAACGTCGCCCTCCAGCTTGTGGCCAATGACTCCTACACAAAGCCCGATGGAAGCCTGTTCTCCCTCCGTCTTGCCCCGACCAACGATCCGACCAAGTTCCTTGGCTTGATGGAAGTAAATGTTGGAAATATGTCTGACAAGGATCAGGTCACGGGCGTGTATGCCGGAGCCAACGGCGCTCAGAGCGACTTTGACTATACGCCTGGTTTGAGCGAGATCCTGACCATGACAGGGGAGAAAAACGTATATGACTATCTGCTGGAGGACTATAACAAGGTCCTCAAGCGGCAGGGCATTCGAAACATGAGTTTCGATGTGGGCGGCTACTACGAAACACTGATCTACTATGATGACATCGACATGAAGTGGGAAATCCTCATTCTATCCGGCGGCTTCAACGCCGGCGGCGGCGTCTCCTACAATTGGAACTGGAACACCATAGTGGGTATTGTCCCTTTCACGGCCACGCTTGCCGTCGGCGGCACCGCCGAGGTCAGCATGGATGCGCTGACGGTTGAATATTTTGATTCCGTTCAAAAATACAACAGTCTGGGCAGCGATTTTCTGACCGAGCTCCGCATTTATCTGTATCTGCGCTTTTTCGCCGGCGTGGGTATTGATTACTCGGTCATCGCCTTCAAGCTGGGGCTGTACGGCCAGATCAACATGGATATGCAGTTCCAGTGGCTCAACCGGCCCTATATGAAAGACGATGGCAGCATATATAATGTAGCTGATGGAGGAAAGGATGAAACACTGTCTGGACAGCATTTTGCCATTGACGGACAGATCGGTCTGGAATTTGTGGTAAAGTTCCTGTTCATCAGCTTTGAACAGATTTTGTATTCGTACAATTTCAATCTGTTGAATGAGGCGACAGGGCAGTGGGAGACGATCCAGAATAACTGGGCCGCCAATCAAAATGTCCACAAGGATCTTGTGGATTCCCTGCTGAAAACGGGTGGAATATCCGTACAAAATGTTGGCGGACAGCAGATGCTCTCGCTCAACCTGGCTCCCACCCTGGAGGACCGGAGCTATCTGGAGGACAAGGACTTCTCCCGCCAGTGGGGCGGGGATCCCTCCCTGTTCGAGCTGGATGAGGAAAGCGGACTTGCCAATCTGGAGCGTGATACCTATCCCTATGCCAACCCGGTCGTATCTGATGACGGCCAACTGGTGGCCTATCTCACGGATCAGCAGGATACAAACGCAAAATCGACCCGGGTGGCCTATGCGGTCAAGAGCGGCGGTTCCTATCAGAAGGGCGGCATCATTGATGACGGCGGCTACGGCGACAGCCAGGCGGCCCTGTCCGGAACAGAGGATTTCGCGGTCAGCGCATGGACCCGGCAGATGGTGGACATCAGCAAGGACAGCGGCGCAGTCCTGACCCCCGAGGACCAGATGATGATGGCCAACGGCACCGAGGTTTATGCCGCTGTGTACGATGGAAACAGATGGTCCAGTACCCGTCTGAGTGATAATTCTGCCCCCGACCTGGCTCCTGTGGTGGCGGCCAGCGGAGGCAAGGCCTTTGTGGCCTGGCGCTCTGTGGCCTCCAGCAGCGAGGAAAACCTGGTCAGCTTTGACCAGAAGGACACCATCGTGTTCAAGGTCTGGGATGGAAGCGAGTGGAGCGAGCTCCCCGTCACCCTGTATAACGGAACCTCCGGTACGGTGAAGGGCCTGACAGCGGAGATCTTGTCTGATGGCAGCGCCGCAGCTGTGGCCTACACGCTGGATATGGACGGAAATGAAGAGACCATCGTGGACCGGGAAATCGTCTACGCAGTGGTCGATCTGAACGCCGCCGAGGTTGTTCGTACCATTCGGGCTACCAACGATGGCTATCTGGACGAAAACCCCCAGTTGGCGGCTGTGACCTTCCCCAAACAGGGGCAGGAACGCTTTGTGTTGGGCTGGTACACTGAGCAGGCCGTGGCGCAGGACAGCGCGGCAGTGCTGAACGGCGGCGAAGAGAGTTCTGCGCAGGACACCCTCGCTGACATCCGCTTGCTCGACTTTGACGCCAGTGGCAGCCCCATGCAGGGACTGCCCGACTCCATCAGCCAGGTGGCAGATGGATATGACGTGTCGATCACATCCAACTTCCGCTTCACCAAGAACGCAGAGACCATTGACGATCTGTCCATCTTGTGGGTAGAGCGGGCCGAGGGGACGCTGCAGGAAGTTGGCGGGACGGAAGGTTCTTCGGCTGAGCCCGGCAATGAGGCCGTGCCGCAGACAGAGCGGGATGTGCTCAAGGGCATCAAGTTCTACACCTACGGCCAGAACGACGAGATGATCCGCTTCACCGGTGCGGTGGATGTGGCCGAAATGGAGGACAGCACGCTGATCGACCATTTTGACGCCTATGTGAGTGATCCGGAAAACAACGAGATCAAGGCGGTCATTCTGGGGACGACCTATGGCAAGGACGGTGCGACCGAGACCCGCGTTGTTACGCTGGCCGATCCGGAGGGCACGCAGGCTCAGATCACAGTACCCAAGCAGACCAGCGCCATGTACACTGCCACGGAAGTCTATGCGGATCAAATTCAGGTCCCCGCAGTGCTGGCTGACTATTCGACTGTGAAACTGGGCAGTAAGACACAGATCCTTTTCACCATTGAAAACAGGGGCATTCATGCCGTCAACAAGCTGACTATCAATGTGGGCGGTACAGAGACCACGTATGAGGGATTGAACCTGCTTCCCGGCGATACCATTCAGATCCAGAGCGTTCTCACTTGAATGTAACATACTGCCATGAGAATATCAAGGCGGTATACCATGAACTCTTTGACGAGGCTTTGGAGCGATACAACGCCAAGCAGACCAGGGCAGACCGCAAGATTGAAAACTACTATGAGAGGATACGATCCGGCAAGCAGGAAAAGCCGTTCCATGAAATCATCCTGCAAGTGGGTAACAAGGACGACATGAGCGCCGACAGCGACGAAGGACGGCTGGCGGCGGCGGTGCTGGCCGAGTATATGAAAGCGTTTCAGGAGCGCAATCCCAACCTCCGTGTATTCTCGGCCCACCTCCACATGGACGAGGCTACGCCCCATCTGCACATTGACTTTGTTCCCTACACCACGGGGAGTAAGCGGGTGCTTGATGCCAGGGTATCGCTCAAACAGGCGTTAGCGGCTCAGGGCTTCAAGGGCGGCACCAGAGGGGACACGGAATGGAGCCAGTGGGTGCGCTCGGAGAAAGAGCAACTCTCCGCTGTGATGGAGCACCACGGGATAGAGTGGGAGGACAAGGGCACCCATGACAAGCACCTGTCTGTGCTGGACTACAAGAAAGAGCAGAGGACAAAGGAAATCGCCGCCCTGGAGACAGTCAAGGCGGAGAAAGAGAGCCAGGT
>ENA-ORRT01000891-ORRT01000891.1-human-gut-metagenome-genome-assembly--contig:-NODE-891-length-11260-cov-2.83017_pt1 | contig 11260 bp, 12 predicted proteins | sample MGYA00242181_ERZ509146 | MGnify/ENA primary metagenome ERZ509146 (study PRJEB26280, sample SAMEA2338624) | human gut metagenome | biome: human gut; feature: human-associated habitat; material: faeces...
GGGTGGCCTGGGCCGCTGGGGCCGTCCCCAGAAGATGGGGTAGTACAGCACCGTGGGCCGTCCCATACCGGGCCGCAGATACCGCCGGCGGTAGCGGGAGTACCGCATTCCGTCCAGGATCACCCACAGCACCAGCAGCACCACTAGCAGAACCACAACGCCGCTCACCAGGGACCCAAGGGCCGGCGCCACATAGCCGTGGGTCTCCGTATAGTAGTACCCGCTGCCGCTGGAATAGGTCTCCCGGACGGCAGGGATATACCCCTCCCGGATCGTGACGCCGTAGAAGTCGGCGAACCAGGCGATGAAGGCATCAAAAGTCGCCTTCACACCGGCGTCGTACTCCCCGGCAGCGAAATCATTCTCCAGGTAATAGGACTGCAGACTCATGAAATCGTCCGCGTGGCTCTCCAGCCCGGTCCCCACCACCACGCAGTAGTCGCCCATCAGGCCGCTTTGGGAGATGTTGTCCAGCGCCAGCAGCATCACCACGCCGTTGTTCCGCTCTGCGGAGCCTACGCCATAGCTGTTCCCCAGATCCGAGGCATAGTCCATGATGTCCGCGCCGCCAGTGGAGTTCACCACACTTACCAGGATCTGGGCCCCGGTCTGGGCAAACAAGGAGGCGTTCATGGCGTCGATATGCTCCATGGTCTCATCCGTCAGCACCCCGGCGTAGTCATATACATACGTATAGGACCCCACAATGGCGGTGGACGCCTGGCCTCCGGTGTCCGGCTTCTTGGCCTGCCCAATCACCACCCCGGCCACGATGGCTAAAATCAGCACCACCGCCGCCACGGCCCGTTTCTGAAAAAACTTCATAAGCGTATGTCCTCTCCGTCCCTTCCCCGCAAGCGGGAAAGGGGGCTAAGGGAAAGCCTCCGGTTTTCCCCAGTTCTTCCGCCATTGGCGAAAGAAGAAATTTGAATCATTTTCGCCGCAGCGTGTACGTGGCGAAACTACCTTGATCCAAGCGCCCCGGGCGCGTTCACCAGTCCGCAGACTGGTGGGGATTCCAAAGGGGGATCCTGCTCTCCCTTTAATTTCTCAGCTCCAACAGCTTTTGCTTCAGCTCGCCCTCGATGCGGCCCAGCTCCGCCTCGGCGGCCCTGCGCTTCTGGGCGCCCTCCCGCTGGATGTTCAGCACCTCGTCCAGCGTGGAGATCAGCTGCTGGTTGGTGTGCTGCAGCGTCTCAATGTCCACCACGCTCCGCTCTGCCTCCTTGGCGGTCTCAATGGTGCCCATCTTCAACAGATCCGCGTTCTTTTTCAGCAGCTCATTGGTCATCTCCGTCACGGCGCTCTGGGCCGCCGTGGCCTGGCGGCCGTGCTCCAGCCCCAGGGCCAGCACCATCTGACTCTTCCACAGGGGGATGGTGTTCACCAGGGAGGACTGGATCTTTTCCACCATCAAGGTATCGTTGTTCTGCAGCAGCCGAGTCTGGGGGCCCATCTGCACAGAGATCATCCGGGTCAGCTCCAGGTCGTGGAGCTTTTTCTCAAACCGCTCACACATCTGGACCATGTCGTTGTATGCCTGGGCGTCCTCCTGAGCGCCGGACTGTTCTGCCTTGGCCTTCAGAGCAGGCAGTTCGCCCGCCCGCATGTCCTCCAGCTTCTTCTTGCCCGCCAGAATGTACATGGTGAGCTCCTTGTAGTATTTCAGGTTCAGCTCATACATCTGGTCGAACATGGCCACATCCTTCAAAAGCGTGACCTGATGCTGCTCCAGCTCCCGGGCGATCTTGTCCACGTTGGACTCCACCTTGGCGTACTGGGCCTTCATGGCCTCCAGCTTGCTTCCCGTCTTTTTGAAGAGGCCGAAGAGCCCCTTCTTCTCCTCTTCCTCGCCGAAGCCCTTCAACTCCACCACCAGCTCGCTGAGGGACTTGCCCACCTCTCCCAGGTCCTTGGTGCGCACAGAGTTCAGGGCGTTCTCAGAAAAGCTGGCCACGTTCTTCTGGGCCGCCGCGCCGTACTGCAGGATCAGGTTGGAGTCCGTCAGGTCGATCTTCTTGGAAAACGCCTCCACCGCCTGTTTCTCCGCGTCGTTCAGCAGGTTCTCGTCCAGCCGCACCGGCGTCGCCTCCGGCTTGGCGGCCTCCGGTGCGGGGGCGGCGGGCGCTGCCGGGTCCAGAGTCAACTGGGGCACCGCATCCGTCCGGCTGGGATCCAGGGTCAGTTTAGGCATCATGCTCTTCTCGTCTGCCATTGTGTCATCCTCCATCATAGTATCATTCACTCTCTGCCATTTTCTTCATTCCGGCGGGCTTCTCCCGCCGCCCGCACACCGCAGACAGCATAAACCACTGCGTACACCACCCCCAGCACACCGCAGAGGGTGCAGATGCCCGGGGCCTGCTTCATAAAACCGATACCTAGCAGCAGCCATATCACAGAAGAGAAAAAGTGATGGGCAGCCTCTCCCCACCTTCCCGCCTGTTTACAGGCCTTGTCCAGCCGAAGGCCCAAAGCCACCGCCCCCGCCAGCCATGCCAGCGGCAGGAGCTCCGCGTTATGCAACCCGCCACGCTCCAGTTTCCAGAACAGAAGGACAAATCCTGCGGCCATATAGAAAACCAGGCCCGCCATTTTGATGGCGATCTTTCTCATGGCGTTTCCTCCGATCACAGCTCCAGCCGGATATCGGTCTCTTTCTTCTCGTCCGGCTCCGCCTTCAGCGGGCTGTCCACCAGCCCCTCCCGGGCCATCATGTTCTCCAGCACCGTGATATCCGTGGAGATGTCCAGGGCCTCGGCGCCGTACAGGCTGTCCAGCTGCTTTTCAAAGGCCGCCACGATGGTCCGCATCATCCCCTCCACCTTGGCCAGGGTGGTGTCGATGTTCTCTCCGGAGACCCCGGTGCCGCTCATGCGGTCATAGGCATTCAGCAGCTTCAGGGTGGTGGGCAGGTAGTAGTCCAGAAAGCGCCTGATCTGGGGCAGCTTCTCCGGGTGCGTGCGCACCTCGTCGAAGATTCGGGCGCTCCCCTGCTCCAGCCGCACGATGTCGGCGGAGATGCCGGGGTCCGCGATATTCTCATCCAGCCGTTTCATCTCCCGGATGGCCATCTCCCCGTCGCGGACCATCTTGTCCAGCTCAGGATTTCCTGTAGAGGCCGGTTTCTTTTCAACGGGCTCCTCGGCCTTTTCCGGCGGCGCCTTGCCAGCCTCCTCTCCTACGGGGCCGCCCCGGCACAGGGCGGCCGCCGCCGCGAACGCCAGAAGGGAGGCCCCCGCCGCCAGGGCATAGTGCAGCGGCTCATACAGCGGCAGCACCAGCGCGTAGGCCAGCCATACCAGCGGCGTAAAAAGGCGCCGCACGCTTCTGTCTTGTGGTCTTCATCCGCTTCAGCCTCCCCAGGTCGCTTTTAACAATATTATACCCCGCCGGAGAGAGCCGGTCAACGGCAGGGACAGAAAATCCCCGGAAGCAAAGCGGCGCCCCTCTCGAAGGAGGGGCGCCTGCTTTCATTTGGGGAGCCCATAGCCCAGCGTCACCGGGTCCTGCCATAGCCCCAGCTCCGGCGGATGGAACGTGCAGTAGACGAAGAGGAACGCCAGCCCCCACAGCGCCAGCCCAGGATCTGCTGCCAGAGAGAGGTGAAGCGCCCCCGCCGCAGAAGCCGGAAATCCAAGGCGAATGCCCCCAGCACGGAGAGGTAGAACACGGCGATGTCCGCCCAGAGCAGATGCCGCCCCAGCACGCCGGTGTACGTATAGAACAGCACCGGAATCAGCGCGACCCCTGTCACTGTGCTGACGCCCCGGGCTGCCAGAAAGTTCGGATAGTTCCGTCCCAGGCAGCACACCTGCACCACGGAAAAGAGAAACATGGGGAAAAACAGCAGCTTCATATGTTCCCAGGTGGACTCATTCACCGCAGAGAAGGCAGCCGCCGCGCCCCATCCGCCGCTCCAGTCGTAAACAAAGTGCAGCAGCGTCCCCATCGCCGCCGTGAACAGCGCACCCGCCAGCTCCCAGTAAAACAACCGCTTCCCCATATCCACCTCCACGACAAAACAAAAGGACTGCGGCCAGGCCGCAGTCCCAGTTTATACCGGCGTTGGCAGATTTATGCATCCAGATACGCCCTATAGCTTCCCAAGGCCGCCAGCGTCTCCGGTGTCCAGTCCCAGTAGAAGGAAGCCTCTCCCGGCGCTGAAAAATGCCGGTCGGACTTCCGCCGGCCGGCATCTCTTCTCTTTTTTCACACAAACACCGCCTGTACCAGCACCATGTACAGCACAGTGCCCCCAGCGATGGACAGCAGCACATTCCGCTTCCAGAGATGGAGCCCCGCCACCGCAGCAATGGCGATCAGCTCCGGCGCTCCGTGGGGCGCCGACAGCCAGGAGATGCTCCGCAGGCAGTACACCACCAGCAGGCCCATCATGGCGGGCGGAAGGACTTTCCCCAGGTATGCCACTACAGCGGGGGGCTGTTTCTTCTCTGGAAACAGCCAAAAGGGCAGCCATCGGGTCAGCTGGGTCCCAGCGGCCACCGCCAGGATAATACCCAGCGTCTGTAAAGGCGTCAGTGTCACAGGTCCCCCTCCTCTCCGCTGCGGTCCAGGCGGCGCCGTGCACCCAGCAGCACTGCCAGCACCAGCACCATAGCGGGGATCACCATGTTGTCCGCTCCGAACACCGCCAGGCTGGCAGCGGCGCAGAGGATCCCCATCACCCCGGCGGGCCGGTTCTCCGGCTTCTTCCACTGCTCCAGGAACAGTACCACGAACAGCGCCGTCAGAGCAAAGTCCAGGCCCGTAGTGTCAAAGGTGAGGAAACTCCCCAACAGGCCGCCCAATGCTGTGCCCGTAATCCAGTAGAGGTAGTCCAGCAGGGAGAGCCAGAAGTAGAAGTCCCTCCGGGCCACGCCTTCCGGCGGCTCCAGAGTGGACACCAGGGAAAACGTCTCGTCGCACAGCACGTAGATCAGAAACGCCCGAACCTTTCCCAGGCCCTTGTATTTGTCCAGCAGGCTCAGCCCGTAGAACATGTGCCGGGCATTGACCATGACGGACAGCAGAAACGCCTGCACGGGGTCAAAAGCTGTAGTCAGCAGCGTGACGGCCACAAACTGCATACTGCCGCCGAAAGCGATGGCGCTCATGAGGACGGACCATCCCGGCCCATACCCCTTGGACTGCATCAAAAGGCCATAGGCAGTCCCCAGGCACAAAAAGCCCGTCATCACCGGGATGGTGGCGGGAAACGCCGCCCGGAGCGCCATGCTGCTCCCACCGGCGCGGCGGCTCTCGTCGTCTCTCAGGGGCACAGCAGATCGGCCTCCTCCGGGTGCCTTTCAAACCAGATTTCGGCATAGGAACACGTCGCCCTGGCGCGCTTTCCCTCCGCGCGGATTTGGTCGGCCGCCGCCCGGAGCAGCTGCCCCGCCACGCCCTGACCCCGGAGCGTATCGTCCACAAATGTGTGGTCGATATCCGCCGCCCCATCCCGGTCGGGAAATGTCACCTCCGCGATGACCCGGCCTTCTTCCTCGGCGTAGATACACCCCGGCTCTCTCTGAAATTCCATGGGTCTTCCTCCTGCATCCTGTCCCGCCGTCTTTTTACATCTTCTCCGGCGCGTCCACGCCGATGAGCTTCAAGCCGTTCCGCAGGACGATCCGGGTATCATCCGCCAGCTTCAGCCGGGCGTCCCGGACCGCCGGCTCCTCGCCCTTGATGCGGCAGGCGGTGTAGAACCGGTGGAAGCGGGCCGCCAGCTCCTGGAGATAGCGGTTGATGTGGCTGGGGTCGTAATCCCGGGCCGCCAGCTTGATCTCCTCGCAGAACTGGGCGATCTGCTTCAGCAGGGCCCGTTCCGCCTCGCCGGAGAGCAGGGACATGTCCACGTCCGCCTGTCTGGGCACGGAGGTGCCCTCCTCCGCCAGAGCCCGCAGCAGTGAGCAGATCCGGGCGTGGGCGTATTCCACGTAGTAGATGGGGTTTTCGCTGTCCTCCCGGACCGCCAGGCCCAGATCGAACTCCATCTGGGTATCCGGCTTGGCATTGAAGTACCACCGGGCGGCGTCCACGCTGACCTCGTCCAGCAGGTCCGAGAGGGAGATGGCCTTGCCGGTACGCTTGCTCATCCGTACCACCTCACCGTCCCGCAGCAGCTTCACCAGCTGCATCAGCACGATATCCAGCCGCTCGCTGCCGTTGAGGCCGAGCGCGTCCAGGGCGCCCTTCAGCCGGGCCACGTGGCCGTGGTGGTCCGCACCCCAGATGTTGATGACCTTGTCGAAGCCCCGGACAGCGAACTTGTTCCGGTGATAGGCGATGTCCGCGGCGAAGTAGGTGTAAAACCCGTTGGCCCGGCGCAGTACGTCATCCTTCAGGTCCAGCTTCTCGATGTCCGCCTCTTTCTTCCCCTGCCTGCGGTAGTGGTCCCGTAGGATGTCGGCCGTGCGGAGCCATAGGGCGCCGTCCTTCTCATAGGTCCAGCCCCGCTCCGCCAGCAGATCCACTGTCTCCTTCACATAGCCGCTCTCATGGAGAGAGGACTCGTAGAACCAGTTGTCATAGTGGATCTTGTACCGCTCCAGATCGGTCTTCATCTTAGGCAGGTTGATGGACAACCCGAACTGGGCCAGCGCCTCCTGGCGCTCCGCCTCCGGCACATCCAACAGCTTGTCTCCGTTTTTCTCATAATAGGCCCGGGCCAGGTCCTTGATGTCCTCACCCTGGTATCCGTCCTCCGGGAAGGGCACCGCGTCCTCCCCCCGGATGATCTGGAGATACCGGGCTTCAATGGAGTGGGCGAACTTATCGATCTGGTGGCCCGCGTCGTTCACGTAAAACTCCCTCGTCACGTCGGCGCCGCACGCCGCCAGCACGCTGGCCAGGGTGTCTCCCAGCACGCCGCCCCGGGCATTGCCCATGTGCATGGGGCCCGTGGGGTTGGCGGAGACGAATTCCACCATGATCTTCTGCCCCTTCAGGTGGTCGGCGGTGCCGTAGCCGGCACCCTCGCTCTCCACCGCCTCGCAGACGGCAGCGTACCAGCTGTCGTTGAGACGGAAGTTCAGAAAGCCCGGTCCCGCAATCTCCGCGGAGGCAAAGTAGCTCCCCGCCAGGTCCATGTGGTCCAGCAGTGCCTGGGCGATATTACGGGGCGGCTGCCGCAGCGCCTTGGAGGCCGCCAGGGCAAACGTGGTGGTGAAATCGCCGTTGGCGGTGTCCTTGGGGATCTCCACCGGGGCGGTCTTCACCTCCGCCTGGGGCAGCGTCCCGTCCGCCACTGCCGCCTGATAGGCGGCCATGGCCAGCGCCGCCGCCTGGTCCTTCGCGTTTTGTACCATGTTGATCATATCGTTCCCTCTTTCGTGAATGAGGAATTCAGAATGAGGAATTTTGGTGTCCGGCAAAGCCGGACAGATTCCAATTGCCACCTGCGGCGGCACCGCAATTCCTAATTCCCAACCCCTGTTTTTCCCGTTTTACCCGGGTCTTAAAGCTGTTTTTCCCTGTCACCGTGCGCTTCCCACGGGACAGATCCCGGGGGACCCCCTTTTCTCGGAATCCCCGGGCGAAATGAATTCGCCCTCCGCCAAAGATTTTGGCTCCTCCAAAATACTTGGACGCGCTGCCGCACGATTTGCCGGAATGCTCTCTTACTTTCGCTTTACCCGGATCTTGAAGCTGTTTCTTCCTGTCACCGTATGCTCGACCGCGATGGAGTACTTGATCTCCAGCAGGCCGCCCCGCTCGCTGAGGTTGTGCCGCAGGGCGCTGGTCTGGATATCCACCGACAGCTCCCCGTAAGGGGTCTCATACAGGGACGTGTGCTGCCGCCCCTCCTCAAACACCATCTGGGAGTTCACACTGCCCACCCGGCGCAGGATCACCTGGGGCCCGCTGACCTCAAAGGTGGTGGTCGTCCCCTCCATGCCGGTGAGGGCTGTCTCCTGATAGGTCAGCAGCAGGCCCTCCTCCGTCAGCTCCAGGGTCCCCTCCGTCGTCAGCTCCGTGGCATCCGGGTCCACATCGTCAAAATACTGCTCTCCCCGGATGAAGAGCAGCACCGGCAGCTTCTTCCGCCGCGTCTCAATATCGCTCAATGTCAATCCTCCGTGCTGTATGGCGCAGGTCCTCCTGCAGAAACAGCGAGGCCGTCCGCTCAAAATCCTCCACCCGGTCACTGACGTAGAACTCCGTCTCGCCGCGGCGGCGCCCGCCCGCCCGCAGCTCCCGGGCCTTCAGCATCCGCTTCAGCTCAAAGGCGGACTCCTCCCCGGCGGACACCAGCTCCACGCCCGGCCCCATCACGTCCCCGATCACATCCGTCAGCAGCGGGTAATGGGTACAGCCCAGAATCAGGGTGTCCACCCCCGCATTCTTCAGGGGCGTCAGATACTCCCGGGCCACGGTCTCGATCACCACGTCTCCCCGCCGGATGCGCCCGGCCTCCGCCAGGGGCACGAACAGGGGGCAGGCCCGGCTGAACACGGTCACCTCCGGGTCCAGCCGCCGGAGAGCCGCCTCGTAGGCACCGGAGCGGACGGAGGCCGCCGTGGCAATGAGCCCTACCCGCTTGTTTTGGGTCATCAGCACCGCCCGGCGGCAAGTGGGATCTACCACGCCTACCATGGGCAGGTCGTTTTCCGCCTGCAGCGCCGCCAGCGAGGTGGTGGTCACCGTCCCGCAGGCGATGAGGATGGCCTTCAGATCGAAGGAGCGCAGGAAACGCACATCCTGGCGGGCGTATTTCAAAATGGCCTCCCGGGAACGGCTGCCATAGGGCACCCGGGCGGTGTCGCCGAAGTAGATCAGGTCCTCCTCCGGCAGGATGCGCCAGAGGGAGTGCACCGCCGTCAGACCCCCCAGGCCTGAATCGAATACCCCGATGGGACGCTGGTCCATCCCGCTCCGCCTCCTTCTTCTCCCGCCGCCGGACCGGCGGCCGCCTCATGCTCATTTTGCATCTGGATTACATATTATACTATGCGGCGCCTTCTGCCGCAAGACAGATTTTAGTGTTTTTGCCCTGTTTTTTATGTGGAATTCTGCGTATGTCTCTGCTATAATCGTGACAGTATCATCTATTTGGGAGGTGTCTGCCCCATGAAGATCGAACTGACGGAACAGCAGTTCCGGTATCTGCTGGATCTGGTATACATAGGAAACTGGGTCATCAATTCCACCCGGGAGAACGACCGCATCCAGGAATACGACCAGGTGGAGAGCCTGATTTTCTCCCACTGCCTGCACCACAAGATGAGCAAGCTGGTGGAGCTGTACCGGGGGGAGCTGATCCCCTCCCGGGCCTTTGCGGACGGCGGCATCCACGAGGCCATCGAGCAGTATGAGGACGTGGTGTTCTATGAGATCCTGGCGGAGGAGCTGGCCCTGCGGGACATGGATGGGGAACCCCTGACCCGTGAAAACTATGGGGAGCTGATGGAGCGGATCGACGCTTATCTCTCCGAGTTTGACGAGCACGGCACCGACAACATCTCTGTGGACCTGCCGTAAGGCGGAAGGCACGCCGCCCCGGCACCGGAGAGGTTTCTCTCCAGGCTTGTTTCAAAGAACAGAAAGAGAAAAAGGAGCAACGAGATCATGGCTGAAAAATCCAAAGTCTACTTTGCGGACTTCCGCGCCCCCAGCTGGCGGGAGAACCTGCCCCAGAAGCTGGCCCGGCTGATGATGACCGCCGGCTTCGGCGATATCGATATGGACGGCAAGTACGTGGCCATCAAGATGCACTTCGGCGAGCCGGGCAACCTGGCCTACCTCCGCCCCAACTGGGCCCGGGCCGTGGTGGACCTGGTGAAGTCCCACGGCGGCAAGCCCTTCTTGACGGACTGCAATACCCTGTATGTGGGCGGCCGGAAAAACGCCCTGGGCCACATCGAATCGGCTTATATCAACGGCTTCCCCCCCTCCTCCCCCGGCTGCCACATCCTGATCGCCGACGGCCTGAAGGGCAACGACGAGGTGGAGGTTCCCGTGGAGGGCGGGGAGTATGTGAAGTCCGCCAAGATCGGCCGTGCGGTGATGGACGCGGACGTGTTCATCTCCCTGACCCACTTCAAGGGCCACGAGCAGGCCGGCATGGGCGGCGCTCTGAAAAACATCGGCATGGGCTGCGGCTCCCGGGCCGGCAAGATGGAGCAGCACAACTCCGGCAAGCCCTTCGTCAAGCAGAAGAAGTGCATCGGCTGCCGGGCCTGCGCCAGGATCTGCGCCCACGGCGCGCCCCAGTTCGGTGCCGACGGCAAAGCCACCATCGACACGGACAAGTGCGTGGGCTGCGCCCGGTGTCTGGCGGTGTGCCCCAAGGATGCCATCCAGTGCCTGTATGACGAGGCGCCCGCTATTCTGAATAAGAAGATCGCCGAGTACACCAAGGCCGTGGTAGACGGCCGCCCCTGCTTCCACGTGTCCCTGGTAGTGGATGTCTCCCCCAACTGCGACTGCCACGCGGAGAACGATGTCCCCATCGTCCCGGACGTGGGCATGTTTGCCTCCTTCGACCCGGTGGCTCTGGACCAAGCCTGTGCCGACGCCGTGCTGGCCCAGACTCCTGCGCCCAACTCCGCCCTGTTTGACGAGGGCTGCGACTGCTCCTCCGGTGACTACTTCCACGCCGCCCATCCGGACACGGACTGGGCCGTCTGCCTGGAGCACGCGGAGAAGATCGGCATCGGCACCCGGGCATACGAGCTCATCAAAATCTGATCTGAACGAAACGAAGCAGGACTTAAAAAGTCCTGCTTCGTTTTCCGCATTGCGGGACCCCACTCAGGCGAACAGGGCGATGAACTGCTCCACCACCGCGTCCGCGCCGGTGTGCGCCACCAGCATCACAAAGTTGCCATTGGAGACAATCCGGGACTCGTTCCGCCACATCTCCGTGGGCGCGGGGTACCAGGCACCGCCGGGGCTTGTGCCGTCCCCCACCTGATAGTCGATTCGGGCCTGGAAGATGTCCTTCACCGCCTGGACATCGCCGCTGTTCTCCACCTCTACCAGGGCAATCTCGTCACCGGAGGCGGAGATCATGGCCATCTGCACCAGACACTGCTGGGTGGCGATGGCGGAGAGTCCCGCATAGAACGTATCCAGCGTCTCACCCTCCACGGCCATCAGGGCGGGCCACGTCTCCTGGTCCCCGGTCACGGAAGCGCAGAAATCCGCTAGATCCACGCCGGAAGCAGACTCCGCTGGAGGGGCAGGGGCGGGCTGGGCCGGCGTCTCCGGCTCCTTGTCCGGCTGCTGGGGCTTTGTGTCCTCCACCGGCTGG
>ENA-ORRT01000892-ORRT01000892.1-human-gut-metagenome-genome-assembly--contig:-NODE-892-length-11244-cov-2.37465_pt1 | contig 11244 bp, 8 predicted proteins | sample MGYA00242181_ERZ509146 | MGnify/ENA primary metagenome ERZ509146 (study PRJEB26280, sample SAMEA2338624) | human gut metagenome | biome: human gut; feature: human-associated habitat; material: faeces...
AGCGTGGAGGCGCAGTTCAGGCCGATCATGCCGCCGATAGCCTTGCCCGCCGCCACGATCTGGCCGCTGATGGTCAGGTCCTGGCCGGAGGTGTTGGAGATCGTCGCCTTTTCATCGTTATAGCCGGCCACGCCGCCCACGTAGTTGTTGCCGTACAGGATGGCACCCAGCGTCGGGGTGCCGTTCTCATCCCACGTCACAACACCGTTTTTGCCGTTGCAGCCCGCGATGCCGCCGACGTAGTCGGCGCAGCCGCCCGCGGAGCTGCTCAGCTTCTTTAACAGGTTGATGCGGCGGGTGTCAGTGGCGTTGTCGCCGGACATACGGTTGGCGCAGTTCTGCACGGTGGCTGTGGCTTTCGGGTCTTGACTGCCGCCCCAGTCGGCATCATTGACGCCGACGATGCCGCCGACGTAGGCCGCGTTCTTTCCAAAGGCCGCGACCAGACCCGTATTGGTCATGCCGCTGATTTGGCTGTTGCCGCCGTTGACCGACACGATGCCGCCGACGTAGCGGTTGCCAAAGACGTCACTGCTGTTCGTATCGTTCTGTTGTACGCCGCTGCCGGTAAAGCCACCAGCCAGACCGCCCACAAACCGGCTGCCGAGCACGTAGCCCTTGCCGGTCTTACAGTTGTCCAGCACAATATCCTTGCCGTAGCCGACAAGGCCGCCGACGAAATCACCCTTGAGGGGGCTGGCGTCGGTCAATGTCCCGGTTTTGTCGAAGCCCTCCTTGACCTGCTCCTTGAGCTGGGTCTCGGTCAGGTCGCTGCGGGTCACACTTTCGCAGCCTTTCAGGGTCACGCCCCTGCCGTAGCCCGCAATGCCGCCGAAGAACTGCCCCAGCACCAGGCTGCGCGCATCGCCCGCGGTATCGCCCTTATAGTTGGCGCCCGCGCTGACCGTGCCGTTGTTCCTCAGGCCCGTCAGGCTCTGGGACACGCTGGTGTCCGTCGTAAACAGGTTGCCGACGATGCCGCCCGTAAAGCCGTTGCCGGTCACAAAGCCGTTGTTGACGATGTTCGTCTTGTCCGTCGTCTGCATCTTCGTGGCGTCCACCGTGCCGAACACGCCGCCCACGCCGACGCTGCGCCAGAGGGAGTTCTCGTCATCCGGCCCGGCTGCCGCGGCAGCGTAGCGGGCCTTCTCGGCCTTCTGGTCTGCCGCTGTGTTTGTAACGGTTTGCGTGTCCTTGTCCACAAGCAGACCCGCTACCGTCACGTCCGACGCAACGGTCAGGTCCTGCATGACGGACTCGGCTTTGGGTATGGCAACGCCGACGAGACCGCCAATGCCGCGCGGCTCGTCTGTATAATAGGTATAGCTTTTGCTGCCAGCGTCCAGCGTCCGCGCATTGCGCTCCGTTGCGGTGGTAGTGTTGTTAAACGTCAGCGCCGCGGCCACCAGCGCACTGGTCGAGGAGTTCGTGCCGCGGGTCAGGGCGCAGTTTTCCAGCGTGCCGGTGTTGACGCCGCAGAGTGCGCCGACGGCGCGCACATCGCGCCAGTTCTCGTCGTCCTCCTCCAGCGCCGTAACGAATTTGGTTGCGGTCAGCTTGAGCTGTTTTTCGTTCGGCAGCGCACCGGCGGCGACGGTCTCGGTCTTGACGTTGACTTGAATGTCCGGGTCGCGCAGTGTGATGTAAGAAATTTTGCCCTTGTTCTCGCCGATAAGGCCGACATAGTGGTCGGCCAGCACGTCCTTCTCTGCCTTGCCGGTTTTTGCAACGGACTTGCTGCTCAATTGCAGATTGAGGATGGGCACACGGGTCGTCTTGGTTGTAAGGACCGTTGTTTTGCTCGTAAGTTCGATTTTTTCGCCCAGCTCCGGGATCGTCGGCCAGGCGACAGGGTCATTGAGGGACGGCACCTTGGCCGCAGGCCATGCGCCCGCGGCGCAGTAGACCGTGACGCCGCCGCCCGTCCAGTTCAGGCCGGTGCTGTTGCTGGCCTGGGGGGTCAGCGTGTAGGTGCCCTTGTCGGTGATGTCCCAGTCGGCAGACCAGCGCAGGTTGTACAGATGGCGGAAATATTTCAGGTCGGCCTCTTTCGCCGTGCCGCCCTTGGCCAGCAGGGTGTTTTCCTCGTTCGTCGTTTCCTCTTTGCTGGCTGTGTAGGTGTCGCTGTAGTTTTCCCGCGGCTCGGCGCGCATGGCAATGTAGATGTCCTTCGGGTCGTTCAGCAGGCGGGTGATGCTGTACAGGCTCGTGGCGGCAACGTCAGCGCTGTTCTCACACGCGCGCAGCAGCGCCGCGTCCGCCATGGCGTCCAGCGTCAACACAAAGCTGCCCTTGTTGTAGCTTAACGGGAAGTAGAGTTTCTTCTCCTCGGTGCCGGTCTGCTGGCCTTCATCGTCGTATTGGTAGATAACAACAGGCATCTCTGTGATGACCTGCTTGTTATCATCCGCCGCGCCCGCGGTGTCGCGCTTGATCGTGATGGTAAACAGCGGCTTCGTCTTGGCATCGTAGGCCGTGGCTGTGTAGGAGGTGTCCAGATCGCCGAGGCTGGAGTTGCCGCTCCAGCTCAGGGTCAGCGTCTCGCCGTTCGTCAGGCGGGGATTCTTGACCTTCAGCTTCGTCTGCACCAGCTGCACAACGTTGACGCGGTCCTCTGCAGAGTAGTAGCCGACAAGGCTGTCATTGCGGCGGTGGTCATAGCTGCGGTCATAAATATTCGTAGCACCGTCCTGATTGAAGCGAAGTTTATCGGATTTGGTATCGTAAAAGACCGAGTAGACCTGCCCGCTCTGCACGTCGATCTCGACACAGATCGAGGCATTCAGCAGCGAGGCGTCGTAGATGTAATCGCCCAGCAGCCGCTCCACCAGCGCGTTATGGTTGCCCGTGGCAGCGCCCGTGCGGTCATAGTAGAGCGCGGCCACGTTCTGGTTCAGTTCGGTCTTGGTGCGGCTCACAAGGGTATTGCCGTCCGCGTCGGTCACGGTGACGTCGTTCTGGAAGTGGTCGCCCGTGTCGCCCTCCTCCATGACCTGCCGGCGGAACGCATCCAGCTCCCCCGCCGTCTCCATCCGGGTCAGGGAGATCTGCGCCGTCTGGAACAGCGTGCGGGCGTTGGCCTCGTTCTTTTCAAACCGGGCCAGCCGCGTGTAGGCCGCCGACCAGCGCAGCCAGAATGGCCGTGATAGCCAGAACGACCATCAGCTCCACCAGCGTAAAGCCTTTCTTATTGTTTTTTATATTTTTATTGTACTGCACCATAGATGCTCCCGTCGTTTCTCCGGTGAAAGGTTACAATTAGACACAATATCAGATTATATATATTGGCATTATACTCGGAATGTGACGTTTTCGCAAGAAACTCCGCGAGATTTCAGCAAATTTACACCAAATATAGTGGGTCAGCGGCAGCTTGTGCACGATTTCGCCATAATTTCCGTTATCTTTGAACAAAAAGCAGAGTTTTTTTCGCGAAATTCCTTGCAAATACAGGCCCGGCACGGTATACTAAATAGCGTGTTATTATATGGTAGAGGATGTGTAACAATGCTGGCAGCACGACTGGGCGCATGGCTGCGCCATACCGGGGAACGCTGGGCCAAAGCTGCGTTTGCGGAAAAGCTCGCCGTACTGCTGGCGCTGGGCGCTGTCCTGTATACTATTGTGACCGGCGCGGCGGAGCTGCGCTATCAGGCCCGTGCGCGGGAGGCCCTGGCACAGGTCAAGGCTGCGCGTCTGGCGGCCAGTGCCGTGTCTGCCCAGTGCTACTCCGCCGGGCAGACGTTCGCCGACCAGACAAGCGCGGACGGCTTTGCGGACGGCATCGCCGAGGAAATCCGCACGCTGGGCTCACTGCCCGGCACGGTGACGCTTTTGCAGATCGACCCGAACGGCTACACCGTGCAGCGGCTCCTGTATCAGGAGAACGGCATGTACGCCATCTATGATGCCGACGACGGTTACCGCGTTTTCCGCGCGGAGGACCGGCTGCAATACGGCGCGGGGGTGGGCCATGCTGCTGCTTGAGCTTCTGTTGGGACTCATTCGTTTTCTGCTGGGCGCGGCGCTGTTCAGCTTTATGAACGTCGTCGCGTGGCGGCTGCCGCGGGGCATGGACCCGCTGAAGGGCCGCAGCGTATGCCCGCAGTGCGGCCACACGCTGGGTGCGCCGGACTTAGTGCCTGTGTTCAGCTGGTTATTCTTGCGCGGGCGGTGCCGCCACTGCGGTGCGCACATTCCGGCGCGGTATCTGCTGGTGGAACTTCTGGGCGGCGTGCTGGCGCTGGGCTGCACTTGGCGGTACGGCGCTGCCTACGCCCTGCCGGGCGGGCTGTTCGGCATGAGCTGGGCCGCGCTGCTGGCGCTGGCGGTCTGCGGGATCTTGCTGAGCGTTTCGCTCATTGATGCCGAGACGCAGACCATCCCGGACCGGCTGAATCTGGCGCTGGCAGTCTTCGGCGCGGTGAGCGTGCTGCTCTCCCCTGCCGACTGGCTGCCGCACGTCATCGGTGCGCTCTGTGTCAGTGTGCCGATGTTTCTGCTCTGCCTTGTCATCGACGGTGCATTCGGCGGCGGCGACATCAAGCTGATGGCAGCCGCCGGGCTATTCCTGGGCTGGCAGAATACGCTGCTGGCGATGTTTTTCGGCATTGTTTTTGGCGGTATGTACGGCATATACCTGCTGGCCGCCAAAAAGGCAGGGAAGAAGGACCACTTCGCCTTCGGCCCGTTTCTGTGTGCGGGCATCGTGATTGCGATGCTGTTTGGCGGGCCCGTTTTGGAATGGTACTGCGCGTTTTTGTGATACTCCTTGCCTCCCTCTGCGAGGGGGCCAAGGGAATCAGCCTTTCATCTATTTCTTTCGGAGGAATCTCCCTCATGCCACGTTTTCGTTATACTGCCACCAATGAGAAGGGCAAGACCGTCCGCGGACTGCTTGAGGCCCCCAGCGAGGAGGCACTCTACGCCAAGCTGCGCAATGACGGCCTGTACATGACCGACGCGCAGGAGGCCCAGAAGGCCCTCGCGACGTTCCGCCCGCTGAAAACCGCCGTGCTGGCGGATTTCTGCCGCAACCTGGGCACCCTGCTGACTGCCGGTGTGCCGCTGGTGCGTGCGTTCCGCATCATGGCGGACGAGCGCACCATCGACGCCCGCCAGAAGGCCCTGTACGAGGCCATCCTGAGCGAGCTGCGCAAGGGCGTGCCGCTGTCCGATGCGATGGAGTCCTGCGCACCCGCGTTCCCCACCCTGCTGCTGGCCATGATCCGCAGCGCCGAGGGCACCGGCAGCATCGACCACGCCTGCGCCCGCATGGCGACCTACTATGAGCGTGAGCACAAGATGAACCAGCAGGTCGGCAACAGCATGATGTACCCCCTTATCCTGTCCGTGCTCATCGTCGGCGTTATTGCGATTTTGATGACCTTTGTTCTGCCGCAGTTCAAACCGATGTTTGACCAGATGGAGACCCTGCCGTTCCTGACCCAGCTGCTGTTTGACGTCAGCGACTTTGTCGGTGCCAACTGGCCGGTGCTGCTCGTCGTGGCGGCGCTCATCGTCTTTGGCGGCAAGCTCCTGCTGGCGCAGCCGAAGGTCCGCTGCCAGTGGGACCGCTTCATCCTGCACGCGCCGGTGGTCGGCGTGCTGAACCGCAAGATCTGCACGGCGCGCTTTGCCAGCACGCTGTCCAACCTGTACGGCAGCGGCGTGCCCATCATCACGACACTGGCCGCGGCACGCGACGCCATCGGCAACCGCTGGATCGAGAGCCAGTTCGGTGACGCGCTGGACAGCATCCGCGCAGGCCACAGCCTGTCGGAGGCGATTGCGGGCATCGACGGTTTTGAAGTGAAGCTCTCCTCCTCCGTCGCTGTCGGCGAGGAGACTGGCAAGCTGGACAGCCTGCTGGCGACCATCAGCGAGACACTCGACTATGAGGCTGAGATGGCGACCAAGCGCCTTGTCACGCTGCTGGAGCCCGTTATGATCGTCATCATGGGTCTCGTGGTCGGCGGCGTCGTGGCCGCGGTCATCGTGCCCATCTACCAGTCCTACGGCACCATCGGCGCGTCGAGCGGCGCGATTTAAATTCTATTCCGGGAGGCCCACCATGGCACTTCTTACCTCTTTATATCTGTGCAGCCGCACGGTGTATGCCGCCGTCGGCACGCCCACGGGCAGCGGGGCGCGCGTTGTCGCCGCCGCCCAGACCGAGCTGCCCGAGGGCTGCCTGATCAACGGCGTCATCACAAACGAGGCGGACCTGACCGCCGCGCTCAAAGAGTTTTTCACCGCCAACAAGCTGCCGATGAACCGCGTGGCGCTGATTGCAGGCGGCAGCCAGTTCATGCACCGCATCCTGTCGCTGCCCGCCATGAGCGAGAAAAAGCGGATGGCCGTGCTCTCCCATGAGCTTGCCAGCGGCGGCGCCGAGGTCAAGGCTCCGCTGGACGACTATATGCTGCTCTCCCGCGATGCCAGGACCCGTGTGGATACCGTGCTGGCCACCCGCGTGGAGCAGAGCGTCATTGCCGGGTACGACGCGCTGGCCAAGGCCGTCGGCTTCAAGCTGTACAGCATCGACTTAGGGCTGGCCGCGCCGATCAAGGCCGTGCGCACGATCCCCGATTTGCAGCAAAAAACCTTCGTGCTGCTGCAATTTGACGATGACACGATCTCTGCCTGCCTGTTTGTGCAGGGGCAGTACACCTACTCGACCCGCAGCCGCCTGTTCAACCCGCGCGGCTCGGCGGAGTCCGGCACCGAGATCGCGCAGAAGCTCTCGGGCCTGATCCAGTTCCACACGGCCAGCAAGAGCGAGCACCGCATTGAGACGGTCTGCTTTGCCGGCTCCACGGCGGACGACCTTGCGGTCTGCCGCCCGGGCTGTGAGGCGCTGGGCCTGCAGGTGGACCGCTTCCCGGATTCACCCACCGTCAGGCTGCCGTCCGGCACCGCGCTGGCCGATGTGCTTTACGCGGCGGGCAACCTGATCGCACGCTGATTTTTACCTGCAAATACTTGCCCCGGGGGCTTATCATTATGGCTATGAAACAAAACAACTTTTATCTGCGCTGGCAGAAGGCCGCCGGTGCGGCCAAGTCGGAGTCCCGCAGCCAGGGCCTGCGGACACTGGTGCCCGGCCTTGCTGTCGTGGCTGTCTCCATGCTGGGCTGGGGTGTGCTGACGCTGCACACCTCGATGCTGAAAAGCCAGCGGGAGGACATCCTGAACTGGTGCAGCGACAATACCGAGCCATACCGCGCCGCAACGCAGGATTCCGAGTCTGCGGCGCAGTTCCGCTCGCTGACCGACTATTCCGACGGGATGACCGAGCTGCTGAACAGCTACCCCGACGTGACCAGCAGTCTGCTGCACCGGGTCGAGGCTGCCGGCGGGTCCGGCATCACGATCCAGTTCACCGACTACAACGCATCGACGGGCGAGCTGCTCTTTAACGCGAACTCCTCCCAGGTCATCGACATTCCGGCCTACATCCGTTCCCTGCAGAACTGCGGGGTGTTTTCCACCGTCAGCTACACCGGCTACAAGGCCGATGACGACGGCTATTCCATCGATCTGCGCTGTGTGCTGGCAGCGCCGCAGCAGTAAAGGAGGGCGCTATGGAAATTGCACCAATGACAAGGCGCGATAAAATTCTGCTGTACGTCGTTCTGATGCTGGCCTTCGTTGTGCTTTTTGTCCGGTTCCTGCTGATTCCGGGCCTTGAGAACCACCAGCAGGCCGACGCCGATCTGCGCGAGGCGCAGGACGCCCAGACCTCCATGCAGGATGCGATCATGCTGGCCGGTACCTACGCCGCCGAGAAAAACAACAACTGGGGCGAACTGCAGACCGCCAACGCCAGCTACTACAGCCTGCTGAGCAGTGACGAGCTGGACACGCTGGTGACAAGCCTGGAGCTGAACCACAATTTACAGCCCGACTCGCTGACCATCGGCGAGCCCGTGACCCAGAGCCTTACCTATTATACCGCCAGTGAGAACGCCGGACAGAGCGCTGCCCCCAGCGCAGCCGCGTCCGCCTTTGCCGGTGACGACGACAGCATCACCGCTGACACCGCCGACACGACGGCCCAGGGCAACGCCATTTTGCAGCAGATCTTAGCCTCCGACCTCATCTTGGACTATGACCAGCCGGGCTATTACCGCAGCGTGGCGATCAGCTTCTGCTGCACGGGCGAGGACAGTGATTTTCTTTCGATGCTGGATGACATGGCCGCGAACTACCCGTCCGTACAGCTTGTATCCTTCTCCATCGATACCCGCAGCTTCGCCGACACCGACGGCAGCGCCGTGACGGCCACGGCGTTCAATGTATCCCTGAACGTGATCCTCTGTGACAAAGGAGGCGTACAGCCGTGAAAAACATCCGCCTCGGCGACGTTCTGATCGAGTTCGGCTATATCACGCCCGACCAGCTGAACACCGCCCTTGCCTACCAGAAAGAGCACCGCGACCTGCGCGTCGGCCAGGCTTTGCAGGAGCTTGGCTACGTCAATGAGCGCCAGGTCCTGGAGGCACTGGCCCAGCGCCTCCAGCTTACAATGATCGACATCGAGCACACCAACGTCGATGTGACCGCCGTTGAGAAGGTCCCGCAGGAGCTTGCGCAGAAGTACGATATGCTGCCGATTGCGCAGAGTCCGCGCGCGCTGACGATTGCCGCCAACGACCCGCTGAACTACTACGCCCTTGAGGACATCCGCCAGCTGACCGGCCTCGAACCGGAGATCGTGCTGGCCGAGCTGGAGCCGCTGCGCCGCGCCATCCGCTACTATTACGCCGAGGTCAGCGCCCGCAAGGCGGCCCGCACCGCCAACGACAGCGACATGGCCGCCGCCCAGACCGAGGATCTGGCCATCGACATGACTGCCGAGGGCGGCGACCTCGACGTGCCCATCATCCGTCTGCTGAACAGCCTCGTGCAGCGTGCCGTCACGACGACGGCTTCGGATATTCACATCGAGCCGTTCGAGGGCGAGACGAAGGTCCGTATGCGCATCGACGGCGTCATTATTGACTATGTGACGCTGCAGCGTGCTTTGCACCAGCCGCTGATCGCGCGTATCAAAATCATGTCGAACCTTGACATTGCCGAGCACCGCATCCCGCAGGACGGCCACTTCCGCGCGCGCCTCGAGACAGGCCCCGACGTCAACGTCCGTGTTTCAATCCTGCCGACGGTCTTTGGCGAGAAGGCCGTTCTGCGTATTCTGTCCAGCAACACCTACATCAAAAATGCCAACCATTTCGGCATGAACGACGAGACCTACAAGCGCTTTCTGCCGCTGCTGAACCGCCCGAACGGCATCGTCTACCTGACCGGACCGACAGGCTCCGGCAAAACGACGACGCTGTACATGGTCCTGCAGACGATTGCCGAGCGGCAGGTCAACGTCTCGACGATCGAGGACCCCGTGGAGCGCAACCTGGCCCGCATCAACCAGACACAGGTCAACAACATTGCCGGCCTGACGTTTGAGAGCGGTCTGCGCGCCCTGCTGCGCCAGGACCCCGACGTCATCATGGTCGGCGAGACGCGCGACGCCGAGACAGCGTCCATCTCGGTGCGTGCGGCCATCACGGGCCACATGGTTTTCTCAACGCTGCACACAAACGACGCACTGTCGTCCATTGTCCGTTTGGAGGATATGGGTGTCGAGCGGTACATGGTCGCAAACTCCGTCGCGGGCCTCGTGGCTCAGCGTCTGATGCGCCGCGTCTGCCCGCACTGCGCCAAGCAGATGCCGGTCACGGCGGAGGAGCGCACCTATTTAGGGCCTGACATTCCGTTTGTGCGCCGCGGCACGGGCTGTACCCAGTGCAACGGCACGGGCTACCGCGGGCGTATCGCCATCCACGAGCTGGTCATCATCAACCGTGAGCTGCGCGAACTGATTTCTTCCGGGGCAACGCAGGCGCAGCTGACCGAGGCCGCCCGCCGCAGCCAGGGCATGACGAGCCTGCGCGAGGCCGCCCTGCAGCTCGTCCGTGAGGGCGAAACCACCCCCGAGGAGCTGCTGAAGATCACGTTCTATGAGGAGTGACGGGAGGAGTAACTGCCATGCAGATCCATGAGCTCACCGCGCTGGCGCGGAACAGCAAGGCCAGCGATATTCATATCTCTGAGGGGCTGCCGCTGATGTTCCGCATCGACGGGCATCTGGCGGAGGCACCGGTCCAGCTTTCGGCGGCAGAGACGCGCTCACTGATTTTGAGCCTGATGGACGAGGCCCACCGCGAGGCCATCACATCGGAGCGCATCGACGCAGACTTTGCGCTTGTCGCGCCCGACGGTACCCGCAGCCGTGTGAACGTCTTTTACCAGCAGGGCAAGGCCGCAGCCACACTGCGCCTGCTGAACGACTCCATCCCGACCTTGGAGGAGCTGGCCATGCCGCCCGTTCTGACAAAGCTGGCCGACGAGCCGCGCGGCCTGATCCTGGTCACCGGCCCCACGGGCAGCGGCAAATCCACCACGCTGGCCGCCATGATCGACCACATCAATAAGACGCGCAGCGACCACATCATCACGATTGAGGACCCCATCGAGTACGTCTATCAGGGCCGCTGCTCGCTGATCCACCAGCGCGAGGTCGGCGCCGATGTGCGCAGCTTTGCTTCGGCGCTGCGCAGCGCTCTGCGTGAGGACCCCGACGTCATCCTCGTCGGCGAGATGCGCGACTACGAGACGATTTCCGCTGCCGTCACGGCTGCCGAGACCGGACACCTTGTCATGAGCACGCTGCACACCATCGGCGCGGCGCAGACGATTGACCGCATCATCGACGTCTGCCCTGCCGGTGCGCAGAACCAGATCCGCGGCCAGCTGGCCGCCGTGCTGCGCGGCGTCATCACCCAGCAGCTGCTGCCGCTGGCCGTCGGCAAGGGCCGCTGCGCCGCCACGGAGATTCTGGTGGGCACCGACGCCGTCGCAAACCTGATCCGCGAGGGCAAGTGCTACCAGATCCCGAGCATCCTGCAATCCGGCGCGGCCCTTGGTATGCACAGCCTGAACGCCGACCTGGCCCGCCTTGTCAGCACAGGCCGCATCACCCGCGAGGTCGCCGAGCGCTGCGCCACGAACAAGAGCGACCTGAAAAATTACCTGTAAGCAAAATAAAAAAGGGTATCTGCCGTTCATGCGACAGATACCCTTCTTTTTTACTGCCCTGTAGGGGCCGGGCATGCCCGGCCCGCAGGCTCGCGCTGCCGCCCCTTTTACGGTTTGCTTTGTAGGGAGGGGTCTTGACCCCTC
>ENA-ORRT01000897-ORRT01000897.1-human-gut-metagenome-genome-assembly--contig:-NODE-897-length-11142-cov-2.00081_pt1 | contig 11142 bp, 6 predicted proteins | sample MGYA00242181_ERZ509146 | MGnify/ENA primary metagenome ERZ509146 (study PRJEB26280, sample SAMEA2338624) | human gut metagenome | biome: human gut; feature: human-associated habitat; material: faeces...
CACTTCGAAATAAACAGAGGAATACAATATTATAATGTAGGCGTTTTTGGAAGAATGCCATGTTGATTTGGCAAATTGTTTCAGGAACAAACATCTCAATATATCGAAATCAATATTTTTAACAGGGACAGCCACCGCAAAAGGCGGGGTATCCCTATCGCTATTAAACGAACGGATATTTGTAATAGGGATAGAAGTGGTAAAGCGACAGCCACAAAAGGCGGGGCCCCTATCGCTATTAAACGAACGGATATTTGTAATAGGAATAGAAGTGGTAAAACGACGGCCACAAAAGGCGGGGCCCCTATCGCCATTAAGCTAATGAACGTTTTTATAGGGACAGTCGCCGCAAAGGTAGGGCATCCTTGTTGCTATTAAGCCAACGGATACTGTTTTATCAAATATTAAAGCGACAAAGAGCATCCAATATGGAACAATCCACGAAGCAATTGATAAAGAATACGTTACTGAATCGATTAGAGAGAAAAGCTGTACGAGAAGGTGTAAGTGAATGGGTCGAGGCATTCATTCGAAGGGATGACTGGATAAATATAACCAATATAGTAGTATGGAATTCTCTGGAAATTATCTCGAATATGGATGCAAAAACTACCCCGCACAGGATCCTTATGTGAGTGAGAATATAAAAGATAGGATGGAGCACGATCCCAATTGGTAGAGCGAAACACGGCCAGGGGCGGCGGGATTTGGATACAAAAACCATTCGCTCAGGAACCATAATGGATTAACGAAGGAGTTGCCTTTCTTTTAAGGCAGCTCCTTGCTTATACCCTCCCGCAATGAATACAGATTTAGTTGGGTACATCCAACTCCGGAAACAAAAAAGAAGATGGAAAGCCTCATGATGAAGCGGGACCCACAGGAATTGCCATTACCCCTGGGGAATGGGAGGGGAGAATACAGGATTCAAAAAGTGGTCGGAGGTTTTCTCCATAGACAGCTTTTCACATTTGTATCAACTTTTTTGGGCTGGGAAGCGTCTAATAGACAGAATAAGAAATATAGAACAGATTGGTGGGGCTGGATTATGGCAACAACCCAGGATTTTCGGGAGTATATCACACAGAATCAGCAGGCTTTTTATCGCCTGGCTTATAGTTATACCAAAAACAGTGATGCGGCATTGGATGTGGTGCAGGATGCAGTCGTCAAGGGGATAGAAAAGCTGCATACGCTTCGAAATCCCGCTTATATGAAGACATGGTTCTATCGGATTCTGGTAAATCAGGCCCTTACTTACTTGCGAGGAAAAAAGGTTGTCTCCCTCGAAGAATATACGGAATCCACCTGCCCAGCCGCAGAGGAACAGGATGTCGCACAGAATGTAGATCTTTATCGTGCGGTTCAGGGCCTGGAGCCCATATTGCGAACCATTGTGATTTTACGCTTTTTTGAGGATATGAAGCTGGAAGATATTGCGGCTATCACTGGAGCACCGCTCAGTACGGTGAAGTCGCGTTTATATAAAGCACTCAAGCTTTTAAAGGTCGACCTTCAAGGGGAGGTGGTCACAACATAGTGTCCTATAAAAACCATGATAGCTCTGAGCTTGGTCTACGGTCACCCGGGAATGCCGTAGGAACAAACTTTTATATATATGTTTAGGAGGATACCAATGATGACAAATTTTGAAAAGGCGAAAAAAGTTTATGAATCCATGGAAATTCCGGAGCAGCTTCCAAATGTTATAGATCAGGCGTTTGTACGGGCATCCTCTCGTCGAAGGATCGCTTGGTACAGACCAGTTTTGTCCGCCGCCGCAGCTGTGTGTATCCTATTTGTTGCACTTCTGAATCTCAGTTCCACCTTTGCCAGTGCTATGGCTGAGGTCCCCGTGCTGGGAAATGTAGCGAAAGTATTGACATTTCGTTCGTATTCCATTGAGACAGACTCCGAATGGATCACAGTCAATCAACCATCCATTGCTGGAACAGGAAATACAGAACTGGAGAAACGCGTCAACAGGGAGATTCAAGAAAAAATAGACGCCATTGTTGCTGACGCCCGCCAAGAAGCCAAACAGAATCGGGAGGAAGCGATTGCACAAGGGCAGGACCCCACGGAATGGATGCCGGTTATTTTGGATATTACCTATGAGATCAAGAGTTCTAACGAAAAAACATTGTCCTTTGTCATTCATAAGACAGAGACAGCGGCAAGCGCTTATACACAACAGATATTCTACAATCTCGAACTGTCCTCCGGAAAGGATCTCACCTTGGAAGATGTATTGGGACCGGACTATAAAGAGATCGCTAACCAAGCAATCCAAGAAACCATCGATCAACGTATCGCAGAAGATCCGGTACAGTGGCCCTACTTTGTTCCAACACCGGATATGCCGGATGAGGGATTCCAGGGGATAACCGATGACCAAAAATTTTATATCGATGGTAGCGGCAATGTGGTTATCAGTTTTGATGAGTATGAAATTGGACCGGGCTCTATGGGAATCCAAAATTTTACGGTTGGAAAGTCATTGGTTTAAGGCCGGTTTTTCCTCCGTTTCAAGGAAGAAGGATGACGGACTTTATTACAAACATAAAAGGCATTGAATGGGGATGTCAGACCATTACTTCTTATCTGGACCGTTTAGGCAACGAGATGTCCCATACTTATGGCTGGATGCCAACAAAGTCAAGGTACGTTTATAGTAACAAGACGCGTCCTACAAGAGGCAACAGGGCCATAGGATGATGCCCATATAATAGCAATCCCCCGTATGATTGAACTCATACGGGGGATTCTGTCTATCATTCCATCTTGCGGTTCACAGGGAAAATTCGCTTACACGGTGCGAGGGGCGGTCCCTTGACAGCATCAGAACGACAAAACACTCTCGGGCCACAAGCTTTTGTTGGATGAAAATAAGGCGCCGAAAGGCGTATGATGCGCCTGATAAAAGATGTAGAGGGAATTTTTGTCCGTTTTAGCAGTTGTTGCAGCGGTTCTTCCATGTAATGACTTGTTCGAGGATCGGACTCTTTCATGGATTAATTTATATAGGAGGGGGCTTTATCATTTTTAGAAATGCTATATTCTAAGAAGATATAAGGAAAAGCTGTTTTGGAATCCATCCGAAAATCCATGCAAGCAAAGAGAAATCAAACGCCCCAAGAACATAAAAAATAATCGTATCCATTGGGCAAGGAATTACACAACTTTCACCAATTTCCACAGAGTTTTCCACCTAGCTTTTCACACAAAATAGGGCAACATCTTTCTTTTAAAAAAACTATTTTCCAAAAAACCGCATGGGAATGCGGTTTTATACGTCTTGTATTTCCACAGGTTTACATAAACCACGTGGAAAACTCTGTGGAGAGTGTTGAAAACTTGGTGGAAACAGTGGAGAAATGCCGGGTGTAGCTTGTTTAAAGTTGGGAAAAAGCCCATCTATAAAATGTTATGTAAACGGATAAATGAAATGGTAAAAACTATGCGTAAAGTTTTTTTAGCTTTAAAAAGAAAAAAGAGCAAACTTTCCACATTTCCGCAAATGAACCCTTAGACTTTTCCACAAGAGTTGTCTCACAGAAGGATAAGGTTGTTTTCATACAACAAATCCATTATAATAATAACTTCAAATCGCATGAAAACCTTCTGTTTCTCTGTATCAGTCGTACACGGGGCAGATACGGAAGATAACTTGTCTGGAACTGTATTTTCATATCCTCACCGAGAGGATTTTATGGTATAATAACTTCACACTTGGAAGCGTAGGGGAACGTATAAGGGCGTTGTTCTACGATAGATAAAAAATGGGGAAGATAAAACCGTTCGAAAGAGGACTGCCAATCGTTTCCTTGAACGACCAATCGGAAAACTCGGCAGGCCAAAGGACTTTGGAATATTTGACTTTAACATAGGAAGCAGGGAAAGGTGTATATGAGCAAGGAAGAGCAGAGCCGCCGTGGGGAAGATGTGATCGCGGGCCGGAATGCGGTTACGGAAGCGTTGCGTAGCGGCCGTCCGATCGACAGTTTGTATGTCGCAAGGGGTACACATACGGGGAGCATTGGTGCATTGATTGCAAAAGCAAAGAAACAGGGGGTCACCATTAAGGAGGTAGACTCCAAAAAATTGGACTATTTGTGCGGTAACGCGGTACACCAGGGGGTAGTCGCCTTGGTTGCAGCGCATGCATACGCCACGCTGGAGGATCTTTTTGCTTTGGCGCAGGAGCGCGGCGAGCCGCCATTCTTTATTGTAGCGGATGAATTGGAGGACCCACACAATCTCGGCGCGATTCTTCGGACGGCGGAATGTGCAGGGGCTCATGGGGTCATTATCCCAAAACGCCGCTCGGTGGGATTGACCTATGCAGTCGGGAAGGCCTCTGCTGGGGCGGTGGAATATGTACCGGTTGCCCGCGTGACCAACATAGCGGCTGCATTGGAGGAGATCAAACAGCGTGGAGTTTGGACCTATGCGGCGGATATGGACGGACAGAATTGGTGTTCGGTGGATTATAAGGGGCCGGTTGCACTGGTGATCGGTTCGGAGGGATTCGGCGTCAGCCGTCTTGTAAAAGAAAAATGTGATTTTGTCATATCCCTGCCCATGAAGGGAAAAATAAACTCGCTGAATGCCTCGGTTGCATGTGGCGTGATCTGTTATGAGGTAGCGCGTCAGCGCAGTGGAATTGTGACCAAGTGAGACAGGGGGAAGAGGAATGGATAAAAAGACCAATATGCCCCACGACGACTTTTCCGTGGAAGAGATTTTACAAGAGGCGCGCCTGTTGCGTGAGCAGCAGGGAGAAGAGAATGCGATTCCTGCTACGGAGGAAGATGCCAAGCCTGCTCCGGAGCGTGCACGCGCATTGCCCGTCGATGAAACGCCCCAGACGGCTGCCCAACAACCGGTCAAGGAACCGGTGCACCGTCCAATAGAGCGCAAGGAGCCCGAACCGGCAAAAAAGATGGAAGAACCCGCCATTACTGCTCCGAAAACGGAGCGGATGCTCAAGGACACGCCCAAGGCGGACCCTATTCAATGGACAGAAACGCAGGAACCCGAGGAAGAAGAACCCCGAAAGTTGAGTTGGGCAGAGCGGCGAGCAGAAAAGAAACGTATGAAAGAGGAGCGCCGCCGGCTGAAAAAGCAGTCCGGCGTTTTCACATCGGAAGAAGAGGATATTTATTATGGACTGCAATTAAAGCCACTGGAAGAATACAAACAGCAGTATGAACAGACGCTTCAATCGAACAGTGGAAAATCCGGCACCGAGAAGGAAAAAGCAGGTTCTTCCATGAAACAGCCGGGTAAGCCCGTAGGAAGTCCGGTTGGGGACAAGACTGGTTCCATTTTTTCGTATTTGTTTGACTCAACAGACGAAGAGATGGATGAGGAGATTGCAGCCCGTTTTGAAACGTTGCATCAGGAACGTAAACAGCGTTTGGAGGAGACCGCCCGTCGAACAGGTGCCTTCCAAGTGCATGAGAATACCATAGAGATTCAATTTCCGAAGCGATCGCCGGAGGCGGTCAGCAACGCTGCAAATCCTCAGAACCCCGTTGAAAAAATTGGAACAGCTTCCCAAACAGCTGCGGCCGGGAAGCCGGATGAACCAGCCCAAAAGGTCGAGCCAGCTGCCCAAAAGATGGTGAAAAAACAAGAACCTGTAAAGCCGGTCGCAGAGCATAAGGTGCAGACGCCTCCTATTTTAGACGGATTCCCCGTAGGGGATGAGACCTTTGAATTTCCTGCAATGGGGAGCTTTGCACGGCCAGTGCAGAGGAAAGGGGCGGAAAAAACGGTTACTGCCCCGGATTTACCGGTGGAGGGAGAAACCTTTGAATTTCCAGCGGTTGGGGGATATGCGGTGCCGCCGCAGATCGAGGACACCCATCCGATCGAACCGCTACAACCGACAGAACCTACGAAGCCAACAGAGCCGGTTCAGCCAACAGAGCCCAAAACGCCAGTGAAGCCCCGAAAGGCGCCGAAACAAACGCCAGAGCAACCGGTTGAGCTGCCAGCTACCCCTGTTTCTACGCCGGAGGCTCCAGTCCATACAGAGCCGGGGACGCCTACGGTGATACCGGAAATGCCGGTTTCGCCCGATATGCAGCCTGTTGTAACGCCGATTCGTGGAGAAGAGTCCGCTTCGGCGGATACATACTCGCAGGAGAAGCCGTTACAGCCACGGCCTGGCGGGAAGGTACGGCGCGCCGACTATCGTCCGGCAGGTGTGACGCCGGTCCATGTGGTAGAATTACACGACTATGCAGAGGTCATTTTAAAAGAGGCAAAGACTTATCCAAAGGTCTCTACAAAGCTGCATACAACGCCGCTTCCTAAGCTCGAGGAAATGGCAGACGACCAGAAAGAGGAAGAAATCGCTCAAACCGTGGCGGAAAAGAAAACGGCCGAAGAAGCGCCTGCGCCGGAGTGGGAACCCATCGTCCCAGAGGCGGAGCGCCGGACAGCCGAGCGTTTCTCACAGAAGGACGAGCCCCAGCGGCAGGAGGACAAAGAGGAAATTGTTCCGCCTTTGCCCAAGAAAAAGAAGAAATTTTCCATTATGGGAGAGGAAGAACCCGACAACGATCCACAGGAAGATCTCCCAGAGGAACCGGACGAACTCGACGACTATCAAAGGCCGTCCGATGCGCCGTCTGTTACACATGAGCTTGGTTCCAGCTTGCGGGAGCTCACCCTTCGCCTGGCGGTGACGGGAATTGTCACCGTGTTGTTGCTGGCCCTGGGGGTTCTCGGAGAGATGACCAGCCTGTTGCCAGAGGCGATCCGGTTTACATTGCCGACGCAAACCTATCTGATTTTAAACCTTATCTTCTTGGGGATTGCTTCCCTGTTTTGTTGGGTCACCATATTCAACGGGATCAAATCCATGGTCAGTCTGCAGGCCAACTCCGACAGCGGCGTGGCGGTTGCTGCGGTTGCAGCGCTGATTCAAAGTGTCGCCTTGCTTTTTGCACCCGAGAGCGTCGCTTCGTCGAGCGTCCATGCCTATGCAGCGTTGGCTTCTGCAGCGCTTTTCTTGAATACCGCGGGAAAATTTTCGCTCATCAAACGCATTCGGCACAACTTCCGCTTTGTCGCATCGCCGGATCAGAAATATGCGGTGCAATATTTTGATGACCACAACACGGCGCTGCAAATGGCAAAAGGTTGTGTAGCGGATACCCCTGCTATTGCGTATCAAAACAAAGCAGGTTTCCTAAAGCATTTTTTGAGTTTAAGTTATGAAAATGATCCCAGTGACCAAAGTTCGCACATCATTGCGCCCATTGGCGCTATCCTGTCGTTGGTACTCTGTATTGTATATTATGTTTTGAACCAGGACGTGATCGGTGCGATTACGGTGTTTGCAGCGGCCACATGTATCAGCGTACCGATGATGAACATGTTGAGTGTAAATCTTCCCCTCGCGCGGCTGAGCAAATTGGCGACACGCTGTGGAGCAATGGTGGTTGGGTATCCCGCTGTGGAACATTTTTCCACCGCCAATGCTGTGGTGTTGGATGCGAAGGATCTGTTCCCGAAGGGAACCGTGATTCTCAATGGCATTAAAACTTTTGGAGGGCAACGGATCGATGACGCCATTGTGGACGCAACTGCGCTGATGTGCGCGACAGGCGGCCCTCTGAGCGACTTGTTTGATCAAATCATCAAGAGCCACCACGATATGCTCCCAAAGATTGAAAACCTCAGCTATGAGGATGACAAAGGAGTCGTCGGTTGGGTATCGGGCCGCCGGATTCTGGTCGGAAACCGGGATTTAATCAAGGCGTACGGCATTGAGCCTCCGTCAAGGGATTACGAAGAAAAGTATTTGCTGGGCGGCAAACAGGTGGTATACTTGGCTTCGGGCGGAGATCTGGTTGCAATGTTTGTTCTCTCCTATAATTCGGACCGCCGCCGTGCGGCCGAGCTTCGCCGGATGGAGGACAACGGTATCAGCTTGATTGTGCGCACCTGTGACCCAAACATCACTCCACGCTTGCTGGCGCAGGTGTTTGATCTGGATGAACACGGTGTTCGCGTGTTGCCAGAACGCTTGGGCAAAGAATACATGGACCTGGTCGAGGAGCCGGATGAGCGTGTCGATGCTCTGTTGGCAACCAAAGGGCGTCCAACCGCTATGATGCGTATGCTGACGGCCTGTGTGCGGCAGCGCAGCAATATCTCTGTAGCGATTGCCCTACAGACCGTGGCGGTGGTTTTAGGTTTTCTGCTGGTGGCATTTCTGGCCTGTTATTCGGGCCTCAAACAACTCAGTACAGCCGCTCTGCTATTATTTGAACTGTTCTGGCTGGTAGCAGTGCTGATCGTTCCACGGCTACGCAAGCCTTGACCGGAGGAGAACACCATGGAACTTGCATTGACGGCCAAACAATATGAGGGGCAGGACCTGGGCGATGTGGATTTTGCGGACCGGGAACTGCGCGGTGTGCGCTTTGTCAACTGCCGGTTTTACGGGGCGGCGATGAGTGGGTTGTTCACACGGGACTGTGCCTTTTTGAACTGCATTTTTTCGTTTGCCGCTTTGAATGGAAGCGTCCATATCGCTACCTTGTTCCAAAACTGTACGTTTAACGGGGCCAGTTTGTTTAGCGCAGAAATGAAGGACTGTAAGTGCAGTGGCAGCAGTTTTGCCGGCGCCAATCTAACAGGTTTCACGCTCCACGGCGGAAATTTTTCGGATACTGTCTTTGATGGCTGTGACCTGCGCATGATGGACCTACAAGGAATCTGCTTCTCTCATGCATTTTTTCAAGGCGCCAACTTGGAAAAAGCGGATCTACGCGGCTGTGACTGTTCACATGCCGTATTTGCAGATGCTTTTTGAAAGGAACGGATCTGCGCGGCGCCAAATTAAACGGTGTGGATGTGCGGAGGATGCGTTTCCAGAACACCCGAATCGATTTGGAGCAGGCGGTTCAGTTTGCGGAAAGTTTGGGATGCACACTATCCGGTTGACCAAAAGCACACAGGGAGGCCCTAGAACTCCTTTTGTATGGTTGGCGGATCGCAATTCCGGTGCTCCTAGCAGGAATGTTTAAAAAATTTTTTGGTACAAAATGGGAACAAATTATACAGAATGGAATCGACGCGCGGAGAGCAAGAACGGCTTCTTCCGCGCGTTTCCGGCGATTTGGGCCCTTTTTAGATGGGTGTTTTCAGCAAATACGACATCTAGTATTTGTCAGACTATATGTTGACATGAACCCCAATATGTAGTAAAATGCAATCCTGGTAAAAGGAGCTTGTAAATACAAATAAACGATGCGGGCAGAATAAAGCCAAAGAGAGCTGCTGGTAAGCGCACGGTGCAAAAAGTTTTTTGTACCCTTTGTGAAAAGGAAAAGCCGGCATCGGTCAGAAAGATTCCCCAGCGGACCGGAGAGCCGCCCGGGATATTCCCGCTGGATGTCGAAAGAGAGGATGGAAGCTGTGGCACTTCAAATAAAAAAGAGAAACGGCGTTGTGGTCGAGTTCAATGCCCAAAAGATTCGCAATGCCATTTTTAAAGCCAATGTTGCGGTTACCGATGAAGGAATGACCGGTGCAGCGTTGGATCAGTTGACGAAAAAGGTTGCAGATGCATTTGCAGACAACGTGATCCCCACGGTAGAGGATGTACAGGACAAAGTGGAAGAGATGTTGATTGCGGCAGATTATGCTAAGACTGCAAAGGCGTACATCTTGTACCGCGCGGAGCATGCAAAGATTCGTCAGGCTGAAGGAGACCTGATGGATATTTATAAAGAGTTGACTTTTCGGGATGCGCGTGACGTGGACATCAAGCGCGAGAATGCAAACATTGATACCGATACAGCCATGGGAACCATGCTCAAGTATGGCTCTGAGGGCTCCAAGTACTTTATCAACAATTATGTACTGCCAAAGGATATTGCATCAGCGCACATCAACGGCGATATCCACATCCATGACGAAGATTTTTATATGCTGACAGAAACCTGCTGTCAGATTGATCTGCTCAAGCTTTTTAAGGGTGGATTTTGTACAGGGCACGGTTTCCTTCGGGAGCCGAACGACATCCGCAGTTATGCCGCGCTGGCGTGTATTGCAATTCAGGCCAATCAGAACGAAATGCACGGCGGACAGAGTATCCCCAATTTCGATTATTCCATGGCGCCGGGCGTTGCCAAGACCTTCCGCAAGGCGTACTATCGTGAACTGGCGAAATATCTCCATATCACAAAGGGAATGTCCATGAGCGATGCCAAGGCGTTGGCATCTACCGTTCAAAACGATCTGCCCGGCCCGGTAAAGCTCGGCAATACCGACGAATACGGCAAGGCGGTGATCGCTTATCTGCCGCGCCATCAACGGGAGAACGGCTTTGAAGAAATCACAGAAGCAGAGGCCCGTGAGGCGCATCAATATGCAGTGGAGGCGGCGACTACCAGCACAAATGATGCTACTTATCAGGCGATGGAAGCACTGGTGCACAATTTGAATACCATGCATTCCCGTGCAGGCGCCCAAGTGCCATTTTCCTCTTTGAACTACGGCACCGATACGTCCCCGGAGGCGCGTATGGTGATTCGAAACCTGTTGCTTGCCACAGACCGCGGCTTGGGCGACGGGGAAACCCCCATCTTCCCTGTGCAGATTTTTAAGGTGAAAGAGGGAATCAGTTACAACGAGGGAGATCCGAACTATGACCTCTTTAAACTGGCTTGCCGGGTAAGCGCAAAGCGGCTGTTCCCCAATTTCAGTTTCCTCGACGCGCCGTTCAACCTCCAGTATTACAAAGAAGGCGATTATGATACGGAGGTCTCCTATATGGGCTGCCGGACCCGTGTGATGGGCAATGTGCATGACCGTACACATGAGACTACGTGTGGGCGCGGCAATCTGAGTTTTACTTCCATCAATCTGCCCCGCATCGGTATTGAAGCAAAGGGCGACATCAAGCGTTTTTACGAGCTGCTCGATAAGCGCATTGATCTGGTGATTCGCCAGCTGTTACACCGGTTCCAGATTCAGTGCAGCAAGAAGGTGTACAATTACCCCTTCCTGATGGGACAGGGGGTTTGGCTGGATTCGGATAAGCTGGGCCCGGAAGATAATATTGCAGAGGTGCTCAAGCACGGTACGCTCAGCATCGGGTTTATCGGCTTT
>ENA-ORRT01000903-ORRT01000903.1-human-gut-metagenome-genome-assembly--contig:-NODE-903-length-11002-cov-2.34165_pt1 | contig 11002 bp, 8 predicted proteins | sample MGYA00242181_ERZ509146 | MGnify/ENA primary metagenome ERZ509146 (study PRJEB26280, sample SAMEA2338624) | human gut metagenome | biome: human gut; feature: human-associated habitat; material: faeces...
GGCAGCGGGCCACGGTCTCGTACATGAGCGAAAGGCTGGAGTTGCCGCCCACGAAAACCTCGCCGGGCTGCACGCCGAACACATCGGCAAACAGTGCGCGGGCCTCGGGCAGCCCCTCCAGTTCACCGTAATTGCGGGTGTCAAAGCCGTTGTCGGTGATGTAGTTGTCCATCTTGAGCAGGTCCATGGCCAGATCCATCTGGTGAGGGCCGGGCTTGCCGCGGGCCATGTTCAGCTTCAGGTTCATGCCCTGAAACTTCTTGTACTGGGCCTCCAGCGCGGTCTTTTCAGCGGTGAGTTCGTCGTGATTCATTGCAAAGTAATCAGCCATAAGTACGATCCCCCTAAATAAAATATATACGTTTCCCTTCATAACCCTGCGCGTGCCATCCTCTATCTTGGCACAACCACAGGCGTACACTACATTATATACGATTTATCTGAAATAAACAAGCACTTTTTGCCAGATAGTGCGCTTTTTTATGCAGAAAAATACAAAAAAGCACATCTGCACCAAAAAACAGATGTGCTTTTGCAAAAAACAAAGAAAAAACGACTGGACCGTAAGCCGGGTTCTGTATCAAACGACGATCTATCTTGTCCTTGCGTCGCCGCAAGGCTCACGCCATCACCGGGACGCGCGAGACTCCGCATAATGTCCCATACGGATGTTGCTTCGAGCAGGGTTTACATAGCCGCAAAGTCGCCAGTGCGCTGGTGAGCTCTTACCTCGCCTTTCCATCCTTACCGCTTTCGCGGCGGTTTCTTTCTGTTGCACTATCCCTGGGGTCACCCCCGGCTGCCGTTAGCAGTTACTCTGTCTCTGTGAAGCCCGGACTTTCCTCAGGCAGCCCTTGCGGGCTGTCCCGCCGCCGTATGTTCCACTCGTTTTCTAAAAGAGTATAGCATACTTCCGCCCTGTTGGCAAGGCATTTTATAAAAGCAACCGCAAAATCAGCAGGGCCGTCACGCCGGGCAATCCCAAAACGCCCGCGCAGAACGCCGTAAAGCGATTCAGCGGCAGCGCAATGCCGGTCACCGGCTCCAACAGGCCCAGCAGGGCCAGCGCGCCCAGACCGCAGACGGCCCCTGCCAGCAGACTGCGCATTCCGTGCCGCTGGCGGGCGGCACAGCGCAGTACGGCGATGGCGCACACAGCTGCGAGCAGACAGGGCCAATATTCGGTCATGGCTCCTCCCCTTCCGCCCGCAGTGTGCGAAGCAGCGCCCGGCAGCGGCACATCAGCGCGGCGTGCTGGTAGGTCAGCTGGTCAATATAAAATGGGTCCTGCGCCTCCGTGAAGGCGCGCTCGTTCGAGCGCAGTGCCTGCAAGGTCGTTTCCAGCTCGGCCCTGGCGGCGCGGCGCTCACGCTCCTGCCTGGAAATGCGTCTGAACATAACTCCTCCGTCACAGCAGAATGCAGATCAGCCCGTCGCAGCCCTCGTTGATGATGCGCTCAAGCGTCTGCTGCAGGCGGCTGCGTGCCTCCTGCGGCATGTGCAGCAGCTTTGCCTGCACGCCCTCGCTGACCAGCTCGTTCAGGCTCTTGCCGAAAATATTCGTGCTCCACAGCTTGCCGGGGTCGGTCTCAAAGTCTGCCAGCAGGCTTTTGATAAGCTCCTCCCCCTGCTGCTCACTGCCGACGGTGGGCGAAAGCTCGGTGTGGATGTTGGCGCGCATGATGTGCAGGCTGGGGGCGCTGGCCGACAGCCGCACGCCGTACTGCCCGCCCTGCCTGACGATTTCGGGTTCTTCCAATGTCAATTCATCAATGCCCGGCATGACGATGCCGTAGCCTGTGGCCTCGACCTGGTCAAGGGCGGATTTGATCTTGTCATAGGCACGCTTGGCCCGGGCCAGGCTGACGACGCAGGGCAAAAGGCTTGCCTCGTCCACGATGTCCAGCCCGGTCTGTTCACCGAGAATCTTATAGAAAATATCCGGGGCGACGGCAGCGGTGATGCTGACACTGCCGCTGGCCAAATCCATGCCGGTCAGGCTGGCGGTGGTGATGTATTCACACCCCAGCTGAGGGCGCTTGCCTGCAAGGTCGGCCATCCGGTGCACCGAGGCAGCAAAATCCAGCATGGACGTGTAGACCGCGCTTTGCAGCCAGTGCCCGCTTTCGAGCATCGTGACCCAGGCGGGCATCTGCACGGCGATCTCGCGGATCGGGAACTCGTACAAAAGCGTTTGCAGCAGCTTGTCGAGGGTCTCGACGGTCATCGTCGTGCAGTTCAGCGGAAGGACCGCGTGGCCGTAGGTCTCGGCCAGCTCGGCGGCAAGGCGCTGTGCATCGTCGCTGTCCGGCTCGGCGCAGTTCAGCAGGATGATATACGGCTTGCCGATGCCGTCCAGCTCTGCGATGATACGGCGCTCGGCGTCGAGATACGCCTCCCGCGGCAGGTCGGCAATGGAGCCGTCCGTCGTTACGACGAGGCCCACCGTGGCGTGCTCCCGGATGACGCAGCGGGTGCCGGTTTCGGCGGCCAGGTCAAACGGGACCTCGGGGTCGAACCAGGGACTCTTGACCAGGCGCGGAGCCTCGTTTTCCTCATGGCCGAGCGCGCCGTCCACCATGTAGCCGACGCAGTCGATGAGCCGTGCCTTGAAGCTGCCGCCGCCCGAAAGCTCGAGCTTGACGGCTTTCTCGGGGATGAACTTCGGCTCCGTTGTCATGATGGTGCGCCCGGCGGCGGATTGGGGCAGCTCGTCATGGGCGCGGGCACGACGGGCCTCGTTCTTGATGCGCGGCAGCAGCATCAGCTCGGCAAACCGCTTGATAAAGGTGCTTTTGCCGCTGCGCACCGGGCCGACGACGCCGAGATAGATGTCCCCGCCGGTGCGCTGTGCAATGTTTTGGTAGATTTGATCCTGTGTCACGGATGTGTCCCTCCTTTACAGCGCTGCGGGGATCAGCAGACAGGCGGTGTCCGTCGTAAGCTCCTGCGGCGGGTCACCGTTGGTGTCCAGATGGTTGGCGGCGGCCAGGTCACGGGCGCGGGCATGGTAGCGCCTGGCAATGTCAAAGATGCGCTCCCCCTGCCGGGCGTAGTAAATATAGAGGGCCGGGCCGTCGCTGTCGTCATATTCCTCGCCCAGCTCCACGCCGCAGAGCGCGTCAAAGCTCTGCGCCTGGAACAGGGCACCGCTGATCTCGATCTCTAAATCGACCCGCATCCGTGCACCGTTTTTGCTGCTGGCGACCCGCGCGACGGAGGCCCCGACACTTGGCCACGCACCGTCAGTGCTGCCGGGCCAGAGGCCGTCAGGCTGCCAGGTAAACGTCTTGTCGTAGCAGGTCAGCTCACCGCGGGCATCGCTGATGAACACATGCGCAGTCCCCTTGCCCAGTAGTTTTAAATGTGTTTCAGCCTTGTTGCCGTCAGCCTGTGCGGCGCACAGGGCACCCAGCGTTACAAAGCAGCCGAGAACAGTGCCTTCGGCGTCGGGCAGGTCGTCGTCAAGTGTGACCGGGATACGCCCGGTCAAATCCGCGGTCTTCTGCAAAAGGCGGCAGACCGTCTGCACGGTCTGGGTCTTACAGAGCGTGGAGTAGGCGTCGGCCACGACGGTGTGCTGCACGCTGCGCCAGACCTCGACGCGCAGCTTCCAGGTCACCGAGAGGGACGCTTCCCCTGCGCCGTCGACTGCGCTCAGTGTGCAGGCCAGCACCTCGCCGCGCACAAGGGCTGTGTCGTCCTCGGTCACGCCGAGCAACTCCAGCGTCTGCTGCACGGCAAGATCCTTGCTGCGCACGGTCAGCTCGCCGGTGCCGGTGTTCTGGCTGCATATTTGAATTTGCAGCGTCCCCTGCACACTGACCTGCCCGGTGGCCGGCGCTGCGCTGCCGACAGCAAAGCTGCCGGTGATGTCCAGCACGCTTTCCCCGGTGCCGGGCAGCGCCGCAGCGGTTTCGGCAGTCAACGTTTTTTCCTCGGTCACGGCGCATTGCAGGCCCTGCATCGTGCGGGTGTACTGCTCAATGCCGCAGTCGGCCAGTGCGGTCAGCAGCTCGGACTCCCGCCGCACGGCCACTGCGGCACAGAGGATGTACGCGCCGCGCAGGTCGATGCGGTGCTCACTGACGGCGCGGCAGTTGCAGTATTCCGGCTCGCCCCAGACCTGGGCCGGGCCGTCGGCGTACTGCCCGGCGGGCAGCTCGACCAGTTTTTCAAAGGCAAATTTCTGCTCGGTGCGCAAAAGGCGCGTGCCGGGCTCCTCGCTCTGGTAATAGACGGTGCAGCGCAGATAGCCCTCGCTCTGCCAGCGCCCGCCGGACACACGGTTCTGCAGCACAACGGGCGTGATCAGGCACTTGACGATCTTGAATACGGCGGGCAGGTAGTCGGGAATCAGAATCTCCGTTTCCACGGGAAGCTCCAGCCGTGTTTCCCAGCGTCCGCCGTAGGATGCGATGGTGTCTTTGAACACCTTGAGTTCCATATTGCTTGCCCCTTTCCGGTTATGTTCTGGGGCATTATATGCGGCAGGGCAAAAAAATAGCCCCTGCCCGGAACAGGCAGGGGAAAAATTTGGATTCAGACCTTGAAGGCTGCGCGTAAGATCCAACGGAAGGCGCGCGGGCAGCGAACTACGACCACATGCATGGCATACACCTCACTTTCCGTGTTTGTGTACGCCATACTATGCCGGGCAGTGCTGCGGTGTTACGCATCGTCGCGGGTCAGCACAACGAGACCGCAGCCGCCGGAGCATTGCAGCTGTGCGGTGTCCGCGATAAACTCATTGCTGACGCCGAGCGGATAGTCCGCGGTCAGCACGGCGTTTTCCAGCGGGTAGAACGCGCCGCGGATGCAGACGCCGGTCAGCCGGCCCTCCATTGGGAAAAGGGAGAGATACATCCAGTCCCTGCGCTGCAAAATAAGCTCGCGGCCCGGCACAAGATACCGCAGCTCGCTGCGCTCGTTGGCCAGCAGGACGTTCACGCCGTTTTTGGCAAGATACAGCCCAGTGGCAAGGTTGGCCAGCGTGTGCTCCAGCCGTGCCCCGCCCAGAGCACCCAGCAGGGTGATCTCATCATAACCGTGCTCCAGCAGCCAATGGGCGGCGTACTGGGTATCGGTATCGTCCTTCACATGGGGCAGCACAATGGTCTCGTGCTCGGTTTTGGGCTGCGGGGCGGAGTCAAAGTCACCGACGATGAGGTCGGGACGCAGGTCAAGCCGTTCGGCATTGCGGTAGCCCGCGTCGCAGGCCACAACAAAATCACCGGGCTGCACATAGCGGCACAGTGCGGTGGAAACCGGCACGGCGGAAAGAATCACGGCACGCCTGCTCATTTCTCCCACTCCTTCCGTGCGCTGGCTTCCTCATACATGGCAAGGTAGCTTGCATAGCGCGTTTTGCTGATGGTCCCGGCCTCGACAGCCTCACGCACAGCACAACCGGTCTCACTGCGGTGGGAGCAGCCCGTAAAGCGGCACTGCCCGAAATAGGGTCCGAACTCCGGGAAGGTGTGCTGCAGATCATCCTTCGGGATGCGGCAGAGCTTCTGCGCCTCCAGGCTGGCAAAGCCCGGCGTATCAGCCAGACGCCCTCCGCAAATCTCAAAAATTTCGACCTCGCGGGTCGTGTGCCGCCCGCGGCCCAGCTTTTGGCTGATCTGCCCGGTCTCGCGGTGCAGCGCGGGGGCCAGCGTGTTGAGCAGCGTCGATTTGCCGACGCCGGAGTTGCCGCAGAAGGCGCAGAGATGCCCTTCAATATAGCCCTTGACCTCGTCAAGGCCCTCGCCGGTCTCGTAATTTAGCTGCACCAGCGGGATGCCGCTGCCTGCGTAGGCGGTGCGCAGCATATCGGCAGCGGCCAAGTCAGATTTTGTCACCACAAGCACGGGCTGCACATCCTTGTAGATGGCAGCGGCGGCCAGCTGGTCCAGCACCAACGTACTGGGTACGGGCTGGGTTGTGCTGGTAACGATGAACAGAATATCCAGATTGGCAATCGGCGGACGAATAAAGACGTTTTTGCGCGGTAAAATCTCATCGATCATTGTGCCGTCGTCGGACAGGGTGACGTTGTCTCCCGCTACCGGCGTGATGCCGCGCTTGCGAAAGATGCCGCGCGCCTTGCACTCGACGATGCCGTCCGTCGTCTTTACATAGTAGAAGCCGCCGATGCCCTTTGTAATATACGCCATGACTTCCCCCACATCAGGCAATGGGGTTGCCCTGTGCGTCGCACCGCTGGCCGTTCTCGTTCCACATGGTACCGTCGGTCAGCTGATGGATCTGGTGACTGCCGTCAGCACTCGGCCACCAGCTCTCCTGCACGGTGATGGTACCGTCCTCGTTCACAGTGGGTTCGACTGGCTCGGGGGTAGCGACGACCTCGGGCACGCCGGTGGACACCACGAGTGTGATGACGCTCGACTTGCGGACCGTGGAACCGGCATCGGGGCTCTGGCTCAGTACCGTGCCCGCGGGCTGTTCGCTGGCCTGCTCGATCGTGCGGATGGACAGGTTCAGCCCCTTGACCTCATTGCGGGCTTCCTCGATGGTCTTGCCGGTCAGGCTCGGGACCTGGCTCTCCTTGCTGACCTCGGAGCGGCTGACGTACAGGATGACCGTGGAGTCACCCTCGACGGTCTCCCCGGCGGCGGGCTGGGTGTAGACGACAGCGCCGTTGGCCACGGAGTTGTCGGACATGGGCTTCTTGGTCACGCGCAGACCCATATCCTTCAGGGTCTGCTCGGCATCCTCGGCCACCATGTTCTTCGTCTCGGGGATCGTGACGTACTGGGTGCCCAGGCTGACGGTCAGCACGATGCGCTGCTTTTCCTTGACGGTACGCCCGGCCTTGGGGGTCTGGCGGATGATCGTGCCCGCGGGTTCACTGGAATACTCCTCCGGGAATTCGGCGCGCAGCAGGTTGTTGTAGTCGGTGGCGAGGAACTCGTCCTTTGTCATGCCCACAAAGCTGATGACCTGCACATCGGCACGGTTAGAGAACAGCAGGTTGCTGGAATTGGTGAAGATCAGATAGATCAGGATGGCAGCGCCGATGACAAACGCCACAGCCATGCCGAAGAAGATCGGCAGCAGGGAAAAGCCCTTGGATGCCTTTTTCTTCTTCTTTTGGGCAGATTTGCTGCGGCCCGGGTTCGAGGTGCCGACACGACGGGCGTCACCTGTGTGGATGCTGGTGGATTTCGGGCTGGGCTTTGTGTTGCTTACCACGCGGTTGATGTTCCTTTCCGGGTTGTCCTCGGCACTGCGGTACTCATACGCAAACTGGATGGACGGGTTGCGCTTGAATTCCTCGATAGCGGCCAGCATCTCCTGGGCGCTCTGGTAGCGCTTGTCGGGGTCCTTTTCCATGGCTTTTTCGGTAATCTGGCGCAGTCCTGCCGGGGTCTGGGGTGCGATTTCGGCCAGCGGCTTCGGCTTCTCCGAAATCTGCATGATGGCGATGGACACTGCACCGTCGCCGTCAAACGGCAGGCGGCCCGACAGCATCTCGTACAGCATGACGCCGACAGAGTAGATGTCGGTGCGGGCGTCGGTGCGCTCCCCCTTGGCCTGCTCAGGGCTGATGTAGTGCACCGAGCCGATGGCCTTGTCGCTGACGGTCTGGCTCTGTGCGCGGGAGAAGCGTGCGATGCCGAAGTCCATCATCTTGATGGAGCCATCTGCCAGCAGCATAATGTTCTGCGGCTTGACGTCGCGGTGAATGATGCCCTTGGAGTGGGCGTGCTGCAAAGCACTCAAAATCTGGGTGGCAAAGTGCACGGTCTCCTTCCAGGTCAGGGCACCGCCGCGCTGCTTGAGATATTCCTTTAAAGTGATGCCGTCCACATATTCCATGACGATGTATTGCAATTTGTCGGTGACAGAGACGTCATAGACCTTGACGATGTTGGGATGGCTCAGAATGGAGATTGCCTTCGACTCGTTCTTGAAGCGGCGGACCAGTTCCTCATTGTCCAGAAATTCGTCTTTTAATACCTTGACGGCGATCTGGTTGCCCGTTTTTAAATCAGTGCCGCGGTAGACATTGGCCATGCCGCCGACACCCACGAGACTTTCAATTGAGTAGCGGCCATCCAGCCGTTTGCCGATCAGATTATCCATTGTTGACCTCCGTAGCTTCCACGCCCATGAGCAGGACCGTAATGTTATCCTGACCGCCCGCCTGCAGGGCGCGGTCTACCAAAATGCTGGTTGCATCAAAAAAAGGAACCTCGCGCAGTACCTGCGCAATGTCATCGTCCGCGACCATGTTCGTCAGGCCGTCGGTGCACAGCAGCAGGATGTCCCCCTCCTCGATTTCGCAGCGGTTGTACTCCGGCACAATGTTGGCCGAGACGCCGAGCGCGCGGGTGATGAGGTTCTTCTGCGGGTGGACGGCAGCCTGCTCCCGCGTGATCTGGCCGCTGTCGACAAGCTGCTGCACCATCGAGTGGTCGCGGGTGATCTGCCGCAGCCCGCCTGCGTGGAACAGGTAGGCGCGGGAATCCCCGGCGTGCACCACATGGGCCATGCCGCGGCTGGCATAAGCGCAGACGCCGGTGGTACCCATGCCCTGCATCTCGGGGTCAGAGGTGGACTTTTCATACACGGCGCGGTTCGTGATGTCGAACCCGCGCATGAGGAAAGTCTTTTCCATGCCAGGCTGCAGGGCCTTCATGTGGCGGGCAAAATACTGCTGCATGGTGTCGGTGGCAATGCGTGCAGCAATGCGCCCGCCGTTGACACCGCCCATGCCGTCGCAGACGATGCCCCAGGCGGTGCCGCCTGCCAGCTGCTGCGCACAGTAGTTGTCCTGGTTTTCCTGCCGGCAGCTGCCGATGTCCGTGATCGCGGCAATCTTCATTCGGGTTGGTTCCTTTCCGCTGCTCCGTTGCGGAGCAAGACTCATTTTCCCTGCGCGTCCTCGCGGCGCAGCTGGCCGCAGGCGGCGCTGATGTCGGTACCCAGACGGCGGCGCACCGTGGCGTTGACGCCCAGTGCCTCCAGCTCCTTCTGGAAGCGGTGCACATTGGCATCGTCGGTGGCAGAATAGGGGCTGCCGTCCACGGGGTTGATGGGAATCAAGTTGACGTGCGCGCCCATGCCCTTGATGAGGTTGGCGAGCTTCTGCGCCATCTCACTGCTGTCATTGACACCGCGCACCATCGAATACTCAAAGCTGATGCGGCGGCCCGTCTCCTTCTGGTAGCGGCGGCAGGCCGGGATCAGCTGCTCCAGCGGGAACGCATCGTTGACCGGCATCATGCCGGAACGGGTCTTATTGTCCGGCGCATGGAGCGAGACAGACAGTGTCAGCTGCAGATGTCGCTTCGCCAGCTCGTCAATCTTGGGCACAAGGCCGCAGGTCGACAGGCTGATGTTGCGCATACCGATGTTGACGCCCTCCGGGCAGGAGATGATCTCCAGAAAGTCCATCACATTATTAAAATTGTGCAGCGGCTCACCGATGCCCATCAAAACAATGTGGGAGACGCGCTCGCCGGTGTCCTTCTGTGCGGTGTAAATTTCCGCCGCGATCTCCCCTGCCGTCAGGTCGCGCACGCGGCCCGCCTGGGTGGAGGCGCAGAACCGACAGCCCATCGCGCAGCCAACCTGGGTGGACACACAGACAGTATTGCCGTATTTGTAGCGCATGAGCACGGTCTCGATGCAGTTGCCGTCGGCCAGCTGCAAAAGATACTTGACCGTACCGTCCCTGGACTGCTGGCGGCGGCGGATGACGGGGGCTGCAATCGTGCACTGCTCCTCCAGCTGGGCCAGCAGCGCCTTGGGCTGGTCGGTCATCTGGGAGAACTCCGTCACAAGCTTCTGGTGCAGCCATTTAAAAATCTGCTTGGCGCGGAATTTTGGCTGACCCAGTCCCACGATGTAGGCCGTCAGCGCGTCCAGTGTCAGGTCGGAAATGCAGATTTTTTCGCCCATGCGGGGTCACCTCCTTTTATAAGAACGAGTTTACAGTCAGTTTCGTTCCAGGATGGCGGCAAAAAAACCGTCCGTCCCGGTTCTGTGGGGCAAAAACAGCGTGCCCAGCGGCGTGATGTCCGCCCCCGGCAGCGCCGTCTTTGGCAGTACAACGTGAAAATCAGGATTGGCGGAGAGGAATTTCTCCACCTGGGCCTGATTCTCCTTATCATTCACTGTACAGGTAGAATACACCAAACGGCCATTTTCGGCAAGTGAATCTGCGCCGTTTTGCAGGATTTTTTGCTGGGCAGCGAGCAGATTCTCTATCCCGTCCAAATCCTTGTAACGAATGTCCGGCTTTTTGGCGATAACGCCCAAACCCGAGCAGGGCACATCGCAGAGCACACGGTCAAACGTTGGCCAGTCGGAATTGTGCTGTGTGGCGTCATTTTCAACCGCTACGGCACAGGTGATGCCGCAGCGGTCAAACGCCTGCTGCAAAAGCGGCACGCGGGCGGGCACAAACTCGCCGCTGACAAGCTGGCCTTTGTCCTGCATGGCCTCGGCCAACGTCAGGCTTTTGCCGCCCGGCGCGGCGCAGAGATCGAGCACCTGCTGCCCCGGCTGTGCGTCAACGCAGAGCGCGGCAAACTGGCTGGCAAGCCCCTGCACATGGAAAAGCCCTTTTTTGAATGCCGCGCTCGCGGCGGGCGAACCGGCAAACTCCACGACCAGCGCCCCCGGCCAGGGGCCGGGCGTCACGGTATGGCCCTCCTGCTGCAAAAGCGCGGTCAGGGCAGTATCGTTCGTGCGCAGTGTGTTGACGCGGATCGTCGTCTTGGGCTTTTCATAAAATGCGGCGGCCAGGGGGAACGCCTCCTCCCCGAACTGCGCATAGAAAAGCTCGGCCACCGGGCGGGACAGGCAGTAGTAGATCGAGAGCCGGTCCAGAGGGTCGGCAAAATCGGCCTCGGAGACATCGGCGGCAGCGGTGCGGCGCAGCACGGCGTTGACCATGCCTGCGGCGCTGGATTTTCCCAGTGCCCGCGTCAGCTTGACCGATTCATTCACAGCGGCGGGCAGCGGTACCTTCATGTACAATGCC
>ENA-ORRT01000911-ORRT01000911.1-human-gut-metagenome-genome-assembly--contig:-NODE-911-length-10939-cov-2.25606_pt1 | contig 10939 bp, 7 predicted proteins | sample MGYA00242181_ERZ509146 | MGnify/ENA primary metagenome ERZ509146 (study PRJEB26280, sample SAMEA2338624) | human gut metagenome | biome: human gut; feature: human-associated habitat; material: faeces...
GGGAGGGCAACCTCCCCCGTTCCGGCTCCGCCACACAGCGCAACCCAATACCGCATGAGTCACGCATCCCTCGCAGCCCGCTACCGTCCGCAGACATTCGCTGAAGTGACGGGACAGGAAACCGTCAAGGCCATCCTTTCCCGCGCCGCCGCGGAAGACAAGGTTGCGCCCGCCTACCTGCTGAGCGGGACCCGGGGCGTGGGCAAGACCACCATCGCCCGTATTTTCGCCAAGGCGCTGAATTGCGTGCACGCCCCCACCGGCGAGCCCTGCAACCAGTGCGAGCAGTGCCGCCGCATCACGATGGGCAACCACGTGGACGTGGTGGAAATCGACGGCGCGTCCAACCGCGGCATCGACGACGCCCGCCGCCTGCGCGAGGCCATCGCCTACGCGCCGATGGAAGGCCGCTACAAGGTCTTCATCATCGACGAAGCGCACATGCTCACGCGCGAATCCTTCAACGCCCTGCTCAAGACGCTGGAAGAGCCGCCGCCACGCGCAACGTTCATCCTCGCCACCACCGAGGCCCACAAATTTCCGATCACGATCGTCAGCCGCTGCCAGCATTTCATTTTCAAGGCCATCCCCGAAGCCGAACTGGTGGCCCATCTGACGCGCGTGCTCAACAAGGAAGGCATCCCGTTCGAGGAAAACGCCGTCCGCCTCCTTGCACGCCGTGCCGCCGGAAGCGTGCGCGACAGCATGTCCCTGCTCGGCCAGACGCTGGCCCTCGGCGGCGACCACCTGACCGAAGCCTCCACCCGCAGCGTGCTCGGCCTTGCCGGACAGGAGCTCTATGAGCGCCTTCTCAACGCACTCAAGGCTCAGGACTGCCTCGCCGTTGCCGCGCTGACGCAGGAATTGCTGGAGCGTGGCGTGGATCTCGGCTTTTTCCTCCGCGAACTGACCACGTTGTGGCGTAACTTGTTCCTCATCCGTCAGGCCGGGGCCGCGGCCACCGCCGCGCTCGACATGCCGGACGCGGAAAAGCAGCGCCTGCTGGACCTCGCGCCGCAGTTCGATCCCGCGTATATCCATGCCGCGTGGCAAATGGTGCTCGAAAGCCAGCGGCAGGTGCTCACCAGCCTTGAGCCTTCCGCCGCGCTGGAACTGCTGCTCCTGAACCTCGCCCTGCTGCCGCGCCTCGTATCGTTGGAAACCCTCTCCCGCACCACGGTCGCCCCGGGACACCCGCCGCTCCCGCGCCGTCCGCACCTGCCGCGCCTCCAGCCCCGGCAAGCCCAGCCCCGGCGTCCTCGTCGCCCGTCTCTTCCGCGCCTGTGGCCTCCGTGCGGCCTGTACCTGCCGCCCCGGTTTCATCTCCGTCCGCGCCTGCCGCGGCACCGGTGCAGCCCACGTTTTCCGGGACCCAGCCCCCCTCGGCAAAACCTTCGCAAACTTCGGCGATCCCCCCGCGCCCCGCTCCGGCAGCGTCCCGTACGCCGGTTCCGCCCCGCCCTGTGGCGGGCCCCGCCGCTCCAGCCCGGCCTGCCGCCCCGCAAGGCACGCCGCCGTGGGAAACAGCTACTCCGGCCCCCTCGGAGCAGTCTGAACCTTCCGCAACGGTCGCACCCACAGACGCCCCGCACCCTCTGGACACCGCTCCGGCGAAGGATGCCGTCTCCGCAAGATCCAAGAAAAAACATGCTTCCACCGTGCCCGCGCCCTCGGAGGCATGGATGGACTTCGTGGAGTTTTGCCGCAAGAACCAGAGCGACGTCACGTTGTCCCTTCCGGCGCTCACACAGGCGAACGGCGTATTTTCGGAAGGAGTCCTGACGCTTGCCACAACCAGCGCCATCCAGTATGAACAGCTTTCGGCCCCTTCCCGGCTCTCCGAGCTGGAACGGCTGGCCAGCGACTATTCCGGCAAGGCTGTCTCCGTACAGGTGTCCGCCCCGGAACGGCTGCACAAGACCGAGGCCGAACTCAAAAAAGAATTTGCCTCCCACCCCGTGATCAAGTCTCTCACCGAGACTTTCGGCGCTTCTCTCATTCGGTGTATCCCGGTGGAGCACACACGGAGTTGAAGGAACCCTCGGAGGTTCCTCGGGAAACCTCTCCCCAACCGATCCTTTCAAGGAGACCGTAATGCGCAACATGAATGATCTTGTACGCCAAGCCGGCGTCATGCAGAACAAAATCGCCAAGATGCAGCAGGAAATGGCCGAACGTACCGTTGAAGCCTCCAGCGGGGGCGGCATGGTCAAAGTCGTCGCCACCTGTAAGCAGGACATCGTGTCCATCACCATCGATCCCAAAGCCCTCGAAGGCGGCGATGTGGAAATGCTTCAGGATCTCGTCCTGACCGCCGTCAACGAAGCCGTCCGTATCGGACGCGCCACGATGGACCGCGAAGTCAGCGCCATCACCGGCGGCATCAAGCTGCCCGGCATCATTTAAGGATATTGGGGAAGGTGAGGAGGCACCTTTCTGAAGAAAGGCTTCCTCCTCACCCTCCCCACCTCCCCTCCTTCCCAAGGCTTTTGCGTTTTTGGGACGGGGAGGGGCGAAAGACATGCGTTTTGCCCCCGGTGGGCTGCCAGTCGCCCGTCGTCCAACCGTGGATGGCGGGTTGTCGCGTCCCTGAGGGCGGCCTTTCCCCCATCCCCACTCCCTCCTTCCCCGAACGAGTCCCCGTTCCCGAAGCAATACGCGGAACAGGGATTCGATAACGTCAAAAGTTTTGGGAAGGAGAGGGGGAGGTTTTGGGGAGGGGAGGACGACCGGATGGCGCCCCCCGGACGGGCCGTACCCGTTGACGCGTCTCCGAGGCTTACGGGCATCGACAGCAACGCTGGGAGCCTTTCTGAAGAAAGGTTCCCCCTCCCCCAATTTTCTGTCCACCCAAACGAGGAAGTATGGACCACAGAATCCCTGAACCGCTGAAGGCGCTCGTGGAGCAGCTGGCGCGGCTGCCCGGCCTTGGGCCCAAATCGGCCATGCGCGTGGCCATGACGCTGCTCAAGTGGCCGGAAGCCGAAACGCGGCGGCTCGGCAAGGGCATCCACGACCTGCGCGACAACCTGCGGCTGTGCTCCCGCTGCGGGGCATTGACGGAAACCGATCCCTGCAACGTCTGTTCGGACAAGGAACGCGACGACTCGCTGCTGTGCGTGGTCGCGGAATGGGACAGTATGCTCACGCTGGAAGAAGGCGCGTTCTACAAGGGCCGCTACCTTATTCTGGGCGGCCTGCTGGCTCCGCTCGATAACCTGAGCGCCGAAAGCCTCGAGCTCGATCGGCTCACCAAGCGTCTGGAAGAAGGGCAGGTGCGTGAAGTCGTGCTCGCCCTCGGCGCCACCGTTGAAGCGGAAACCACGGGCGCGCTCGTCAGGAGCCTCGTCAACCGCCGCTTCCCCGGCGTGACCGTCACCCGGCTCGCGCAGGGCATCCCGCTCGGAGCGGAAGTGAAGTTCATGGACCGCGAAACCCTGCGCCAGTCGCTCCAGTACCGGCAGGAAATCCGCTGAGGTTGCAATGCCGGGCACTTGCGCCATAGCCTTTTAATGACTATTATCCCAAAAGGTATTTCAGAGTTCTCTTACCCCCATTTTTTACGGAGGTTTTATTCAATGGAAAGCTTGCGCGATTCCACTCGGTCAACCAGTATCAGCGTCGCATCCGTCTTCATGCGCCATGTGTACCAGTGGATGACGGTCGGCCTGCTTGTCACGGCGGGGACCGCCTTTTTCGTCGCGTCCTCCCCGGCTCTTCTGTCCGCCATCTTCGGCAACACCTTCGGCCTGATCATCCTCGCCATCGCCGTGTTCGCCATGCCGCTGGTCCTGAGCGGCATGATCTCCCGGCTGTCCGCGTTTGCCGCCACCGCTCTCTTCGTCGTCTACAGCGCACTGATGGGCGCGTTCCTGTCCTCGGTACTGCTTGTGTATACGGGCGCTTCCGTCATGTCCACGTTCGTCACCTGCGCGGCCATGTTCGGCGGAATGAGCATCTACGGCACCGTCACCAAACGTGATCTCACCGGCATGGGCAGCTTCATGATGATGGGCCTGTTCGGGCTGATCATCGCCATGATCGTCAATATTTTCCTCCAGAGCTCGGCCATGACCTTCGTGATCAGCGCCCTCGGCGTGGTCATCTTCACCGGCCTGACCGCTTACGACACCCAAAAGATCCGCGCCTTCGGCGAAAACGCCCCGCTCGACGACGCCACAGCCATCCGCCGCGGCGCCCTGCTCGGCGCGCTGACCCTCTACCTCGACTTCATCAACCTGTTCCTGATGCTGCTCCGCCTCATGGGCGACCGCCGCTAACCGGATCGACTCTGGGGAGCCGTCCCCTTACGCCCGCCGGAGCCGCTCCGGCGGGCAACGGGAGCCTTTCATGACCGCATCCGGGATGTGAAAGGCTTTTTTGCTACCCGACACAGGAAACGCGCATGGCTTCCAAGCAACGCAAGCGGCGCAGGAAACGCCGCGCCGTCAAAAAAACCCCTCCGCTTCCTCCCGTTTCCGCACAAGCCGAGGAGGAGAAGGCCCGAACCCGAGGACGGCGTTCCGCCAAAGGCTGGCGTGCCTGTCTTTTCGGAATCGGCCTCCTCTGCGCCCTGTGGACCGCCCTTGCCGTTTCCCTGCCGCCCACGGTGCTGCGCGGCGTCGTGGAAAGCCAGCTCTCGGAGGCCGTCAACGCCCCCGTCACCATCGAATCCCTTTCGGTCAACCCGTTTACCCTCGGCATTGCCGTGCGCGGCGTCCGTGTCCCCTACCTTGAAGAGACGGGAACGCCCGACGGCGCGTTGCTGACCATCGAACGGCTGGACATCCGGCCACGCCTCCGGCTTTTCGCGGTCGCCGCCCCCATTCAGGCCGCCCTCCGCGTGTACAATCCGGTACTCGACATCACCTATCTCGGCAATGGATTGTTTTCCTTCTCCAAACTGCTGCCCGCGCCGAGCGGGGCCGACACCGCCCCCGATGCCCCGCTTTTCGCCCTGAGCGATCTTGATCTGAAAGGCGGGACCATCCTGCTCCGCGACGGCCCTGTCGGCATGGTCCACACGGTCAGCGACGTGAACTTTCATGTCCCGCTCCTGCGCTCGGCGGACCTCCCGTTTGCGCCCACGCTCTCCGCGCTGGTCAACGGCACGCGCATCGACGTGGAAGGCCGTACCGAGCCCGATGCCGAAACGCTCCGCACCACCTTCGCCATCCACACGGCTCCGCTGCACATGGAGCATTTCAAACGCTACCTGTCCGATTTCACGCCCCTGAACCTGAACAGCGGCACGGTGGCGCTCGACATGCTCTTCACCCTGTCGCAGCCGCATCTGGGGCGGGTGGAGAGCAGCCTGTCCGGCACGGGCAAGGTCGAGGATGCGGAAATCGCCACCCCGGAAGGGACCATTGTGGGCAGGCTCCGCAGGGGGCAGGCCGCCCTGAAAGATTTTACACTGTCCGAGCGGCGCATCCGTCTGGACGAGATGGAACTCGACGGCCTGTACCTGCGCGTCGGCCGCGACAAGGCCGGGCGCATCGACTGGGTGGACTGGCTGAGCGGGACGGACGCGAACCCAGAAAACCTTTCGCCCGAAACGCCGTTCGTGGTGGAAGGCGCGGACCTCATCCTCAGGAACTCCGATTTCACATGGGTCGACGCCAGCCTTGCGGATACACAGCAGATCGAGATCACCGGCGTGGACGGACGCATCGCGGAATACTCGACCCGCCCCGGCGCGCGCACGGCCATGCGCCTCTCCTTCGGCATCAGCACGGAAGGAGTACTCGCGGTGGACGGCGAAGGCACGCTCACCCCCCCGAGCCTCAACGCCTCCCTGTGGGTGGACGACCTGCCGCTCATCGTGCTCCGCCCCCTGCTTGGGGAAACGCCCCTCAACGACATTCTGGGACGCATTGCGATTAAGGGCGGCGTCCGCTTCGGTTCTGACGGAAAAACGCCCCAAACGCCCGCCGCCCCTGCCTCAGCAACCTCCCTCGCCGTCACCGGTGCCGAAGCCTCGGTGAGCGCACTGTCCTTCGGGCGCGGCAACAGCCTTTCCGCCGCCGACCGCAAGGCCGGGAAAGACGCCGGTTCGCCCGCCGTCCGGATACGGGCGCTCACCTTCAATGGCCTGCATTTTGACACGCAAGCCCGTTCCGCCTCGGTCAAAACCCTGTCCGTCGAAGCCCCCGAAGTGCGCGTGACCTCTTCCGGCGGCATGGGGCTGGCAATCCCCGGCGCAAAGCCGTCCGCAGCCAACCCCGCTCCCGCCCTCAAAACACGCCTCCCCGAGGGGATGTTCACCGCCGCCCTGCCGGACGCCGCAAAAGCCTTCCTCTCCGACTGGAAGCTCAAGGCCGGCGGTTTCCGCATCGCCGGGGGCAGGCTGGAGCATGTCGCCGCAGGGAAAGCCGAAAAGCTCATCTCCAGCCTCGATCTGGAAACAGGGCCTCTTTCCGGCGACCTGGCCGATACCATCAGTTTGACCCTGCGCGCCCGTGGGACATCGTCCGACAGCCTGAACCTCAAAGGGACATTGCGCCCCGTCCCCCTGCGCTTCTCCGCCAGCATGGACGCTGCGGATCTGCCCCTCGAATGGCTCGGTCCGCCCCTGCGCGCTTCCACAAACCTCTCCCCGTCCGGCAGGCTCTCCGCGAACCTCGACGCCACGATCACAGAGGAAAAGGGGAAAGACCTCGGCATACAGGCTTCGGGCTCCCTTACCGTGCGCGACCTCCGGCTCAAGGACGCCCGTACCGAGAAAGTGTATGCCGTGCTCCGCCGCCTTTCCGCGGACACGTTCCGCTTTTCTTCGGCTTCCTCAAGCTTCGAGGCCAAGGAAATGCTGCTGGACCTCCTGCGCATGGACGTGGCCCTCAATGCCGACAAGACGCTGGACATCCTGGAGTGCGTCCCGAAAAAACAGACGGGCCAAGAGCCCTCCTCCCCCTTCCGTTTTTCCGTGGCGTCCCTGAGGCTTCAAGACGCCGCCCTGCTGTTCCGGGATCAGGCCCACGGCTCCGTCTCCGCCGTTCAGGATATCAACGCGACGGTCAGCGGCCTTTCCTCATCCGGGGGTTTGTCCGACATCGTCTTGACCGGACAGATCGGGGGCGCGCCCATTACGCTGTCCGGCTCCTGCAATCCGTTCTCCACCCCTCCGGCGGCCAAACTGGCCTTCACCGCCAAAGGCGTGGATCTCGCCCGCTATTCCGCCTATACGCGGGCCTATCTGGGGTATCCCGTCGTGCAGGGGCGCCTTGATCTTGAAAGCGCCTTCGCCACGTCCGGCTGGACATTCTCTCTCGACAACCACATCCGGCTGGAAAAGCCCGTGCTCGGCCCCAAGGACACACGGCCCGGCGCGCCGGACTACCCCGTCTCCCTCGGCTTTGCCCTGCTGGAAGATCTGCGCGGCAACATCGCGCTGGATCTCCCCATTTCCGGGAGGCTCGACGACGCCGCGCTGCAGGTCGGCGGGCTGTTCACCAAGGTCGTGACCTCACCCTTCGCGCTGCTCGGCGGCATCATCGGGCTCGTGACGCCGGGCGATCCAGCGCTTCAGGTCATCGCCTTCCCTCCCGGCGACACCCGCATCAACCCCGCCGCCCAAGGGCGCCTCAAGCGCATCGCCAAAGCGCTTGAAGAGCGCCCTCGCGTCAACATCGAACTCATCGGCATGTATGAGCCAGCCAGCGACACGCGCGGCCTGAAACGCCTGCGGGTCCTCCGCAAGGTGCAGGCCCGGCAGTACGCCGCCCTGCCCGCCAAACAGCGGGCAACCAACACCGTTGGCACCACAAAGTTGTCATCCGGCGAGTACGAACGCTTCCTGCTGCACGTTTACAAGGCCTCCCCCGCCGGGCGTAAAGCCAAAGGCAATGAGGAGCCGGACATCATGGAGCAGAAGCTGCAAGCGCTCGAAACCGTAACGCAAGCGGACCTGGAAGCGCTGGCCCGCAGCCGCGCGGAAGAAGTGCGCGCCTTTCTCCTGAAGCACGGGCCAGGGTTGGGAAAACGCGTGAACATCGCCTCCAAGGGCGGCCTCCCCGACGTGCGGAGCGGAACGGCGCAAGTAGAGATTCAATTACGCTAATCTCTTGATACAAAAAGATAAAAAACGATTTCAGTTCCTGCTTGCATTTATGGTATACAGGCTGCATGTATTCGGAGAAAGAACCCTTTCCATTTGTAGGAGGTTCCATGAACTTGCCTTACATGCCCGGCGTCCGCCGCGTCTCCCCGGCGGGCCTCCCATGCGATCCGGGACGCGTAGAAAGCGGCGTGCGCAAACGCTTCCGGTTCATTGCGCTGCTCACGCTGGCCGTCTTCATGGCGGGGGGGACTGCGGCGTCCGCCGCGACGATTGCCAACCATATGGACTATCCCGTCGAAGGCTTTTCCCTTTGGTGTCAGGACCCCCAACAGCACTGGATCGAGCGGAAGCTCACCGGGCATCTGGACATGGAGCAGAAAGCCGCCGTCACGCTGCCCGAAGACCCTTGCTTCTTTCTTGAAGCGGACATGGGCGACTATCTCCTGAGTTTTCCGATCAAGCAGGAGCTCCAAGGGGAGGATCTGCTCGACACGAGCTGTATGCCCGACCCCACGCTTGAGGTCTACCGGAAGGCCGAGCCGCTGTTCATCGCCGATGGCGAGGAAAAGGACCGCGATCTTGAACGCGATCCCGACCGGAACCCTCCGGAAGTCGTCCCCATCGGGCGGCTGCTCGATACCTTCAAAGGCGGCATGAGCGAACAGGAGTGCCTCATGTACGGCATCCCGCTGCGCCGGGAAAGCTACAACGACAGCCAGAACTTCTCGATCAAGACCGCGATGGTCAGCGACGGGGTCGTCTGGCACGGGATCATCTCCCTTTACAAGGATGCGGAAACCAACATCATAGGTTTGTCCCTGACCACGCCGCTCAGCGAAGGGGCGTTGGAGAAACTGTTTTCCGCGCTGTCCGGCAGGGCATACAAACACGTGGCGCTCGGCGACGACGGCCCCGTGTATATGGATGATCCGATCCTCAGCCCCGATCCCGCCGTCCGCAAAGAAGCCATCCGGAACATGCTTGCCCAGCTGACGGTTCCGAACGCCGATCCCTATGACACGCATTTCGAACCCGATTCGCCCGAATGCCGCGAAAAGGATGCCAAGAAAGAGCAGAATGAAGCGCAAGCCGCCTGCAAGGAACTGAGCGCGGATATCCGCATCGCTCCGGGCAGCGACCGCATCGAACTCTTCCTTCAGGAAGGGGAAGAGTCCGCCGAATAGTCGTCTGAGGAAGAAGGAATTGTTGAAGGGGGGAGGGAACCGTGTTCCTTCCTCCCTTCAAGCATGTAAGAGAGAGAGAGAGAGAGAGAGAGAGAGAGAGAGAGAGAGAGAGCATCCGGGGAAGGAGAATCTTTCCCGAGCAGGGAGGAACCAGCCCCATTGAGGCGCCTTTTTCGGATTGAGGGGAAAGCGTGCGAAAGGACAACCTCTGAACCAAGAGAGAGGCTGGCAAAGGCGGAAAACGAAGCTGTCCGAGGTTCAGATGGCCACGAAGGAAACGGAATTGCCGTGGCTGCGGATCAGGGATTCCAGATCGGAGAACGCCAGGAAGACGGTGGCGGTGTTGCGGTTGGGATGGACGCCGAGTGAAGGGAGCCCGGCGAGATCGCGGTCAAAGAGCACTTCCACGGCGCGGGCCTCGTCATTCAGGATCCCCAAGGGCGTCACGGCCCCTTTTTCCAACCCCAGAAAGCGTTTCAGCCGATCTTCCGAGGCAAAGGACAGGGCGCTCGTTCCGAGTTGCCCCCGCAGCTCCTTGAGATCCACAGTCTTACAGCTGCACAGGACAACAAGGAAATGGCGCTTGCCCCGCGCATCGCGCAGAAAAAGATTCTTGGCGATCTCGGCATCCGCATCAAGATGCAGGCGCTCCATTTCTTCGATGGTATACACGGGATCATGCGAAACCATGCGGTAACGGATGCCCGCATTATCCAGCACGTCCAGAACTTTACGGATCTCTCTGTCTTCCATATCTTCCCCGTTACGCGTCAAACACAAAAACCCCGCGGTACAACATACCACGGGGAAGGGAAATCAACGCTGGACGGGACTACTTCATACGGTAGGTGATCCGCCCACGGGTCAAATCGTAGGGGGAAAGTTCCACCTTGACCCGGTCGCCGGGCAGGATGCGGATATAAAACTTGCGCATCTTGCCGGAAATGTGGGCGAGCACCGTGTGCCCGTTTTCAAGCTCAACAAGAAACATCGCGTTCGGCAACGCTTCCTGGACCACGCCGTCAACTTCAATGGCATCTTCTTTCGCCATGGAGCCTCCTCAAAAAAATCCTTGATGTATGTCCACACCTCTGCAAAAGGCGTTGGATTCAATGACCCGTTACAGTGCCCTGAAACAGCCTCCCTTGTCAACAGCGCAGGGCGGCTCCACAAGCCCTTTCTCCATATTCCGCCATCCAGCCAAAACAGCCCCGCTCCCCTGAAAAAACGCCCTTCCCCAAAAGAGAACGCCCGGCATCCCATCGGCGGGAAATCCGGCCAACAGGGATTCAATAAACGCGAAAGTCTTGGGAGGGGAAAGGGAGAGGCTTGGGAAGGGGAACCTTTCTGGAGAAAGGGTCCCCCTCCCCTCCCCAATGCCTCATTATTTCACAGGTCTGAACAACAGCCAGAGCCCCGCGATAAGCAAAGGAACACACAAAAGCTGCCCCATCGTGAGCCAGCCGAAAGCCAGATAGCCGAGCTGGGGATCTGGCTGGCGGACAAACTCCACGGCAAAACGGAACACGCCGTACAACACCGCGAACAGGCCGGAAACGCGCCCGGTGGGACGGATTCTGGACGAATAGACCCACAGGACGACGAACATGACCAGACCTTCAAGTCCGGCCTCGTACAACTGCGAAGGATGGCGCGGCAGCGGGCCGCCCGTAGGAAACACCATCCCCAAGGGGCC
>ENA-ORRT01000912-ORRT01000912.1-human-gut-metagenome-genome-assembly--contig:-NODE-912-length-10895-cov-4.2393_pt1 | contig 10895 bp, 10 predicted proteins | sample MGYA00242181_ERZ509146 | MGnify/ENA primary metagenome ERZ509146 (study PRJEB26280, sample SAMEA2338624) | human gut metagenome | biome: human gut; feature: human-associated habitat; material: faeces...
CTGACGCAATTCTTAGCTAAATCTATACCGATGGCTTCGTATTCGAGATCTGTATTGATCGTTTTTGCGAGTATCCTTCTAACTGACATGGAATCACCTTTGATGAGAACTTTGTCACTTTCATTTTGCTCCCTCTATCTCGTTGGGAGCAAAGGGGTTCCATGTCATTAAGGAAGCTGAGTATGTATAGGTTTGATTAGATATTCAATGGCTAGCCATTAGCCCTTCCATATCTCCGTTCCAATCGGAAAGAGAATCTAAGCCGCTTTTCAGATAGCTCATTAATTGTTCGACGGGTTTAGAAATTCCAGTTCGATCGGATAAAGAAAAATCGCGAGCCCAGACAACCTCCTCTTCGAAGTCAACTTTGTTGATGATGCGAAGAAGAAGATAGTCATTGCCCTTTTTATCAAGGGAAAAATAATCTTGAATCATTTGGCCCGCCTTATTTCAATGGAACAGCAAGACTAAATGTTAGTCGAAGATGGAAGGTAAAGGTTCCGGCCATCTGTTTTCGATGTCCGGGTCACGAAGAATCCATTCTTCTGCGCCGTCTTCAAGCTGAAAACTTCGACATCCATTGAATAAGAAATCTAAGTAATATTCCATGAACATGAATGCTGCGGTAAAAGTTTCTTCGTCACTGGAGCCTTTGTAGACGGTCGCGATTTCCTCATCCATTGTGTCTCCAAGGTTCCCGCCCCGAGCGTTTATGACCTTTTTCATCGCCCACCAGTATGGACCATATTCCAGATAACTCTTCGGTTCGTATTTAATTTGACTGAGTACGAGCTCGGTTCCGTATGCGACGATATCTGAGCGTTTCTTGTTTTTGAGCAGACCGGCCTTGTTATTGGCCGCTTTGGCTTTCAAAGTTGCGTCAGAGTAAATATAGCGGTTATAGCCCATTTCTACTTCTTGCCTCCAAAGGTTGGAAATTGATTGATCGGTTTTCAGATCAACCTTTTGAATTCGGAAATTTCCGATCCCGATGATCTCTAAGTTATGAGATGATGAAAGTCCCAAGTTTACTTGGTGATCCGGCCTTCTTGAGTATTTGCGTCCACTCTATCCCGGGCGCGAAGAAATGTAGCCCTTTTCTTTACCTGTAGCCACTTCCGTAAAGCATAGACAAAGTAAAGAGCCAAGAAACCGGCTGTGAATACAAGGACTTGAGTTTTATCATGAGGTGGAAGGTTTGAGTATTTTTTCTGACAGCCTCAAACTTTTTGACTCATACTAGCAACGGCCAGCCGTTCGGTGACATGTAACAGAGAACTTAGATTCTCGACCGGAGCAGCCCCGCTTTTCTTTGTTCTTCTTATGGTTCTTTTTCAGATTCCATATTTGAAATTTTGACCGTTTCAGTTGAAACAATACAAGACGGAAGAATATCTTGGAAGATTTTGAGAATGGAATGCAGAACGGAATAATCAGTTTGAAGTGGTGGAGATAATGGGGATCGAACCCACGACCTCTGCATTGCGAACGCAGCGCTCTCCCAGCTGAGCTATATCCCCACCGGCGTGAAGAACTCACAGGCAGAATGATGCACTAAATTACAAATAATTTCAACTTCATTCAAAAATATTTTTATTTGCCCGTTAAGTAGACGCGACGAGTCTTGATCACCTCAATAGCGTCTGCTCCGTTTAAATTCTGTGCCTTTCTGAGATCCTCGGCACTCATTCTCTTTTCTAAGGCTTCAAAAGCTTTGACCTGATCTTCAGGCGCATCTTTCTGCAGTACACAATCGTTGAGGATGGCATAGGCTGTGACGGGCTCCCCGCCCAGCCAATTCGGAGTGGCTAACTTCATAGCATAGCTGCAGACATTTGCTTTATTGCCCTTCTGCACGGCTGCTAGAGCCAAGGCTCCGCCGATATCGAAGTTTTTGCGGACACCGATGCCATTCCAATATTTCTCAGCGTTTTCTTCCAGCTCTTCCGGTTTAGCCCGAGCGATGTACATGTCAAGATACTTCTGAGCGTCCTCATGGTTTTTAACCGCACGAGGTCCGGACAACTCTAATCCGACTAACGTCAGTAAATCTTCATTAGAAGCGATAGGAGCGGCCTTTTTCATCCAGTAAACAGCTTTGGCCGGATTTTTGGGAACGCCGTCTGCACCGTAAAGATAGATTCTTCCTGTCTGAAGTTCTGCTGCAGTGAGGCCCATTTCAGCGGCCTTCTCAAAGCACTTGAGTGCTTCGGGCACTTCCTTTGCATTCCAATAGAGTTCACCGAGGTAGTAAGTTCCGTTAACACTGCCCTTGTCTGCTGCGGCTTTTGCCCAGTATCTGGCCTTTTCAGGATTCTTTGTCAGCCGCAAGCCGTGTCCGAAGGAATAGCTGATTGTATAAAGCTCCTGAGGAGAAGCGTTTAACAAGATGGAATCAATATATTCCTGCCCTGTCTGTTTGGACTGTTCGTTATCAGCTTGAGAAAGCAGTCGTTCTCCGGTCATCACTCTGGAAAGCGCATGACCGTTTTCTGCAGCTTTGCGAATCCAGTCATATCCTAAGTTTTCGTCTTTTTCGACGCCTCTGCCTTCAAGATAAGAAATACCTAAAGCGGCTTGTGCCGGCGCATAGTCAAGAGAAGCGGCTTTTTGAATTAGTTCTAAGGCTTTTTCCTGTGACTGTTCGACCCCTGTTCCTTTCCTGTAAAGAGCGGATAAACGCATCATGGCTTTCGGGCTGCCGAGATCTGCTGCCTGTCCATAAAGAACGGCGGCTTTAGACAGATCAACGGGAACCCCTTCTCCGTACAGCTGGATTTCGGCCTGTTCGATCAATTCATTGATCTTCTTTTTTCTTGCCTGAATTTGCTCCTCAGACTCTTTTGTTTCTAAGACTGTTGCTGCTGGTTTGACTTCTATTTCGCTGTTTGCTTCCTGAGTCGGCTCTGAGGCCGCAGCTTCGTTTTTGTCTTCCGTTTGAACAGCCGGTTCTTCTTTCACGGTATCCGCGGATTGAGCGGCCGCAAAACCGCCGGAAGCGATGCACATTCCATAAACTAAAGAACACACAAGTCGGTAAACCATTATCGTTGTCTCCTATTTGTGCCGTCATTTTTGCAGAATTTCTCAGTGAGTAACAAAATTATTTTTTCATTCGCTGGAATTGAGGTGAAATTTCTTTCGAAGTCACCGGTTGATCCCAAGAACCCCAGAGTATCCCGAGATTTCGTTCGTCTTTTTGTTTTTGCAAACTAATTTTTTCGGCGAATTTTCGTACTGAAAATTGTCTTTTTTAGGTCCACGAATAACCCCGCAATTTAAATAAGGATCTACGAAATATTTGGATGAAGTAATGCATTCGGAAGATGACATTGTTAGTGGATATTCCTCGTATAACTTCTTTTGGCTATTGAAAAATAGAAAACGTTAGACAGGGGGAATATAAAAAATACAAAACAAAGAAACAGCTGAAGGGGAAATCCTCTCTTTCTACGAGTTTTGTCACCCATTTTCTCTAAGTAAAATTACCATTATTTGTCAGATTTCCCATTTTGGTAAATTTAAAAAATTAGTAAGTAGATACACGGGCATACGTGATTCTTTTTACTCGATTTTCCTAACTATTATCCCTATTGTGTTATAGGGGTAACATTAATGTCATAAAAAGATAATTTATTTGAGAAGGCCTTATATGAAAAACGCACGCTGGGAAGGCTCGCAGATGATCTGACTCGTGGTATCACCAACGGTGATTATCCCCTCGATTCGTATTTGCCAACCGAGATGGAGCTCTGTGAGAAATATAACGTTAGTAGGTATACCGTCCGACTCGCACTTGCAGACCTCACACGTATGGGGCTGATTAAACGGTGGCCAAGATTGGGTTCTAAAGTCGTGTCCGTGGGATTCGACGAGACCTATGCCCATACCTACACCTCATTTGCGGATATCGACGGTTTGTCCTCTACACATAAAAGAGTTGTTCAGGGAACTCAGGAATGTGTTGTTGACCACGTTCTTGACAAGAGATTGGAATGCGAGAGGTACCTGCGCTTCCTGCGTTTTTCTAATGTCCGAACCAATCCGACAGACAACGGAAAGCCTGTTGTTTGGACGGCCGTTTATGTGAACGCCGCATACTCCCGTCTGCCGGATTTGGCTCGGTTAAATCCTTTAGTCCTTCTTTCAACACTGATCGGGAAAGAATACGGGGAAAAGTGTCTTGAAGTCGTCCAGAAGATTTCCGCCGTTCCCCTTCCTGCAGAAGCCGCAATGTATCTGGATGCTCAGGTCGGCTCACCTTCTCTCCGTATTCTCCGCCACTACATGGGTATTAAGCGGAACATCCTCGAAATTTCGGAGTCTTACCATCCGGGAGACCGCTACGCATTGACAATGAATATGCGAGCTAACCGCTGAAAAGTTAATTGATAGAATGCAATATGTAAAGCATTCGACTCACGAATAAAGAGGATCCGAGCTGCCTTACAGGCAGCTCTTCTTATATAGGCTGTTAGGAAAGTGGCAGAAATTTCTTGGAAACGAAAACCCGGACAAAAAATGGCACCTCTGGCCGAACGCCTAAAAAAATTAGGTTTGGTCAGCGATTGGGATTTTGTCCTTCATTTGCCTCTTCGATATGAAGATGAGACTTCTATTACGCCTATCGAGGAGCTTGAGGTCGGTGTCGATGCGCAGGTAGAAGGCGTTGTCACTAACAACAGCGACAATCGGTTCGGAAATTTTGAGGCTTGGATCGATGACGAAACCGATATGCTCAAGGCTCGGTTTATTCACTACTACCCTTCTATTCGTGAATTGCTGAAAGTCGGAAAACGCGTCCGACTCTACGGAAACCCGCGCGCCGCCTTCGGCGGCGGCCTTGAAATGATCCATCCGAAGGTTCGCGCACCGAAAGCCGAAGGCGATCTGCCCAAAACATTGACACCTGTATACCCTGCCGGTGAAGGTGTCACTCAGCTTTGGCTCAGAAAGCGCATTGACCGTGCTTTAATGGACGTGGATATCTCCGACCTCTTGACCGAAGAAGAGCGGCAGGAACTGCACCTTCCTGGACTTGCTGAGGCGATTAATTCTTTGCACCACCCGAAAGCCGGGGCTCCGATCGGCCCTTTGCAGAATCGAACGGATCCGGCTTGGCAGCGTCTGAAATTCGATGAGCTTTTGGCTCAGCAGATTTCCCTTAAAAAATCTCGTGAAATGCGGGATATGAACAAGGGCCCGGTGATGCCGCTGCGTAAAGGCGATAACAGTTCTCTGACGGCAAAGTTTTTCCATTCTCTGCCCTTCAAACTGACGAAGGCTCAAATCCGTGTCTGGAAAGATATTTACGAGTCGCTTGGAAGCGAACGTCCCATGAATCGATTGGTTCAGGGCGATGTCGGCAGCGGCAAAACCGTTATCGCAGCCCTTGCCGCATGTCAGGCGATCGACGCCGGCTATCAGGCCGCCCTTATGGCGCCGACGGAAATTTTAGCCGAGCAGCACTTCAAAAAGATTATTTCCTGGCTGGAGCCTTTTGGCGTCCGTGTGGTTTGGCTCTCGGGCAAACAAAAAGCCAAAGAAAAGCGAGAGGCTCTTGCGGCAATCGAAGACGGTGCCGAACTGGTGGTTGGAACTCACGCAATTATTCAGCCGGACGTCAAATTCAAAGCATTAGGGCTTGCCATCGTAGATGAACAGCACCGTTTTGGCGTGGACCAGCGCCTGGCAATACGTGCTCAGCAAAACGGCATGATGCCGCACCTACTGATGCTGTCGGCAACACCGATTCCTCGAACCCTGGCCATGAGCTACCTGGCGGATATTGACGTATCCGTTATTGATGAACTGCCTCCCGGAAGGCAGGAAATTTCGACGAAATTGGTATCCATGAGCCGCAAAGGCGATTTAGTCGAATGGATCGGCAAGTCTTTATCAGCCGGTCTGCAGGCTTATTGGGTCTGTCCGCTCATCGAAGAAAGCGAAAAAGTTGACCTTACCGCAGCCACTGAGACATGTGAAGAAATCAAACAAATTCTCCCTCAGTTCAAGATTGAGCTTCTGCACGGCAAGATGACGCCGGAAGACAAGAACGCTGTCATGGAGCGGTTTGTTAAAGGAGAAACGAAGCTTTTAGTGTCTACAACTGTGATTGAAGTGGGTGTCGATGTTCCGAACGCTTCGATTATGGTTATAGAACACGCTGAACGTTTCGGGCTCGCCCAGCTCCATCAGCTCAGAGGACGCGTCGGCCGAGGATCGATCAAGAGTTATTGCTTTGCGATTTTCGGCGACCAGCTTTCAAAGATCGGCAAAGAACGTCTCCAGGTATTCAATGACACAACAGACGGCTTTGAAATTTCCAGAAGAGACTTGGAGTTGAGAGGCCCGGGTGAGTTTTTAGGCGCTCGTCAGAGCGGAGCTGCCCTTCTGCGTTTTGCAGATTTTGAAACCGACGGCTTCTTAGTCGAGAAAGCCATGGCGATGGCAGATAAATGGATTCGTGAAAAAGATCCGCGGGCAGAAAAGCATGCTGCTCGCTGGTATCAGTCTAAAGAAAAGTATTTAGAAGCCTAAAAAGCAGAGGCCTTCTTCGAAGGCCTCGTTCCAATAATTATTTGTTCGAAGCTTCTACGCTTTCATGGAAAGCGTCGCCGAGTTCGACGGCACGCTTCTTGCAGGCGTCCATCGCATCCAGCATCATTTCCATAAAGTGACGGTCATTCATGACTTTGAGCGCTTCATAAGTTGTGCCGCCCTTGCTCGTTACCTTTTCACGAAGGACAGACGGCGACTCACCGCTGCGCTTTGCCAGTTCGGCTGAACCGAGAACCGTTGCGATGGCCATTCTCTTGGCCTGGACATCGTTAAAGCCATAACGAAGTCCGGCTTCGGTTAGGGCTTCAATAAATCTGAAGACATAAGCGGGACCGGAACCGCTGATTGCTGTTACGCCGTCCAGCTCTTCTTCTTTCGTACACCAAATCAAATCGCCGCAGGCTGCAAAAACTTTGACAATAAAGCGATGGTCGGGCTCTGCTTCGGGTGTGGAATAAAGTCCGCAGACGCCGAGGCCGATTTTCATGGGTGTATTCGGCATAGTACGGCAAATGCAGTTATGGCCGATCATGGCCTCCAGGTCTTTAACTCGAACGCCGGCAGCAATAGAAATGACCAATGCATCTTCAATCCATTCTTTGGAAGCGTTGATTGCGTCCGGGAGCTGCTGTGGTTTAACGGCCAAAACAACAGCGTCAATCTCTGCGAGCCAGGAGCCCGGTTCTTTGTGCGTATGAACGCCGTAAGCCGATGCAAGGTGCTCCAATTTCTCTTCATTGTGATCAATGACGTGAATATCGGTGCCCTTCCAATCACTGGAAACCATCTTAGAAATGATGGCTTCGCCCATATTGCCGCCTCCGATAAAGGCGATTGTTTTTCTGTCCATGCTTTTTACTCCTTCTTGGTATAGTCTCGAGGTCCGAAAATTGCCGAGCCGACTCTTACCATGGTACTCCCGCATTCCACAGCTTCTGCCATATCTGCACTCATGCCCATCGAGAGCGTGTCGATATCAAAATTCAGCTCATCTCTTAAATGCAGGAAGATTGCATGCATTTCTTTGAGCGGAGCCTTTTTGCCCTCTTCATTATCCGAAGGTGCCGGAATGGCCATGATGCCTCGAAGCTTCAAGTTCGGAAGCAATGTGATGGCTTGAGCAAGTGCCGGGACGTCGGCCGGCTGGCAGCCGCTTTTGCTCTCTTCGTCAGAGATATGAACTTCGATTAACACATTTAAGGGAGGCATATCTGCGGGTCTTTGCTCAGAAAGCCGCTGTGCGATTTTTAAGCGGTCTACCGTCTGAACCCAATCGAAATGTTCAGCTACAGGGCGGGTTTTGTTGGACTGAAGGTGTCCGATAAAGTGCCAGGTTATCGCCAGTTCAGGATGCATCTTTTTAAAATATTCGATTTTTTCGCACCCTTCTTGGACGTAGTTCTCCCCGAAGGTCCTCATGCCGCATTTAACTGCTTCTTCTAATGCCTCAATGCCGAACGTTTTTGAAACAGGAAGTAAAAAGACGCTGCCGGGTTTTCTGCCGCAGCGCGATTCGTCGTCTGTCAGTGATTGTTTTACCCTTTCATAGCGTTCTGCAAGTCCGGGTTTGAGTATGGACATGAGCTCCTCCTATATAGATCAGACACTGAATAGTAGAACGATTTATAGGAAAAAAACTAAGGTCGGGCAAGGAATGGTAACGTGTCAGGGTGATTCTCTTGAAAAAAATATTATTTAATTAGTTATTAACAACAATAATCTTTTTTTACCCTAAATGGTATCATTACTCATAGCTCAGAGAACATGGATAATAAAATAGTTATTCAAGTTTGATGAGCACTACAAACCACATTGATAATCAGCATACCGGAGCATTTAGTTATGCCAAAGACAATCAAGACAGCAAGAGGCCTGGCTCGTTTTGCGAAGGCCCCGTACGCGTCCCGCCGTAAATCTCTTCCCAGACACTCCTTCGAAACTCGTCAGAAAGCATTGGCGATTTTCCAGGCCGGCGGAAGCTACAAAAATTGTGCAAAAACTCTCAATATTCCCGTATACACAGCACGCGACTGGCATCGCAGTTTCCTGATCGGGACCTTCCGTGCAGAACATGGCGCTCGCCAGCAGTCCTACACACCCGAACAGAAAGCCGAAGTGCTTCGTCTGCGTAAGGAAGAAGGCAAATCCTACAACGTTATTTCTCAGTTAACGAAAGTCAACCGCGCAACTGTTCTGCAGTGGATCCATAAGGATATCGCTCAGCAGCAGGCTGCCGAGGCTGCTGCACAGCAGGCTCCCGCAAACGACTCTGAAATGACTGAAACCGGTCCTACAGCCTAATTGATTATCTAAGAATATTCGCGAATAAATAAGCGAAAAGCAGCGCCGACAGCGGCACCGAAAAGATCGTCTTTCCGGTTTCCACTTCGGCGCTAATCTTGTTTTTACTCTTTTGTTTAGATCAGCATGAGTTCTCTGGTTTCGGGGCCGCTCCCCAAAGAAGTTCTTTTGCATTCCTGCTGCGCACCCTGCTCTGCCGCTATTTTGGAGTGGCTCTTGCAAAATGACGTACGTCCGACGATCTTTTTCTATAACCCGAATATTTATCCGGTTAAAGAATATTTGATTCGTAAAAACGAACTGGATCGTTACGCTCAATCGTTGGGAATCCGCGTCATTGACGGGGACTACCGGCACGACCTTTGGAGGCTTGCTGTTATCGGATTAGAAAAAGAACCCGAGAGAGGACGCCGCTGCCTCGCTTGCTTCAAGCACCGCCTTCTCGTGACAGCAGAATGCGCTAAACGTGAAGGCATTGAACTTTACACAACGACTTTGGCCGGATCCCGATGGAAGAGCGCTGAACAAATTAGAGAAGCAGCAGCGCACGCCAAATCCTTAATTCCAGAAAGCACCTACTGGGACGTAAACTGGAAAAAAGGCGGACTGCAGGAACGCCGCGGTGTTTTGCTTAAAGAAAACGGTTTCTATAACCAGCAGTATTGCGGATGCGAGTTTTCGATGGGTCATCTCACCGAAGAACAAAGAATTGAAATTTTGAGACGCTGATCCGGAATCTTTAAGTCCTGTTTCTGAAATACAAAAAGCGCAGGAGGTTTCATCCGCCCTGCGCTTTCTGCTCTCTAGGAAGTTGCCTTCAGATTACTTTTTTAGATACTTGCCGAAGAATTCCTGAAGCTTGGCAGCTTCTTCATTGACGTATTTCGGGACCCAGTAAGTTTCAATGTGCTGAGCGCCCTTAACCAAATAAAGTTCTTTATCCTTTGTACCGGTTGCCTTCTTGAAGGCGTCATCGGTCATGTAACGAGTGTCGGAAACATCGCCGGCGATCATGAGAAGCGGCTGATGAATCATCGCCATGCGATCGTCAACGTCCCAGTTCATCAAATCCATCAGGCTGCTCTGTGTGTAGAGGAAAGTGGAATTGGGATGAGCATGAGTGCGGAAATAATAGAAGAAGCCGTCTCTGTAAAGTGCGAACGGCAGTTTCTTTGCCTGTTCGTCTGTCAGATTCATAGCACCGACTAACCGAACATCGCCTTCTTTTTCAAAGGTTCTGGCTTCGGCAGCCTGAGCAAGTCTCTGCTGGATCGTATCCATCTGAGAATCTTGGAAGCCGTTTCTGCGGACGCGGCCGCTGTTGAACATAGAAATAGTGGCCACAGCCTTGATGCGAGGATCTTTCTGAGCAGCGCCAAGCGTGTATCCGCCTCCGCCACAGATGCCTAATGCACCGATTTCATTTGCATTCACTCCCGGATAGGTTCTTATGTAATCAACCATACCGTTAATGTCTTCAATACGATTGGCAGGTTTGTCGGTGTGTCTCGGTTCACCGCCGCTGGCGCCCTGATAACGCGCATCGGCTGCAACAGTGATGTAACCCATACCGGCGAGTTTCTCGGCAAAGAGACCGGCAACCTGTTCTTTCACGCCGCCGTTCGGGTGAGCAACAACGATGGCGGGATAGGATTTTTTCGGATCGTAGCCGGCCGGTGTGTAGACGTTGGCAGCCACGCGAATGCCGTCGACTGTATAGGAAACAGGATGAATATTTACTTTACCGGCAACGTTTTCTGTAATTGCATTGTCATATACCAGGCCGTAAGGATTCTTAGAAAAATCCGCGGCGACAGCTAAATAAGTGGTCATAAGAGCTCCGACTAAAGCAGCACAAAGTAGTTTTTTCATGCTTCGCACCCATAAGTTAAAAATGAAAAAATCAATAAATGATCGATGTGTGCATACTAGTAGTTCAATCTATAAATACGCTATCAATTAAGTAAATGCGGACTCGATGTCTTCAAGCTTCCATTTCCAGCGGTAGATCACCGGTTCCGCATTCACTTGCA
>ENA-ORRT01000917-ORRT01000917.1-human-gut-metagenome-genome-assembly--contig:-NODE-917-length-10816-cov-2.85308_pt1 | contig 10816 bp, 7 predicted proteins | sample MGYA00242181_ERZ509146 | MGnify/ENA primary metagenome ERZ509146 (study PRJEB26280, sample SAMEA2338624) | human gut metagenome | biome: human gut; feature: human-associated habitat; material: faeces...
GCCCACGCCGGCCTCGTTGGAAAAGAGGCCCCGCTTCACGCCCTGCATCACGGCAGAGCCGGTGAAGCCGGCGAAGATGGCCTGGAAATCGAACGCCTCGGAGAAGATCCGTCCGAACACCTGGGGAATCAGCCCCACGTTCATGACGATGACCACCAGGGCCACCAGCACGTACAGTCCGCCCATGATGGGCACCAGAGTGGAGGCGAAGGCGATGATCCGCTTGCCGCCGCCCATGACGCAGTACCCGGTCAGCAGCGCCACGATGCCGCCGATGATCCAGGGCGTCCACTCCGGGGAATAAAAGCTGTATCCGGAGAAGGTGGACTGGAGGTTGTAGGAGCAGAGCATGTTGAAGCCGCCGGCGTAGGTGGCGATGAGGCTCAGGGCAAACAGCACCGCCAGGGGACGGCTGTGGAGGGCCGCCTCAATATAATAGGCAGGGGCGCCGGAACTCTCGCCGGTCTCCGGGTTCCGGCGCTTGTAAATCTGCGCCAGCGTGGATTCGGTAAAGGCCGTGGCGCCGCCCAGCAGGGCGATGAGCCACATCCAGAACACGGCGCCGTAGCCGCCCATGCAGATGGCCACGGACACGCCGATAATGTTGCCCGTACCTACCCGGGAGGCGGTGGACACCATCAGCGCCTGGAAGGAGGACACGCTTCCCTCCTTCTCCGGCCGCTCCACCACCACGCGGATGGCCTCCCGCAGCAGCCGCAGCTGCGGGAACCGGTTCCGAATGGTGAAAAACAGTCCGGCGGCCACCAGCAGAATCACCAGCAGGTAGGTATACATCCAGTTGCTCAAATCCGCAATGATCTCTCCCAGCATGTGTGCATCTCTCTCCTTTTTAATGTTGGGGAATGGTCGGGAAATCGTTTCAATCAGCCCGAATAGAATATCAGAGCTTTTGTGCCCTTGTCAATGGAAAATCCCAAGATTTTGCAGTATTCTACGGAAAAACCGGCAAACCGCCGGCCCCGCAGTCTCTATTCCGCCGGATAGCCGCAGAGATCGCCGGGATCAGTCAGTTCAGCGTCCGGCACAAAGCCAACCGTCAGCGTGCCGTCCTTCTCCGTTTCATAAGTGATGTGCAGGAGTGCTCCGGATTCCAGCCAGGAAAGGTCCCTCACTGCCGTGGCCCGGTCATCCAGCTCCCGGATGGTCCAGGACCTGCTCCATGTTCCGCTCTCCGGGTCACAGCGTATGACGCTGAATTCTGCAGGGTCCTCCGTCAGGGAAGCAGCCCGCATCCCGTCGCCTGACCAGATCCGATAGCGGGCGGTATTTTCCGCCAGCCGGTCATCTGTCATCGCTTCCGCCGCGGGTACCAGGAAGGATCCGGAGCCGGAGGGCAGCAGAAACGCCTTCTCACTGTCGTACTGTTCTGTGCTCTCCCAGTCTGCGCCGTTGGAGAGGTATACGTCCGTGCCGTCCGTCACGATGTAGGAAAATCGTTTCTCCGTGATCTCTCCGCCGGTCCGCATCCGCCAGAGAAAGCCGCGGCCGTCATAGATGACGTCGATCAGCATGGGCCAGCTCTCATAGTAGTTCTGAAGGGTCCGCAGCTGGCAGGGGATGCCCAGGGAGACCTTCTCCAAAAATATCTCCGCCGCATCCGCGTTCTCCGTTCCCGCCTCGGTGAACACCACGGCACCGCCGGCGGAGAGCTGCGCCGGGTCGCCGTACTCCGGTACCTCCTCCATGGGGCCGAAGCCGTAAGGCGTCTCTGCGGAGATGACCGCCCCCTTTGTCAGGGTGAACTCCGCCGCGGCCGTATATTCTCCGATCTCTTTGATGACGCGGAACGTACCGCCGCCGGAGAAGTCGTAGTCAAACAGGGACAGGATGCACGGAAACGCCTGCTTTTCACCGGACGGCAGGGTATACAGCATGGCATCCCATCCGGCGTTCTCAGCCAGGGGCACCTGGGTCCAGCTGCCGTCCGCCTCCCGCACATCCAGCCAATAGGGCGCCCCATACTCCAGAGATTCCCCTTCCCCCTCATAGGACAGGATGCACCACACCGTCTCCACCGACGGGTCGTAGGTCTCCCACTCCGTGGTCAGGGCGGTCCGGGGCGGGTCATCTGTTTCGTATACCGTTGTCACCGCAATGTCGCCGGAATCGCCGCATCCCGTCAGCAGCGCAAAAGCCAGCAGGCAAATCCAAAGCCGTTTCATTCTGACGCCTCCTCTTTCTCTGATTCCGTCGCTTTCTTTATTTCATTTCATGTAGACGGACCCGGTTGGGAATAAGTTCCGCCGCTTTCCGGCAAACTACACAAAATCCATCTGAAAATTTTTGAGCTTCCCTGCTTGCATTTTAGGCTGCTGTCCGGTAAAATACAAGTACAAGGGAAGAATGATAGCTGCAACGAAGTGCTGCGCGCACGGGCTGACACCTATCATTCCGGTCTTTTGGTAGGTGTTTCAAACCGACAGCGGTTTGAAGCGCCTTTTCTTTTTATCAGATATGCAAAAGACGGACAAAAGGAGGTCATTTTTATGATTTTACTGGCAAACGGCAAGGTCATCACCCGGGATCCGGAGGGCATCGGCTACCTGCCGGACGGCGGCGTGGTCACCGATGGCGGCAAGATCGTGGAGGTCGGCACCACCGCGGATCTGAAGGCCAAGTACCCCCAGGCGGAATTTGTGGACGCTCGTGGCGGCGTCATCATGCCGGGCCTTATCAATGCCCACACCCACATCTACTCCGCCCTGGCCCGGGGCCTCTCCATCGATGGGTACAACCCCACCAGCTTCTATGAGGTGCTGGACGGCCAGTGGTGGTACATTGACCGGAATCTGGACCTGGAGGCCACCAAGGCCAGCGCCCAGGCCCTGGTGATCGACTCCATCAAGCAGGGCGTCACCACCATTTTCGACCATCACGCCAGCTTCTGTGAGGTCCCCGGCTCCCTGATGCGGATCGCCGAGGGGACGAGGGAATTCGGGATGCGGGCGTGCCTGTGCTATGAGGTCAGCGACCGGGACGGGGAGGAGAAATCCCTTCAGTCCGTGCAGGAGAACAAGGACTTCATCGACTACTGCGAGCAGAACCCCTCCGATATGCTGAAGGCCATGTTCGGCGGACATGCCCTGTTCACCATCTCCGACAAGACCTTTGACCGGATGGCGGCGGCCAACAGCGGCCGGGTGGGCTATCACATCCACGTGTCCGAGGGCATGAACGACGTGTACGACTCCCTCCAGAACTACGGCCGCCGGCCCGTCCAGCGGCTCCAGGACCACGGCATCCTGGGACCCCAGACCATCCTGGGCCACTGCATCCATGTGAACACGGCGGAAATGGATATCATCAAGGCCACGGACACCATGTGCGTCAACAACCCGGAGAGCAACATGGGCAACGCCGTGGGTATCTCTCCGGTGCTGCAGCTCTACAAGAAGGGCATTCTGATCGGTCTGGGTACCGACGCCTACACCAACGACATGCTGGAGTCCATCAAGGTGGCCCTGTGCTCCCAGCGGCACAACGCCTGTATGCCCAACGTGGGCTGGTGCGAGGTGACGGACATGCTGTTCCGCAACAACGCCAAGATGGCGGAGCGCACCGGCTTCCCCACTCTGGGCGTGCTGAAGCCCGGCGCGGCGGCGGACGTGATCGTCATGGACTACAAGCCCTTCACACCGTTCTCTGATGCCAACATCGACGGGCACATGCTCTTCGGCATGACGGGGCGGCAGTGCCAGACCACCATGATTAACGGCAGAATCCTGATGAAGGACCGGGTCCTGACGGAGATCGACGAGGAGGCCGTGAATGCCCACATTCTGGAGAGCAGCAAGCGTCTGTGGGGCCGGCTGAACCACAAGGAGTATTGATGACCGGCCGATGTGCCCCTGCGGAAGCAGTGCGCATTCGTATTTCAGGAGTTATTCTGAGGAGGAAAAACTATGTCTGAGTTAATGACCCCCATTCCCTTTCGGGAATTGATGACCTGGATCACCACCGAATACCGCCGGGACGGCGCCGTGTTCGGCGTCCACAAGCCCTATAAGGCCGGCGTGAAGAAGCTGCCCATCTTCGGCGAGGCCATCGAGACCCCCTTCGGCCCCGCCGCCGGCCCCAACACCCAGCTGGCCCAGAACATCATTGCCGGCTATTTCGCCGGCGCCCGGTTCTTCGAGCTGAAGACCGTCCAGAAGATGGACGGCGCAGATCTGGCCGCCTGCATCAACCGCCCCTGCATCCTGGCGGAGGATGAGTGCTACAACTGCGAGTGGTCCACGGAGCTGTATGTCCAGCAGGCCTTTGAGGAGTATGTGAAGGCCTGGTGCGCCCTGAAGATCATGGCAAAGGTCTATGGTCTGGGCGATCCCAACGGATTCGTGTTCAACATGTCCGTGGGCTATGACCTGGCAGGCATCCAGGGTGAGAAGATCGACACCTTCCTGAACGGCATGGTGGACGCCTCCAAGACGCCCATCTTCCAGGAGTGCATCGCTGTTTTGAAGGAGTTCTTCCCGGGAGAAAGCGATTATATCGACACGATCACTCCCCATGTGTCCGGATCCGTGACGGTGTCCACCCTCCACGGCTGCCCGCCGGACGAGATCGAGCGGATCGCCAGCTACCTGCTGGAGAAGAAGCACCTGCACACCTTCGTCAAGTGCAATCCCACCATCCTGGGGTACGAGACCGCCCGGTCCATTCTGGACTCCATGGGCTATGACTATATCGCCTTCGACGACCACCACTTCAAGGAGGACCTGCAGTATTCCGACGCGGTGCCCATGTTCCACCGCCTCCAGGCCCTGGCGGACCGGGAGGGTCTGGAATTTGGCCTGAAGCTCTCCAACACCTTCCCTGTGGACGTGAAGGCCGGGGAACTGCCCAGCGAGGAGATGTACATGGCGGGCAAGTCCCTCTTCCCCCTGACCACCACCATGGCCGCCATGATGGCCAAGGAGTTTGGCGGGAAGCTGCGCCTCTCTTATGCCGGCGGTGCCGACGCCTTCAACATCGACAAGCTGTTCGCCTGCGGTATCTGGCCCATCACCATGGCCACCACCGAGCTGAAGCCCGGCGGCTACCAGCGGTTCACCCAGATCGGAGACAAGCTGGACGCTCTGGACTTTAAGCCCTTCACCGGCGTGGACGTGGTCGGCATCGAGGCCCTCTCTCTGGCGGCCCGGTCCGACAAGTATCACGTGAAGGCCATCAAGCCCCTGCCCCGCCGCAAACTCTATGAAAAGGTTCCCCTGCTGGACTGCTTCACCGCTCCCTGCAAGGGCGGCTGCCCCATCCACCAGGACATCCCGGAGTATATCGAGCTGTGCCGGAAGGGCGCGTACGCCTCCGCCCTGCGGCTCATCACCGAGAAGAACCCCCTGCCTTTCATCACGGGCACCATCTGCGCCCACAACTGCATGACCAAGTGTATGCGGAATTATTACGACGAGCCCGTGAACATCCGGGCCACCAAGCTGGTGGCGGCCGAAAAGGGCTATGACGCCTACATGTCCAAGATCACGCCTCCCGCGCCGGTGACGGACGGCCGGAAGGTGGCCGTCATCGGCGGCGGCCCCACCGGCATGTCCGCGGCGTACTTCGTGGGCCGGGCGGGCATCCCCGTGACGCTGTTTGAAAAAGCGGACCGCCTGGGCGGCATCGTCCGGCAGGTGATCCCTGCCTTCCGCATCAGCGACGAGGCCATCGACAAGGACGTGGCTCTGATGGAGAAGATGGGCGTGGAGGTAAAGCTGAACACCGAGGCCCCCTCTGTGGCAGAGCTGAAGGCACAGGGCTATACCCACATCTTCTTCGCCGTAGGCGCCTGGAAGGCTGGACGGCTGGACATCCCCGGCAACGTGGTGCCGGTCATCGGCTGGCTGCGCGACATGAAGGCGGGTAAGGACGTCTCCCTGGGCCATGTGCCCGTGGTGGGCGGCGGCAACACCGCCATGGACGCCGCCCGGGCCGCTCTGCGGGCCGGGGCCAAATCCTCTACCCTGGTGTACCGCCGGACGAAGAAGTATATGCCCGCCGATGCGGAGGAGCTGGAGATGGCCATTGCCGACGGCGTGGAGTTCCTGGAGCTGGTAGCCCCTGTGGAGCAGAAGGACGGCAAGCTGATTTGTGAGAAGATGAAGCTGGGCGACCCGGACGACAAGGGCCGCCGCCAGCCCGTCCCCACCGGCGAAATGGTGGAGATCCCCTGCGACACCGTGGTCTCCGCCGTGGGCGAGAAGGTTGAGAGCGAGGTTTTCACCCGGAACGGCATCACCGTGGACGAGAAGGGCATCCCCGCCTTCAAGACCAATCTCGAGGGCGTCTACGCCGGCGGCGACGCCATGCGCGGGCCCGCCACCGTGGTGGAGGGCATTGCCGACGCCCAGTATTTCGCCAATGCCGTCATCGGCGAGGCCCACAAGTTTGCCATCCCCGCCAAGGCCGTAGCCACCCGGGAGGAGGCCGTCGCCAAGAAGGGCGTCCTCTGCGAGAGCGCCAAGTGCGAGGGCGACCGGTGCCTGACCTGCAACGTGGTGTGCCAGGTCTGCGCCGACGTGTGCCCCAACCGGGCCAATGTGGTCATCGAGCTGCCGGACGGCCGCCAGCAGATCCTCCATGTGGACCGGATGTGCAACGAGTGCGGCAACTGCGCCGTGTTCTGCCCCTACGACTCCGCCCCCTACCGGGAGAAGTTCACCCTGTTCCTGACCCGGGAGGGCTTTGACGAGAGTGTAAACAATCAGGGCTTCCTGCCTCTGGGCGGGAAGAAGGTGCTGGTGCGCCTGGACAGCAAGGTGTTCGAGGCAGATCTGGACGCCAAGAACGACCTGCCCGCCGACATCGAGGTGTTCATCTGGACCGTGCTGACCAAGTACGCCTATCTGATGGGATAACCGAACAGACACAAAGGCAGGAGGCCGGGAGACCGGCCTCCTGTTTTTGTGTTTAGTGCTTTCCCCTGCCGGACCGCCTCCAGGTTATGGCTGCAGCGCAGATGAAATACACCCCAATATGGAGCACCAGCGCCACCAGGCCAAAGCCCGCCTCCGCCGTCAGCAGGAGAAGGACTCCCTGTGCGACGGTGTATAGCAGGGCAATGATCCGTTCCTGCCGCCTGCGGGTCTCGTCCGGCTCCCCGCCCAGCCGCCAAAACTGCCGCACCGTGCACCAGACCGCCGCCGCCAGGAAAAGGGCCAGCAGAGGCAGGTCTCTCAGCTTGCCCAGCTGGACATACCAGGCGGTCTGACCGACGCCGTACAGCCCTACCGCCACGCCCGCGGCGTACCAGGAGGAAAACTGGGAGGCCGTCTGCTCCCGTCGCCGGATAGGCGGCTGGGCCAGCAGCCAGAGCCCCGCCAAGGCCACCGCCGCCCAAAGGGCAAAGAGCCACTCTACGCCGTGAGCTTTCAGAAAACCAGCCAGGCCGGTGTAGATGCGAACCCACTCCACCCCCGCCGGAGCCTCGGAAACCACGACAGGAAAGACGGCGCTCAGAATCCCCATGGTCACCATACCCAAAGAACCCGCGCCGGTGACGATGCCGCCGGCGATATACCAGGGCCAGTCTCTGTGAACAGAGGGCCTTTCCGTTCCCTGCAGGAACTCCGCCGCCGAAAGCCGATCTTCCCCATCCTGTTCCTCATCCAGCAGCCACTCCACGTCCACACTGAACAGCCGGGCGCAGGGCAGCAGTTTCGCCGCGTCCGGCAGGGCCGCCCCCTGTTCCCAGCGGCTCACCGCCTGACGGGAGACGCCCAGCTGTTCCGCCAGGGCCTCCTGGCTCAGCCCCTCCCGCTTCCGCAGCCCGGTCAGCTTCTCTCCAAAGGTCATGAGTCTTCCTCCTCCAGTCTCTTTCGCTGGTCCCATCATACCAAGCGCCGCCGGGAAAGTCCACCACAGCCACCTGACACCGCCGCAACCAAACGCAACATTCCCGCCAAAACAAATGTAATGTTTTTTCTCTTTGCAGCAATTCCGCCCTCTGCCGGGTATTCCTTACAGAAGGATGTGATCACATGCCCGATACCGCCGAAGCCGTGGCGCAATACGGCTCCGCAGTCTACCGGCTGGCCTACGCCATGACCCGCTCCCGCAGCGACGCCGACGACGTGTTTCAGGAGGTTTTTCTCCGGCTCCACCGGTCCGCTCCGGATTTTGCGAATGAGGAACACCGACGTGCGTGGCTCCTGCGGGTGACGGCCAACTGCGCAAGGAGCCTGCTGGCCTCCCCCTGGCGGATGCGGACCCTCCCGCTGGAGGATGTCTATTCCTACCAAGACTCCGTGGAATCCGCTGTGGACGAGGCTCTGGCCCATCTCCCCGGCAAATACCGGGCCGTCATCCACCTGTTCTACTATGAGGGCTATCAGACGGAGGAGATCGCCCGGATTCTGGGCCGGTCTCCCTCCACCGTCCGGGCACAGCTGACCCGGGCCCGGCAGAAGCTGCGGACATTGCTGAAGGAGGATATATGAACTTTTCCAAAACCTACCGCCGGATGAACGAGCCTGTCGGCCCGTCGCCGGACCTGATCCGCAAGACTCTCTCCCACCCTGACCGACACCGCCTCCCCCTGCGCCGGCTGGCGGCGGCCGCTGCCGTGGCGGCAGTGCTGCTGGCTACCCCAGCCCTGGCGGTCCGGTCGGAGACGGGATATGCGGTTTTATACCGGATTGCCCCCGCCGTAGCCCAGTTCTTCCAGCCGATACAGGAAGCCTGCACGGACAGCGGCATCACCATGGAGGTAGCGGCCGTCCGGGTGGAGGGAGACACTGCCCAGGCGTACATCGTCCTCTCCGGCGGTCCTGTGGACGCCACCACAGACCTGTTTGACAGTTGGTCCTTCCACCTGCCCTTTGACCAGACCGGCCGCTGTGAGCGGGTGGCCTGGGACGAGGCCACCGGGACAGTCACTTTTCTCTGCACTGTGAAAACCATGGACGGCTCCCCCATTCCCACCGGCGGCAAGATGACCTTCTCCGTCCGGCAGCTGCTGACAGGCAAGAAGGCGATGGAGGGCGTGACGGTGGACCTGAAGCTGACGAACTATGCCCAAGAGGCGGAGACCGCCCTCACCTGGGGGGCTGATCCCCCTGCCGCAGGGGTGAGGGAGCCGGAGGTGACCTATTACTCTGCCACCGGTGGAAGCGGCGATCTGGCTTCCGTAATGCTGCAACCCGGTGAAGTCCTGGCGGAGCCCGCGGAGGGCCTGCCCATCACAGCCGCCGGTTACGCAGACGGCCTCTTCCACATCCAGCTGTGCCGGGGAGACGCCTCCAGGACGGACAACCACGCGTTTTTGTGGATGGAAGATGCCGACGGCAGGGAATTCCATTGTACCGGTATCTCTTATTTTACAGGTGAGACGGCTGGCGGCCGGACGGATTATATGGACTTTCTCTTTGCCGTCCCGCCGGAGGAGCTGGCAGGATGCACCCTCCACGGCAACTTCTATACCGCCGCCACCCTGACGGAGGGCCTCTGGCAAGTGACTTTTCCCCTGGAGAATACAGATTGATCCTTTCAGCGCGCCCGGTGAATGTCGGGCGCGCCTTTTTCTCTTGCCATTTTCAGGAATCATGCTATGATAGAGTCAGAAAACACGGGAGGTTCACACTATGTTGGATATGCTGGAATTTCTGCGGGATGAAGGCGTCAGCGCCGACATCACTGCGGAGATCGAAAAATTTCGGGACGCCTATCCGGAGGAGGACGAGACCCTGCGGCGCCGGGTCCCCGATCCCCGGTATCTCTATTATGGAAAGGACATCTGGGAGGAGGCCATCACCGCCATCCTCTGCGGAGAGAACCTGTTGCTGGTAGGCCCCAAGGCCACTGGCAAGAATGTGCTGGCGGAAAACCTGGCCACCGTGTTCGGCCGCCCCAGCTGGAACGTGTCCTTCTACATCAACACAGACGCCGCCACCCTGCTGGGCACGGACACCTTTGAAAACGGCGCCGTACAGCTGCGGAAGGGCCCCATCTACCAGTGTGCGGAGACCGGCGGCTTCGGCGTGTTGGATGAGATCAACATGGCCAAGAACGAGTCTTTGGCGGTGCTCCACGCCACGCTGGACTTCCGCCGCTCCATCGACATGCCTGGCTATGAACGCATTCCCCTTCACGACGCCACCCGCTTCATCGCCACCATGAACTACGGCTACGCCGGCACCCGGGAGCTGAATGAGGCTCTGGCCTCCCGGTTCGTGGTGATCGACATGCCCGCCATCACCACCGAGGGGCTCATCAAGCTCCTGAAGCGGGAGTTCCCCTCTCTGAAAGGCGTGTATGCCGAGCAGTTCGCCGGATTGTTCCAGGACATCCAGAAGAAATGCGACGGCGGAGAGCTTTCTACCAAGCCTCTGGACCTGCGGGGCCTGCTGGCCGCCGTGCGACTGATGCGCACCGGGCTGGAGGGCAACCGGGCGCTGGATCTGGGCCTTGTCAACAAGTCCTTTGATGACTTTGAGCGGCAGCTGGTGATCCGCACCCGCCTGCCGGAGACGCTCCGCCGTGAGGATGTGTTTGACTGATGGAGATCCTGGACAGTGAGAAGCGGCGGGCCCGGAACCTGATCTGGAACGCCGCTGCGGACTACTCCTTCGAGCCGGACTTCAAGGCATACGACGAGGATGGCCGTGCAGACCTGTATTGGAACAGCATCATCGGCGCCGTGCGGAAGAATTACGGAGCAGAGACCATAGAAGGGCTGTTTGAATCTCTCCACGGCTGCTCCAAGGAACAGCTCTTTGAGCAGCTGCTGTGGCTGGGGCTGGAAAACGCCGTCTACCAGCGGGAGGCTCCCCGCCGGCCGGCGCTGCCCTCCCTGCGGCGG
>ENA-ORRT01000918-ORRT01000918.1-human-gut-metagenome-genome-assembly--contig:-NODE-918-length-10773-cov-2.82823_pt1 | contig 10773 bp, 9 predicted proteins | sample MGYA00242181_ERZ509146 | MGnify/ENA primary metagenome ERZ509146 (study PRJEB26280, sample SAMEA2338624) | human gut metagenome | biome: human gut; feature: human-associated habitat; material: faeces...
CCCGCCAGCATCAGCCGCCGCAGTACGCGGACTACACGCTGTTTGTCGCCGAGGTCGCGTCCACCGTCAACGAGAATCTGCTCATCGAGCAGCTGCTTGCCAACGAGAACGATCCCCAGACCCGCCTCTATCTGCTGAACCAGTATCTGGAAAACTTCAAGGGCACAGTCTACCGCCAGACGATGTTTGCCGAGTTCGAGCGCGAGGCCCACGCCATGGTCGAGCGCGGCGAAGCCCTGAACGCCGCCGCCCTGAACGCCCTGTACAAGCGCCTTGTCACCGACTATTTCGGCAACGATATGGTCATCGACGACGAGATCCAGTATGAGTGGGCGCGCATCCCGCACTTCTACCGCCCGTTCTACGTTTACAAGTATGCCACCGGCTACTCCACCGCTGTCGCCCTGTCCGAGGGCCTCCTGAAAGAGGGCGAGCCCGCCGTCAAGCGCTACAAGGAGTTCCTCTCCATGGGCGGCAGTGCTTACCCGCTGGACGAGCTGCGCCACGCCGGTGTTGACCTGGCCACCCCGGCCCCCGTGGACGCCGCCCTCGAGAAGTTCGAGCACATCCTCGACGATGCCGAGGCCACGCTGGCAAAGCTGCAGTAAACCCCATTTGCCCGTTGCCCCTGCCCCCCTGGCCCCCTCTGCGAGGGGGCTCCGCCCGCAGGCGGTGGGTGAGAAAACTTTGTGGTCGCCCGAAATAGTTAGGGCCGCCGCAAAGCTCTCTCCCACCGGCCCTGCGGGACCGCCTCCCTCGCAGAGGGAGGTAAGAAAATAGCAACAAAAAAGCGGAGCGCCTTTCCCGGCGCTCCGCTCCTATTATAATAAGGTAGAATTACTTGCCCAGCACGGCCTTGATGTAGGCGGCCTCACGTGCGGCGATCTGATCCTGATACGCCTTCACGGCCTTCGCATAGGCGGCCTCGCGTGCATCAGCTTTGGCCTGCGTGGCCTTGCCTGCAGCAATTACCGCGGCGACGCGCGCGTCAGCCTGGGACTGAGCAGCCTTGCCCGCAGCGATGACGGCCAGACAGTCTGCATCGGCCTTCGCCTGGGCAGCCTTGGCGGCCTTCAGAATTGCGGCGCTGTCGGCGTCTGCCTTGGCCTTTGCATTCTTGGAATAAGCATCCACCGCTGCAGTGTAGGCAGCTTCCTTCGCGGCGATCTGAGCCTGGTAGGCCTTGACGGCGGCGATGTAATCGCTGTTGGCATCTGCAAAAACAGGTACAGCGAAGGCGGATACCATGCACAGGGAAATCAGGATAGCAAGCAGTTTCTTCATTGTCAAGACCTCCTCAAAAATGTAGCGTCAGAACTTGCATGGCCGGAACTGTTCCGGTTTTGTCTGTATCTTCATTATAGCAAAACGGGGTACACAATGCAACAGAAATCGACTCGTCAAGTCCATGAATCTGGCGGCCTGTTTTTGTGCAAAATGTATATTTGTCTCCGTTAAATAGACAAAACGCGCACGGAAGGCAGCCGGACGCGCGGCGGCGGGGGGAGACGGTCCGCTTCATTCTATGCGCGGACTTACCAAAATGCGACGCTGCCGCCCAAACCGGCGCAAGATTTGCACATTTTGCTTCAGAAATGAAAAATTCTCCGTATTGCACGATTTTTTCAAGATTTTTTTGGCAATACTCTTGACATTCCGGCCGGGATGCTGTAATATAATCATTGCGTGAGATGCGGGGTATAGTGCGGCCATCTGGCCGGACGACCCGCAAAAAGCGCGTGAATAAGTGAAGAAAGGAGAAAAGAAATGCCTACTTTTAACCAGCTCGTGCGCAAAGGCCGTGAGGTTCTGGTCAAAAAGAGCACCGCGCCTGCCCTTCTGAAGAGCTACAACTCCCAGAAAAAGGAGTACACCAACCTCAACAGCCCGCAGAAGCGTGGTGTCTGCACTGCCGTGCGTACCATGACCCCCAAGAAGCCTAACTCTGCTCTGCGTAAAGTTGCCCGTGTCCGCCTCACGAATGGTATCGAGGTCACCTCTTACATTCCCGGTATCGGCCATAACCTGCAGGAGCACAGCGTTGTTCTGATCCGCGGCGGTCGTGTCAAGGATCTGCCCGGTGTCCGTTACCACATCATCCGTGGTACTCTGGATACCCAGGGTGTTGCGAACCGTAATCAGGCCCGCAGCAAATACGGTGCTAAGCGCCCCAAGGCCGGTGCCAAGAAGTAAGGAAACATCTTTTCGCCATAAAATAGGCCAACGCCTTTTTTGTGGCACAACGGGAGTTTCTTAACTTTCGAGTACCGATGATATCATTTATGTGAAGGAGGGAAGAAAGATGCCCAGAAGAGGTAATGTCGCGAAACGCGAAGTTCTGGCCGATCCTATTTACAATTCCAAGGTTGTCACCCGCCTGGTCAACTACATCATGCTGGATGGCAAGAAAGGTGTTGCGCAGGAGATCGTTTACGATGCATTCAACATCGTGAAGGAAAAGACCGGCAACGACCCGCTCGAGATGTTCGAGAAGGCAATGGAGAACATCATGCCTAACCTCGAGTGCAAGACCCGCCGTGTCGGCGGCGCTAACTATCAGGTTCCTCTGGAAGTTAGCCCTGCCCGCCGCGAGACCCTCGGCCTGCGCTGGCTGACCGCTTACAGCCGCGCCCGTGGCGAGAAGACCATGTCTGCTCGTCTGGCTGCTGAGATCATCGACGCCACCAACGGTGTCGGCGGCTCTGTCAAGAAGCGCGAGGATACGCACAAGATGGCCGAGGCCAACAAGGCTTTTGCCCACTATCGTTATTGATTCGCTGTCGAGGAGGTATAAGCCATGGCTACGCCGAGAGATGTATCTCTGCAAATGACCCGTAACATCGGTATCATGGCCCACATCGACGCAGGTAAGACCACCACCACCGAGCGCATCCTGTACTACACCGGTATCAACCATAAGATCGGTGAGGTTCATGACGGCGCTGCTACGATGGACTGGATGGAACAGGAGCAGGAGCGTGGTATCACCATCACTTCCGCTGCTACCACCTGCTATTGGAGCCATACCGAGACCCAGCACGATCCGGCTCTCTTCAAGAAGAACCGCCATCGTATCAACATCATCGACACCCCGGGTCACGTTGACTTCACTGTTGAGGTTCAGCGTTCTCTGCGTGTTCTGGACGGTTCCGTTACCGTTCTGGCCGCTAAGGGCGGTGTTGAGCCGCAGTCTGAGACCGTTTGGCGTCAGGCTGACGAGTACAAGGTTCCCCGCATGGTGTACGTCAACAAGATGGACACCATGGGTGCCGATTTCTACCGCTGCGTTCAGATGCTCCATGATCGTCTGCACGCCAACGGTGTGCCCATCCAGCTGCCCGTCGGTCAGGAGGATACCTTCAAGGGTATTATCGACCTGATCGATATGCAGGCTGACATCTACTATGATGACATGGGCAATGACGTCCGCGTTGAGCCTATCCCCGAGGATATGCAGGAGAAGGCTCAGGAGTACCATGACAAGCTGATCGAGGCTGTTGCCGAGACCGACGAAGAGCTCATGATGAAGTACCTGGACGGCGAAGAGCTGACCAAGGAAGAAATCAAGGCGGCTCTGCGTAAGGCTACCATCTCTAACGAGATCGTTCCTGTTGTCTGCGGCTCCTCCTACAAGAACCGCGGCGTTCAGAAGCTGCTGGATGCCATTGTTGACTACATGCCGGCTCCTACCGACGTTGCAGCCATCAAGGGCACCAACCCCGAGACCGGCGAGGAGGAGGATCGTATCTCCTCCGACGACCAGCCGTTCGCAGCTCTGGCCTTCAAGATCATGACTGACCCGTATGTCGGTAAGCTCTGCTTCTTCCGTGTGTACTCCGGTACGCTGGACGCAGGCACCACCGTCTACAACTCTGTCAAGGATAACAACGAGCGTATCGGTCGTATCCTGCAAATGCACGCCAACAACCGTAAGGACATCGACACCGTTTACGCGGGCGATATTGCGGCTGCTGTCGGTCTGAAGAATACCACCACCGGTGACACGCTGTGCGACGAGAAGCACCCCATCATTCTGGAGTCCATGAACTTCCCGGAGCCCGTTATCCGCGTTGCCATCGAGCCCAAGACCAAGGCCGGCTCTGAGAAGATGGGCATTGCGCTGGCAAAGCTCGCTGAAGAAGACCCGACCTTCCGCACTTGGACCGATGAGGAGACCGGCCAGACGATCATCGCCGGCATGGGCGAGCTCCATCTGGAGATCATCGTTGACCGTCTGCTCCGTGAGTTCAAGGTCGAGGCCAACGTTGGCGCTCCCCAGGTTGCTTACCGCGAGACCATTCGCAAGGAAGCCAACCAGGAGACCAAGTACGCCCGTCAGTCCGGCGGTAAGGGCCAGTATGGTCACGTTAAGATCAAGCTGGAGCCCAACCCCGGCAAGGGTTATGAGTTCGTCAACGGTGTCGTTGGCGGCGCTATCCCGAAGGAATATATCCCCGCTGTTGACAATGGTATCCAGGGCGCGATGAAGTCCGGTGTTCTCGCCGGTTATCCCGTCGTTGATGTCAAGGTCACTCTGTGGGATGGTTCTTATCATGAGGTCGACTCCTCTGAAATGGCGTTCTCCATCGCTGGTTCTATGGCATTCAAGGATGCCATGAAGAAGTGCGATCCCGTCATCATGGAGCCCATCATGAAGGTCAATGTTATCGTGCCCGATGAGTACATGGGCAACGTTATCGGCGACCTGAACAGCCGCCGCGGCCAGATCACCAACCAGGAGTCTCAGGACGGTACCGCCCGCGTGACTGCTATGGTTCCTCTGTCCGAGATGTTTGGCTACGCCACCGACCTGCGTTCCAAGACCCAGGGCCGTGGCCAGTACTCCATGGAGCCTGATGAGTATCAGCAGGTTCCCAAGAGCGTTGCCGACAAGATCATGGCTGAGCGCGCTCACAAAGTCTGATTTTATAAGTCATACTTCATAAAATAGACTTGCAATTTCTCTTTAAATTTTGTATGATAGTCTTACGCAAGACTACCAATATGTTTTAATTAAAGGAGGACACTTCCAATGGCTGAAAAGGAAAAATTTGACCGCTCTTTGGAGCACGTCAACATTGGCACCATCGGTCACGTTGACCACGGCAAGACCACTCTGACCGCTGCCATCACCAAGACTCTGGCTCTGAAGGGCGACGCCGACTTCATGGATTACTCCAGCATCGACAAGGCTCCCGAGGAGAAGGCTCGTGGTATCACGATCAACACCGCTCACGTTGAGTACCACACCGAGAAGCGTCACTACGCCCACGTTGACTGCCCGGGCCATGCTGACTACATCAAGAACATGATCACCGGTGCTGCTCAGATGGACGGCGCTATTCTGGTCGTCGCTGCTACCGATGGTCCCATGCCCCAGACCCGTGAGCACATCCTGCTCGCCCGTCAGGTCGGCGTGCCCAAGATCGTTGTCTTCATGAACAAGTGCGACATGGTCGATGACGAGGAGCTGCTGGATCTGGTCGAGATGGAGATCCGTGAGCTGCTGAACGAGTACGACTTCGATGGCGACAACACCCCCATCATCCGTGGTTCTGCTCTGAAGGCTCTGGAGTCCACCAGCACCGATCCCAACGCCCCCGAGTACAAGTGCATTTGGGAGCTGATGGACGCTGTTGACAGCTACATCCCCACTCCTGATCGTGCTGCTGACAAGCCCTTCCTGATGCCCGTTGAGGACGTCATGACCATTTCTGGCCGTGGCACCGTCGCCACCGGTCGTGTCGAGCGTGGTACTGCCCACGTCGGCGACCAGATGGAGATCGTCGGTCTCAAGGAAGAGAAGATGACCACCACCATCACCGGCCTCGAGATGTTCCGCAAGAGCCTGGAGTTCGCTCAGGCTGGCGATAACATCGGCGCCCTGCTGCGTGGCGTTGACCGTGACCAGATCGAGCGTGGCCAGTGCCTGTGCCAGCCCGGTTCTGTTCATCCCCACACCACCTTCGACGGCCACGTTTACGTCCTGAAGAAGGAAGAGGGCGGCCGTCATACCCCGTTCTTCAACAACTATCGTCCTCAGTTCTACTTCCGCACCACCGACGTTACCGGTATCATCACCCTGCCCGAGGGCACCGAGATGTGCATGCCCGGCGACAACGTCGATATGCATGTTGAGCTGATCACCCCCGTTGCCATGGAAGAGGGCCTGCGTTTCGCTATCCGCGAGGGCGGCCACACCGTTGGTTCCGGCGTTGTTTCCAAGATCGAGAAGTAATTTCTTGCTCTGAAAAGCAATACAAAGGGCGCTGTCCGCAAGGGCAGCGCCCTTTTTTGGTGCGCCCCTACATCATAAAACACATTGCGCCGCGTTTGTGCACTCTACACAAACGCGGCGCAATTATTTTACAGAAAAAGTCAAATAAAAAGCTATAAACCCATTGACATTCTAGGTAAATAGGTATATTATACTGGCATCGGGTTTGAACAATGCAAACCAAAAACAGGAAAGGGGAATACCGCTATGTCCGCTATGTGTTGTTGTCGTATGCGCTCTCACCGGGCATGGTCTGTGGGGCCTACCAGAACCCCCATGTGTTGAACCTGACCTTTGTCCGGGAACCTTCGCAGAGAAGGCCCGGATTTTTTTGTACCTAAATTTGTTCGTGACCCGATAGGGAAGGGGAGACTTTTGTGGATTGGAATGTGGTCGCACAGTACCTGCCGCTGTTTGAAAAAGCGGCGTGGCTGACCCTGCGTCTGGGGCTGGCAGGTATCGCGCTGGCTATTGTCATCGGGCTGGTCTGCGCACTGGTCCAGTATTATAAGGTGCCTATGCTGTGCCGCGTCGTCGGCTTTTACATCCAGCTCAGCCGCAACACGCCGCTACTGGTCCAGTTGTTTTTCCTCTATTATGGTTTGCCGAAGATCGGCATCAGGACTGACGCTGCGGTCTGCGGCATTGCAGGTCTGGCGTTTCTGGGCGGCAGCTACATGGCGGAGGCGTTCCGCAGCGGGCTGGAATCCATCGAGCCGATCCAGACCGAGAGCGCCTACAGCCTCGGCATGGACCGGATGCAGACGATGCGCTACGTCATCCTGCCGCAGGCCATGTCCACCAGCGTCCCGGCGTTCGTTGCCAATGTCATTTTCCTTTTAAAGGAAACCAGCGTGTTCAGCGCTATCAGCCTGATGGATCTGATGTTCACGGCGAAGGACCTCATCGGCCTGTACTATAAAACCACCGAGAGCCTGTTCCTTCTTGTGGTCTTTTACCTGCTGATCCTGCTCCCGGTTTCGCTGCTGGGGTCTCTGCTGGAAAGGAGGCTGCGCTATGCCGGATTTGGGGCTTAATGTACTGCTCAAGGGCAAAAACATGGCCCGCCTGTTGGGCGGCCTGTGGGTGGCCCTGCGCATCAGCCTGCTTTCCGTCGCCATCAGTATCCCGCTGGGCATCCTGCTGGGCGTGCTGATGAGCGGCAAAAATCCCGTTGTAAAAGCCATCCTGCGGGTTTATCTCGAAATCATCCGCATTATGCCGCAGATGGTGCTGCTGTTCCTTGTGTTTTTCGGCACGACCCGCGCGTGGGGCTGGGACCTCTCGGGCGAGACGGCATCCGTCATCGTGTTTGTGCTGTGGGGCACGGCAGAGATGAGCGACCTTGTGAGAGGCGCGCTGATCTCCATCCCGAAGCACCAGTATGAGAGCAGCGAGGCGCTGGGCCTGACGAAGGCGCAGACCTATTGGTACATCATCATTCCGCAGACAGTGCGCCGCCTGATCCCGTTGAGCATCAACCTGATCACCCGCATGATCAAGACCACCAGCCTTGTGCTGATGATCGGCGTCGTCGAGGTGCTGAAGGTCGCGCAGCAGATCATTGAGGCCAACCGCATGGCCAGCCCGAACGCTGCATTCGGCATCTATCTGGTCGTGTTCCTGCTGTATTTCCTCGCCTGCTGGCCCATCAGCCTGCTGGCATCGTACTTAGAGAAAAAATGGAGGTAAGGAACCATGGCAGAACCGATTTTGACCGTAGAGCATCTGGTCAAGGGCTATGGGGAAAATACCGTGCTGGATGACGTCAGCTTTTCCGTCCGCCCCGGCGAGGTCGTCGTGGTGGTAGGCCCCAGCGGCTGCGGCAAGAGCACGCTGCTGCGTTGCATCAACGCGCTGGAGCCCACCCAGAGCGGGCGCGTCCGCCTGGGCAATGAGACTGTCGCCTACGGCGGCAAGGGGCTGACGAGTCTGCGCCAGCGCATCGGCATGGTATTCCAGAGCTATGAGCTGTTCCCGCATCTGACCGTGCTGGACAACGTTATGCTGGCTCCGCTCAAGGTGGCCAAGCGTCTCAAAGACGAGGTACAGAAGGAAGCCGAGGCCCTGCTGGACCGCGTGAACCTGCTGAACAAGGCCAGGAGCTACCCGCGGGAGCTGTCCGGCGGCCAGAAGCAGCGCGTTGCCATCGTCCGCGCACTGGCGATGCACCCTGAAATTTTGTTGTTCGATGAAGTGACTGCAGCCCTTGACCCCGAAATGGTCCGCGAGGTGCTGGACGTTATGCTCGATCTGGCGAAGCAGGGCCGCACGATGATCATTGTCACCCACGAGATGCAGTTTGCCCGCGCGATTGCGGATCGTGTCATCTTCCTGGACGGCGGCAAAATCGTCGAGGAGAGCACGCCGGAGGCGTTCTTCGACCACCCCCAGACAGAGCGCGCGCAGAAGTTCCTGCGCACCTTCACCTTTGACAGTGTGAAGTAATGGACTTGGCCCCCTCTGCGAGGGGGCTCCCGCGAAGCGGGTGGGGGAGAGAACCTCGCCATTACCCAAAACATTTAGAACTGTGGCAAAGTTCAACCCTTCCGGCTCTTCGAGCCACCTCCCCTGCTAGGGGAGGCAAGCGCCCGCTTCGCGGGGCATACCATAGATTCCCTTTTGTGGAAAGAAATACATAGAGGAAAACGAAAGACTAAAAAAGGAGGATATCACCATGAAAAAAGCAATCAAATTGACCGCCGCGGCCCTGGCCGCAACCCTGAGCCTGTCTCTGGCCGCCTGCGGCAGCAGGGCCTCCACGGGCACTGCCTCGACCTCGGCATCCGCCGACGGCGTTGTTTACCGCACGCTGGACGAAATCAAGGCGGACGGCACGATCAACATCGGCGTTTTCTCTGACAAGAACCCGTTCGGCTACGTCGATGAAAACGGCGAGTATCAGGGCTATGACATCTACTTTGCCAACCGCCTGGCCGAGGATCTGGGCGTCAAGGTGAACTACGTCTCCACCGAGGCCGCAAACCGCATCGAGTACCTGCAGACCGGCAAGGTCGATGTCATTCTGGCCAACTTCACGGTCACGCCGGAGCGCGCCGAGGAGGTCGATTTTGCGCTGCCCTACATGAACGTTGCACTGGGCGTCGTTTCCCCGGACTCCAACGTCATCACGTCGTTGGACAGCTGGAACGCCGATGACCAGATGATCGTCATCTCCGGCACTACCGCCGAGACCTACCTGACCCAGAACTACCCTGACATCCCGCTGCAGAAGTATGACTCCTACGCCACGGCCAAGAGCGCGATGGAGAACGGCGGCGTGGCCTGGGCCAACGACAACACCGAGGTCATCGCGTTTGCCAGCCAGAACCCCGGCTACACTGTCGGCATCCCGTCCCTGGGCAGCCAGGACACAATTGCCCCCGCCGTCAGCAAGGGCAATGAGACGCTGCTGAATGCCATCAACGACGAGATCAAGGCTCTGGGCAAGGAGAATTTCTTCCACGCCGACTATGAGGCCACTCTCGTTGACACCTACGGCACTGACTATGAGGACAGCCTCGTGGTCGAGGGCGGCGAGACGAGCGCACAGTAAAAGGGGAAGGCTTAGGAAAGCAAAGGCGGCAGACCACAAACGGTCTGCCGCCTTTTCTATGCCTTATTCCACGCCAAATTCCGCTTTTACCCGCGCGTACATCTCCCGCTGGGCGTTCGCTTCGTTATCGTCATCCACGCTGCCAAAGGCGCGCTTGGCGGCGCTGCCGGGGCCGGTGGAGCCGTGCTCACCAAAGCGGGCGGTCTTTTCGTTCTCGGGGTCACGCCAGTTGTCCCAGCCGTCGGCGCAGACTTCGTCGCTCAACGCGCAGTCCAGCCAGTAGCAGGCCGCGTCCGCGCGCCAGGGGCGGCCCAGATAGACGCTGCCGGGTGCACAGCTGCCCTGCACGGTGCAGTTCACAAACAGGTAGCCGGGCTTGCCTGCGGGCGTGCTGGGAGCTGTGATATAGCAGGTGCCGCTGATGTGGTGCCACGGCTCAAGGCGGCAGGTGTCGAACACAGCGTTTGCACCGCCAAAGATAAAGTCGATGTTGCCGCGGATCGTGCAGTTTTTGTAGTACTGCATGGTGTCCAGCCGGGGCGTGTTCTCCCGCGGGCCGCGGAAGCCGTTCTGCTCGCGCTCCTGCAGGGGCAGGGGAGCGGTAAACAGCGTGTCCTGGTTGCCGTAGAGGTTCACATTCTCCATCAGCACGCGGCTTGCGTCGGCGTAGACGGCCAGCGCCTGACCGGCCTTTGCGCCGTCCCCGGCGTTGTTCTGCACGGTCAGGTTGCGTACAACGGCCCTGCCGCCGCCCAGAAACAGCGTTGCGCTGCGGAAGGTGCCAGTTTTGACCTCGCCCGGCCACGGGTCACGCCCGCCCACAGACGCCGTGATAACTGTCGCGTTGCGGTACTCGCCCTCGATGACATAGTCCGCCAGCTCAATGAAGGGCCGTTCCTCGTAGATGCCGTGCCTGATGTAGAACCGCACCGGCTCCGCC
>ENA-ORRT01000925-ORRT01000925.1-human-gut-metagenome-genome-assembly--contig:-NODE-925-length-10703-cov-3.33527_pt1 | contig 10703 bp, 12 predicted proteins | sample MGYA00242181_ERZ509146 | MGnify/ENA primary metagenome ERZ509146 (study PRJEB26280, sample SAMEA2338624) | human gut metagenome | biome: human gut; feature: human-associated habitat; material: faeces...
GTCGATAGATATTCAGAAACTGTGAATAAAAATTTTTCTGATTTTTTCGCACTTAGCTATTGACTTTTCACCCGGCTCTAGACAACCCCGGCAAATTCACCTGCTGCCTTGCGCAAAACTTTTTTCTATTCTATAATGGTAAAAATGAGACATAGGCAATATAAAGGCAGCAGATTTATATTTGGGAGGCAGATAATACTGATGGCTATGAATAAAGAAAAAGCGTCGGGTATTATTGTTCTTGTTATAATATGTTGTGTTTTTATGGCACTCATTGAAACAATCATTGAACCGGCATATATTGTCAAATCCGCGCTTAAAGTCGCGGTATTTTTATTATTGCCATTGGTATATGCAAAAATAACCCATACAAAATTACTGGATGAATTCTTTAAAATCGACAAGAGGGGCATGATGAAATTATTTGTGCTGGGCTCTTTTATCTATGCGGTGATTCTGGGTGCGTATACTTTGACAAAAAACTTCTTCGACTATGCGTCGTTGGTTCAGTCGCTTTCAGCGGATCAAAAAGTCAACAGCGGCAGCTTTATTGGGGTGGCTCTCTATATTTCCTTTTGTAATTCCTTTCTGGAGGAATTTTTCTTTCGTTTCGTTGCATTTATCAGATTATCCAAATACACAGCCCGAAAAATAGCATATATATTCAGTTCAGGCATGTTTGCAGTTTATCATATTGCAATGATTGGAATGTCATTTCCGCCGTTGATGTTGCTTTTGGCTTTAATAGGATTGGCGATTGGCGGGCTGCTTTTTGACTATGTAGATAGCAAAAATGAAAATATCTATCATTCATGGGTTATCCATATGTTTGCGGATTTTGCAATCATGACGATATGGTATCTTTATATTTAAATACTGCACTTATTGGAATTCCCCGGCAAATCGTTTATTGATTTGCCGGGGATGCCTCTACCGACACAAACCTAGAACAGGGAGTCCATTTTTTCCGCCGGAGGCAGAATGCCGTTTCCTTTCCGCTGAAAATGTGGTATATAATGAGGGGTGAAAATCTGGGAGGGAACATACAATGACGCTTTCAACCGCACTGTTTATCTTTGCCGCGCAGCTGCTGGCCTATCTGGTCAAAGGGCTGATCGGCTTCGGCAACCCCCTGATCTCCGCGCCGATTTTGTCCATGGGCCTGGACAATGTGGTCATCACCCCGGGTACGCTGCTGCTGGACTGCCCGGTGAACGCCTGGATCACCTGGAAAAACCGGCACAGCTTCCAGTGGCGGAAGATCCTGCCGTTGCTGGCGGCCAACTTCTGCGGCGTGATCCCCGGCACGCTGCTGCTGCGCTTTTCCATGCCCTGGGTCATCAAAACCGTGCTGGGCCTCGTCGTGGTGCTTTTAGGGCTGGAGATGGCCACCCGCTCCCTGCGGCCGGTGAAGCCGGACCGGAAGGACCGGCCCTGGCTGCGGCTGGCGGTGTCCGCGTTCTCCGGCGTGTGCGCGGGCCTCTTCGGCATCAACATGTTCATCGTGGCCTACCTCCAGCGGACAGCCAGAGATTACAGCGAGTTCAAGGGCAGCATGTGCTTTCTCTTCTTTGGGGAGAATGCAGTGCGGGTAGTGACTTATCTAGTCACCGACCTGTTCACCGGTCCGGTGCTGCTGTTCGCCCTGGCGTCTGTTCCCGCGGCGGTGCTGGCCATGGGCCTGGCGGCGTGGCTGGGGCCCCGGCTGGAAGAGGAAAAGCTCCAAAAGGGCGCCATCGTCCTCTTCCTCCTGGGCGGCGTCAGCATCATCGTGAAGTCCGTGGTATTCCATACATAAGCTCAGGAAAAAGAGACGCCCCTGCGGGCGTCTCTTCATATCTGCATTTGTCAGTCCGCAATGTACTCCCGCACCCGGTAGGTGGCGCCGATCTCCTCCTCGCAGATCTTCCGGCAGTTCTCGATCTCCTCTTTCGGGATGGTGTCCACCACGGTCATCATCACGGTGGGCACATACTTGAGGACCTCTCTTGTGAAGTCCTTCATGGCCTGGTAGGCGTTTTCCTGCTGGGGGTGGCACAGGGCGTTGTACTTCTCCGCCGTGTCGGTGTTCAGGGAGACAGACACCATATCGAACCGGCCCGCGAACTCCGGGGCGATGTCCCGGCCGTTGATGAGGGAACCGGTGCCGTTGGTGTCCATCCGGGTGAAGATCTTGGTGCCGTGGGCCTTCATCTGGTCTATGACCCAGCAGATGTCGTCGAACCGGTAGGTAGGCTCACCGAAGCCCACGAACACCAGCTGCTTGTATTGGGAGAGGTCGTGGCTCTCGATGGAGGAAAGGATCTCCTCCTTCGTGGGCTCCCGCTTTAGCCACAGGTTATGGGTGTAGATGCTGCCGCCGGAACCCTGGTTGTGCCGCAGGCAGAACGCGCAATTGAAGTTGCACCGGTTGGTGGGATTCACATACAGGTTGTCCCCGTATTCATAGGTGATGGTAAAGCCTTTTTCCATAATATTCGCTCCTTGCGTAATCAGGATAAGCTGTTCAGATGAAAGTCCGACAGCGTGAAGATGCCGTTTTCATAGGAGATGGCAGCGGTAATCTCCGCCGCATACCAGTCATAGGGGATTTCCCTCCCCTCCAACATCGCAGAACCCGTAAAGAAAAGATCGCTGCCGTCCCCATCCGTACCGGATTGCACGGAAAAATTGGCCCATCTTCCGGTAGAGGCGTCCTCGATCATGGCCGGATTGAGGTCCGGAAACTGTGTCTGGATCTCGTCTGTGAGGTCCACCAGATCCGCGCCCAAGACGGTGTAGGTCCGGTCCCCGTCCGACACCACCGACAGCAGGCCGGAGAGGTCCTCCTGCCACAGTGACTCCGGAAAGCAGTAGTCCGTCAGGGTGCCGTCCCCGTCTTTTTTGACCACGTGAAGCTCCTCAATAGAAGTCCCGGTGCCGCTGCCCACATGATTGATGACAACGACCTCCTCCTGCCCGTCGGAGTCCACATCCCAGCACCGGAGCTGCGGCTCCACAATCAACGGGCCGCCGAAGGACCAGGAAAACTCCGCCAGACTGTCACCCCAGCGCAGCAGGGCTGAGCTGTCAAGCCACTTTGTCACGCCGTAGAGGGAGAGCTCCCGCTCCGGCAGTTCTGCCAAAAGGCCCACCGGGTCATGGTTCCAGCGGCTTTCACCGATCCAGTCCTTCAGCCCGATCACCTCCGTGGGCAAATCATAGGGTTCCTCCGGCGCTTGCCCCGCCGTTACCACGGCGGGGGCGGAGAGGGGTTCCGCCGGGGCGGTTACCGGCGGGGATTCGGCAGGCGCGGTTGAAATAGGCTCCGGCGGGGATTCAGCAGCCGCTTCATCGGTTTCCGCCAGAGCGGAATCCGGCCAGGAGTCCGTTGGCGTCACTGTCTCTGACGGCGCGCCGCAGCCCGCCAGCAGCAGGCAGGCCAGGACCATCAGAAACGCTTTTTTCATACCTTCCCCTCCAGCCCGAACAGCCGCAGGCCGTTGTTCCAGGTATGCGCCGCCATCTCCTCCGGGGAGATGCCCTTCCACTCCGCCAGTTTTTCCACAATGTAGGGGAGATTCCGGCTGTCGTTCCGCCTGCCCCGGTTGGGCACCGGGCTCATGTAGGGCGCGTCCGTCTCCACCACGATCCGGTCCAGGGGCGTGACGGCCACGACCTCTGGCGCCCGGCGAGCGTTTTTGTAGGTCACCGGACCGTCAAAGCCCAGATACCAGCCCCGCTTCAGCAGCTCCTCCGCCATTTCGGGACTGCCGGAGAAGCAGTGGAATACGCCCCGCACCCCGGGGAACTCCTTTACGATCTCCAGGCTGTCTCCGTGGGCCTCCCGGTCGTGGACAATCACCGGCAGCTCCAGCTCCAGCGCCAGCTCCAGCTGGCGGCGGAACACCATCTGCTGGAATTCCTTTGGCGGATTCTCCGCCCAGTAGTAGTCCAAGCCGATCTCTCCGATGGCGACCACTTTTTTCTCCCGGCACAGGTCCCGGATGGCGGAAAAATCCGCGGCCGTGCAGCCGGCGCAGTCCTCCCTTTATGAACGGGCCATTCGGATTGTAAGCAGGGCGGAGCGGGAGCTGGCCGCATCCACCCCGGGGATCACCACAGCGCCCACCCCGGCAGCGGGAAGGGCGTCCAGCAGCTCCTCCCGGTCCTGGTCAAAGGCGTCGTCGTTGTAGTGGGCGTGGGTGTCGAACAGCGGCATGGCAGTCACCTCTTCAGCGGAATTCTGATCCTACGGACGATTATAACACGCCCTGCGGAAAAGAAAAGGGCCAGAATCGGGAAAAGCCCCCTGGCCAGAAAACAAAAAAGGACATCCGAACGGATGTCCTTTTGGCCCGATATGATCAGCCGATCTTGTTGAGCTTCAGGGTCATGGCGCTCTTGCGATGAGCGGCCGTATTCTTGTGCAGAATGCCCTTGGCAACAGCCTGATCGACTTTCTTCACTGCAACCTTGTACGCGCCATCGGCCTCGGTGCGATTGCCTTCTGCGGCAGCAGCCTCGAACTTCTTGATGGCGGTCTTCAGTTCGGACTTCGCGGCCTTGTTGCGGGCGTTGCGCACTTCGGCGATCAGAACGCGCTTCTTGGCAGACTTGATATTCGGCAAACCAAACACCTCCTTAGGCAGAAAATTTGACTGTGGGAACCAGTTCCCACCATGCAGAATGATATTTTAACAGGGAACGGCGCAAAAAGCAAGCCTTTTTTTATATTTTTCGGGCTAAAATTGTATATCGTGCCGCCTACCGCAAAACCTAGTGAGCAGACCACTAGATTTTGTGTTTGGGAGGCGGTTCGCATTGTTCATAAAACGTACCGACCTGGCCCTGGAGGCCTGGGAGCTCTGGCAGGAGTCCGCGGAGCGGACCACCCGCCTCATGGGGGTGAAGGCGACCAAGAGCAAGCTGGAGGGATACCCAGTCACCCGGGTGGACATCCTGGACCACCGGGGCGAGGAGGCCCTGGGCAAGCCCCAGGGCAGCTATTTCACCATTGACCTCACCACCTTCTGGCAGCGGAAGGCGGACTTTTTCGAGCGGGCGGTCCGGGCCGTGGGCACGGAGCTGAAGGCCCTGCTGCCGGTGGAGGGCTCCGCCCTGGTGGTGGGCCTGGGCAACGCAGCTATGACGCCGGACGCCGTTGGCCCCCTGGCATTGGACAGCGTGCTGATCACCCGGCACCTGCTCTCCGCCATGCCGAAGCAGTTTGCCGGGTTCCGGCCGGTGTCAGCCTTCCGCACCGGCGTGCTGGGCACCACCGGCGTGGAGTCCGCGGAGGCGGTGCGGGGCCTGGTGGCGGAAGTCCAGCCCGCCATGGTCCTGGGCATCGACGCCCTGGCCTCCCGCCGGTGCGGGCGGGTGTGCGCCACGGTGCAGCTCAGCGACACGGGGATCATCCCCGGCTCCGGCGTGGGCAACCACCGGGCGGCGCTGAACCGGGAGACGCTGGGGGTGCCGGTGTTCGCCATCGGCGTGCCCACGGTGGTGGACTCCGCCACCCTGGCGGCGGACATTCTGGAGGAGTCCGGCGTGGAAAAGGTGGATGAGGAACGGCTGCGCGGGGAGCATGATGCCTTCATGGTCACTACGCGGGACATCGACCAGCAGGTGCGGGATCTGAGCAAGGTGGTGGGCTACGGCATCAACTGGGCCCTCCAGGATCTGGAGATCGAGGAGATGAACGCCCTGTTGAGCTGAAACAGGACCGGACCCAGCAGGTCCGGTCCTGTTTTCCGATGCAAAGCATCACAAACCTTTGAAATGTGCCGTTTCCCCGCACTCTTCAGGGCAGCCGGAAATGATGCAAAAAAACTTCATGTGCAGGATTTGCCGATGTTCGTGGCGCATCGAACGCGCGTGAAGTTTATACATCCAGATCCAGTACCACCGGGCAGTGGTCGCTGCCCAGCACCTCGCTCCAAATATCGGCGTTCCGGATTTTGTCCTTCAGCCGCTCCGACACGATGAAGTAGTCGATCCGCCACCCGGCGTTGTTCTTCCGGGCATTGAAGCGGTAGCTCCACCAGGAGTAGGCCCCGGTCTTGTCCGGGTACAGATACCGGAACGTGTCCACAAAGCCGCTGGAGAGGAGCTTCGTCATCTTCTCCCGCTCCTCGTCGGTAAAGCCGGGGTTGCGGCGGTTGGGACCGGGATTTTTGATATCGATCTCCTGGTGGGCCACGTTCAGGTCCCCGCAGTACACCACAGGCTTTTTGGCGTCCAGATCCAGCAGGTAGTCCCGGATGTCGTCCTCCCAGGCCATGCGGTAGTCCAGCCGGGCCAACTGATCCTTGGAGTTTGGAGTGTAGCAGCACACCAGGTAGAAGTCCGGGTACTCCGCCGTGATGACCCGCCCCTCGTGGCGGTGCTCATCGATACCGAAGTCATAGGTCACGGAGAGCGGCTGGCGCCGGGTGAACACCGCGGTGCCGGAATAGCCCGCCTTGTCGGCGCTGTTCCAGTAGCGGTGATAGCCGGGCAGATCAAATTCTGCCTGCTCCGGGCGCATCTTCGTCTCCTGCAGGCAGATGATGTCCGCGTCGGCCACGGCACAGAAGTCCAGAAATCCCTTGCCCAGGCAGGCCCGCAGGCCGTTGACGTTCCAGGATACCAGTTTCATGGGCGCATCCTCCCTTGTGAAAATCATACAGCGTTCCTATTGTATCGGAATTTTGCGAAAAATACAATCCCCACGAGGAGAGGCGGCTTGTGTGACGGCCCGTTTTTCGCATCTTCCCTTGTATTTTTTGGATTTTCAAACTATAATAATAATTCAGGCAAATACCGGCGCTCTTCCATTCGGAGCTGCCGTTTTAAAGGAGAGAATCCCATGGAAAAGAAAAAATTCTATATCACAACGCCCATCTACTATCCCTCGGACAAGCTCCACATCGGCCACACCTACTGTACGGTGGCCACGGACACGCTGGCCCGGTATCACCGCCTGCGGGGCGAGGACGTCATGTTCCTCACCGGCACGGACGAGCACGGCCAGAAGATCGAGACCAAGGCCAGGGAGGCCGGCGTCACTCCCAAGGAGTTCGTGGACAACATCGTAGAGGGAGACCGGGGCGTGAAGGACCTGTGGAAGCTGATGAACATCTCCAACGACCGGTTCATCCGCACCACCGACGACTACCATGTGGAGAGCGTCCAGAAGATTTTCAAGAAGATGTACGACAAGGGCGACATCTACAAGGGCACCTACAAGGGCAAATACTGCACCCCCTGCGAGTCCTTCTGGACCGAGAGCCAGCTGGTGGACGGCAAGTGCCCCGACTGCGGCCGGGAGGTGCAGGACGCGGAGGAGGAGGCCTACTTCTTCCGCCTGAGCAAGTACGCCGACCAGGTCCGGGATCTGCTGGAGAACACCGACTTCCTCCAGCCCCGCAGCCGCGTCCACGAGATGGTGAAGAACTTCCTGGACCCCGGCCTGGAGGATCTGTGCGTCTCCCGCACCAGCTTCTCCTGGGGCATTCCGGTGGACTTCGATCCCAAGCACGTAGTCTATGTGTGGGTGGACGCCCTCAGCAACTATATCACCGCCCTGGGCTATGACAACGACCGCTACCACGACTACGACAAGGGCTGGTGGCCCGGCGTCAACATCGTGGGCAAGGAGATCGTCCGGTTCCACTCCATCATCTGGCCCGCCATGCTGATGAGCCTGGGCGAGCCGGTGCCCAAGCACGTGTTCGGCCACGGCTGGCTGCTGCTGGACGGCGGCAAGATGTCCAAGTCCAAGGGCAACGTGGTGGACCCGTATATCCTGGCGGAGAAGTTCGGCGTGGACGCCCTGCGGTTCTTCCTGATGCGGACGTTCCCCTTCGGCTCCGACGGCAACTTCTCCAACGAACTGCTGATCCAGACCATCAACACCGACCTGGCCAACGACCTGGGCAACCTGGTCTCCCGCACCACCGCCATGGTGGGCAAGTACTTTGGCGGAGCGCTGCCCGCCGGGTGCGGCGCCACGGAGATGGAGAAAGAGACCGCCAGGTCTGCCGCAAGCCGGGCATCCACGATGTGCTTCGGATCTGACGATCCCAACGATCCGGTCCTCTTTGACCTGGACCTAGTGAGCAAGGCCGCGGGGCTCCGGTTCGACTATGAGGAGGACATGGAGACCTTCGCCCCCCACAAGGCTCTGGACGAGATCTTCAAGGTCATCCAGCGGGCCAACAAGTATATCGACGAGAACGCCCCCTGGGCCCTGGCAAAGGATATGGAGACCAACGGCAAGCGGCTGGCCCATGTGCTGTACAACCTGCTGGAGGCCACCCGCATCTGCGGCATCCTACTGACGCCCTTCATGCCGGAGAGCTGTGAAAAGCTCTTTGCCCAGATCGGCGCCCCTGCGGAGAGTCGGACCTGGGACGCCGCGGCGGAGTGGGGCGCTCTGCCTGAGACCGCTGCCGTCACCAAGGGCGAGAACCTGTTCCCCCGGCTGGACATGGACAAGGCCCTGGAGGAGCTGGAGGCCGCGGAGGCTGCGGCCAAAAAGGCCGCCCTGCCCGCCGTCGAGGTGGAGCCCCAGCTGACGGAGAAGGTGGATTTTGACACCTTCTGCAAGTCCGATTTCCGGGCGGTGAAGGTGAAGGCCTGCGATGCCGTGAAGAAGAGTGAGAAGCTGCTGAGATTCACTCTGGATGACGGCACCGGTGTGGACCGGCAGATCCTCTCCGGCATCCACAAGTGGTATGAGCCGGAGGATCTGGTGGGCAAGACCCTGATCGCCATTGTGAACCTGCCGCCCCGGAAGATGATGGGCCTGGAGAGCAACGGCATGCTGATCTCCGCCGTCCACACCGAGCACGGTGAGGAGTGCCTGCACCTCATCATGGTGGATGATTCCATCCCGGCGGGCGCGAAGCTGTGCTGAGGGCTTCGAGGGGGAGCAGGCTGACACCGTTGCGGCATTGCAATTCCCGGCCCTGTTCGGGCCGCCAATCGCGCCGCTGCCTCGAAACAGCCTCACTTTTTCCGCCGCTGGCGGCATTTCGGCTGTTTCCCCTCGACCTCCCCCACCACCAGTCTGCGGACTGGTGTGTGCGCCCAGGGCGCACGGGTCAAGGGATTTTTGCCACGTACACGCCGCGGCGAAAATGATTGAAATTTCTTCGTTCGCCAACGGCGAACGAACTGGGGAAAACCTTAGGTTTTCCCCTAGACCCCCTTTCCGCTGCAAAAACAGCCGGCACCGTTAGGTGCCGGCTGTTTTTTAACGCAGGGATTTGTGGGAGAGTTCTGTGTAGATCCGTTTGCCGTCAATCTGGTCTGACCGCAGGAGGGAGATCTGCCGGACCACCATGCTGGCGTGGGGGACGGTCACCTGCGGGGCCTCGCCCCGCCAGCGGCGGACCAGGGTGATGTGGGGCAGCCAGGGGCGGTCCTCCTGGCAGAAGCCCTGGGAGCGAAGGTCCGCCTGCAGGGACACGGCCTCCTCCAGGGCCGGATCTGCTCGAACACCGGCCCACAACAGGTCGCCGAAGTGCCCCGGCGGGCCGCCCACCGCCAGGGAGAAAGGTCGGCAGGATACCTCCGACAGGGCGGCCCGGGCCCTGGTCGGGTCCTCTGCCTCCCCCAGGAAGGCCAGGGTCAGGTGCAGGTTCTCCGGCGGCGGGAAAGAGCCCCTGCCCTGGCGGCGCAGGGCGTCCTGAGCGGTCAGCAGTGCTTCCCGCACCGCGGGGGACAGCTGGATGGCCAGAAAGAGACGCATGAATTTTTCCTCCTTTTCACGGGGTTTTCATTGCGCTTTTGCCTGCTCCGGTGGTACAATAGGGACCATCGGCAACAGACGAAAGGAGTTCCCATGAGACTGCAAAGCGCGATTTTTGATATGGACGGCACCCTGCTGGACTCCATGCCTATCTGGCGGGACCTGGGCACCAGCGTCCTGCGGGGCCTTGGCATCGAGCCCGAGCCGGAGACCGACGAGATGCTGAAGACCCTCTCCCTCCGGCACGGGATCGCCTACTGCAAGGAGCACTACCACCTCCCCCAGACGGAGGAGGAGCTGATCGGCCGGGTAGTGGACCGGGTCGCGGATTTCTATCAGCATGAGGTCCAGGCAAAGCCCGGCGTGGACAAGTTTCTGTCCCTTCTGAAGATGGAGGGCGTGTGGATGTATGTGGCCACTGCCACGGACCGCCCTCTGGCGGAAGCAGCCCTCCGCCATGCAGGGATCGACCACTACTTCCGGGGACTTATCACTGTGGCGGAGGTGGGGGTCGGCAAAAAGGAGAGCGCCGAGATCTACGAGCGCGCCATGCGCCGCCTTCAGTCCAACAAGAAGGACACGGTGGTGTTTGAGGACGCCTTCCACGCCATCCAGACCGCCAAGGCCGCCGGGTTCCGGGTGGCGGCGGTGTACGACGCGTCCGAGGAGGCACACCAGGAGGAGATCCGCGGGCTGGCGGACTACTATATCCGTTCCTTTGAGGAGATGTTTGAGACCCGGGAGCTGGAGTGATCGCCTGCCTCGCAAAACAGAAGGCCCGTCCGGTCCGTCAGGACCGGGCGGGCTTCTTTGTCAGAGAGTCAGGATCTCCGCCTCGCGGGCGGCGTCAGATGCCGTCAGCGTATTGGCGGCGTCCAGCAGCGCCGTGCGGAAACTGCCGCTGCCCCGGTCTGCGGCCAAGCGCTCCGCCCGGCGGGCGCAGATCTTCCAGAAGGCGGAGGCCAGGGCAGCAGCAGCCGCC
>ENA-ORRT01000926-ORRT01000926.1-human-gut-metagenome-genome-assembly--contig:-NODE-926-length-10691-cov-2.88417_pt1 | contig 10691 bp, 5 predicted proteins | sample MGYA00242181_ERZ509146 | MGnify/ENA primary metagenome ERZ509146 (study PRJEB26280, sample SAMEA2338624) | human gut metagenome | biome: human gut; feature: human-associated habitat; material: faeces...
AGTCAGCATGTCCTGGGCAGTCAACGTGTGCGTAGTGACGGTTAGCTGTCTCATACTCAACGTGAGCTGTAGAAATTGTGATACCACGCTCTCTCTCTTCTGGAGCTTTATCGATGTTCTCGAAATCTACAGATGCGTTACCTTCTACTCTGTGAGAAAGTACTTTTGTGATAGCAGCTGTAAGAGTTGTCTTACCGTGGTCAACGTGACCGATAGTACCGATATTACAATGCGGTTTGTTTCTTTCAAATTTAGCCTTTGCCATTTTGAATATCCTCCTTAAAAATATAGCCCGATATGGGGCAACCTAGTTTTGGTTTCGATTTTAAACCTGGCTAAGTTTGATTATATTTCAAACTTAGCCGATTTTCAAGCCTTTTATAATATTTTAGGCATTTTTATTGGATAATACCTTCTCCTGTACAGACTTCGGTACTGGCTCGTATTTCTCGAAGAACATTGAGTAGTTACCACGTCCCTGAGTTCTGGAACGAAGGTCTGTAGAGTATCCGAACATTTCTGACAGCGGAACATACGCACGTACAATCTTTCCACCACCGAGATCATCCATACCTTCGATACGTCCACGACGTGAGTTCAGGTCTCCGATGATATCTCCCATATATTCTTCAGGCATTGTAACCTCTACCTTCATGATAGGCTCAAGAAGTACAGGTGATCCCTGCTTCATTGCATCCTTGAATGCAAGAGAACCAGCGATGTGGAATGCCATCTCACTGGAATCGACTTCATGGTAAGATCCGTCGTATACGTTAGCATGAACACCAACTACCGGGAATCCTCCAAGGATACCAGATTTCATAGCTTCCTCAATACCTTCACCTACTGCCGGGATGTATTCCTTCGGAATAGCTCCTCCGACTACAGTAGACTCGAACTTGTATGTCTCCTCACCGTTGACATCCATTGGCTCGAATTTAACTTTACAGTGTCCGTACTGTCCACGTCCACCTGACTGTTTCGCATACTTGCTGTCAACATCAACCGGTTTTGTGATGGACTCTTTGTAAGCAACCTGAGGTGCACCTACGTTAGCCTCAACTTTGAACTCACGAAGAAGTCTGTCAACGATGATCTCAAGGTGAAGCTCACCCATACCAGCGATGATTGTCTGTCCAGTTTCCTGATTTGTATGAGCGCGGAATGTCGGGTCTTCTTCTGCAAGTTTTGCAAGAGATTCACAGAGTTTACCCTGAGAAGCTTTTGTTTTCGGCTCGATCGCAAGCTCGATAACCGGCTCAGGGAATTCCATAGACTCAAGGATTACCGGATTCTGCTCGTCACAGATCGTATCTCCTGTTGTGGAGAACTTAAATCCGATCGCAGCAGCGATATCTCCCGAGTATACTTTATCCAGCTCTTCACGTTTGTTGGCATGCATCTGAAGGATACGTCCAACACGCTCTTTTTTACCTTTTGTAGCGTTGAGCACATAAGATCCGGAATTCACTGTTCCCGAGTAAACTCTGAAGTAAGCAAGTTTACCTACAAACGGGTCAGACATGATCTTGAATACAAGCGCTGAGAACGGCTCTTCATCAGAAGAATGTCTCACTGTATCATTTCCGTCCATATCTACACCCTGAATAGCCGGAACGTCAAGCGGTGACGGCATGAATTCGATTACTGCGTCAAGAAGCTTCTGAACACCTTTGTTCTTGTAAGCTGTACCGCAGCATACCGGAACAGCAGTACATTCGCATGTCGCTTTTCTCAGCACTTTCTTCAGCTCGTCTATCGACGGCTCTTCACCTTCAAGGTACATCATCATAAGCTCGTCATCCAGCTCGCAGATCTTCTCTACGAGTTCTGTATGATACAGCTCTGCGTCATCTTTCATTGCTTCCGGAATCTCTTCGATGGAGATGTCATCTCCCTTGTCATCGTTGTAGATGTAAGCTTTCATTTCAAAAAGATCGATGATTCCTTTGAACTCGTCTTCTTTTCCGATCGGAAGCTGAAGACAAATTGCGTTTTTACCTAATCTTGTTTTAATCTGCTCTACTGCGTTGTAGAAATCAGCGCCCATGATGTCCATCTTGTTAATGAACGCCATTCTCGGTACGTTGTATGTGTCAGCCTGACGCCATACGTTTTCTGACTGAGGCTCAACACCGCCCTTGGCACAAAATACACCTACCGCACCATCAAGCACACGCAGGGAACGCTCTACTTCTACTGTAAAGTCAACGTGTCCCGGTGTATCGATGATGTTGATACGATGCTCTAACGCGCCTGCTTTCGGCTTGCAGTTTTCCTGCAGCGTCCAGTGACATGTTGTCGCAGCAGATGTGATCGTGATACCTCTTTCCTGCTCCTGGGCCATCCAGTCCATAGTTGCAGTTCCTTCGTGAGTATCACCGATCTTATGGTTAACACCTGTATAATAAAGAATACGCTCTGTTGTCGTAGTCTTTCCGGCATCAATATGCGCCATAATACCGATGTTTCTGGTTCTGTCTAATGGATATTCTCTACCAGCCAAGATCTTTTCCTCCTCTATTTGGTCATTCTTCGGGATAATTTCCGAAGAATATGCCTCGCACCTGCCTCGCTAAGAGGCGCAGCAGTGTCCGGCTCTTAGAAACGATAGTGTGCAAACGCTTTGTTTGCCTCTGCCATCTTGTGCATATCTTCTTTTCTCTTCACAGCTCCGCCTGTGTTGTTCGCTGCGTCAAGAATTTCGTTTGCCAGTCTCTCTTCCATTGTCTTCTCGCCTCTCTGACGGGAATACATAGTCAACCAGCGAAGAGCAAGCGCCTGTCTTCTGTCAGCTCTAACCTCGATCGGTACCTGATATGTTGCTCCACCGATACGTCTTGCTTTTACTTCCAGAACCGGCATCATGTTGTTCATAGCTTCCTCGAACACTTCGATCGCCGGTTTCTCAGCCTTTGCCTCTACTCTTTCAAATGCTCCGTATACAATTTTCTGTGCTACACCTTTCTTACCGTCAAGCATGATGTTGTTGATAAGTTTGGTAACAACTTTATTGTTGTATATCGGATCCGCTAATACATCTCTTTTCTGAGTATGTCCTTTACGTGGCACGGTCCTTCCCTCCTTAATCATTTTTTCCGGTTATACCGGGATTAATTCATCGGTACTCACATGTGTCTTCTATGAAATCACATACCATGTGCTCGCGGCCGCGGGACGTCTATCTTTGTCCGCACCTCCGGTACTCCTTCGGAGCGGAATCTCAAATCCGCAACCCTTTCTCACTGAACGATCAATGAGGCACGATAATCATAGTTCTGTTTGTGATACGATTTAACTACTTAGTTACTGCTCTTGTTCTTTTACGCTTATCGTCCACTCGAAAATCCGATTCGCTTACGCAGCCTTTCGTACTGACGTACTTCCGATCTTCTCATGAAAACCTCGGATGAAAACAAATACGCCGCTGTGCTTATACCTGTTTTCCTTTCTCAGTTTTTTATTTTGCGTCTTTCGGTCTTTTTGCACCGTATTTAGAACGAGCCTGTCTTCTCTTAGCAACTCCTGCTGTATCAAGTGTACCACGGATAATGTGGTATCTTGTACCCGGCAGGTCCTTAACTCTTCCTCCGCGGATCATAACAACGCTATGCTCCTGAAGGTTGTGTCCTTCACCCGGAATGTAGCTTGTTACTTCGATTCCGTTAGAGAGACGAACTCTGGCGATTTTTCTCAGAGCTGAGTTCGGTTTCTTCGGAGTAGCTGTCTTAACTGCTGTACAAACACCTCTTTTCTGCGGTGCAGATACGTCAGTCGCACGTTTCTTCAGGGAGTTGTATCCTTTCTGAAGAGCCGGTGCTGTAGACTTTTTCTCTGAAGTCTGGCGACCTTTTCTAACTAACTGGTTAAATGTTGGCATTCTTTTTCACCTCCTATGAATTATTCGTTTCCTCATGACTTATGTCATAAGGGGCTGCGGATAATATGTCTTTATCCTTTTCGGCGCACAAAAAGAACAACGTCTTTTTCTGCACGCTAGGTTAGTTTATTACGTTTTTTTAAGAAAGTCAAGGGATTTGCCAACTTTTCCGCCTTTTTCATGTCTTTTTTCTTTTTTTCATTCTTTCTTTATAAAATTGCTCCGTCTTTTCACAGTCATATCTTTAAAATAAATGATAAAAAACGGGAAAATCACGGTTATCTTCTCAGATAATCCATAACTTTCCCGTCTCTGTTATCTCTTTATTCAGATTGTCCGAATGCCTTCGGCATCAGAATTATTTTTCCTGATTTCTTCTTCTGAATCCGAATACGAACGCTGCCGCTGCAAGGAGTAATGTTCCCGCATATACAAACAGGTTTGAGCTGTCGCCTGTCTGCACTGCCGAATTTCCTGTGCCGCTGCCTCCTGTACTTCCATTTCCGCCTGCGTTTCCACTACCGTTTCCGCTTCCGCCTGTGCTTCCACTGCCGTTTCCGTTTCCGCCTGTGCTTCCATTTCCGTTTCCTTCACCGTTTCCATCGCCGCTTCCGCCGTCGACCGGTTTCAGATTCTGGATTGCCGTATTCAATGCAAGCGTTGCCTGATCGATTTCATCCTGATCTGCATCTGCTTTTTCAAGAACAGCCTTTGCATTTTGAAGAGCCGCATTAAACTCTGCCTTACCTTCTTCTTTATACTGTGTCAGATCAAGCGCTTCCGCCTTGCCGATTGCCTCCTTAAGCGTATCTTTATTCACCTGAGGAGTCTGCTCTTTTTCATTCAAAGCATCCTGTGCAGCTTTCAGCTCTTTTGCCATCTGATTCACCTCGTCCTGTGTTCCCGCAAAGCTTCCGCCGGCAATGTCTGCAAGAAGTTTTTCCGCCTCTGCCAGTTTTGCAGTAAATGCAGTTTTGGCATCGTCATCTTTGTAATCATTCAGATCTAATCCCTTAGCAGCCTCAACTGCCGCTTCAAGCTCTACTGCAGAAATCGGAGGAACCGGTGTTCCCGGACTCTTGATATCGAATTTATCCAACTGCGGAGCTTTCGCATCCGGTGCTGTGAATACAAGACATCCCGGACCTGCCGTCTCTACATTCAGTGTAAACTCTGTCGTATGTGTTGCCGCTGCACTATCTCCTGCTCCTGCTGTCACATTTCCTGATTTGATTTTTCCATCTTTTTCAGCCCATGTAAGACCATTCTGCGGATTTCCGCTTCTATAATATACCGTCACTGTATATTCGCCTGTCTGCGGTGCATCATAGTAAAGGGTAATCGTATCCCCTTTATTCATCGCATTTACAATCTTTCCGCCACTTGCCCAGTCTTTCGCAGTTACTCCGCAATGCCATTCACCATCTGTCGGATCTTTTACATCATGAATCTCAAATCTCTCTGCCTCAGCTGTTTTTGTATTACCATCCGTTGGGAATACAAATCGGTTATCTTCTGCATAAACTGCCTTTTCAAACTGTACTTCAATCGTATGGCCATTTGCCGTCACATCATCAAATGTATAAGAATCTACCGCGCCAATCGAGTTGCCGTCTACGATAACATCTTTTACCGCATAATTTTCATCCGGTACAAACTTGAACGTATGGCTCGCGCCTTCTTCTACTGTCACTTCCGTACCTGTAACGCCTTCAATCTTACCATGCTCTCCTGCTGTCGCCGTAATCTTATATGTTGCAGCAGAAACTTCTTTCGCTGTGATAACAAACTTGTCAATATTAGGAGACGAACTTGCATCTGCAGTAAGCACTAACTCACCATCACCTGCTTTTGTCACATTAATGTCAAATGACTTCTCTTCAAAAACAGGATTCTGTGTATTCTTTCCTACTACATTGACCGAACCGCTGTCTACATTCGTTCCACCCCAGTTAATTTTATTCGGATTGCCAGAATCTCTTCCACTTTGGTATGTCACAGTTACTGTATATTTTCCTTCTTTTTCAGCATGGAATGGCGCTTTTATCACATTACCTTTTTCAAACCATCCTACTTTTGCCCCATTACTTGCACCTGTATCCGGCTGAATGCGAACCTCTTTACCTTTTTCAGCTTTAGACGAATCTAATACAAAATATTCCGCTTCTACAGTCGTACTACGTCCTTTTACTTTAGGGAACTGCAGTCTGTCTGTTTCACTGAATGTACTTCGTTTTGTCAAACTTGCGATTGCCGCATCAAGAGCCGCACATGCTTTTGCAGCTTCTTCCTGAGTCAAGTTTGCTTTCTTTGCCGCTTCTTTGGCTGCTTTTAATGCATCTACATAATTTTTATAACTTGCTGTTGTATAAAGTGATTCCTGATATCCCGCTTTCTCTGTTTCTTTGATCTTGTCAAGAAGTTCCTGCTTGTCATAAGATTCTGTATCTGCAATCGTAATCTTTGCTTTTGTAATGAATCCCAGAAGAACATCTTCTGTCGGAGCGCTTAAATAAGCAGAAAAATAAACGTCACCTTCTTTTTCCTTCACACGCTTCGTTGTGACAAATGCTTCTGCCTCTTCCTGTCCATCCTTAAATGTTACTGTCATATTTCCATCAGCATCAAAATGCTTCTGATATGCGCTTCCCGGAGCAACCTCAAACTGCACTGTCAATTCACCGTTCGTACCTCCGACGCGTTTCAGCTTAATTGGGTATTTTGTATCTTCATTCACTCGATAGGCATCTTTTTCAAGTTCTACCATTCCCTTTCCACCGTTATCAAGATACGCAACTGCATCTAATCCTACAGCCTGAGTATTAGACCCTGTATTTACAATCTTAAGAGTATGCTCTTTGTCTTCTAACGTATTCGTTTCATATAAAATCTGTCCCAACTTTCTTGTTGCAGAATATGTATTAATCGATGCAACTTTCTTCCCGTCAATATATACATCTGCCGGACCGTGTTTTTGATCGATCGTACCGATAACCCATGCCTTCGTACCTTTAAACTTCGTCTCCGCATATGGCGCATTCGCCCCATTTCCGTTTCCGTTGATCCAGATACCCGTTCCTTCTATCATCTGATCGTTCGTTTCCTGATGCCATCCGCTGCTAAGCGTAAATCCACGGTCATCTTTCGTCTGCAGACCTGACGGGATACCCGTTCCAAGTTCAAATCCTTCCGCAGCCTCATATACGCCAATCTCGCTTAATATCGGAACTTTATTTTCCGCCTGGTTATGAGCAGTAACTGTAATACGAAGCTTATCCGCTTTTACAGCTTTTTTACGACAGAGACGTTTTGCTCCGATCGTTGTTCCCTGGTCAAACGTCTTCCATTCTCCATTACCGTTTTTATATTCTACTTTGAAAGATCCGATACGCTGTCCAAACTGGATTGCCTCTTCTATCGACACAACATCGAACTTTTTGGATTCTCCCAAATCGATCAATACTTTTCCGCTTGTCGTACCGTCTCCTACTGTCCAATAAGTCTCATCATTTCCGTCGAGCAGATTCTCCGGTGAATATTTCTTTGAGTTTCCTCTTACTTCTGTCGCAGAAACAGACGCTTTTTCAGCCAAGTTCTTATCAAACGTATTTTGAACTGCTTTTCCGAACTCTGCCACACGAGCAAGAATATCCGCATCTACCGTTCCTTGTTTATTCGGGGGAACATTCAGTAACAATGTAGCGTTGTGTCCAACCGATCCGAAATAAATACCTGCAAGCTGCTCCATCGAAAGAGGCGTTTTCTTGCTTTCTCCCCAGAACCAGCCTGACGTAATCTTTGTATCCGCCTCCGGCACAGTCCACTGATTTCCATTCGGAAATCCTTTCGTATATCCGTCTCTACTGTTACTATTGATCGTATTATTCTCTCTGTCGATTGTTGACTTTGCCCACGTTTCTTCAGCCGCATATCCTCTCTCATTTCCGATCCATCTTACAGTTGTATAAGATTCCGCGCCGAAAAGAAGGCAATCATCCTCGTACTTTCCGCTTGCTTTTCCCTCGTATTGCTGAATTGTCTTAAACCATCTCTGGAAATCATAATCCTGCGCATTGCTCTTGTCGTTCGTATCTTTTGCGCCGTCCATCCAAACTTCTTTAAAATGACCGTTGTTTCCGTACTTATCATTTCCAAGAATCTCTTTCAACTGATTATCATAGTATTCGTTATAATCAAGAGCGTCTTCTTGTTTTACCTGATCCCATGTTTTTCCATTCAACGGCTGTCCGTCAGCTCCGACAAGTTTTTTTCCATCCTTATCTTTGTAACCATAATATTCACTATTTACATCCCACGGGGAAAGATACAGTCCCATGTCAATATTATATTTTGTACACGCTCTGGAAAGTTCTTCTAAAACGTCGCCTTCATAACCTGCCGTTTCGGTATCATGTGTCGTCATTTCACTTGGCCATATGCAGAAACCGTCATGATGCTTTGCCGTAATGATCAGTTTCTTAAACCCTGCGTCATGAATCGCTTTTACATAAGTTTCTTCATCAAAATCATTTGTCAGCTGAAACTGATTCGGATTTTCTTTTCCGTTCCCCCACTCGCTTCCGGTATATGTATTCATTCCAAAATGACAAAAAGCCGCCAGTTCCTGTTTCTGATACTCATACTGATTCTTTGACGGTATAACACTATCCTTCTTCGGTGCCGCCGTATCGTTGTCTGTCAGCTCATCTGTTTTAACGTATGTGTCTTCGGCAGCCTGAACCTGCACAACTCCGCCGGTCGAAAGAGCTGTCTGTGCGATCATTCCGGCAGCTAATAACAATGCCAGATACTTTCTCTTTTTCATACTTTTCCTTTCCCCTTTTTTCACAATTTTATTTTTCATAGACCTTATAACCTTATCACATTTAAACAAAATTGTCATTATCATCCCCCCATTTTCGTCATTTTGCATATTTAGGATTTCAAAAAAGGCTATAGTCGTTCATTTTCCAAAACGATTATAGCCTTTTTGTACAACACTATCTTATTTCTTCTATATTATTTATCGAGAAGCAGCGCTGTAAAACAGAACGTATTTCTTCCAAAAGCGAAGAAATCCACTCCTGTTTTAAACTGCCCATTTACAAATAATGTATTTTAGTATGCTCTTCCCCAGTAAACCATATGTTTCGCAGGTTTTCCACAGCAGACGCATACATCAGACAGATGTTCTTCTTCCATAGGAATGCATCGTGATGTCACTCCGCCTGTCTGTGCTTTAATCTCATCCTCACAAGCTTCGTCTCCACACCACATTGCCTTTACGAAACCTTTCTTTTCGGAAACCGCATCTTTCATCTCATCCATAGTCACCGCAGAACTGATGTGGTCATCAAGGAACGCTTTTGCTTTCGCATAAAGGTCTGCCTGGATCGTCTCAAGGATTTCACCGAGTTTCGTTGTAATCTCATCGATTGCCACAACGATCTTCTCTCTTGTATCTCTGCGCACAACAACAACCTGACCGTTTTCGATATCTTTTGGTCCGATCTCGATACGAGTCGGGATTCCGAGCATCTCCTGCTCACTGAATTTCCATCCCGGACTCTTTTCGGAATCATCGATCTTCGCGCGATATCCGGCTTTATTAAGAGCGTCAAGAAGTTCATTTGCCTTATCGAGAACACCTTCTTTATGCTGCGCGATCGGAATAACTCTTGTCTGTACCGGAGCGATTCTCGGCGGAAGTACAAGACCGCTGTCATCGCCGTGAACCATGATGATCGCACCGATGATTCGGGTGGATAATCCCCATGATGTCTCGTACACACTGTGCAGTTCATTATTTTTATCTGCATACTTAATGTCAAATGCATCCGGGAAAGAATTTCCGAAGAAATGGCTTGTCCCCGACTGTAAAGCCTGACCGTCGTGCATCAGTGCTTCAATCGTATAAGTGTCCTGCGCTCCCGCAAATTTTTCACTTTCTGTTTTTCTTCCGGCAACAACCGGAATCGCAAGATTTTCTTCTACAAAGTCTTTATATACTTTCCACATTAATTTTGTACGTTCTTCCGCTTCTTCATATGTCGCATGAATCGTATGACCTTCCTGCCAGAGGAATTCCCTTGAACGAAGGAACGGTCTTGTCGTTTTCTCCCAACGAAGAACCGAGCACCACTGATTCCATACTTTCGGAAGGTCTCTGTAAGACTGAACCGTCTTGCTCCACACGTCACAGAACAATGTCTCAGATGTCGGACGGATACAGAATCTCTCCTGAAGCGGCTCCGCTCCGCCGTGTGTTACCCACGCTACTTCAGGCGCGAACCCTTCGATGTGGTCTTTTTCTTTCTGCAAAAGGCTTTCCGGGATCAAAACCGGAAGATATACGTTTTCCACACCTGTGTCTTTAAAACGTTTATCAAGATCCGACTGAATATTTTCCCATATTGCATATCCGTTCGGAAGATAGTTCAGACATCCCTTTACGCCTGAATAATCACATAATTTTGCTTCCCGCACAACATCTGTATACCACTGTGCAAAATCTTCGTCTCTCGATGTGATCGACTGTACAAGTTTCTTTTCTTTCGCCATTTTCTTACCTCATTTCCCAAATCATTTTCGGAACTTTTTATCTTTTGTTCCGACTTTTCTTCCATCGCTTCCATAGCGCAGCAGTTTAGCCATATCCGTCCGAATCGACCGTTTCGACCGTTTCGACCGTTTCTTCCGTTTTGCCCGTTTCTCCCGGATCGTAAAAATTTCCGGTAACGCGGCAGATTCCCGGATAGCGCCAAAACTTCTCTGCCGGAAAAGCGTCTCATTTCCTATATGCGCCTATATA
>ENA-ORRT01000944-ORRT01000944.1-human-gut-metagenome-genome-assembly--contig:-NODE-944-length-10453-cov-2.18831_pt1 | contig 10453 bp, 9 predicted proteins | sample MGYA00242181_ERZ509146 | MGnify/ENA primary metagenome ERZ509146 (study PRJEB26280, sample SAMEA2338624) | human gut metagenome | biome: human gut; feature: human-associated habitat; material: faeces...
GCTCCGCAAAGGGCGGCCACAGCTTTTTTCATCGTTACATCCTCCGTCGTGGTGTGATCATGAAATAAGTATATAACAACTTGCGCAAAAAGTCCATAACTGCGCTTTCATTGGCCGCCAAATTATGGTATACTGAATGATATCCCAAGGTAAAAATCATCAGAGGATGTGTTGATAGATGAAATATGAATTTTCCAACAAAGTGTCGGCTCTGAAACCGTCGGCTATCCGCGAAATTTTGAAAGCCACTTCCGATCCGGAGGTGATTGCGTTTTCGGCCGGCAATCCGGCTCCGGAGGCCTTCCCGGTGGAGGATGTACGCAAGATTACAGCCGATCTGCTGGATCGCGATCCGATCCTTGCTCTCCAGTACGGTGTCACAGAGGGGTATACCCCCCTGCGGGAGACAATTGCCGCCCGGATGAAGCACACGCAGCAGATTGGCCGTGATTTTGACGATATCATCATCACCTCCGGCGCGCAGCAGGTCATGGATCTGACCTCCAAGGCGCTGTGCAATGAGGGCGACAGCGTAATCTGCGAGGCGCCGTCCTTCATCGGCTCACTGAATGCGTTCCGCTCCTACGGGGTAAACCTTGTGGGCGTACGCGTGGAGAGCGACGGCATGGATATGGTAGAGCTCGAGGAAAAACTGAAAACGACGCCCAACGCGCGGTTTATTTACACGATTCCAAACTTTCAGAACCCCGCAGGCGTGACGATGTCACTCGAAAAACGCAAAAAGCTCTACGAGCTGGCCAAAAAGTATTCCGTCCTGATTCTGGAGGATAATCCCTACGGCGACCTGCGCGTGGCGGGTGAGGATGTCCCCTCTATCAAAAGCATGGATGAGGATGGGCTGGTGATCTACTGCGGATCCTTCTCCAAAATCCTCTCTCCAGGCATCCGCGTGGGCTTCACCATCGCCCCAAAGGAGATCATCTCCAAGTTGACCGTGTGTAAGCAGACCTCCGACGTGCATACTACCATGCTGTGCCAGCTGATCGTCAACGAGTGGATGAACCACTACGATATGGATGGCCACATCGCCAAGATCCGTGACATCTACCGCGGCAAGCTCAACCTGATGTGCTCCCTGATCGACAGCGAGCTGGGCGGCTTTGTCAAATATGTCCGACCGGAAGGCGGCCTGTTTGTCTGGTGCGAACTGCCGGAGGGCGTGAATATGACCGAGTTCTGCAAAAAGGCCGTAGAGAAAAAAGTGGCAGTGGTTCCGGGTACGGCTTTCCTGACCGATCCGGAGGCGGATACGCAGTGCTTCCGTGTGAACTTTTCCCCCCCCACGGATGACGCTATCGTCAAGGGCATGAAGCTTCTCGGCGAGGTGGCCGCCTCTTATCAGGCTTAAAACAGGGAGGGGGTTTTTGACTATGGCAGAGGAACTGAAACACAACGCCGAAAAGCAGCAGCGGATGCTCAGCCTCATCCAGCCCAGCGGCGTACCGACTCTTGGCAACTATCTGGGCGCTCTGAAAAACTGGAAGGCCTATGACGCGGATTACGATTGCTTTTACGGCGTGGCGGATCTGCACTCCATCACCGTCCGGCAAGAGCCGGCCAAGCTGCGCCAACAGATTCTGTCCATGTTTGCGATGATTATCGCTCTGGGGATCAATCCGGAAAAAAATACTGTCTTTGTCCAGAGTACGGTGCCGGCACATGCGCAGCTCGGGTGGATTCTCAACTGCTACACGCAGTTTGGCGAGCTCTCACGGATGACACAGTTCAAGGATAAGTCCGCCAAACATCCGGAGAATATTAACGGCGGCCTGTTCACCTATCCCTCCCTGATGGCGGCGGATATCCTGCTCTACAATGCGGACTACGTCCCGATCGGCGAGGATCAGAAGCAGCATCTGGAGCTGACACGTAACGTAGCCAATCGCTTCAACTCCATCTACGGCGATGTTTTCACCGTTCCGGAGCCGCTCATCGGGAAGGCAGGCGCACGCGTGATGTCGCTGCAGGATCCGGTACACAAGATGAGCAAATCGGATACCAATATCAACGGATGCGTCTACATCACGGATGACAACGATACGATTATGCGCAAATTCAGGCGCGCAGTGACGGACTCCGACATGTGTGTACGTCATGCGGAGGGCAAGGATGGCGTCAACAACCTGATGAGCATCTACGCCGCCTGTACAGGTAAAACCTATGCAGAAATCGAACGCGAGTTTGAAGGCAAAGGCTATGGAGACTTTAAGGCGGCCGTCGGCGAAGCTGTCGTGAGCGAGATTGGCCCGGTGCGCGACGAGCACGCACGTCTGCTCAAGGATAAGCCTTACTTGGAGCAGTGCCTCACGCTGGGCCGTGACAAGGCTGAACGAGTGGCCGGACGGACACTCGCCAAAGTCATGCGCAAGGTTGGCTTTGTAAGTGTAAAATGATAGATCAAAAAAGTCCCGTCATTTTACCTAAAACGCCTTGCATTATTCCGGATAAAAAGGTACAATAAATTAAAAATAAATTTTCTGTGGAGGTGCATTATGTTCTGGGGATTAAAAAAGGCCTATTACAGGACGTATCAGTTCGTCATGCGGATTGCGGTCAACTTTTTGGATTGGCGGCAGCCCGAATTGCTGGAGGGCCCGGGGGCGCTGCGGCGCCTGCCCGAACTGATTAAAACGAAAAATGTCAAGAGTGTCCTGATCGTCACCGATAAGGGATTGATGGGGCTCCACCTGCTGGATCCGCTTTTTGAGGAGATGGAAAAGGCGGGTGTGGAGTATCATGTCTATGATGGCGTTCAGCCGAACCCCACCATCGATAACATTGAGGACGCCTATAAAATGTACTGCGACAACCACTGCGAGGGCTTTGTCGCCTTTGGCGGCGGATCCTCTATGGATTGCGCCAAGATTGCCGCAGCGCGCGTTGTCCGCCCCAACAAGAGCGTACCCAAGATGCGCGGCCTGCTCAAGATCATGAAAAAGCTCCCGCCGTTCTTCGCCGTCCCGACAACGGCCGGCACCGGATCCGAAACTACGCTCGCGGCTGTCATCTCCGACCCGCGCACGCATGAAAAATATCCGATCAACGATCCTGTCCTGATCCCGCGCTATGCCGTGCTGGATGCAGAGTTGACCGTCGGTCTGCCCAAGAGCATCACCTCCACCACGGGCATGGATGCCCTCACCCACGCGGTGGAGGCGTATATCGGCCACAGCAACACGAAAGATACAGCGGATAAAGCGCGCAAGGCGGTTCGCATGATTTTTGACAATCTCCAGGTAGCTTACGAGGACGGCCACAATATCGAGGCGCGCTCCAATATGCTGCTTGCCTCCTACTATGCGGGCGTGGCATTTACCCGCGCGTATGTCGGCTACGTACATGCCATCGCCCACAATCTGGGCGGTATGTATGGGGTGGCCCACGGTTTGGCCAATGCAATCATCCTGCCGTATGTGCTCGAGTACTATGGGGAATCCGCCCACAAACGTCTGGCGGAGTTGGCGGATTTGACCGGTATTACACAACCGGGCATGAGCGACGCGGAAAAAGCGCACGTGTTCATTGAGAAGATCAAAGAGATGAACCGTGCGATGAACATACCGGATAAATTTGACTGCATCAAAGAGGAAGATATCCCGACGCTTGTCAAACGCGCGCTCAAGGAGGGCAACCCACTCTACCCGGTGCCCAAGTTGATGAACGAGGCCGACTGCGAAGCCGTGATTCGCCGCCTGATGGCATAAATGTCCAATGATGGAAAATCCCGGGTGTTCCCGGGATTTTTTATGCCGCTGGGCAGGGTCAGGATTTTTCACTTCCCTTTTTCCTACTTGTGTGATAGAATATAAAAAGTCCCCTGGGCAAGGGGGAAATACGAACCGTTGACGTTGGAGGCGACTGATGGATATTGAGGTCCAGATTCCCGGCACGCCGGGAGAGCCGAAAAAAAAGAAGAAGGGACTTTTCGGACGGTTTCACTGTGAACCGCCGGAGCGCCCACGCCATCGCCGGATTGTCGTGCTCGACGAGCTCCGGGGGCTGTGTGTGTTCCTGATGGTGATTTACCATATGCTCTATACGGCAGGGGAGTTTTTCGATTTTCCGACGTTTTCGACGCTGCTAAAGCTAACCGCGCCTTTGGAGCCAATTTTTGCAGGGATGTTTATTGTGATCTGTGGGATCTCCTGCCGTCTATCGCACAGCAACCTGCTACGGGGGATCAAACTTGCCGGTGTGGCACTGTTGGTCTCGGTTGTGACAGTCTGGATCATGCCGCTGCTCGGCTTTACCGGCACGGAGATTCGCTTTGGCATCCTGCATATGCTCGCCTGTTGCATCCTGTTCTATGCAGCCTTTGCCAAAGCAATTGACAAGGTCCCAGCCCAGGCGGGGATCCTCGTCTGTCTGATTCTGTATGTGTTTACCCGGTTTATTGATGAGGGGATTTTTGGCATCCCCTATGTAGATGCGATGAATGTGCACCTACCGGACACCCTGTACGACTGCGGTTGGCTGTTCCCGTTAGGTTTCTACAATGCGTCGTTTTACAGCGCGGATTACTTTCCCCTTCTGCCTTGGATTTTTGTCTTTCTGGCCGGCGCGTGCGGAGGTGGCTGGCTGGTACATGCGGAGTTGCCGGAGAGTGTCTACCGGATGCACGTCCGGCCGCTGGCGTTCCTCGGCCGCCATGCGCTGATCGTCTATATTATCCATCAACCAATTATCTTTGCCATCTTTTGGCCTCTTAGCATGATTTTACAGAGGTGAACGGGGAGGAAAATATGAGAGTTTCAACAAAAGGCAGATATGCACTGCGCCTGATGCTGGATATCGCCCGCAACAGTGACAGCGGCTTTGTACCACTGCGGGATATCGCCCAGCGGCAGGGAATATCGATGAAGTATCTGGAACAGATCGTCTCCCAGCTGTGCCGGGCAGGTTATTTAAAGAGCGTGCGTGGTCCGCAGGGCGGATACAAGCTTGCCCGTCCGGAACGGACGTACACAGCAGGGGACATCCTGCGCGTGACGGAAGGTGACCTTTGCCCGGTCGCCTGCGCCGGGGAAGAAGCCGAAAAGTGCGCCCGCTTTACAACGTGCGAGATGGCCCGGTTCTGGGCCGGCCTGAGAAGGGCTATTGACAGCTACGTGGATGGCGTCACCCTGGAGGACCTGAAAAACATGAGCTGTGAAGCGGAGGCGGATGGGAGATAATATGCAACAAACGGCAGTGATCGGTATGAGCGGCGGCGTGGACAGTTCGGTCGCCGCTTATCTGTTACAAAACGAGGGATATCGGGTGCGTGGCGTTCATATGCTTACCCGTCCAATGGACCGGCAGCAGGAGCAGGCCATGCGCGACGCCCAATGTGTATGCGAGCGGCTGGGTATCCCATTTGATACGGTTGACTTTTCCGCTGTGTTCCAGGAGCGAGTGGTGGATTACTTTATCCACGCTTACCTGCGTGGGGAGACACCCAATCCCTGCGTCGTCTGCAACCGGTTGGTCAAATGGGAGGCGCTGCTCGACTACGCAGATGGGATTGGAGCGCAATACGTGGCCACAGGTCATTACGCACGCGTGGAACAGCTGGGAAATGGCCGAATGACGCTGGCTGTGGCTAACGGTGGGGTCAAGGATCAGACCTATGCGCTCTGGAATCTGACACAGGAGCAGCTGCGGCGGACATTGATGCCCGTGGGCGCACATTCCAAGGAGGAGATCCGTCGGATTGCAGGGGAGATCGGGCTTGACGTGGCCGGCAAGCCTGACAGTCAGGATATCTGCTTTATTCCCGACGGAGACTATGTGGGCTTTTTGCGGCGCAGTGGCGCGGGCGATGGGAAACAGGGTCATTTTGTCTCCCTTACAGGCGAGATCCTCGGAGAGCACCTGGGGATCTGCCACTATACGGTTGGCCAGCGGAAAGGGCTTGGCAAGTCCTTTGGGCGTCCCGTTTATGTGTGTACAGTGGATCCGGAGAGCGGGGATGTCGTTCTGGGGGATAACGAGGATCTGTTCCACAGCCGGGTTGAGGTACGCGATCCAAACTGGATGGGTCTGGATCCGGAACAGGTGGGGGAGACCGGCTTGCACTGCCTGGGAAAGATCCGGTACAATCAGCATGCCGCCCCCTGCCGTCTGTTTTGCTCCGACGGCCAGCTGGCTGCCGTGTTTGACCAGCCCCAGCGCGCCGTGACACCGGGGCAGTCGGCCGTCTTTTATGACGGACAGGGCCATGTGCTGGCCGGTGGTGTGATCACGCGAGGGTAAGCCCCTGTTTTCTTTCAAAAAGCAGGCCTTATCTCGTCCGCTTCTAAATCAGATTTCTTCCCAACTTGTTTCCGAAGGCCTGTATTGGACCAGCTGTCTGATACAGGCCTGTTTATCCTCTTACTATTTTTACTATTCTCACAAAATAGAAATTGACTTTATGCCCTGTTTCATATAAAATATCCTTGTCTTAACAATTTTGTGCTTTAATTCAGAAGCAAAAGGGGTATGAAACATGTCTAAAAAAGCAAAAATCGTTGTAGGCGTTATCGCCGGCGTGATTGCTGTTGCACTTGTTGCCACGGGAATCACCCTTGGAGTCATCTTCTCCAGCAAGGGGCCGTTCACCGGCACTGTCATCGATGCGAGCACCAATACACCGATGGCCGGTGTCAGCGTATCTGATGGCCGCAATGTGGTCAAAACGGACGCAGAGGGGAAGTTCACCCTGGACGGCTACTACAAGAGCCGGTTTGTCACCGTGACCACACCCTCCGGCTATGTGGCGGACAGTTATTACCAGCATGTGGAAAAGGGCAAGGAATCCTATGATTTCAAGCTCACGCCAAACGCAGGGATGGGGCAGGAGAAACACTCTTTTATCCAAGTGTCCGATTCCGAGATTGGAGAGGATGGCGTCGGCCCGTGGATCGACAGCATTCACGCCATGGTGGAGGAGCAACACCCCGCGTTTATCATCCACACAGGCGATATCTGCTATGAGGCCGGCCTCAAGCGCCACATTCAGGATATGAATTCCGAGAACATGGGCGTCCCCGTCTACTATACGATCGGCAACCACGACTATGTGGATGGCAAATACGGCGAGGAGCTGTTTGAGAGTATTTACGGCCCCGTATGGTACTCCTTTGAGGTGGGGAATATCCACTATGTCGTCACGCCGTTCCAGAACGGGGCGGATTATAAATCCGGCTATAACGAGAACGACCGGTGGCGTTGGCTGGCAAACGACCTGGCCAACACAGATCCCGACATGAAGGTTGTCATGTTCAACCACACGATTTCCCCGGAGGAAGATTATGTCTTCCAGTTTGACAAGCAGACGCTGGATCTCAAGGAGCACAATCTGGTCGCATGGATCTATGGCCACTATCATTACAACTATATCAACGAGCAGGATGGCGTTATCAATATCTGCACCTCCCAACCGGGCGGCGGCGGAATTGACTCCTCTGTCAGCGGCAGCCGTCTGATCACCCTGGACGGCGACGGAAACCTTACCACGCAGATGTTCTACTATGACTTCACTGGCACGCCGGCAGCAACAGAGAATGCCGCATGGAGCACCCAACTGGAGGGGCGCGTGCTGTTTACGGATACCGTAACCTCCCCGGATGGCAGCAGGGTTTACACCGCCACCGTGGGCGACGACGTACCAAACAAGTGCGGCATCTACTGCCTGGACGCGCAGACTGGAGAAATCCTCTGGTATATCCCGACTAAAAACTCCATCAAAAACAATCTGATCTATCAGAATGACAAGATCTATACCCAGGATACAGAGGGACTTGTCTACTGCCTGAACGCGTCAGACGGCAGCGAAATCTGGACAGCTCAAGTGGATTTGCAGCGCTCGTTGGGTACGAGTTCCGGCCTGTGCATGGACGAGAAAGCAGTCTATGCGGGCTCCGCCTCCGATGTATCCGCCTTTAACGCCGAAACGGGCGAAAAGCTTTGGGACTACCACCGCAACCGCGGGGAGAACTCCCCTGCCGAATTCGTCCTCGCGGGCGACAAGCTGATCCTCAGCTCCCACTGGGATGCGATATTCGCGCTCGACAAGAACACCGGCAGTCTGCTGTGGGAAAACATGGATGAGGATATCCGCTTCCGCAGTTCAACGCCCATTGCGATCGACGCCAACCGCCTGCTGGTGGCTGATGACGATGCCGTCGCGATCGTTAACCTGGAAAACGGCGAAATCACCAAGACCAACTTCGAGAATTATAACTTTGGCTCGAGCGGCCAGCCGGTAATCGATGGGAACATCGCCTACCTGCCCACGGCGACCAAGGGAATCGTCGCCTTTGATCTGGACACCCAGCAGATCGCATGGGAGATGCAGCCGGGTACGGCGCTGGCCTTTACCGCCTGCTACACCAACGCCAAAAACGCCCTCACCGTGGAGGGAACCCCTGTGCTCTCGGGCGATCAGTTGATTTTTGCCGCGTCCGACGGATATCTTTACCATATCAATAAGGCGGACGGCACCGTGCTCTCCAAAACGAACATCGGCGCGCCGGTCTTCGGTAAAGTCGCCCTAAATGCAGATGGCTCCGTGATCGTCGGCGATTTTGCCGGACGAATTACGCGCATCGCCGCAGCCCAGTAATCTTCAATCTAACATCTTCCGGCATCCGTTTACAGCGGGTGCCGGTTTTTTCACACATAAAAATTTTTAATCCATGTAGCATTTCAGCCCCCGTGCGGGTATTACAGGTAAAAGGGGAGGGAATAAACAATGAACCAGCAGGAAAATCTTACACCCGTTCCGGACGAAACCATCATCCGGCAGTACGCAGATATGGTCTACCGCCTGGCCTACGCGCAGACGCGTTCCAAGAGTGATGCAGATGATATTTTTCAGGAGGTTTTCCTGCGTTATATTCAAAGGAAGCCCGATTTTGCCAGTGAGGAACATTGCAAGGCCTGGTTCCTGCGCGTTACAGTCAACTGCGCCAAAAAGCACTGGGGTTCCTGGTGGTTCCGACACACCGCCCCACTTGAGGAGAGCATCCCCTTCCCTGATCCGGAGGAAAGCCGCCTGGATGAAGCGTTAAAGATACTCCCGCCCGCCTACCGCACGGCGATCCACCTCTTTTATTACGAAGGGTACTCCACTGCGGAAATCGCCCGGATTACCGGCAGTCGGGAGTCTACCGTGCGCACCCGGTTGACACGGGCGCGGAAAAAGCTGGCTGAGGCCCTGAAAGGAGACGATCTGTCATGAATAGAAAGCTCTACATGGATATGAACGAAAAAATTCACCCCTCAGAGGTACTCCTTCAGCGGGTGCTGTCCGGAACGGAAAAAAGAGCCGCCAAGCCGCCTGTCCGACGGAAGCTAATCCCGGCTACCGTGGCGGCCGCTCTGGCAATCGCGTTGGCTGCCCCGGCTACACTGGCGGCCTCCCCCGCCTATCAGTGGCTGTATGAACTCTCCCCCCAGGTGGCACAATTTTTCGCCCCCGTGCGCGAAAGCTGTGAGGACAACGGCATCCTGATGGAAGTTTTGGCCGCCCGTACGGAGGGGAATAGCACAAACCTTTACATCGCCCTGCGAGACCTGACCGGTAACCGCATTGACGAGACCATCGACCTGTTTGACAGCTACCATATCAATACCCCTTTCGACTCCTCCGGTACGTGCACCTTGGCGGAGTACGACAGCGAAACACAGACGGCGGTATTCCTGATCTCCCTGACCGAGAACAGCAACCGCGATCTGGCCGGGAAGAAGGTCACCTTCTCCGTCCAGAGCCTGCTCAGCCAAAAAAGGAGCGAATCGGATACCTATTTAGGGGCAATCCCCGAACCGTTTTCCAAAGGGACAATGGCGCTCTCTTTTGACGCTCCCCCCCACTCGGATTACACACTCTTTTCCGTATCCGAACATCCAGTTGAAAACCGGTCAGTCACCGTTCTGACGCCTGCCGAGGACGGACTCGATCTTCCAGGATCCTATGACTATCGCATCACCGGAACCGGCTGGATCGATGGACGGCTCCACATTCAGATTGCCACCAGTCATCGCTTAACGCACGACGCACAGGCCCAGCTCCAGCTCCGCCTGCGCGATCAGGACGGCACCATCATAGAACCCGTTGGGAAATACGCCTTTGCCCAAAACAGCGGCAGGGAAGGCCGTATGGATTACGAGGAGTATATCTACGACCTCCCGCAGGGGGATCTCACCGGGTACAGCCTATACGGTGATTTTTCAATTGCCGGGCTACGTACGGACGGCAACTGGCAGGTAACCTTTCGGATGCCTGAATCCCCACAGGATGGGCATTGACTCTCAGCGGAGGCGGAAAATTCCGCCTCCGCGTTTTTTTATGTGAAAAGATCTGTTTTGCTCTTGACTTTATCGCCAATTTCATTTAAAATAGTAAACACGGTTTTACGGGAACTTAGCTCAGCTGGTTAGAGTGCCTGCTTCACACGCAGGAGGTCGG
>ENA-ORRT01000946-ORRT01000946.1-human-gut-metagenome-genome-assembly--contig:-NODE-946-length-10410-cov-2.76485_pt1 | contig 10410 bp, 7 predicted proteins | sample MGYA00242181_ERZ509146 | MGnify/ENA primary metagenome ERZ509146 (study PRJEB26280, sample SAMEA2338624) | human gut metagenome | biome: human gut; feature: human-associated habitat; material: faeces...
GGTGTACACCGCTGAATGTCAGCGGCCCGTTCCATACCTCATTGATGCACCCGGCAGGGGATGCACTGCGGGAAAAATGTAAGGCTGTCCGCTTTGCGCCGATGCAGTTCCCTGTACTGTTCAACTGCCTGGGACACGAGATAGAGGAAACCGACACCATTGCCGCGCTGCTGGAAAAACAGGTGCAGTCCGGCGTGCGTTGGGAGGTGACCGTCCGCCGTCTGGCAGAATTGGGCGTGGACACCGCCATTGAGATCGGTCCCGGCAGGGCGTTGACCGGGTTTGTCAAAAAGACTGTGGGCAGTGCTATCTCGTGCTATCCGGTGGAAACTGCCGCGCAGCTGCAACAGCTGCTGCGCACCATGAAAGGAGCCTGACCATGCCGCAAACCGAAAACTTGCGCCGTGCCGCTCTGGTTACGGGCGGGGCCAAAGGCATTGGCCGTGCCATTTGCCGGGCTTTGGCCGAAAACGGCATGAACATTGCCGTCAACTATGCCGGCAGCGCTGCCGCTGCCGAGGAAACAGCCGCAGCCTGCCGCGCCCTTGGCGTGCAGACTGTCACGCTGCAGGCGGACGTGCGCAGCCCCGAAGCATGTCAGAAACTGGTAGAAGATACCGTTGCCGCTTTTGGGCGGATCGATGTGCTGGTCAACAACGCGGGCATTACCGCCGACAAATTGCTTCTGCGGATGACCGAAGCTGATTTTGACAATGTGCTTGCCACCAACCTGAAGGGGGCGTTTTTCTGCACCAAAGCGGCCTGCCGCTTTATGATGCACCAGCGGTATGGGCGCATCATCAGCGTCAGCAGTGTTGTCGGTCTGCACGGCAACGCGGGTCAGGCCAACTACGCAGCCAGCAAGGCGGGGCTGATCGGCCTGACGAAAAGCGCTGCCAAAGAGTATGCTGCCCGCAATATTACCGCCAACGTTGTGGCTCCCGGTTTTATTGCAACGGATATGACCGCCGTGCTGTCAGAACCGGCCCGTGCCGCAGCGGAAGCGGCCATCCCGGCAGGCAAGATCGGCCATGCCGAGGATGTTGCGGCGGCGGTGGCTTTTCTGGCAGGGGAGCAGGCCGGGTATATTACCGGGCAGGTCCTTTGCGTTGACGGCGGAATGGGAATGTGAGGTGTGCAATGGACACAAAAAAGAAACGCCGGGTCGTTATTACCGGCCTTGGCACGGTAAATCCTACCGGCAATACGGTGGCAGAAAGCTGGGCGAACATTAAGGCTGGCCGCTGCGCAGTAGGACCGATCACGGCTTTTGATACGACTGATTTTAAAGTAAAGCTGGCCGCAGAGGTCAAGGACTTTGACCCCGCCGCGCGCATCGACAAGCGCGCAAAATGGCACGCTTTACCCAGTTCGCCGTGGCCGCCGCCGACGAAGCCGTCCGCGACAGCGGCCTTGCGCTGGAAGAAATCGACCATACGCGGTTTGGCGTGATCCTTTCCAGCGGCATCGGCGGCCTGCCCACCATCGAGGAAGAACACACCCGCGGTCAGCAGCGCGGCTTTGAAAAGGTCAGCCCCTATTTTGTCCCCATGTCCATTGGCAATATGGCGGCGGGGCAGATCGCCATCCGTTTCGCCCCACCACTGCCTGTGCAGGCGGCACCAATGCAATCGGCGATGCGTTCCACCGTATCCGCGATGGATACGAGGACCGCATGCTCTGCGGCGGCAGCGAAAGCTGCATCAGCCCGCTGGGCGTGGGCGGCTTTGCCAGCATGAAAGCCCTTTGCACGGCGGACGATCCGGCCCGGGCCTCGATCCCTTTTGATGCCCGCCGCAGCGGCTTTGTGATGGGCGAGGGCAGCGGCGTACTGCTGCTGGAAGAACTCGAGGCCGCCAAAGCGCGCGGTGCCAAAATTTATGCCGAGGTCGTGGGCTATGGCGCTAACTGCGACGCCTACCACTTTACCGCCCCGGCACCGGACGGCGCAGGCGGTGCGGCCTGTATGCGGCTGGCGCTGGCCGACGGCGGGGTAGTGCCTGAACAGATCGGCTACATCAACGCCCACGGGACGTCCACCCACCTGAATGACAGCTGCGAGACAACTGCCATCAAAACGGTGTTCGGCGGCCATGCGTACAAGCTGGCCGTGTCTTCCACCAAGTCGATGACCGGCCATCTGCTGGGCGGTGCAGGCGGGGTAGAGGGCGTATTTACCGCGCTGGCTCTGCACGATGCCTTTTTGCCCGCCACCGTCAATTTGCAGGAGCCGGACCCGGAGCTGGATCTGGACTATATCCCCAACCATGGGCGCGCGGCGCAGGTGGAGTATGCCATGAGCGATAGTCTGGGCTTTGGCGGCCATAACGCCTGCGTGGTATTCAAACACTGGGAGGGATGAGGATGAACTATACGCCAAATGAGCCGCCCCGAGCCATGAGCGCGGCAGAGATCGAAGAGATCCTGCCGCACCGTTACCCGTTTGCTTTGGTGGATAAGATCCTGGACTACACCCCCGGCCAATGGGCGCGGGGCGTCAAATGCGTGACCCGCACGGAGCCGTTTTTTGAGGGGCACTTTCCGGGACACCCCGTTATGCCCGGTGTGCTGATTCTGGAAGCGCTGGCCCAGACCGGGGCGGTAGCCGCGTTAAGCCTGCCGGAAAACCGCGGAAAGCTCGCCCTGTTCGGCGGCGTAAAAAACGCCCGTTTCCGTCGGCAGGTCATACCCGGCGATGTGCTGATATTGGAATGTGAGCTGATAGAACAGCATGGCCCGGTAGGCATCGGCAAGGCCACCGCATGGGTAGACGGCGTGCGCGCGGCCAACGCTGAGCTGACGTTTGTTCTCACGGATGCCTGAGGGCTGGTTTTACATGGCGGAATGTGCTATAATAAATCCACTAACCTACAGGGGGATTCTCGCTATGCTGGACCAGACATTCGGACGGGTATATACCAAATTCAAACTGCACTTCTATAAGCAGATCTTCAGTCGATTCGAGGATCGCGAGGCCACGCTGACGACGGTAGAATCTTTCTGCATGGAAGTCATCATGGCATTGGGCGAACCTACGATTGCGCAGTTCAGCCACATGATGAATCTTTCTACCCCCAACGCCGCCTATAAGATCAACTCGCTGGTCAAAAAAGGCTATGTAGAGCGCATTCAGTCCACCATCGACAAGCGGGAATACCGCCTGCGCCCGACCCAAAAGTACATTGATTACTATAACATCAGTTATTCCTACTTGCACCTTGTCATGGAGCGCGCTAAACAGCGCTTCGATCCCGATGACCTGGCTAAATTGGAGGAAATGCTGCAAGTCGTCTCCGATGAGCTGATGCCGGAGATTCAACTGCCTGAATAATTATACCGATTCTAAAATCGTCTGAGATGACGACCTAAGGCAATACCGCATAATTCCCGCGAATTATGCGGTATTGCCTTATATTTGCTTACGCTGCCCAGCGAAAAAATCTTGAAACGATTCCGCGGCAATGCTATAATACATACTGTATACGTTGGTATATACTGTTCAAGAAAGCTGCTGACAACCCGATGCGATGGAGGCTGCCATGACCTTCCTGAAATCGGCGGTACGGAAATGAAATCAAAATGCAGCCGCCTGGGGCGGAGAAAGATGGGAAAGAATGAAAAACTCCGGAACGCGCAAAGCCATGCAGACCCCGACATGGAGAAGCATCTGTGCGATGCTGTGCCTGCTGCTGTTGCTGCCGGCTCTGTTTCCTGTGAAGGCTGCCGCAGAAACCGTCCCTGCAAAGGTCGTCCGTGTCGGCTCGTTTGAGGACACCTTCAACTATGTCAACGAGAAGGGCATAAGAAAGGGCTACGGCTACGAATTGCTGCAGACCTTATCCGGCTATACAGGCTGGCAGCTCGAGTATGTGACCTGCGACTGGTCAGACTGCTTTGAAAAACTCAAAAACGGCGAAATCGACATTATGGGCGATATTTCCTATACGGAGGACCGCACCGAGGAGATGCTGTTTTCGGACGAGCCGATGGGGGAGGAAAAAGATTACCTCTACGCCGATCTCTCGCGCGAGGACATCACCGCTTCCGACTTCAAGACGCTGAACGGCAAAAAGATCGGCGTTCTGATGGGAACCGCGCCGGAGGTGATGCTGACCGAATGGGAAGAAAAATACGACCTGAAAACGCAGCACGTCAACATCTCCAACAATGAGGATGCCAAGCAAAAGCTGGCAAACCATGAGATCGACTGCTTTGTTTCGATGGAAGAATCCTTCTGGACGGAGCTTGGAATCTCGACCATAACCCGCGTGGGAAGCTCCGACATCTACTATGCAATCAACAAAGACCGTGCGGATATCAAGGAAGAACTGGACAATGCGATGCGCGCGCTGGAGGACGCCGATCCTTTTTATACGGCGGATCTCTATAAAAGGTATTTCTCGATGGATTATACCCCGATCCTTACGGGAGAGGAAAAGGCGTGGCTCAAAAAGCACGGCGCGATCCGGATGGGCTTTCTGACGGGTGACAGCGGCGTCAGCGTCTATGACCCTTCCACCGGGGAACTTACCGGGACCATCACGGACTATATTCGGTTTGCCAAGGATTGTCTGGGAAATCAGGAGCTGGAATTCCAGATGGTCGGTTATGACAGCCAAAAAGCGGAACTTGATGCGCTGAAATCAGGCGAGATCGACATGGTATTCCATTTCGACCAGAGTCCCAATCTGGCGGAAGAGTATCGCGTTGCCTGTACCAACACAACGTGGACCTCCAACATGATGGCGGTCACGAACAAAGAGCACTTTAACGAAACCCAAGCGAACCGCGTTGCCGTTCCGCAAAACAAGCTCTCCCTGGCAAGGTACCTTGCGGTTTATTATCCGCAGTGGGAGATCGTGGACTGCGCTGCACAGGAGGATGCGGCAAGGCTGGTCAAGGACGGACAGGCGGACTGCTTTGTCACAGGGGTCAGCAGCCAGGAAAACTACAGTAAGAAATACGACTTTTACAGCGTTCCGCTGCTCAACCCTGCCAAATCCTGCTTTGCGGTCAACAGCGGAAACGGCATACTGCTGTCCATCCTGAACAAAACGATCAAGGCCATGCCGGTCAATATGCTTACCGGCGCGCTGGCAATGTACAAAAGCGCCGCGCGGAAAGTTACCCTTGGCGAGTTTATAAGGGACAACTTCGTTATGGTCCTGCTGGTCAGCAGCATTTTTGTTGCAGTCATTCTGCTCGCAATCCTGAAGCTGCTCCGGAAGGCACGCAAAGCCGAAGCTGCCGCAAGAAAAGCCGCGAACGATACGCAGGAGCTGAATGCAAAATTGCAGATCGCTGCGGAAAACGCCGAGAGCGCAAACCGGGCCAAATCCACCTTCCTGTTCAATATGTCGCATGACATCCGCACGCCCATGAACGCCATTATCGGCTACGCAGACCTTGCCGCCCGGCATTCGGACGAGCCTGCCAAGCTGGAAAAATACATGGAGAACATTCAGGTGTGCGGGCAGAACCTGCTGATGCTGTTGAACAATGTGCTGGACCTTGCCCGCATCGAGAACGATAAAACGGAAATGGAGTATTCGGTTTCGGATGTCGAGAAGGATTTCCGCAATTGCATTGCGATGTTCCAGAATCAGGCAGACAGCAAGGGGCAGACGCTTACGGTGACAACGCACCTGCTGCACCCGTATGTCTATGCGGATGTTCCGCACCTGACGGAGGTCTGTACAAACCTCGTCAGCAACGCTGTCAAATACACAGGAAACGGCGGCACGATCTGCTGCGATGTTACGCAGAAGCCCGGCGAAAAAGAGGGCTGGTGCGATACGGTGGTCACGGTTGCCGACAACGGCATCGGCATGTCGCAGGAGTTCCAGAAGCATATCTTTGAACCGTTTGAACGGGAACGCACGTCCACCGTCAGCAAGGTGGAAGGCAGCGGCATCGGGATGGGCATCGTGAAAAAGCTGGTCGGGCTGATGGGCGGCACCGTGGAGGTGGAGAGCAAAATCGGTGTTGGCTCCACGTTTACGGTGACCATTCCCTGCCGTATTGCGTCCGAGGATGAAATACAGGCGAAACGAGAGATCAACCCTTCGGATCAAAAGTGCCTGCGCGGCACAAGAATCCTGCTGACCGAGGACAACGACCTCAATGCGGAGATCGCCACCGAGCTGCTGCAGGAGGAAGGCTGTACGGTAGACCGCGCGAAAGACGGTGTAGAATGCGTGGATATGCTGGAAAAAGCTGCGAACGGAACGTATCAGCTGATCCTTATGGACGTCCAGATGCCCGTGATGAACGGCTACGATGCGACAAAAAAGATTCGGAGAATGGACGATCCTCAAAAAGCAAATATCCCCAACGTCGCCATGACGGCAAATGCATTTTCCGAAGATAAACAGGTGGCGCTGGACGCCGGGATGAACGACCATATCGCAAAGCCGATCAATATGAGCGTTCTTGTGCCGACCCTGCGGAAATACCTTTGATGCGGACAGGAAGTCATCGCATAATCGTATATAAGAACGACCCATAAATCAAAATACCGCCGGGGAGCCTTCCCGTTTTTGGGAAGGCTCCCCGGCGGATTTTTGTGAAGCGCAGCTTATCTACCTGAAATAGCGTGCACACCGCAATGTGTGGTTTTCTTTATGGCGTTCTGCGGCTCTGCCTTAGTTGGGCGCGGTACTCGGCGGGGGTGATGCCGTACAGTGCGCGGAAACTCTTTAAAAAGCTGCTGTAATTTGCAAAACCGCTGGCGGTGCAGGCGTCCAGTACGCCGGTGCCGTCGGCGAGCTCGTTGCGGCAGTGCTGCATACGCAGGTTGGTCAGATACCCGTGTATACTTTCCAGCGTGTACTCTTTGAACACGCGGGACAGGTGCTCCCGGCTGGTGTAGGTGTACTTTGCCAGCTGGGCCACGGTCAGATGCGGGTCGGTGTAGTTGGCCTGAAGGTAAGCAACCGCCTTGGCGACGAGCAGACTGGTGGCCGAGGGCGGCGGGGCATTGTGCCGCCGGGTCACAACTTGGCTGATCAGCAAAATCAGCTCCGTGACTTCGCAGCATTGCACGGTATCGCGTATTTTTTCATCAAGATACACGGTCTGGGCCATCCGCTCCAGCAGACCGCGAAAGTCCCACTGCGTGACGGCGTCAGTGTCCAGAATGACAGGATCCCCCGACCAGACATGCCGCGGCAGGCCGCTTTGCGCCCAGGCACGCTCCCAGATGCCGGGAGCTATCTGCACGACGAGCCGTTCCGAGGTCGTGTCCGTGATGTTGAACTTGCCGGAGTGGTACATCTCGCCCGGGAACAGTATCAGCTCCCCCAGGTGCAAATCGTAGACACTGCCGTCGACGGAGTAGCGCACGCTGCTGCCCGCCACCGGCAGTATCATCTCATAATACGGGTGGGAGTGGACCACCGACTGGACATTCTCCCGGTTTGTATACAGGCCCACGACAACCTGACCGTCCTGCAGGGCGGCACTGGCATCCTCCTGCGTCAGAATGGAATCCACGTAATGCGGCATTTTTTGCAGGATCATGAGAGACTCCTCCTGTAAAATTTTGTCTTTACCACGATTATATCACATTTTGCGACATTTGCATTACAAATACGGCAGAAATTTTGTGAAGGATTTGTTATTATAAAGGCGAAGAAGGGCACAATGTGCAGATTGAACAAAATATATTATGCGATTTTGTACAATATGCACATTGCCTGCCAAATAACAAGTTCCACCATTCAATTATGTGCAAAATAGAAAGGAGAAAATCTATGAAAGTGTGCTACACCGGCGGCGCTGTCAAGGACTGCGGAAGCTATTATTCCGTAGCCACCAACGCTGTAGAGCTGCGCATCTGGTTCCTGACCGACGATATACTGCGCATCCGCGCGGGCTTTGACGGCGACTGGGATGAAGCCTCCTACAGCCTGACCATGACCGCATGGGAGTCCCGCACCGACGAGCTGATGAAGGACTGCCGCAAGCGCGTCCAGTCCGCCGCCGCAGCCCTGACCGACGGCGACAGGCAGGCCGTTATCCAGGGTGCGCGTCTCAAGGTCGTCATCGAGAAGGCACCGTTCCGCATCATGGTCTATGATAAGGACGGCAGCCTGCTGCACGCCGATATTCCCGACCTGGCCTACCGCGAGGACAGCAACCACCGCCGCATCCACGCCAGCCAGATCGAGGCCGACGACTGCTTCTACGGCTTCGGCGAGAAATCCGGCGAGATCAACAAGGCCGAGAAATACATGAATATGGCTCCCGGCGACGCCATGGGCTACAACGCCAAGGAGACAGATTCCCTCTACAAACACATTCCGTTCTATATCCGCCTGAACCGCGGCACGAAGCAGGCTGTCGGCTACTTCTACCACAATACCGCCGAGTGCGATTTCAACATGGGCCGCGAGAAGCGCAACTACTGGCACCGCTACTCGTCCTACCGCACCGACGCGGGCGACATTGACCTGTTTTTGATCGCAGGCCCGTCCATCCGCGAGATCATCGAGCGCTACACCGACCTGACCGGCAAGAGCGTCATGCTGCCGAAGGCCGCGCTGGGCTACCTCGGCAGCTCGATGTACTACCCCGAGCTGCCCGAGAACAGCGACGATGCCGTGCTGGACTTCATCGACACGACCCGCGAGGAAGGCATCCCTGCCGACGGCTTCCAGCTGTCCAGCGGCTACTGCGCCGTTGAGACCGCCGAGGGCATCAAGCGCTGCACCTTCACATGGAACCACAAGCGCTTCAAGGACCCGGCAGACTGGTTCGCCCAGATGGAAAAGCGCGGCATCGTCGTCTCGCCCAACATCAAGCCCGGTATGCTGCTCGTCCATCCGCTGCTGAACGAGATGAAGGAGAAGGGCATGTTCCTGCCCGCCTCCGACGACAATGCAGGTCTTGACGGTCTGGCTGTCGGTACCTGGTGGGGCGGCCCCGGCCTGTTTGTGGACTACACGAAGGAATCCACCCGTCTGCACTGGAAGCAGTACATCAAGGATGCGCTGCTGAAATACGGCTGGCGTTCCATCTGGAACGACAACTGCGAGTATGACTCCCTCGTTGACAAGGACGCAAAGGTTTACTTTGAGGGCAAGGGAAGCACGATTGGCACGATGAAGCCTATCATGAGCAACCTGATGTGCCAGCTGTCCAACGAGGCCATCGAGGAGTATGACCCCGACTGCCGCCCGTTCTCGGTCTGCCGTTCCGGTCATGCGGGCATCCAGCGCTATGCGCAGGTCTGGGCCGGTGACAACCTGACCCACTGGGATACCCTGAAATACAACATCGCCACGATTCTGGGCATGGCGCTCTGCGGCGTGTCCAACCATGGCTGCGACATCGGCGGCTTCTTCGGCCCCGCGCCGGAGGGCGAGCTGTTCGTGCGCTGGGTGCAGAACGGCATCTTCCAGCCGCGCTTCTCCATCCACTCCACGAACACCGACAACACCGTCACCGAGCCGTGGATGTACAGCGACAAAAAGCAGTACATCAAGGACGCGATTGACTTCCGCTATAAGCTCAGCCCGACGCTGTATTCCCTGATGGAGCGCGCGCATGAAAACGGCCTGCCCATCTGGCAGCCGACGTTCAGCGTTTTCCAGAACGACCCGGCCACCTACGATGAGGGCGTGGACTTCATGTTCGGTGATTCTCTGCTGGTTGCGAACGTCGTTGAAAAGGGCCAGACCGTCCGCCCGGTCTACCTGCCCATGACCGAGAACGAAAACGAGCGGTTCTACGACTTCTACACCCGCGAGGAATACGCCCCCGGCCAGACGATTGAGGTGCCGGTTGATATTGCCAGCATCCCGCTGTTTGTGCGCAGCGGTGCCATTCTCCCGATGAGCGGCAACAAGCTGCACAACCTGATGACCGAAAAGACCACCGCGCTGGACATCCTGATGGCCCCCGATGTGGATTCCGAGTTCACGCTGTACGAGGATGACGGCCACACGAACGATTACCGCAAGGGCGCGTATCTCAAGACGAAGATCGCCGTCAAGGCAGGCGTCAAGACCGTCGTGACCTTCACGAATGAGGGCAGCTACGAGACCGCCGTCGAGAGCATGTACCTCGATATGATCCACCGCGAGAAGTCCCCGTTCTATGTGCAGGTGGACGGCAAAGAGCTGCCGCACTTCCTGCACCGCCGCAAGTTTGAGGAGGCCGAGAGCGGCTGGTACTACAGCCAGCGCCTCAAGAGCGTCCAGATCAAGTACCCCAACCCCAAGAAGGATCACGAGGTACTTGTCTCGTTCGAACAGTTTGATTTGATCGGGATGTAACCCGGCTTCTTGCCTCCCCTAGCAGGGGAGGTGCCCCGTAGGGGCGGAGGGGGTGAAACTTGCCGCAGCCCGAAATATTTCGGGTAATGGCACGGTTCTCTCCCCCAGCCGCTGCGGCGGCAGCCCCCTC
>ENA-ORRT01000952-ORRT01000952.1-human-gut-metagenome-genome-assembly--contig:-NODE-952-length-10364-cov-1.86973_pt1 | contig 10364 bp, 10 predicted proteins | sample MGYA00242181_ERZ509146 | MGnify/ENA primary metagenome ERZ509146 (study PRJEB26280, sample SAMEA2338624) | human gut metagenome | biome: human gut; feature: human-associated habitat; material: faeces...
GCTGATCACCTGCCACTTAGGCAACGGTTGTTCCATCACCGCGATTAAAGATGGCAAGGTGATCGACACCAGCATGGGCCTGACGCCGCTGGATGGGTTTACCATGGGCACCCGTTCCGGCAGCCTGGATCCCTCCGTGATCATCTACTTGCAGGAGAAGGAGGGCTGGACGCCACAGGAGACCGATATGGTTCTGAACAAAAAATCCGGATTGCTCGGCATCTCCGGGATCTCCAGCGATGACCGCGACCTGGAGCAGGCCATCGCGGCGGGGAATGAGCGCGCCAAGATGGCGAGTGCGATTCAGCGCTACCAGATCCGCAAGTTCATCGGCGGTTATGTGGCGGCGCTCGAGGGCGTGGACGGAATCGTCTTTACCGGCGGTATTGGCGAGAATTCTGCCGTGATGCGCGCGGAGATCTGTGATCACTTGGGGTATCTGGGGATCCATATCGACCACGCCGTAAACGATGAGACGGTCCACGGCAAGGAGGGGAAGATTTCCACCGCTGATTCCAGCGCGGTGGTCTATGTTATCCCGACGAATGAGGAACTGGTTATCGCGCGGGACACGAAGGCAATTGTTGAAGGAACCCTCAAATAATTTATTTTACTCAATTTTAATTTTTTGATTGTAATTTTTATCCAAATGGGATATAATAAAACGTACTCGGATATCAATCCGATCTGTTGGCGGAGGTGGACATTGTGACAGATAAAACGATACAGTTCTCCATCAAGGAAGAGCGCGAGGATGAGATGCGCAAAACACTCCGTCTCATCTACGATGCCTTGAGGGAAAAGGGATATAATCCGATCAGTCAAATCGTCGGCTACATTCTCTCGGAGGATCCGACTTATATCACAACGCACAACAATGCCCGCAGTCTGATTCGGCGACTGGATCGGGATGAGTTGCTACAGGCACTTGTCAAGAATTATTTAAGCGAGTAAGCGAGACGTGATTTTTGCAGGGTCAAAAGGGCGCGGAGAGCCGCGCCCTTTTGACATATGTTGGCGGGTATGTTATTATAATAATGAAATTTTAGTTTGTAGTGAATGGAGATGAAGGCTGTGGCAACTGAAAAGGCGAAAAAACCACAATTCCTGACTTATAAAGGAAAGCCCCTTGTGCGCAATGGCAACACAATCTATTATGGCGATATGGGCGACAAGTGTGTGATTATGATTCAGATCTTGACCACCAAAAAGTACAATGATCTTGAGTTGGCGGACAAGGTCACAATCCAGCTTCTGAGCACAGACCCGGATGTGCGCCCCAAAGAGCGGATCCTCAAGCGGAGCGAAAAGCACGGTCTGTACAACGCGATGGATATCGGCGCGATCTGGCTGCAGCGCGCATTAGCGGAGTGAGAAGGGTCCCGGTACTGCCGGGACTTTATTTTTGCCATAACGGTACTTGAAGAGATGGCGGAAGATATGGTAAAATAAGTAAAACATGATTGAGAGGATTGTTGTCAATGACGGGGAGCAGTGTTCAGGTTTTGATTGCCATGTGCTGTTATATGGCCGTGGTCATCGGAATCGGCATCTTTTTTGCCAAACGAGCCAATAAAAACAGTGAGAATTATTTTTTAGGCGGACGTTCCCTCGGCCCGTGGGTTGCGGCCATGAGCGCTGAGGCTTCAGATATGAGTGGCTGGCTGCTGATGGGATTGCCGGGACTGGCCTACTGGTGCGGTCTTGCCGACGCAGGATGGACGGCGATTGGTTTGGCGATCGGAACGTATGTCAACTGGCTGGTCGTAGCCAAGCCATTGCGCCGCTATTCTCAGGTGACCAATGCGATTACGATACCGGACTTTTTCAGCAACCGTTTTAAGGAGAATAAAAAGGTCATCATGACCATCGCCTCGATCTTCATCTTAGTCTTTTTTGCCGTCTATGCCGGCAGTTGTTTCGTCACCTGCGGCAAGCTGTTCAGCCAGCTTTTTGGGGCGAACTACCAGCTGATGATGGTGGTCGGCGCACTGTTTGTGCTGCTCTATACTTTCCTCGGCGGCTTCTTGGCGGAGAGCGCTTCGGACTTTATGCAGGCGCTTGTAATGATCTTTGCATTGGTGACCGTCCTTGTCACGGGAACGATTGCCGCAGGCGGTGTGGATGCCGTTGTGGAGAACGCCAAGGGGATCCCCGGCTTCGCCAGCTTTTTCGGGATCGCGCAGCCCACATTGGATGCCGCCGGCGTCCAACAGATCGGGGCAAATGGGGAACCGCTCTTCGGCGCGGCCGGCAATTACGGCTTTTTAAATATGGTCTCCATGATTGCGTGGGGGCTGGGATACTTCGGTGTTCCGCAGGTGCTGCTGCGGTTTATGGCCATCCGCACCTCCGCTGAAATCAAAAAGTCCCGCCGTATAGCGACCAGTTGGTGCCTGATCTCCCTCGCGTCCGCAGTAATGATCGGTGTCATTGGGCGCGCCCTGCTTCCGACTGCTTATCAGACGGCTTCCGACGCTGAGAATATCTTTATCGGGATGGCCTCCATGCTGATGCATCCCCTCTTTGCCGGTATTGTCATGGCAGGCGTGCTGGCTGCGACGATCAGTTCGTCTGATTCTTACCTTCTGATTGCGGCGTCGGCGTTCTCCAAGAATATTTTTCAGGGCCTCATTAAGAAGAACGCGACGGATAAGCAGGTGATGCGCGTGAGCCGGATCACTCTGATTGCGGTCGCCGTCGTTGGGATGATTATCGCACTTGATGAGGACAGTGTTATTTTCACGCTCGTCAGCTTTGCCTGGGCGGGTTTTGGCGCCACGTTTGGCCCGCTGATGCTTTTCAGCCTGTTCTGGAAGCGGATCAATCGCGCGGGCGCGATCGCCGGTATGCTCACGGGAGCGATTTCCGTATTCGTATGGAAGCTGGTGCTCAATCCGCTCGGCGGCGTGTTTGCCATCTATGAGCTGTTGCCGGCATTTATCCTATCCAGCATCGCCATCGTGGTAGTGTCCCTGCTGACAAAGGCTCCCTCCGAGGAGATTCAGCGGGAATTTGAAGAGTCCAAGACGATCGAGTGCTAAAACAGAGCTTGTCCGGTTTGCCTGCGCGGTGAACCGGATTTTTTCGTTGGGAGGGCGTTGGGATGAAGCGGCCGTTGGCGATTGCCGGTGCAGTGCTGTTTGTTGCGCTATACTTTTTATGGCGTTTCCCCATACTGGCACCGGCGTGCTGCGCGGTGGGCACGGCTGCATCACTTGGGGCTGTTTTGCTATACCGCAAAGTTCGTTTAAAAAGGGTGGCCCTGATTGGTGTAGTGGTTTTGATGGCCTGCCTGCTCTTTTCCGGCGCACGGTATGTTTTTTACCGTCCGGCTGCTTTGCTTGCGGGGCAAACAGTTCAGTTGACTGCCTACACCCGCTCCGAACCGGATCGGACATATGGCCGGTATCAGTATACCTTTGAGACGGATACGGTAAACGGAGAGCCGCTTCATGTGCGGGTGCGTGCCAATTCCTATGAGGAGTTGGCGCTGGAGCCTTATGATGAGGTGAAGCTACAGGCGGAGCTAGTGTTATCCGAATCCCGTGTAAACGGTAGGCTACAACTGGATACCGATCGCGTTTTTCTGTACGCAGATTCTTTCACGCTTCTCTCCGTCACACAGCGGGAGGGGCGCCGCCCCTTGGCGTACTACATATCGGCTTTTCGAGCGAAACTGTCTGCTCAGGTGCGCAGCAATCTGAGCAGCGAGACGGGTGGCCTGCTGAACGGCCTCTTGCTCGGAGATAAATCGGGGGTGACGGCCGATGCTACACACGACTTCCGACAGATCGGGATCTCCCATCTGCTGGCCGTCTCCGGACTGCACATGAGCGTTTGGGCTATGGCCGTATTCAACATCTTACGGCGTTCCCGGCTCGGCAGGCGGATCGCGGCTGCCCTGACAGTTGGATTTGTGCTGTTTTTCATGGCGCTCACGAGTTTTACCCCCTCTGTCGTGCGTTCCGGCATCATGATGATGCTATATTTGGGGGCGTTCCTGTTCAAACGCACGCCGGATTCTCTCAATTCGCTCGGCGGTGCTGTGCTTGTATTCCTGATCGTAAATCCATTTGCGGCTATGGATATTGGGCTGATCCTGTCTGCGCTGGCCACTTTTGGGATCGTTATACTGAATCCGGTTGTCGTACGCCTGCTTGTCCGGTTGAATCTTATCGATTTTATCCCAGCCCGCCGTGTCCTCCGCTGGGGCGCGGAAACTATCGCAATCTCCCTGACTGCGTCCGTGTTCACCATCCCGGTTGTACTCGTTACATTCGGGATGATTACTATCCTTGCGCCGCTGTCGAATCTTTTTATTGCGGGCCTGGCGGCGCCTGCCATGGTCACTGGCGGGATTGCCGCGCTGTTTGGGATGGGGGGGGTTCCATTTCTACCCCAGCCGCTGTTTGCCTGTTCCGGTTTTCTCGTGCGGCTGATGCTGCGCCTCTCCAACGCCTTTGCCGATATTCCGTACGTCTCTTATTACATCGATGTGGGTGAGCTCGTCTCATTGCTGCTTGCTGCCATTATTTCCGCAGTTGTTCTCTGGGTTGTCCTCGGCGACCGAAAAGGTCTGCCCGTGGGAGTTTTGGCAATGACCACTGCCTGTGTTGTGGTGGTTTCCGCCGTCTGCCAGATGATCGCAGATTGGGGTCAGACGGTTGTCTATGTCACACAGGGGAGCAATCCGTGCGTCCTTGTTCAAAACGGAGAGCGGACGATCCTGTTGGGATCCGGCTCGGAGGGGAGCGGTTTGGATCTGCTGGAGCGGCAGAACATCTATCATCCAGACTTTGTGTTCCTCTGGGCCGACGATCCCGACACGGAAAAATCGTCTGTCTTGGACAGGTGCCGGGGGAGTGTTCCAGTGATACAGGGGCAATCGTTCCGTGTGGAGTTTGACAAGTTGACTCTTGAGTCAGACGGGGAGACATTGCTGCTGCATACGATGGGACGTACCGTGCGCATCGCTGAAAATTTAGAGGAGGATCCAGCGGACATTTTAATTGCCGGTGGCCTCTCAAAGCAAATTGATTATGGGAGCAGGCCTGCGGTTGAGACCAATACGCGCTATGCCAAGGGGAAAAACGCTTTGACCGTTCCCTATAACAGTGATATAATAATAAAGATTGGACAGGATGCGCAGATTCGGCTGAACGGAGGTTCTCATGGCGCGGATTGACGAAAAGGAATTAAAACATCAGATTAAAAACGGGTTTGTCAAAGACGCCTACCTCTTTTACGGGGATGAGGCCTATTTGAAGACGCACTATGTTGATGCGTTGGTACGGGAGGCCGTAGGCGCGAGCGCCGATTTTAACCTGCACACCTTTGATGTGCAGGACAGCCCGGTAACGGCTGAGGATCTCTATATGGCTGCACGCTCCTGCCCGATGATGGGTGGCAAAAGCTGTGTGCTTGTGCGGGATCTTTCGCCGGACAGCTTGGGGGAGCGGGAGCTCGACCTAATTGTGGAACTGATTGAACAGCCCTCCCCGTCCTGTGTGCTGATTTTCCTCTTTGACCGAACAGAGGCGACGCCCAAAAAGAATAACAAGTGGAAACGGCTGTTTGCGGCTGTCGAAAAATATGGTACGCTAGTCCAGTTGGACAAGCTCTCGGCCAAATCGCTGGAAACCCGCCTGGTCACACAGGCGCGCCGCCGCCTGTGCGCACTGGAGCCGGATGCCGCGGCATATCTGGTTGCGCAGGCGGGGGACGATCTGAATCTTTTGCTCAACGAACTCGAGAAGTGTTGTGCCTACGTGGGTCCGGGTGCGCCCATCCGCCGTGAAGATGTGGAGGCTGTGTGCGTACATTCGCTTGATTCGACCGCCTTTGATCTTGTGCATGCAATCCATGCGCGCAACTGCCTGCGTGCGTATGAGCTGCTCGATGAACTCTTTGTCCAGCGTGTGGAGCCGATCATGATCCATGGTGCGATGGCTGCCTCCTATATTGACATGTACCGGGCGCGCGTCTCCTCGGAGGCCACAGGCGATCCGGTTGCAGTTGCAAAGATTTTTCCGGGCACTTACCGCAACAGGGAATTTCGGTTGCGCAACGCTGCACGGGATACGCGCAGTACCGGCACGCGCCAGCTGCGCCAGTGCCTGGACTGCCTGGATGAGGCGGACCGCCTGCTCAAGGGCGGCGGGGCCGAACCGCGCATTATTTTGGAAGAAACAGTGGTCAAGCTGCTGAAGATTTCCGGAGGGGAGCGGGCGTGAATAAGATTAAAGTCAGTTATGCGGTCATTGTGGAGGGGAAATATGATAAGATCAAGCTCTCCTCCTTTTTGGATGCACTGATCGTGGAGACAAACGGCTTTTCGATTTTTCCGCGAACGGATGGAACGGATCCGCCAGTTGGCACGTACGCGCGGGATTGTCATTCTGACGGACAGCGATTCGGCGGGATTTTCCATCCGCTCCCGGATCCGCGGCGCAGTGCATGACGGAGAGGTGCGCAATGCCTACATTCCAGATATCCTGGGCAAAGAGCGGCGCAAGGAGGCTCCTTCTAAGGAGGGCAAACTCGGCGTGGAGGGGATGTCCCGTCAGATTTTAATGGATTCCCTGCGCGCGGCCGGGGGTCCGTTTGAGGACAGTGCCCCCCGGGCGCGGAGCGAACGCCCGATCACCAAATTGGATCTGTTTGAGGATGGGCTCAGCGGGACGGCGGATAGCAAACGCCGCCGTACGGCCTTTTTAAAAGCTGCCAATCTGCCGGAACGCCTGTCGGCCAATATGATACCCGAGGTGCTCAACGCCCTGATGACGTATGAGGAGTACCGTGAATTGTTAAATCAGATTGGATATAGCGCGTCTTATTGACAAACTTGCCCCAAAATTGGTACAATAACTTAGTTATAAGCCGAAACTAAACGATCGGGAGGCATTTCAATGCTCAGAAGTATGACCGGGTACGGGCGTGCCCAGTCCGCCGATGAAAATATTTCCGTCCTGGTGGAGATCAAGAGCGTCAATCACCGCTATTTCGAGTTCTCTGCCCGGGTTCCCAGGCTGTATGGCTTTTTGGAGGACAAGCTGAAAGGCTATGTTCAATCCCGCGTCGCACGCGGAAAGATTGATATGGGCGTCTATATCGAGACGCTCGCCGCCAAGAATGCCTCAGTTCACTTGGACATGGCGCTGGCGCAGGCTTATATTGCCGCCCTGACGCCTCTGACGGAGGTTCCGGAGCTGAAGAATGACGTGAGCGTCATGTCCGTAGCGCGGCTGCCGGATGTGATGAATGTCACGCACGATGAGCTGGATGAGGAGGCCGTATGGGAGACGGTACGGGTCGCAGCGGCGGAGGCTGTCGACAGGTTCATCGCTGCGCGTGAGCAGGAGGGTGAGCGCCTGCGTGCGGATATCCTGGCCAAGGCGGAGTCGATCTTGCGCCGTGTGGAGACGATTGAGGCGCGTTCGCCGCAGACGGTTGCCGAATACCGGCAGCGTATGCTCGACCATATGTATGCCGTGCTTGGCGAGTCACCGGATGAGCAGCGCGTGTTGACGGAGGCCGCCATCTATGCGGACAAGGTGGCCGTGGACGAGGAGACTGTGCGCCTGCGCAGCCATTTCCAGCAGCTGCAGGAAATTCTCTCCACCGATGAGGCTGTCGGCCGGCGGCTGGACTTTTTGGTGCAGGAGATGAACCGCGAGACGAATACCATCGGTTCCAAGGCTCAGGATGTGGAGATTGTCCGCGCGGTGCTGGATATCAAATCCGATATCGAAAAGATCCGTGAACAGATTCAAAATGTAGAATAATTACCCGGAGGATCGAAGATGGTACAGCTCGTCAATATCGGTTTTGGAAATATGATCAACGCCTCCCGTCTTGTCGCCATGGTGAGCCCGGATGCGGCACCGGTTAAGCGTATCGTGCAGGACTGCAAAAAAAACGGCACCCTGATCGATGCCACACACGGCCGGCGGAGCAGGACGGTTCTGATCATGGACAGCGGGCACGTGGTGCTGACCTATCTGCAGGCGGAGACGGTGGCCGCCCGGCTCAATGAGACGGGCGACACGATTCAAGATGAGGAGGGCGATGTCAATGAGCGCTAAAAACAAAAGGGGGATGTTGATCATTCTGTCCGGGCCGTCCGGCTCGGGGAAGGATACCATCCTGACACAGCTGGCTAAACGCGATATCGGGGTGCAGCTTTCAGTCTCCCTGACCACACGGGCGCCGCGTGAGTGGGAGATTGACGGCTTCCATTATTACTTTGTCAGCAAGCAGTCCTTTATGGAAAAGATTCATAATGACGAGGTTTTGGAATACGCTAAGTATGGCGATAACTATTACGGCACGCCGGCTGCCCCGGTCGATCAATGGCTGGATGAGGGGAAAACCGTCATCCTGAAGATCGAGGTGCAGGGCGCCGAGAAGATTCGCGCCCGCTATCCGGATGTGGTCAGCCTTTTCCTGATGCCCCCCTCTATGGAGATTTTGGAAAAGCGCCTGCGCAACCGTGAGAGCGACAGCGAGGAGGATATCGTCAAGCGCATGACGATTGCCAAAGAGGAGATCGCGCGCTCTGAGGAATATGATTACATTGTTGTCAACGATGTCGTCGACTACGCGGTCAGCGACATTTGCGCCATCATTCAGGCCGAGCGCCTGCGCTCCGGCCGCATGAAATATAAAGTAAGTGAGGTATTGGATCATGCTTAATCCCGATTTGAGGACGATTTTAACAGATCACCTGAGCCGGTATTCCCTGGTGATTGCCACAGCTAAGCTGGCGCGCCGCGTAGTGGATGAGGCGGAGGAGAACGGCGATATTCTGGAGGAGAAGCCGGTTACCATTGCCCTGAACAAAATTTTGGACGGCGAATACGAGATCGAGGAGCCGGAGGAGATTCGCAATCTGTAATGCGTGAGGAGATTACCCCCATGTCCCCGGTGATAATCGCAGGCGTTGCCATTGAAAATACGTCTTTTCATTTTGACAAATTGTATGAGTACACAGTCCCCGCGGCGCTGGCTGACCAGGTACGGCGCGGGGTGCGTGTGCAGGTTCCCTTTGGTGCGGGCAACGCCCGCCGCCTGGGGATCGTGATGGCAGTTCGCAGCGGAGGATTGGACCGGCGTTTGAAATCCATTGTACAGGTTGTGTCTTCAGCTCCCACGCTCAGCGAGGAATTGTGTGCGCTTGCGGAGTACCTGAAGGAGCATACCTTTTGCACGATCTATGACGCCGTAAAGTGCATGGTTCCCTTTGGGATGAATTTAAAAATAGTTGCCCAGTACGCTGCCGGTGAACATGCGGGGGAAGAATTAGGCGATGCGCTTGACGAACAGGAAAAGCAAATCGTCTCTTTTGTCATATCACAAAAGAAATTTGTCGGGCGCGATAAAATCTTAAAAGCGCTTGATATTCCGGCGGATTCCAAGGTGCTCGAGAAGCTGTGGCGGGCAGGTTACCTGGTGCGCAACGATGAGGCTGTGCGCAATGTGGGCGACCTGTCCGTCAAGATGGTGCGTCTGGCCTTCCGCGAGGAGGATGGGATTGGCCTAAAACTCTCCAAAAAGCAGCAGAGTGTTGTGAACCTGCTGCAGGAGGGCGGGTGTGCCGCCGTACGCGAGATCTGCTACTACACTGGGGTCACGCAGGCGGTTCCGGACGCACTGGTCAAAAAGGGGATCTGCGAATATATCGAAATGCCTGCCCTGCGTACGCCGCCCTGCGACACGGTGGTGACCGGCCGCGCAGAGATCAACCTCTCACAGGAGCAGCAGCGTATCTATGAGGAGCTGTGCGGCCATTTGGAGGATGACGAGGCGTTTACAGCCCTGCTGTACGGTGTGACGGGCAGCGGCAAAACACAGGTCTATATCAAGCTGATCGATCGTGCGCTCGATATCGGCCGGACTGCCATTGTCCTTGTACCGGAGATCTCCCTGACCCCGCAGACGTTGGAGCTCTTTCGCCGCCGCTATGGGGTGGCGGTGGCGGTGCTCCACAGTGCGCTGTCGATCGGCGAGCGTGCGGATGAGTATAAACGGATCCAGAGCGGTAAGGTCAAGATTGTTGTCGGTACGCGTTCCGCTGTCTTTGCCCCGCTCCCAAACATCGGAATCATCATCATGGACGAAGAGCAGGAGGCGGCCTATAAGTCGGAGAGCGCACCGCGTTACCATGCGCGCGACGTCGCCCGGTTCCGCTGTGCCTATCATCACGCACTGCTGCTGCTGGCCTCCGCCACCCCGAGCGTGGAGAGCTACACGGCGGCAAAGACTGGTCGGTACGGCTTATCCCGCCTTACACAGCGTTACGGCTCTGCCCAACTGCCGCAGGTAATCACAGTGGATATGCTCGAACAGATCAATAACGGCTG
>ENA-ORRT01000955-ORRT01000955.1-human-gut-metagenome-genome-assembly--contig:-NODE-955-length-10349-cov-23.3268_pt1 | contig 10349 bp, 8 predicted proteins | sample MGYA00242181_ERZ509146 | MGnify/ENA primary metagenome ERZ509146 (study PRJEB26280, sample SAMEA2338624) | human gut metagenome | biome: human gut; feature: human-associated habitat; material: faeces...
TGCCCTTTGAGAGAGGAGAAATCCTTTTCTCAAAGGGCTTTTTCTATTTATACGGATATTCGCAAACTACAAGATAAAGCCAAAACTTCATATACTTTAAGCACAAGGAGGTTGAGGTTTGGCTATGAACAACAGTTTAGCAGAAGTACACCCGGAGCTTGTTTCGGAGTGGTCGGAGAAGAACTTACCGCTTACACCTGATGACATTACTTTCGGTTCAAATAAAAAAGTATGGTGGAGAGGTGCTTGCGGTCACGAATGGCAGACAAGTGTTAAGGCTCGTTCTAATGGAGAAAAATGCCCGATATGTTCCGGTGCGAGAGTGATTGCAGGTATTAACGATTTGGCGACATTAGAGCCGTTACTGGCAAAGCAGTGGTCAAAAAAGAATAAGATAAAACCGACAGAGGTTTCTATTGGTTCTCATAAGAAAGTGATATGGAGATGTAAAAAAGGTCACGAGTGGGAAGCTGTCGTTAAGAGCAGGACAATAAATAAAACGGGTTGCCCGTATTGCTCTCATAATAAAGTGTTGGCAGGATTTAATGACCTTGCAACGCTTCTGCCGGATATAGCTGCCGAGTGGTCGGACAGAAATTATCCGTTACTTCCAACTCAGGTTACGGTCTTTGCCAATCGTAAGGCGTGGTGGAAGTGTAAGGATTGCGGCAGAGAGTGGAACACCCTTATTTCTACCCGTTCCGGTGGGAGTAAATGCCCGTATTGCAGTGGATACATATTCTCGAAAGGGTTTAACGATTTGCAGACAACACACCCTGAAATTGCTTCGGAGTGGTCGGAGAAGAACTTGCCTTTGAAACCTGATGAAGTAAATGCAAAGTCGAGGAAAAACGTCTGGTGGAAGTGCAGAAAATGCGGTAATGAGTGGAAATCCGTTGTCAATGCCCGTGTGAAAGGTACGGTATGCCCCGTTTGTGCAGAGAGAGAAGTCCTTGCCGGATATAATGATTTGGCGACAACGGACAGTCAGCTTCTCAGTGAATGGGATTATGAACAGAATAAATGGAAGCCGACAGAGGTATCACGAACTTCAGCAAAGAGAGCGTGGTGGAAATGCAGGCACGGTCATTCATGGAGTATGAAGATAAATGAAAGGACGATATTGAATAAAGGCTGCCGAATTTGTGAGCAAGAATATTTATCTCTATTTCCTGCTTTGGCTGTCAGCTATTATTCTAATAAGAAAGGCTTGAAAGCAGAACTTGGTTCTGACCGATTGCTTGGAGTTCCGCTTGAAACATACATACCTTCAGAAAAGTTGGCTATTGAGTCAGGAAGTGCTGACGAGAATATAGAAATAATGAAAGCATATATGTGTGAGCAACGAGGAATAAGACTGATTAAACTGCCGATGAAAGGCACTGAACTGGATTATGCCGACAGCTTAAAAAGAGCTTTTCAGAACGTACATATATTTATTTCTTCTGATACAGAGGAAGATGTGGAGATAATCAAAAATACATTTGAAAGATGGAGGGACAGCCAATGAGAGAGAAAACCTATCATCTATACTTAAATGAAGAAGAACGAAGCCGAGTGATACAATCGCTCATTGAACTGAAGAACAATTTAGCAGCTCAGGGACGATACACCGATGCAGTAGATGATGTCCTCTGCAAAGTGCTTGAAGCAAAGAAAAAGAAATTGAAAATTGAATACATTTAGAACGTGTTTTGCCGTCTGTTTCCTAACCGGAGCAGGCGGCTTTTTTAATTTCCAAAAATTTTTTTGAAATATTTTTGGAAAAGCGGAGATTTTGGGTGTGCATTTCATACCCCTTTGTCCAAATGAGTGAAGGGGTTCATTCCGGATAGCAAAAACGGAAGCCTTTTCGCTTGAAAATTGAATAAGTCATTCACTAAGACTTTATTTCTGATGATAGCCACTTTAGCAGGTACGCCGTGATTTCTGTATTTCAGAATAGCGAGAACTCCGGCTATGAGTATCAGGTTGCCCCTGATATGGCGATGACAGTCAGAATGATAATGATACTTCTCTACGGAGCTGGCGGAGTACCCGGCAGAGGTTAGAATCCTATGATACAGATAAGCAGTCTGTTCCTTAGTGACTTCCCATAAGCATTTTGCTTGGCAAGGGGTGTTGAGAACAAATATTGCTATGACCGATTAGGAAATGAGTCGGTCAGGTACATAGCCATAATGCGGTGGCTATGAATTTTCAGAAAGGAGGGCAAAAAGAAGTGTCAAACTGCAAAACGATTTCCGTATGTAACCAGAAAGGCGGAGTCGGAAAAACCACCACAACAGTTAATCTCGGAGTCGGGCTTGCAATGCAGGGCAAGAAAGTATTGCTCATAGACGCAGACCCGCAGGGAGATTTAACGACTTGTCTTGGTTGGCAGGATACAGACGGCTTGGGTATCACGCTTGCAACGAAACTCACAGATGTAATCAATGAAACGATGACAGACCCTATGGTTGGTATCCTGCACCACGAAGAAGGTGTTGACCTTGTTCCGGCAAACCTTGAGCTTTCAGCAATGGAATTTAACCTTATGAACGCAATGAGCAGAGAAACTACACTCAAGAACTATCTGAGTCAAGTGAAGAACAGATATGATTATGTAATTATAGACTGTATGCCTTCGCTTGGTATGGTTACTCTCAATGCTTTATCGGCGGCAGACAGTGTTATCATTCCGGTTCAGGCTCAGTATTTGCCTGCAAAGGGTATGACACAGCTTGTGCAGACAATTTCAAAAGTAAAGAAGTATATCAATCCGGATATTAAGATAGATGGTATGCTGCTTACTTTGGTGGATAGCCGAACAAACCTTGCAAAGAGTACGGTGGAAGCACTCAGGGCAAACTTCGGTAATCAGATAAGGATGTATCGAACACAAATCCCGATTGCCGTAAAAGCCGCTGAAACTTCTTCCAAAGGCAAGAGCATTTATGCTTATGAGCCAAACAGCACAGTGTCTAAGGCATACGCTGAATTTACAAAGGAGGTGTTAGCCGATGGCAGGAAGAAAGAGCGACTTCACTCTCACGAAGCTCGATGATTTATTTACCACGCAGGCACAGCGAGATGAAGAACAGCTTTCAAAAATCCGAGATATTCCATTGGAGCTGATTGATGATTTTCCCGACCATCCGTTTAAGGTCAGAGACGATGAAGATATGATGCAGCTTGTGGAGAGTGTCAAGGAAAGAGGGGTTATTACTCCGGCAACGGTAAGGCAGAAAGAGGACGGCAGATACGAACTTGTTTCAGGACACAGACGAAAGCGAGCTTGTGAACTGGCAGGATTTGAAACACTGAGAAGTGAGATTGTAGACCTGAACAGAGATGAAGCGACCATTTTAATGGTTGAGAGTAATTTCCAAAGGTCAGAGATATTGCCGAGTGAAAAAGCCTTTGCCTATAAAATGCGTTTAGAAGCATTAAGCAGACAAGGGAAAAGAACAGATTTAACTTCCAACCCACTGGGTTGGAAGTCGGATGGCAAAGAAACTGCTCAAATAATCGGAGAACAATCGGGCGACAGTCAAACGCAAGTTCGTCGTTATATTCGTTTAACAAACCTTGTTCCCGAACTGCTTGAATTTGTTGATGAGGGGCGTATTAAAATGCGTCCTGCCGTAGAACTTTCTTACCTTGATGAAGATTGCCAGCGTGATGTGGTTGACGAAATCGACCTGAATGACGCAACCCCGTCACACGACCAGACAATCCGTATGCGAAAGTTATTCAACGAGGGCAACCTTACAACAGAAGCAATCCACGCTGTTATGTCTGAGGAAAAGCCGAACCAAAAGGAAAAAATCGTGTTGAGGGGCGATAGAGTAAGACAGCTTATCCCGAAAAACATTCCCGTCAGTCAGACAGAGGATTTTGTCTGCAAAGCATTGGAGTATTACAACAAGTTTTTGCGTAACCGTGCAGAACGTGACAGCAGATAGCCTGTTTTACAGTTCCCCTTTCTCACACTCTAACCCCTTAGTTATATTTTTACCTACCGAAAATGATATATACTATCTCACTTGAATATAACTATCTCAAAGTATATGTCTATCTCTAAGGGGCAATCGCACAGTATGAACGGACGGGAGGTGTATGGTAAAATGAAAAATTAACGAAAAATCCGCATTTGTTTTTCGGCAGGTAAATCTTGTCGTAAAAGAAAATCCACAAAGGCACATCGTAGAGATACGGTGTGTTTTTCAATTTTTACAGGAGGAAACGCAATGATAAAGTCAAAATTCAAAAGAGTCACGTCGCTTTTCTTGGCGACCCTTATGTGTGTGACCACTTTTGCAGGCATTGGCTCGACAACAGCATATGCTGCTTCGGGAGAAAAAGCCGATGTTTATATGGTCGATTTCCCTCGTGATGGTGATGCTAATTACGATGGGGTATGGGGACACAGCAATTTGACCTTGAAAAATGGTTGGCATACCGGACGTTCCAATTTTACCAATCTTAAGGCTATTGGCTCATACTCAGGCAATGTTGCTTATTGTATTGAGCCGGGAATTTCGCTCAAGGTCGGTCAGACAATGAATAAGTATGACGAAAATTATTTTAATAACCTTGCAGCCAATGGGGTTATTTCCGGAGATGAAATCCGTCTTTTTGTTGGTCGTATTTTACAGTATGGCTACCGTGGGACAATCTCGACATCTTGGAGGTCACAGAATGAAGCGGCAGCAAACAGCATTGCACAGGCTTATGCCACACAGCTTCTTATCTGGGAAACTGTTATCGGAGAGCGTGATGCGAACTTCAATCATGTAGCAGCCAGTGGTTGCAGTAATGTGAAAGATGTCATCAATGCAAAGCATCCGCTTCGCAATAAGATTTTCAGTTATTACAACAGTATGGTGCAGAGTGTACAGAACCATGCGACCATACCGAGCTTTTGTAATAAATCATCCGGTTCGGCAAAGACAATAGAACTTGAGTGGAACGGAAGTAAGTACACAACTACTCTGACAGACTCCAATAATGTGCTGTCCAAATATAATTTCAAGGCAAGTATCAGTGGAGTGAGCTTTTCAGTGAATGGTAACAAACTTACTGTTTCTATGGATACTGCACCGAGTAAGGAATTTACCATTACCGCAACGAAGAAAAATGCAGTCCGCAGAGGTGTGGTTGTATGGTCAGAGGGCAAACACGGTCAGAACTCCAGTGTGCAGGATGTTGTCAGCTATGCTCAGGAAGTAAGCGACAGTATCAACGGTTATGTGAAGATGAAAGTCAGCTATGGTTCTTGTCAGATTGTAAAGACCAGTGAGGACGGCAAGGTTGACGGTATTAACTTCACAATTACCGGAAACGGTATCAATCAGACGGTTACAACAGCCAATGGCGGTAAGTTCCAGATTGATAATCTTATGCCGGGTATCTATACTGTAACCGAGCAGGCATACGATAAGTACGAGCCGCAGGAAACACATAGGGTTACTGTTGTAGCAGGACAGGTTGCAAAGGTCAATTTCAATAACAAATTGAAGCGTGGCGACCTTCAGGTAGTGAAGTCCTCAGAAGATAATCTTGTTGAAGGTATGAAGTTCCATCTTTTCGGTACTTCTCTTTCCGGTGCTGCTGTTGACCAGTATGCAGTTACAGACAAAAACGGTGTGGCAACTTTCAAAGATGTGCTTATCAGTGGTTCTGAACCATATACTCTTGAAGAAGTGGACACAGCTATCCGTTATGTTGTACCGAAAAATCAGACTGCACCAGTGAAGTGGAAAGAAGTAACCACAAGAAACTTCAATAACATTTTGAAGAAATTTACTGTAACAGTAACAAAGAGCGACGCTGAGAAAGGCGAAGCACAGGGCAATGCCAAACTTTCGGGAGCAGTTTATGGTATCTATAAGGGCGAAACGCTTGTAGATAAGTATGTTACTGATGAAAACGGTCAGTTCACTACTAAAGAATATGTTTGTGATACCGACTGGACAATCCGAGAAATCACACCGTCAGAGGGATATTTGCTTGATAAGACTATCCATGAAGTAGGTGCAGACCCGAAACTTTATGAGGTGGAACACAACCTTACTTCCAATGATGTAACCGAGCAGGTAATCAAAGGCAATGTGGCTATCATCAAACATACCGATGACGGAGAAACAAAGATTGAAACACCTGAAAAGGGTGCTTCCTTTGAGATTTATTTGAAATCTGCCGGAAGCTATGACGCAGCCAATAAAGACGAGAGAGATACCATTGTTTGCGATGAAAATGGCTTCGGTCAGACAAAAGATATGCCGTATGGTATTTATACCGTACACCAGACTTCCGGTTGGGAAGGCAGAGAGATGATGGATGATTTTGATGTGTTCATTTCACAGAACGCACAGACTTATCGTTATCTCATCAATAACCGTAACTTCGAGAGCTTTGTCAATGTAGTTAAGGTGGACGCAGAAAGCGGAAAGAGTATTCCGTATGCAGGAGCAGGATTTAAGATTTACGACCCGCAGGGTAATCAGGTCAAAATGACCTTTACTTATCCGACACCGACCACGATTGATGTGTTCTATACCGATGCAAATGGTTCTCTTGTCACACCTGAGAAACTGGATTACGGCAAGGGATATTCTATCGTAGAGGTACAAGCTCCATACGGATATGTACTTGATGATACTCCGGTATATTTTGATATTACCGAAGAAAATTCCACAGAGGAAGGCGGCGTAACTGTTGTGAAAGTCAATAAGCCGAATATGGCACAGAAAGGCACTGTTACGGTTGAAAAGACCGGAGAAGTATTTAGCGGTGTCAATGTAAGTGGTTCTGAGGACAGTGATGTTATTTATCAGCCTGTTTATGAAGTGGCAGGACTTGAGGGTGCAGTTTATGAAGTCCGTGCTGCGGAAGATATTAGCACACCGGACGGTACACTCCGCTATTCAAAGGGCGAAGTGGTAGATACTATCACAACAAGCTCCGATGGATTTGTGAAGAGCAAAGAACTTTATCTCGGAAAATACGAGGTCAAGGAAATTACCGCACCTTATGGAATGGTAATCAGTGGCGAAACACATACGGTTGAGCTTACTTATGCAGGTCAGAATATCTCTGTTACCGAAACTTCCACATCGTTCTATAACGAAAGACAGAAAGTTCAGGTAAGCCTTGCAAAAGCAATTGAAAAGGACAAGACATTTGGTATTGGCGATAACGGAGAAATCAAAAATATCAGCTTTGGTCTTTATGCCGCAGAAGATATTGTTTCTGCAAGCGGTACAGTTATTCCGGCTGATGGACTGATTGAGATTGTCAGCGTAAATGAAAATGGAACTGCTGTTATGAAGTCAGACCTTCCGTTTGGCAAATACTATGTCAAGGAGATTGCAACCGATGAGCATTATATTCTCTCTGATACGAAGTATCCGGTTGTATTTGAATACGCAGGTCAGGATACCGCAACGGTTGAAATCAAAGTGAATGACGGAAAAGAAATCAAGAATGAACTTATCTATGGTTCTGTATCAGGTAAGAAGATTGACGAGAATGGAGAAGCACTTGAGGGTGCTGTTATCGGTATCTTCAAAGCCGAAGAAACAGAATTTACAAAGGATACTGCACTTATGACGACTACCTCTGCAAAAGACGGTAGTTTTTCTTTTGCAAAAGTTCCTTATGGCAAATGGATTGTAAGAGAAATCGAGCAGCCAAAGGGATTTGTTCTTGATGAAAAAGCGTATGAGGTCAATATCAGCGAAGCCGAGCAGGTAGTTGAAATTGAGATTGTCAATGAGTATGTTCACGGCAATATCAGACTCACGAAGGTGGACGCTGAATATCCGGATAACAAGCTTACGGGTGCAACCTTTGAGGTATATAAGGACACCAATGAGAACGGAAAGATTGATGATGGCGATGAACTTATCGGAAATCTTGAAGAAACTGAAACCGGAATTTATGAGATGAAAGAGCTGCTTTACGGAAAATATATTGTCCGTGAAACAAAAGCACCGGAGGGCTTCCTGCTTGATAAGGGAGAATACTCTGTTTTCATTGAGAAAGACGAAACAACTTATTCCGTTGAGAATAAGGCTGGAGTTGGATTTATCAATGAAGCTATGCGTGGAACACTGAAAATCGTCAAGACATCTTCAGACGGTAAGGTCAAAGGTTTTGCGTTCAGAGTAACCGGAGCAAACGGGTATGATATGACATTTGAAACAGATAAGAACGGCGAAATTGTGATTGAGGGACTTCGTATTGGCGAATATACCGTATCCGAAGTGGCAAACAATGCCTCTGCCGCATATATCACACCTGCCGACCAGAATGTTACTATCAAACTTGATGAAACAGCCGTTGTAAAAATGCACAATGAGTTAAGAGATACGCCGAAAACAGGAGATGATACCAATATGAAACTTTGGTATGTCCTTGCCGGACTTTCTGCTGTCGGTATCGCTGTAACTTCTGTTGTTGCACACAAAAAGAAGAAAAAGGAGAGTAACGAGTAATGGAAGCAAAGACAATTATCGCTATCGCATTAGTCGCCGTTATTGTCGGCGGCTTTATCTTTCTTCAGGTTAAAAACCGTAAGAAGTAAGTAACAAGCGAACATTAACCAGTCGGGGCAGAGCGTAAAAACTCTGTCCCTTTAATTTTTTGGAGGAACATTATGAAACAACAGAAAACGGTGGAGAGCCGAGTGCTTGAAATCTTAAAGGAATGCCCGATGTCGAGGTATGATGATATGCTTCTCATTCTGCATTATTACAATCGGTACGGATATATACCTGCCGGAAATCTTCCGCTTGAGGATATTGTATTTAATTACCGAGCATACGGACTTCCTTGTTTTGAAACCATACGCAGGGCAAGGCAGAGAGTACAGTCCCTTTTTCCTGAGTATTCACGTAATCCGCAGAAAGAAGAACAGAGCGGCAGTATTTCTATTGTAATCAACATTAGCTAAGGAGGTATTTTCGTGAAAGACAAAGCAACTTTTCAGAATAAGGTCAAGGTGCTGAATAAACTCTTTGACTCCGGTTGTGATACGGAGAAAAAGTTGCAGCAGCTTGATATGGAAGCAATCCTGAAAATCCCGAATATCACGATTCCTGATATGGGTGTGATTATGGAGCTTCAGAAGAATACAAAGTCCGGTAAACTCTTTTCGTATTTGGGCGGAGGTTCTGATGAAGCAGTAAAAAATAAAGGTAACAATGAGAAGAAAGAGCCTGCTATGCAGGAGCAGAGATAAGAAACGATAAGGAGGTGCAAGGGTAATGGCACGAAAATATGACCTTATTTCTGAGCTTTACAACCGCACCTGCAAAACGGTTGTATCAAATCCTCAGAACTGGCAGGCATTCTTGGCTTCGGCTTGCCGAAATTATAAGTTACGCTATGACGAACAGCTTCTTGTATATGCACAGCGACCTGACGCAACAGCAGTTCTTGAGATAGAACAGTGGAATAGAATTTTCGGCAGATGGGTCAACCGAGGTGCAAGAGGTATTGCTGTTTTTGCTGATGAAAACCGTACAAGGCAAAGACTGACACATTACTTTGATATTTCAGATACCCACGAAAGCAGATATTCAAGAACAGTTCCGATTTGGGATATGCGTCAGGAATACGAAGCAGATGTGATTGAAACATTGGAAAGCACTTTCGGAGAGATTGAGAATAAGAGCAGTCTTGCCGAAGCGATTATGGGAGCAGCAAGAAATGCGGCAGAGGATAATATCCCTGATTATCTGCAAGACCTTTACTATGCAACCGAAGGCAGTTTCCTTGAGGAAGTGGACAATGATATTGTGGCTTCCATTTATAAAAATGTCGTAGCAAACAGTGTGGCATATATGATGATGTCAAGGCTTGGTGTTGATACAGACGGTTACTTTGAACTTGATGATTTCAGAGATGTTACCAACTTCAATACGCAGGAAACACTCAATGCACTTGGCTTTGCTACCAGTGATATTGCAGAAATGGGATTGACGGAAGTATCTAAAACAATTACCGCACTTAACCGTCAAAATCGCATAATTGTCGGTCAGGACAGAAATGAATACAATAAGGTTGAAAATAACGACGAAAGGAGTTTGGACAATGAACGAACTGACCTACACAATGGTGGGCGATTACAGCCTTCCGAACCTGAAACTTCCACAGCAGCCGGAAGTGACTTTGGGCAGATACGCTCAGATGAGGAGAAAGTTTCTGAAGGAACATCACAGAGTCCTTTACTACAATCTCCTGACGAGGGGCGAACTGACACAGCACTTGGCGGAAGTGGAACAGAGAGCCAGCAAGATGGAAGAAACAATCCTGAGCCAGATGGCACAGAAAGAGGGAGTGACCGAACAGATGAAAGC
>ENA-ORRT01000958-ORRT01000958.1-human-gut-metagenome-genome-assembly--contig:-NODE-958-length-10326-cov-2.18849_pt1 | contig 10326 bp, 9 predicted proteins | sample MGYA00242181_ERZ509146 | MGnify/ENA primary metagenome ERZ509146 (study PRJEB26280, sample SAMEA2338624) | human gut metagenome | biome: human gut; feature: human-associated habitat; material: faeces...
AAGTCTGCATGGGCATATGTGTAATTATAAAAACAAATAAATTAAAAATAAAAACAGGAGGAAGGAAAATGAGCAGAGTATATAACTTTTCAGCAGGACCGGCCGTGCTGCCGGAAGAGGTATTGAAAGAGGCTGCCGCAGAAATGCTTGATTACAACGGAACAGGAATGTCAGTTATGGAGATGAGCCACAGGTCGAAAGCGTTTGAGGAGATCATTAATTCGGCAGAACAGGATTTGAGAGATCTGATGAATATACCGGATAATTATAAGGTGTTGTTCATGCAGGGAGGAGCGTCTCAGCAATTTGCTATGATCCCGATGAATTTTATGAAGAACAGAGTGGCTGATTATATTATTACAGGACAGTGGGCGAAAAAAGCGGCGAAAGAGGCAGAAAAATACGGGAAGGTAAATCGGATTGCGTCTTCGGAAGATCAGACTTTCTCATATATTCCGGATTGTTCCGACCTGCCTGTTTCGGAAGATGCGGATTATGTATACATTTGTGAAAACAATACGATTTACGGAACGAAGTTTAAAGAACTTCCGAACACAAAGGGAAAAACATTGATCGCTGATGTGTCGTCCTGTTTCCTTTCAGAGCCGGTTGATGTAGAAAAATATGGAATGATCTATGGCGGAGTTCAGAAAAATATAGGACCTGCAGGTGTTGTAATTGCGATTATCCGTGAAGATCTCATTACAGAAGATGTGCTTGAAGGAACGCCGACAATGCTTACATATAAGACACATGCTGATGCAAAATCGCTTTATAATACACCTCCGGCATATGGAATTTATATTTGCGGAAAAGTGTTTAAATGGCTGAAAGCACAGGGGGGACTTGCTGCGATCAAAGAGAAAAATGAGAAAAAGGCGAAAGTGCTTTATGATTTCCTTGATCAGAGTAAAATGTTTAAAGGAACAGTTGTCAAAAAAGATCGTTCCCTTATGAATGTTCCGTTTGTAACAGGAGATGCAGATCTTGATGCTAAATTTGTAAAAGAAGCGAAAGAAGCAGGACTTGAGAACTTAAAAGGACACAGATCAGTCGGCGGAATGCGCGCAAGTATTTACAATGCGATGCCGTATGAAGGCGTTGTGGCTCTGGTGGAATTTATGAAAAAATTTGAAGAGGAGAATGCATAATCATGTATAAATATCATTGCTTAAATCCAATTTCGGCAGTAGGACTTGATCAGCTGGATGAAAATTATGTGAATGTGGAGACTGCAAAAGGAGCAGACGCTATTCTTGTGCGAAGCGCAAAGATGCACGAGATGGAGTTTGATAAAAACTTGAAAGTGATCGCCCGTGCGGGCGCAGGTGTGAATAATATACCGCTTGAACGCTGTGCCGAAGAAGGGGTTGTTGTATTCAATACGCCGGGAGCAAACGCAAACGGCGTAAAAGAACTTGTGATTGCGGGAATGCTTTTGGCAGCAAGAGATATTATCGGAGGAATCAACTGGGTTCAGGAATACGAAGAGGATGGCGATATTGCAAAGATCACAGAGAAAAAGAAAAAAGTATTCGCAGGAACAGAACTTGAAGGGAAAAAACTTGGCGTTATAGGTCTTGGCGCGATAGGTGTTCTTGTGGCAAATGCAACCGTTCATCTTGGAATGGAAGTTTATGGATATGATCCATATGTTTCTGTTGATTCGGCATGGAGATTGTCGCGCAATATTCATCACGCGAAAACAGCAGATGAAATTTATAAAGAGTGTGATTATATTACAGTTCATGTGCCTGCATTGGAAGATACAAAAGGTATGATCAACAAAGACGCTATCAGTCTTATGAAAAAAGGCGTTGTTATTTTGAATTTTGCCAGAGATGTTCTTGTGAATCAGGAAGACATCGTAGACGCGCTTGTATCGGAGAAAGTGCGCTGCTACGTAACGGACTTCCCGACAAAAGAGATAGTCGGTGTCAGAGGCGCGATCGTGATTCCGCATCTTGGTGCATCTACAGAGGAGTCGGAAGATAACTGTGCTAAAATGGCTGCGGCAGAGGTGAAAGATTTTCTCGAGAATGGAAATATCACACATTCTGTAAACTTCCCGGATTGCGATATGGGAGCGAAAGGAGAAGGAGAGAGAATTACAATCCTTCATAAAAATATTCCGAATATGATCGGACAGTTCACCGCTCTTTTGGCTGAAAAGAATATGAATATTGAAGTTATGACAAATAAAAGCCGTAAAGAATACGCATATACGATGCTTGATGTGGATGGAACAGCTTCAGAAGATGTGGAAGCGCAGTTAGCAGCGGTAGAAGGCGTGTTGAAAGTAAGAGTGATCAGATAAGTGAACTCTTACTGTGAAGAGAGTAAAATAAATTAGATATCGTTGAGAAAGAGAGTGTGAATGACAGAACTGTTTGCGCTCTCTTTTTGTATGTAACAGTCCGGCTATACAGTAAGGGTTCGTGAATAGCGCAGGCAGAATTGTTACTTTTGTATAATAAAATACTTTAATGAAGGATTGACATATTTTGTATATTTGTATACAATTATACAAGAATACATATATCTGAGCACGAGGTGCAAGAGTATGTATAGCATACATATATACGTGTATACATATAAAAAGATGCAATCATAGGAGGAAATTTGATGGAAAACAGAAAAGTATTTTTGAATAAGCATACGAACTTGCTTGAATTAGAAGAACATATGTATCCCCTTGTTGATGTGGATACACCGAATGTATTTCGTAATTTGTTTCATTATGATGAGATTCCGAAGATTGCATTTAATGACAGGATTGTACCTCATAATATGCCGGATGAAATATGGATCACAGACACAACATTCAGAGATGGTCAGCAGTCGAGAGCTCCATATACGACTGAACAGATTGTTTCGATTTATGAATATTTGCACAGACTCGGCGGCCCGAAAGGAAAAGTACGGCAGAGCGAATTCTTTTTATACAGTAAAAAAGACAGAGATGCTGTCTATCGCTGCCTGGAAAAAGGGTATGAATTTCCGGAGATTACGAGTTGGATCAGAGCAAGCAAAAAAGATTTTGAGCTTGTGAAGGAGATCGGATTAAAAGAGACGGGGATTCTTGTAAGCTGTTCGGATTATCATATTTTTTATAAGTTGAAAATGACGAGAAAAGAGGCCCTTGAACATTATCTTACTGTAGTTCGTGAGTGTATGGAGACGGGAGTTCGTCCGCGATGTCATCTGGAAGATATTACGAGATCGGATATTTACGGATTTGTGATTCCGTTTTGTATGGAATTAATGAAATTGATGGATGAATATAAAATACCGGTAAAAATCCGTGTTTGTGATACGATGGGATACGGAGTGAATTTTCCGGGAGCTGTAATTCCAAGATCGATTCCGGGAATCATATATGGCTTAATGACTCATGCCGGTGTTCCAAGTGAACTGATCGAATTCCACGGACATAATGATTTTTATAAAGCGGTGAATAATTCAACGACAGCGTGGCTTTACGGGGCGTGCGGTGTAAACTGTTCATTGTTTGGTATCGGGGAAAGAACCGGAAATACTCCCCTTGAGGCAATGGTATTTGAGTATGCGCAGCTTCGCGGAACTTTGGATGGTATGGATACAACTGTGATCACGGAGCTTGCAGAATATTATGAGAAAGAAATCGGATATACTGTACCTTCAAGAACGCCTTTCGTAGGTAAGAATTTTAATGTGACGCGTGCGGGGATTCACGCGGACGGCATGTTGAAAAATGAGGAAATATACAATATTTTTGATACGGATAAATTTTTAAACCGTCCCGCACTGGTGTCGGTTTCCAATACATCCGGAACAGCGGGGATCGCATATTGGATCAATGCGTATTTTAAACTTCTGGAAGAACGGAAAGTTGATAAAAATTCGGAACTGGTACATCGTCTGAAAGAATGGGTTGATAAACAGTATGAGGACGGACGCGTTACGGTCTTGACAGATGAAGAATTAATTGCCAAAATAGAAAGTGTATGTAGGGAACTGCATGTTGTATTGTAGATTATAGTCGGAGGATTTCAGATGGAAGAATATCAGGATCATTCCCTTGGAAGTCGTGTGTTTCAGAAGATAAGGGATAATATTTTAAATGGAACATATAAAGAAAACGACGAACTTAGGGAAACGGCGATAGGGAAAGAATTAGGAGTGAGCCGGACGCCTGTACGGGAGGCTCTTCGTCAGCTTGAGTTGGAAGGGCTTGTGACGATTATTCCGAACAGAGGAGCTTATGTATCGGGTATATCTCATAAAGATATATGGGATATCTATAAGATCCGCTCGATGCTGGAAGGATTGTGCGCCCGCTGGGCGGCAGAACATATTACAGAAGAGCAGCTTGACCAGTTGGAAGAATCGCTTCTTCTTTCAGAGTTTCAAATGAAAAAGGAAAGCGGCTTCAGCACGGAGCAGGTTGCGGCGTTGGATGGTCGTTTTCACGCTGTTCTCTATGAAGCTTCGGGAAGCAGAATGCTGAAACATGTTCTGACGGATTTTCATAATTATGTGCAAAGAGCCAGAAAATCATCGATCGTATCAGAAGAAAGAGCCAGAAAGTCGATACGTGAACACAGACAGATTTTACGTGCGATCAAAGACAGAGATGCAGAGATGGCAGAACAGCTTGCTAATGAGCATATTATTCATGTAATGCAAAATTTGAAAAAGCAGGGATATTAGATTGCAAAAAGTACAGCTACATCGGAAGCTGTATAAGCGGAAGATGTGTTGAATAGATGGGGGCAAAAAGTTCATATATTAAAAAGGAGAAAATAACAATGGGAAAAATCAAAATGACGACACCGCTTGTGGAGATGGACGGAGATGAGATGACAAGAATTCTTTGGAAAATGATCAAAGACGAGCTTCTTATTCCGTATATTGATCTAAAAACAGAATATTATGATCTTGGATTAGAGCATAGAAACGAGACAGACGATCAGGTCACGGTTGATTCTGCAATGGCGACCAAGAAATATAAGGTTGCGGTAAAATGTGCTACAATTACTCCAAATGCAGCGCGCATGGATGAGTATGATTTGAAAGAGATGTGGAAAAGTCCAAACGGTACGATTCGTGCGATTCTTGACGGAACGGTATTTCGTGCTCCGATCGTGGTGAAAGGAATCGAGCCGTGTGTGAAGAATTGGAAGAAACCGATTACGATTGCAAGACATGCATATGGTGATGTATACAAAGGTTCTGAGATGAAAATTCCGGGAGCCGGCAAAGTTGAACTTGTATATACAGCAGAGGACGGAAGCGAGACGAAAGAGCTTGTACATAATTTTGACGGACCGGGTATTGTGCAGGGAATGCATAATATCAACCGTTCGATCGAAAGTTTTGCAAGAAGCTGTTTTTCTTATGCTCTTGATACAAAGCAGGATCTTTGGTTTGCCACAAAAGATACGATTTCCAAAAAGTATGATCATACATTTAAAGATATTTTTCAAGAGATTTATGACGCTGAGTTTGATGAGAAGTTCAAAGAAGCAGGCATTGAGTATTTTTACACGCTTATCGATGATGCGGTTGCCCGTGTAATGAAATCAGAAGGCGGATATATTTGGGCATGCAAAAACTACGACGGAGATGTGATGAGTGATATGGTGTCTTCTGCCTTTGGTTCGTTGGCGATGATGACATCTGTTCTCGTTTCACCGGAAGGATACTATGAATATGAAGCGGCTCACGGAACTGTTCAGCGCCACTACTATAAGCATTTAAAAGGGGAAGAGACATCGACAAACTCAGTGGCAACGATTTTTGCATGGACAGGTGCGCTTAGAAAAAGAGGAGAACTTGACGGCAATACCGAATTGATGGAGTTTGCGGATAAGTTGGAAAAAGCAACGATAGATACGATCGAGGCGGGAGAGATGACAAAAGATCTCGCATTGATCACAACGCTTGAAAATCCGACGGTACTCAACAGCGAGCAGTTTATTAAAGCAATCGCAAAGAGACTGTAATGATTGAAATAACAGAAAAATAAAAACATGTCCGCAGTGGTGGAAAAAGACCGCTGCGGGCATGTTTTTGTCTGGCGGAAATTAAATTTTGATCACCTTCTGCTTGTATTCATTTTGGAAGGCTGTTTTAAACTTATCGGTGACGACGGAAGTGTATAAATTAGATGCAAGCATGTCATTGCGAAGCATTTTGCGGCCTAGAGGAGGGATGGTTTCGGTTTCAGACAACCGGATAAGAAGCGGCAGTGAACTTTCTTTTGAAATGCGTGTGAGCAGTTTTTCCCGGTCTTTCCGAAAGCCTAAAAGGCGGGCGTAAAAATGATATCCGCCATCAATATATTCCTCTACGTCTGTTTTCTTTATTCCGAGCATTATATGAAGGAGTGCCCGGTTGATCCGTGTCTGCGTAAGTTCTCTTGTTTTTAGAAGGTCACAGAACTGTTTGTAGTTGAAAAAGTAATTAAGCCGGGAACAGATTCTGTTTGCCAGTTCTTCAGAGACATCCATGTATCGAAGCAGGTTTTCGGGATATTTGTTTAATAATTTGTATTTCAGGATAAGAGAAAAGTCGTTTTGATAAATCGGGTAAGAAACTTTGTGGCAATCTTTTAAAAGTTTCAGGCAGCACTGCGGCACTTGTGATTCCAATTCTCCGAAAATGTTAAAAGGGGCGGTGTCGTCAAAAGCTCCCTTTGGTAGATCGTCATATTTTCTTAAAGAAGATCCTGAATACGAAAGAAGAGAACGGATCGCCGATGCAGAACTTAAATTCTCTGTACTGAGTTCTTGGTCGTGATACCGGGCGCCTTTTCTGAGGATCGTATATGGTTTGATCGTGCTTTTTAATTTTCTGATCGCTTTTAGGTATTCGATTCCGAGAATATTATTAGGTTCATCTAAAAGAGCCGCAAAGTTTTTTTCCGGAAGATATTCTTTCAAAGCTTTTCTGCGTGCACACGGAAAGGAAAGTCCGTTTCTTAAATGTTTTTTTAAAAGAGAACGGTAATCTTTTGGCTCTTGACAGAGAAGGTCTGCAATTTCGGATAAAGCATCTAAATCTCCGCATTCACTCCCGAAACAAAGCGAGTCTACAATTTGAAGCTGGTCCAACAAAGCGACAGCGCTTTCGGCAAACAATTCTGCGCTTCCGGTAGAATAGCAGACAGGAAGTTCAAATACAGCGGAAGCACCGCATTCCAGAGCGGATTCGGCTCTTAAACGCTTTGGCATGACAGCCGGAACACCTCTTTGGACATAATCGCCGCTCATAACAACGATGACAGCGTCGGCACCGGTTGTACGTTTTGCCTGTTGGATATGGTAGAGATGTCCATTGTGAAATGGATTATATTCTGTAATAAGTCCTACAATTTTCATAAGAAACTCCTTGTATATCATTTTCTGCCATATTATACTATAAAAAGATGAATTTTTACAGTGGAATATGTAACGGTTCAGTCCGTGTTGTTCATAAAACCGCACTGCGTGCCTATTATGGCTGAATTGTTACAAAAAGATATCTTGGAAGATGAGGAGTTAGGCATGGATCAGGAAAACAGACTTGACGTAGAGCAGATGATCGAACTGCTTGAAAAGCATGATTTTAAAAAATTAAAGGAAGAACTGGAGTCTGTGCATCCGGTAGACATTGTAGATGCATTGGAAGAATTGGACAAAAAACAACGTATTTTGATCTTCCGTCTTCTGGCAAAAGAAGAAGCGGCGGAAGTGTTTACGGATATGAACAGCGACATGAGAGAAGATTTGATCAATGCGCTGACGGATTCGGAGTTGGAAGAAGTTATGGAAGAGATGTACGTTGATGACACCGTCGACGTATTAGAAGAAATGCCGGCAAATGTAGTGGATCGTCTTTTGATGGCAACGGATGAAGAGACAAGAAAGAAGATAAATGCGCTTTTGCAGTATCCGGAGGACAGTGCGGGCAGCATTATGAATATCGAGTATATCAGCCTTCGTAAAGAGATGACGGTTGCGGATGCTATTTTAAAGATTCGTCAGGTCGGTATTAATAAAGAGACGATTTATACATGCTATGTGACGGAAAAAAGAAGATTGATCGGCATGGTCGATGTAAAGGATCTTCTTACGGCAGGAGAGTCGAGACTGATAGAAGAGATCATGGATGAAAACGTGCTTTACGCCCGCACACTGGATGATCAGGAGCATGTGGCGAATATGATCAATAAATACGGATTAGTAGCAATTCCCGTAATTGATCATGAAGACTGTCTTGTCGGAATCGTAACAGTAGATGATGCGATGCTTGTATTGCAGGATGAAACGACAGAAGATATCAGTATTATGGCCGGTGTCAGTCCAAATGAAGATTCTTATTTTGAAACATCCGTTTTCCAACAGGCGAAAAACCGTACGCCGTGGTTGATGCTACTGATGCTTTCGGCAACGATCACGGGCGAAATACTGGGATATTATGAGCAGGCGATGGCTGCGATGCCGATCTTGATCACATTTATTCCGATGTTGATGGGAACGGGAGGAAACTGCGGATCTCAAAGCTCGACTCTGATTATTCGAGGTCTTGCGGTCGGCGAAATTGAGTTTTCGGATATTTTTAAAGTTATCTTTAAAGAGATCAGAGTGGCGCTTGTTGTCGGAACTCTTCTTGCGTTTGTGAACGGGGTAAGAATCTGTATTATGTATGATCGTAACATTATGCTGGCAGTTGCCCTTGGAATTACAATGATCGCAGTTGTAATGATGGCAAAGTGTATCGGGTGTATCCTTCCTCTTCTGGCAAAGAAGATCGGACTTGATCCGGCAATCATGGCGGCTCCGCTTATTACAACAATTCTTGATACATGCACAATCCTTGTTTATTTTAACATCGTAACAACGATGTTTAGGCTGTGAGGGTAAAAGAACGGAAGAAAAGAACAAAGGGAAGAGAAAACAAATAACAAAGGGCATAAGAAACCAAAGATTGATATTTTTATAACAATCATACAAAGATGAAAAGAAATTGTATAAAATTGTACTTAAAAATGCACATGGAATCCCCTTGTATACAAAATCCCTTTGCGTTATAATAAAAATATAATTGTGAAAAATGAAAGGTGGCTTTTAAATCATGGGATTTATCGATGAAATCAAGGCAAGAGCAAAAGCTGATAAAAAGGTGATTGTTCTTCCTGAGACAGAGGACGAAAGAACTTATAAGGCTGCGCAGACGGTCTTAAGAGAAGGGATTGCAGATTTGATTCTCGTAGGAAACGAAGAAGAAATCGAGAAAAATAAAGGCGCATATGATATTACAGGCGCTGTGATCGTTGATCCGGCTAAAAATGATAAAACAGAAGAGTATATTGCAAAGCTTGTTGAATTAAGACAGAAAAAAGGAATGACAGAAGAGCAGGCAAGAGAGCTCCTCCTGAATAATTATCTGTACTACGGCGTTATGATGGTGAAAATGGGAGACGCCGACGGTATGGTGTCCGGAGCATGTCATTCTACGGCGGATACACCTTCGTCCGTGTCTTCAGATCTTGAAGACAAAGCCGGGAACAAAACTTGTATCTGCATTCTTTTTAATGGTTGTTCCTGACTGTGATATGGGAGCGGACGGAACGTTCATCTTCGGAGATGCCGGACTTGAGCAAAACCCTGATCCGGAAAAACTGGCAAACATTGCACTTTCTTCCGCAGAATCTTTCGAGACGCTGACAGGAAAAGAACCGATTGTAGCGATGCTTTCTCATTCTACAAAAGGAAGTGCAAAACATGCAGATGTCGATAAAGTTGTAGAAGCAACAAAGATCGCGCACGAACTTGCGCCGGAATTAAAATTAGACGGAGAGCTTCAGCTTGACGCCGCTATCGTTCCGGAAGTCGGAGCATCGAAAGCTCCGGGCAGTGAAGTGGCAGGTAAAGCGAACGTGTTGATCTTCCCTGATCTTGATGCCGGCAATATCGGATATAAACTTGTACAAAGACTTGGAAAGGCAGAGGCATACGGACCGCTTACACAGGGAATCGCAGCTCCTGTCAACGATCTGTCACGCGGATGCAGCGCAGAAGATATTGTGGGTGTTGTTGCAATTACGGCGGTGCAGGCACAGGCAGAGTAAGATCGAGTACATAGAGAGTTTCAGTAAAACTTTCTGTTTATATAGTTTATAAAAACAAAAATGGAGGAGAAGTAATGAACGTATTAGTAATCAACTGTGGAAGTTCTTCATTGAAATTTCAGCTCATTAACGCGGAATCAGAAGAAGTTTTGGCGAAAGGAATTTGTGAGAGGATCGGAATTGACGGACGTCTGACGTATCAGCCGGAAGGCGGAGAAAAAGAGGTGTCG
>ENA-ORRT01000970-ORRT01000970.1-human-gut-metagenome-genome-assembly--contig:-NODE-970-length-10244-cov-2.5026_pt1 | contig 10244 bp, 9 predicted proteins | sample MGYA00242181_ERZ509146 | MGnify/ENA primary metagenome ERZ509146 (study PRJEB26280, sample SAMEA2338624) | human gut metagenome | biome: human gut; feature: human-associated habitat; material: faeces...
GCGGTTCGCTGCTTTCCGGAAGCGGTTCGTTTTCGTCCATCTCGGAGAACAGGGTGCCCGGTTCGATGGCGTCCGCAAGGCGGATCATCGCCGCGAGTTCGGGCTGTTCGCCTTCGACGCGCAGCCGGGCGCTGTCGAGGTTGATGGCGGCGGATTTCACGCCGGGGAGGCCCGCAATGGCGTCTTCGATCCGGGCGGCGCACCCGGCGCAACGGAGATTGTGTACGGCGTAGCGCTTAGTCATGGTTTTCCTCTTCTTGCGGCGCGTTTTCGAAGCGCTGGGCGAGCGAATGCACTTCAAGGGAATGGAAGCAATCGGACTCTCCGTGCCCGAAGCCGCAGGCTTCTTCGGCGCGCAGGATTTCCGCGATACGGGCTTCATCCTCGATGATGGTCGGATCGTTGGCGAGGGAATCCTTCATCCATGCCAAGGCTTCCCGGATATTGGGGCGCGGGGAGTCGTCCGCAAGCCGGTAGTAGACCCAGCGGCCCTGTTTGTTGCTTTCGATGAGGCGGGCCTGCCGCAGGATCGACAGGTGCTTCGAGGTTGTGGACGGGGCCAGATCCAGAAAGGCTGTGACTTGGCATACGCAGAGCTGGCGGCCTCTCAGGGCCATGAGGATGCGTATGCGGTTTTCGTCGGCAAGCGCGCGGCAGGTGGTCAGGAAGTCGAACATGGCGTTTTCCTTTTTTGGGGGAGAGATGGGAGGAGTGGTGAGCCGGGGGAGGGGAGAAGGCCCCCCTCCCCACATCCCCCTAAATTTTTGGGCTGGTGGGTAGGCGGCGCGGAAGGAGTTCCGTTGTACGCCACTCTTAATTCGTTGATTAACGAAATATGATGTATGATGAATCTTGTCAATAAGGGGAAAGGTCAGAGGGGAGGAAAAAACTGGGATGTGAGGGTATCTTTTTGAAAAGACAAAGAAAAACGGGTTAATCCTTTTTAAGGGATCAACCCGTGGCAAGTCTGGAAAGGGAAGGTGTTTGTAGATCGGATAGGCTGTTCCCGGCTTTTGGGCAAGGCCTTCTTCATATTTCAGAGCCGGTCAAAGGCGTTCCGCTCGGGAAAAACTCTGAGCGGGGATTCGATATATGGAAAAGTCTTTTGGGGAAGAGAGGGATGGGGGAAAGGGAGGAAAACGCATGGGGACACGCCCCCTTTTTCTTCAGAAACGTTTTCCCTCCCTTCCCCAAGAGTTTCATGAGTTCAGCTTGTCCCGTTCCCTTCGCCCCAGAACAGGCGGATAACCTCCTCCGAAGCCGGGCGGCCGCACTTCGCGCCGATGACGAACGCCGCGAAGGCGACGATGGACGTGGGAACGATGGCGTGGATGCCGCCCATGCCGGGCTTGAGGATGCTGAGGGCGAAGAAGCAGGCGACTCCCGCCACGATGGAGGCGACCGCGCCGGAGGCGTTGGCTTCCTTCCAGTAGAGGCCGAGGATGATCGGCCAAAGGAAAACGGCCTCAAGCCCGCCGAACGCGAAGAGGTTGATCCAGACCAGCAGATCCGGCGGTTCGATGGCGGCGGCAAAAACGATGAGTCCGATGACGGCGGTACAGACGAGGCTCATGGTTTGCAGGCGTGCGGGCGTCATGCGCGACGCGTAGCCTTTCAGCCCGTAATGGATGTACAGATCCTTGATGATCGCGGCGGAGGCGAGCAGGAGCATGGAGTCCACCGTGGACATGATTGCCGCCAGCGGCCCGGCGATGAACACGCCAGCCCAGAAGGGCGAAAGCAGCTTTATGATCAGCGTGGGCATGGCCAGATCCCCTGCGGGCAGATCGGGGATGACGGCGCGGCCGAGCGTCCCGGCAAGGTGCACGCACAGGAGGAGGAACCCGATGATGAGCGTACCCATGATCATGGCGTCGTGCATGGACCGCGAATCTTTGTAGCCCATGCATTTTTGCGAGGTCTGCGGCAGGCCGAGGATGCCGAGGCCCACGAGTACCCAGAAAGACAGGATCATGGGCTGCGGGACCGCGTCGCCGGGGCCGGTGGGCGTGATCAGGCCGGGATCGATGGCTTTGAGGGTGGCGACGCACCGTTCCATGCCGCCGCCCGCGTTGACCACGGCGACGAGCACCACGACGGAGGCGAAAACCATGACCATGCCCTGGATGGCGTCCGTGAGCACCACGGCCCGGAAGCCGCCCACGGCGGTGTACAGGATGACCGTGAGCCCGAACAGCGCCAACCCGACGATGTAGGGATAGCCGGTCACGGCCTGAAAGAGCCGCGCCCCTCCGATGAACTGGGCCAGCATGGCCGCCATGAAGAAGACCAGCAGGGCCAGCGAGCAGAGGACGACCACGGCGTCGCTGCGGTAGCGGGCGCGCAGGAAGTCGGTCAGGGTCACGGAGCGGGTTTTGCGGGCCATGATGGCGAAGCGCTTGCCGAGCACGCCGAGCGTGAGGAAGGTCGTGGGGACCTGGATCATGGCCAGCAGGACCCAGCTCAGGCCGAGCTTGTAGGCCACCCCGGGGCCGCCCACGAAGCTGCTCGCGCTGGTGTAGCTGGCGATGATGGACATGGCGAGCACGAAGCCGCCCATGGAGCGGCCGCCGATGAAATATTCCTCGATGAACCCGTGGGAGTCCGAGGTCTTTTGGGACTGTTTCCGGGCCCACAGCGCGGCGAGGAAGGACAAGGACAGGTAGATGACGACCGGGACGATGGTGTTGAGCTCGGCCATCAGAATGCCTCCGGGTGGCGTTCGTCGGTGACTTCAAGGCCTTCCCGCTTGGGCGCGCCGCCTTCCTCATCAAGGGGGATGTCCTTGAAGAACCGGCGGACCATGAACCACAGGAGCGCCGACAGCAGCGGATAGCCCGCGATGCAGCTCAGGAAGAACCATGCGGGGAGGCCGAAAATGTAGTCATACCCTTCCGGGTCGCCGTCGCCGAGCCCGTAGGCGCACGCGTACCACCAGACGAAGTACAGGCCGTAGGCCCCCAACGTCAGCAGGGCTTCGCGGTTGGCCTGCGCGTAGCGCCAATCCTGCTTGAAAGGTTTGTTCATGACGTTTCAGTGGGTTAGAGTGGAGAACTGGATAGGGAGGCAGGCCGCACGGCGGAAAAACGGTTCGCGCTTGCGAGCGCGCTCACCATTCCCGCGTGTGACATGGGAATGGTGAGCGAGTGAACTGCCGGGAGGAGTTGTAACTTTTGAGGGGCGGCGGCGCAACCGCCTTTCGGTGGGGCAGAGACGCTAGGGCAGGATGCTGAGCCGTTCGAGCGCCGCTTCGGCGATGCCCCGGGCCCGCACGCCGGAGGCGTCCGGCCCTTGGATGTTCACGGCGAATGACCAGCGGTTGTGCGGGGTTTCCACGCCGCCGACGAACCAGCCTATGATGCCCCTGTCGGCGTCGTCCGAGCCTGAGCCTGTCTTGCCCATGAAGCGCAAGCCCTTCCCGGAGGACAGCGTGATGTCCCGCTTGACGACGGCGATGTCCTCGGCGGCGAAGGGCAGGGAGCCGTTGAAGAGGGCGCGCAGGAGGCCGACCTGTTCGCGCGGGGAAATCTTGAGCGAGGACTGAAGCCAGAACCGGGTCAGCCCCCCGGAAATGTCGCGGTTGCCGTAGCCGATACGGTCCAGCCCCCGCTGCATCCGTTCCTCTCCGATGCCCGTTGCGACGCGCTGGAAATACCAGACCACCGAATGGCGCATGGCCGAGGCCAGCGTCTGGTCATGGTTCCACGCGGCGATGGAAGAGGGCTTGCCGTTCCATTTCATGAGGGTGCGGGCGTCGTCGCGGTCCAGAACGCCGCTGTCCAGCCCGATGAGCGCATGGAAAACCTTGAAGGTGGAGCAGGGAGGAAGGCGGGTTTCGCTCAGGGCTTTGTTGAAGACCGTATAGCGGTCGGCCCCTTCGTCATACATGATGAATGTGCCGTCAAAGCCTTGGAAGATATCCGCCAAATCGGTTCGCTCGACGGTTTCCGAAGCCCGCGCCACGGAGGCGAGCAGGACAAGCGCGAAGAGGGTGCCTATGATGTGTTTTTTCATGTCGCCTTCATAAAAAGGAAGCCCTCCGCCGAAGGTTTCGGTGGAGGGGAAAGGGCCTTCAGGACAACGAGGCCCCGGCTGTTTTGGTGATCACGGCTTGATGTAGGCGAAGTCTTCGCGTTGGAGGCGGACGATTTCCACGACGCCGGCGGGCACGACTTCGACGCAGGGGAGCAGGTCTTCCTTGGTGATGGGGACCTTCTTCATGGCGTTGGCGCATACGCGGAAGGAAACCCCGGCCTGAGCCAGTTTCTCGATGGCTTCGGTTTGCGCGTTGTCTTTCCGGGCGAGGAAGCGGGCCGCCCCGCCGTTGGCGAGCAGGACGACGGTGCAGGGTTCGCCGTTCAGCGCGGCGAGATAGTTGTTGATATTGCCGAGAGCCATGACGAAGCGGGATTCATCAGGCAGATCCACATGCACGAGCAGGTCGTAAAACATGATAGTCTCCTTTGACAGGGTGGCCTGTCCTGTTTTTGATGATGCCTGTAGGCAGAAGTACGGAATATTCACCTATAAGGCAATATGGAATAAATAGTATCAAACGAAAGCAGGTTGTCTCATCATAAAGATTCGTTCCTCCGGCGTGCGGGGGGCGGGAACAAGGAGCACGTTTCATGTCCAATCCGATTCATTCCACATCCGCAAAGTCCGTCCTGCCCATGCTGGCCATGCGCGGCCTGGCGACGGGGCTTTGCGCCGGGTGCGTGGTCGGGCTTCTCCGGTTGTCCCACGATCGGGCCGCGGCGCGTGTGGCGCTTTGGCTGGAAGAGTGGCGCGAGGTATGGTGGACGGTACCGATCTGGTTCGGCGTACTGGTTGCGCTGGCCGTGATCCTCAGGCGCATCGTCAGGGAGGAGCCGCTCATCAGCGGCTCGGGTATTCCGCAGACGGAGTTGGCGCTGGCCGGGCGTCTTTCCTTTACATGGTGGCGTGTATTGCTCGCAAAATTTTTAGGGAGCTGGCTGGCGTTGTTCGGCGGGCTTGCCCTTGGCCGGGAAGGCCCGAGCATCCAGATGGGCGGGGCCGTGGGCGCGGGGTTTCATGCGCTTTGGAGGCCGGCGGCTCCCCATGCCCTGACCGGAAGCCCCTATGTTGTGGCCGGGGCCGTGGCGGGCCTTGCCGCCGCCTTTGGGGCACCCGCCGCCGGGGTGCTGTTCGCCTTCGAGGAAATGAAGTCCCGGCGGGATACCTCGCTGATTGTGGCGGCGTGTGCGTCGGCCATTGGCGCGCACCTCATGATCCGCATTGTCTTCGGCATGGGGCGCATCCTTCCGTTTGCGGGGTTCGAAGCGCCTCCGCTGTCCTCTTTCTGGATCGTGGCGCTGGAAGGCGCCGTCTTTGGGGTGCTCGGCGTGGGATACAACAAGACCCTGCTGTGGCTTCACGATAGGGAGGCCGGACAGACGCTCCCGGATCGCTGGAGGGCCTTGCCGCCGCTGCTGCTCGCCGGATGCCTCGCGCTGTTCGCGCCTCTGCTGATCGGCGGGGGCGAGAGCCTGATCATCTTTGTGGGCGAGCACGATGTGGCCCTGAAGACGCTTATCCTTTTGCTCGCGTTCAAGTACCTGTTCGCCCAGTACAGCACCGTAGCGTCCATTCCGGGCGGCCTCCTTATGCCTATTCTGTGCCTCGGCGCGCTGTGGGGGAGGCTCTGGGCGGAACTGCCCGTCTCGGCGTTGGCCGCGCACGGGCTGGCGTCCGGTTCGGTGCAGCCGTATGTGCTGTTCGGCATGGTGAGCTATTTTGCGGCAACGGTGCGCGCGCCGCTGACGGGCATTGTCCTCGTTACGGAGATGTCGGGCACGTACACCTGCCTTCCGGGCAGTTTGCTCGCGGGGCTGATCGCCTGTAAGGTAGCCAACCTCCTGCACTGTCCCCCTGTTTATGATTCCCTCAAGGAACGTATCCGGCTATAAGGGACACCCCTTTGCTCTTTTCGTTATTCCGCTTATGGTGCCCTTTCCCTGTTTTTAAGGAGTGTTCCGTGCGGTTCTCTTGCTTTGCCCAGAAATCATCCGAAGGCCCGGAGGAAGGTGTCGAACACCTTCTCTGGAACGGCCAATCCATCGCTTTTACCATCCGTCGCGGATCGCCCCGGCGCAAGCGCACGCTTATCCGGGTGACCCGCGCGGGGAAGGTGGAAGTCATCCTTCCCCCGTTCCTGCTTCGAAAAGAGGCTTTCGCCGCCATTCAGTCGCGAGGGGGGTGGATTTTAGATCGTTTACGTGAAATACAGAGTTGTCCACAGCCGTCTCCGTTGTATTACACAGATGGTGAGGAGCATCTTTTTTTAGGGACCTACTGCCGGCTTCAACTCGTTGTATGCGGCGTCAAAAAAAATTTTTTGTCCTCCGATGAAAAAATTGGACAGTCCGTTGTTACTGGAAGATCACAACTTATTCAGTTAAGAGTGGATTCGGACGATCCCGAGACGGTACACAAACAGCTTTTCTTGTGGTATAAGACACAAATACAAAAGCATATAGCGTATAGGTTAGCAGCGTTATGCCCCCGTATCCCTTGGCTTACGGCGGTTCCCACGTGGCGTGTGCGCACGATGCGGCGTCGCTGGGGGAGCTGCACGGGAAGCGGGGTGATTACGCTCAATACGCATCTCATCAAAGCGCCCCCGCAGTGCCTCGATTATGTTTTACTTCATGAAATAGCTCACTTGCAGGAACATAACCACAGCCAGCGGTATTACGCCGTCCTTGAGCGGCTGTTGCCCAACTGGAAGGCCGTCCGGAGGGAGCTTGAAGCTTGGTCTCCGCTCGTGCTCAACTGATGACGGGCTCCCTAGGAAAGCCGGCTGGAGCGGTCACATCTGGGAAAGGAGCTCGGGGTAATCGAGGATGACCTTTTCCGGGACGAGGCCGTGTTGTTGGACGGGGACGAAACGGACACGTTCTTCCACCGTACAGGCTTTTCCGGTCTGGAAGAGCAGTTCGCCGCATTCGGGAAAACGCCGTTTCAGGCGGGCCCTGATGACGGGAGAGGCTTCCGAGCCCTGTGTGGCGTAGACCACGAAGCGATAGGTGGCAAGCCACTCCTTCCCTTGCTTGTGCAGGCCGGAAAGGTGCATGTCGTCGCAATGGATTTCGGGAAGCGTCCAGGTCATGAGCAGTTCGAAGCGCTTCTGGAGCAAAGGAAGATCGGGCCGCCGATCCGGCCTGAGGAAAAGCCCGGCAAGCCCGGCGAGCAGGAAACACACGGAGAGCGGGAGCAGGATTTTCCAGCGCGTGCTGGCATTTCGGGCACAGCGCCGGAGCCCTTCAGGCCCGGAAGGGCCAAGTTGCGACAGGAGGGGGCTGATTTCGGCAGGGGTATTGGAAGGCACGGTTTTCCTCGGCGGCTACAGTGGCGATCGGTTCTTTGTTGCAGAATCCTTGGTAGGCGTCCATTACTTGAAGAGGGGAAAATTGTTAAATAGCATATTAGATATAGTTTTTCTGTTGATCTTTGTCAGCGCATGTGCTTTTGTGGGCACATTCGCATAGGGACGCAACTTCGGGAACACATTCCGGGACATACGGAATGGGTGCTGTTTCCGTAATCGGCTGGATGCCGGAGGGGCAACACGCTGGATGGGCTTCGGCGTAGGACAGCGCCGGGCCATGAGGGGAGTGTGGGAATACCGCGCTCGGGGGACCCTCTACACCAAAGATGGATATTGACATGAGACATCAGGAACGCAATGTTTCCGAGTTTGATGAAATCATAACCTATCCGCCGTCTGCCGCTCCTTCCGGGGAGAAACAGGTAATGAGCTACGTTCAAGCTTTCACGGCGGCACTCGGTTTCGCTATGTCCGCGGGATGGGACTGGCTTCCGTCGATGCACACATTGTGGCTTCGCGATTACATTGAGGCGGTCAGTATGCCGACGCCGTTCGGTTTCTTCGGGACGCTGTCGGGAAGTATTTTCTTTAAAATGATCATGCTGCTCGCGCTTTGTCCCGTCATGGAGCGTCTCTTTCACGCTTTCCCGTTGGATCGCGTGGCCTTTCGCCGGAAGCCCTTTCCGAATGCCGACTATGCGTTGCTCCCTCCGGCCTTAAGAGAGCGCATTTATTTAAGTACGCCTCTCATCCTCGCTCAACTCTGCGCCATCCTGCTGCTGTTGGTATTGACGTTTTCCTTGCCGCCTTGTCTGGATGGCCTCATGCCGTGGTTGCTCGGAACGGTTTCGGCTTTGTTCGGCCTGATCTGGTTTGTGCTTGTGACCCTGCTGCCCGGAGTTTGGAGCGGCATCTCCTATGGCCTGGCAATCACGTTCAGCATCCTTATTTCCCTGCTTTTGGATACGGCCCCGGCAGAGTCGCTGGCTCGTTTCAGGATGCTGTTTCCCATTCTGGCGATCCCGTTGATATTCTTCGCCATGCCGCCTTCAGACGACATCCGGAGGCGTATCCGGCGCCACCACCGCCAACGCCTGTTCGCGCCTTGGGTCAAGGGCGTCCTCTTGCGCGGGCTTTTGCTGCGCCGCCTTTCCTATCTGGATATTCTCTCCAAGCAGGGAAGCGTCTATCTGGTTCTGTGCGTGTTCCCAATTATGTATGGTGTTCAGATTTTACTTGATTTCTCAATTGGTTGTCCGATGGTGTCCTTCAACCTGATGCTCGATCCGCCGTTGGAGCGACATGCCTTTCTCATCATGTCCGGAGAAATTTCCGGGGCGTTTCTCGCTTCGTCATTAATCGCCTTCTTCCCGAGCCACTCATTGCTGGTCCCTATGCTCGGCCTGTCTCTGTTCGGATGCGGTTCCCTGCTGACCTCGGTTTTCCCTTCCCAGCCGCTGAATTCCGTAGCCTTTTATATCATGCAGTTGTCTTCCGGCTGCTGCGCCGCGTTCGGCTTGTTTGTCCTGCACCAATTCTTCCAGAGGAGCGGTTTCTTGTTCCGCACGTTATCCAGGGCACTTTTCCTGCTGACGCTGTTTGGTTCCATGGGCGGGTATTTGCTGTGGAAGTTTGCGGACAATATCCATAACAGCTATCTCAGTTCACATGCGCTGTTCATGCATTTGCTGACCATCGGTGCCATTCTCGGTTTGTTCTTCGTGTACTTGATCCGGCGTCCGTTGCGGCACTTGATGGTCACGACGCCGAGGCGGTCGCTGGAAGAGGCGTTTGTGCCGATCATTCAGGAAGATCCGTTTGAACAACTGACGCCCCGCGAACGCGAAGTCGCCGAACTGGTGCAGACCGGCATGAAAAATCTGGAAATCAGCGTGAAGCTCAACATCACCGAGACGACGCTGCGTGTCCACCTGCGCCGCATTTACCGGAAGCTCGGTATTCAGGGACGCTCGAACCTGCGCGACTTCAACTCTCTGTAGGCACGCACCGCCCACTGAAGACGCTCCCTTGGCTCTCGGGGAACGCCTTCCGTTTCCGTTCCTTCCCGAGAGTTCCATTGAAGATACAAAAAAACGGTTCCGCATCGGGCTCGCCCCGCCGCGGAACCGTTTTTGATGGGAATATCCTTCTCAGAAAGAGGGGCGTTCAGGCATTACCGCCGCCGGGATGAACCCCTTCAGCGCGGCCTCCCCAAGCATCCATCCTACTCCCCCACTTATTTCCACACCTCTTGGCGTTCGGCGTAGATGGCTTCAAAGCGCTTGAGCTGATCCTGCTCTACGGGCGTTCGGGCAAGCGGGCGGGCCTGCTTGAGCCAGCTTTCGGTCTTGCGCTTGTCGTTCTGATACAGAGAGCTGTAGGCGAGATGCAGGTAGGCGTCGAACACCTTCCCCGCCTCGCCGAGCGAACGTCCATAGTAGTAATGCACTTCCGCGTCCTGCGGGAGCCTGCGGAGGACCTGCTGATAGTATTTGTGGGCGGAAGCCTTGTCGCCGCTGCCGTCCAGCAGCCGGGCGTAGAAGAACTGGGCCATGATGTCGTTTGGGTCCAGCTCCAGCGCCCGGAGCAGTGTTCTTCCGGCCCGGGCATCGCCCTTGTTGTAATAGAACCGCCCTGCCTCGCGTACGACGAGAGCGTCGCCGGGCGCACAGGCCAGCGCCTTGGAGAAGGCCGCGTCAGCGTCCTTGATCTGATTGCGGCGCTCGGCGAGGATGCCTTGCCCCATGTAGGCGAGGCAATCGGGCTTTTTGCCTTCAAGCTGTTTGGCGAAGAACCGGGCCGCCGCGTCGGGATCGCCATAGCGGGCCCAGATCAGCGTCTTGACGCGGTTGAAGCGCGTGTCGTCGTCCTTACGGTTGCGTACGGCGGCGGG
>ENA-ORRT01000976-ORRT01000976.1-human-gut-metagenome-genome-assembly--contig:-NODE-976-length-10103-cov-3.38754_pt1 | contig 10103 bp, 10 predicted proteins | sample MGYA00242181_ERZ509146 | MGnify/ENA primary metagenome ERZ509146 (study PRJEB26280, sample SAMEA2338624) | human gut metagenome | biome: human gut; feature: human-associated habitat; material: faeces...
GCGTCAGGTGCCAGCGGCCGTCCTCCTCCACCGCATAGCCGGCCCTGGCGCACTGGTCCAGGAAGGGCAGAAAGCAGGTGAACCGGCGGCGGAAGCGGCGCTCAAATGCCTTGGGGTCCAAACCCGCCGTGGTCCGCAGGCCCAGCATTACCCATTCGGTGTCCCGGTCCAGGGGTGGGATGCGGTCGCTCTCCGACAGCATGGGGGCGTGGTCCCGCACGCCCCGGATATAGCCCTCCAGATCCTTTGTGTAGGCGTACCGCACGCCGCCGAAGTCCGAGTGGGCGCCGGGGCCGAAGCCGGCGTACTCCCCCAGGGTCCAGTATTTCAGATTGTGCCGGGAGGCGCAGCCCGGCTTTGCGAAGTTGGAGATCTCATACTGCTCATAGCCCTGGGCCTTCAGGAACTCCACCGTGTAGAGATACATGTCCGCCTGGGCGTCGTCCCCCGGCAGACCCGCGGTCCCCCGCCGGGCAAAAAGGGGCGTACCCTCCTCTACCTTCAACCCATAGCAGGAGAGATGCTCCGGCGTCAGGTCCAAGGCAGCGGAAAGGTTTTTCTGCCACCCCTCCAGCGTCTGATGGGGCAGGCCGTAAATCAAATCCAGGGAGAGATTCTGGAACTTGGCCTTCCGGGCGGCCTCCACGGCGGCTTCCGTCTGAGCCATGGTGTGCACCCGGCCGATCTCCGAGAGCTCTTCGTCATCGGCGGACTGCATTCCCAGGGAGAGGCGGTTGAACCCGCACCGGCGCAGGGTGCGCAGCTCTTTCCAGTCCCCGGCGGAGTCGGGATTGGCCTCCAGGGTGATCTCCGCCTGCTTGTCCACCTTGTATTTTTTCAGAATGGTCTTCAGGATCTTCACCAGCCGCTTGGTCCCCAGATAGCTGGGGGTGCCGCCGCCGAAGTACACGGTGTCGACCAGATGGCCCGCCGCGAAGGGGGCGGTCTCCGCCAGATGGGCGCACAGGGCATCCGTGTAGTCGTCCATCCGGCTCTCGGACCGGGGCAGGGAGTAGAAGTCGCAGTAGACGCACTTGCTCTTGCAGAAGGGAATGTGGATATACAGGCCCAGCGGGGCGGGCATGGGTCTCATGGGGATTCCTCCAAACACACAAATCTTCGGGCAACAGTGTACTCCCTTCCGCGCAGGTTTGCAAGTGCGTATAGTTTCCGAACAAGCAGGAGACCCTATGGGAAAATGGCCTGGAGGGGATTTTCAATGAATATGACGCCGCAGGAATACCAGCAGTATGTGAAGCAGAAGGCCCCCAAGTCGCCGCTGCTGAAGGATACGGTCCTGGCCTTTGTAGTGGGCGGGGCCATCTGCGTGGTGGGCCAGCTGATCCTGAACGGCTGGACTGCCGCCGGCCTGGAGGAAAAGACGGCGGGCACCGCCACCTCCTGCACGCTGGTGTTTCTCTCCGCCCTGCTGACAGGGCTGAACCTGTACAACAAGCTGGCCCGCTTTGGCGGCGCCGGGACGCTGGTGCCCATCACCGGCTTTGCCAACGCGGTGGTCTCACCGGCCATCGACTTCCGCAGCGAGGGATTCGTCACCGGCATGGCGGCCAAGATGTTCCTGATCGCCGGGCCGGTGATCGTGTTCGGCACCCTGGCCTCGGTGATTTACGGCGTGGTCCTGGTGCTGCTCGGCTGAAGCGGGAATGCCATGCCGTCCCGCTTTGGGGATGCTGCACCCACAGAGGCTTCCTATATCCTAAATATATCCGATCTCAAAAGTCAGAAGACCGCCCCGGCGCTGCACAGCGCCGGGGCGGTCTGGTGTCTCGCAGCTTACAGGTCCTTCTTCCAAAGACCGTGGAGGTTGCAGTAGGCATAAACGGCCTTGGCAGTCTGGCCCTCCGCCAGGGCGAACACGACCTCCGGCGCCTCCTCCGGGTGGAACCAGTGGATCAGGGCGTCCCGCTCAGTCTCCACCACCACCCACTGGATAAAGTGCTCGGCGGTCATGGGATGGGTGACAGAGCCCACGTCCACCTTCACCAGACTGCCCTCCACCGTGACGGCAGGCACGTGCTTCTCCTGGGCGGCGTCGGTGACACCGGCCTCCAGCACATGCATCTCCTCGCCGCAGCACTTCACGGGCACCTGGGCGGAGGTGAGCTTGGTGATGACATTGCCGCAATGTTTGCAGATATAGAACTTCATATAGAATTCTCCTTTTTCCGTTTTTTGAAATACTTTCAAGGGGAGAGGGATTTCTTCTGGCAATATATTAGCATATCCAAATGTGCGCATATATTGCATTTGCAACTACAAAAAAATTCCGGGTATCCGGCTGGCTGAAAAGGCGCTCTGTAAAAGCATCTGATCCGAAAAACGGAGCGTCCGGCCGGGGTGTGCGCGGCGCGGTATTTTTTTCGTATTTCAAAAGTTGACATAACGGTGTGGAAAACTCTGTGGAGAATGTGCAAAACCCCGATGAAAAGGGCATTGAGCTGGGTGACGGCCAGGTTATGAGAAATTTTACGCAATAACATTTTTGTAAAATTTGTGTGAAGAGTCGGGAAGCGGGCGGGATCACGGCGTCTTTTGGGGGAGCACTTGAAGGACAGCGCCGGGTGTGCTACAATAAATTTATGAATTTTACGGCAGACACTGCCTTTGGAGGAACTTAATGGCAACCAAGAAGCAGGACTATGGCAACGACAGCATTTCGGCATTAAAGGGCGCAGACCGGGTCCGGAAGCGGCCCGGCGTCATTTTCGGCTCTGACGGACTGGAGGGCTGCGAGCACGCGGTGTTCGAGATTCTCTCCAACTCCATCGATGAGGCCCGGGAGGGCCACGGCCGGACCATCACTGTCACCCGGTTTGCAGACCGGTCCATCCAGGTGGAGGACGCGGGCCGGGGCTGCCCGGTGGACTGGAATGAGAAGGAGCAGCGGTACAACTGGGAGCTGGTGTACTGCGAGCTGTACGCCGGCGGCAAGTACGACAACGTCTCCGGCGACAACTACGAATATTCCTTAGGGCTCAACGGATTGGGTGCCTGCGCCACCCAGTACGCCTCCCGGTACATGGACGTCACCGTCTGGCGGGACGGCTTTGAATACACCCTGCACTTTCAGCGGGGCGAGATCGTGGGGGAGCTGGGGAAGACGCCCCTGCCCAAGAGCCAGGCCAGAAAAACCGGCACCCGCACCCGCTGGCTTCCCGACTTGGACGTGTTCACGGACATCGCCATCCCGGCGGAGTACTTCACCGACGTGATGAAGCGCCAGGCGGTGGTGAACGCCGGGGTCACCTTCCGGTTCCGGAACGAGACAGAGCCGGGTCGGTTCGAAGAGGCGGAGTTCCTCTACGAAAACGGCATCATGGACTATGTGACGGAGCTTGCGGGAGAGGGGAGCCTGACGGCGCCGGTGTTCTGGCAGACGGAGAAGAAGGGCCGGGACCGGGCGGACAAGCCGGAATACAAGGTGAAGCTCAGTGTGGCCTGCTGCTTCTCCAACAAGGTGAACGTCATCGAGCACTACCACAACTCCTCCTGGCTGGAGCACGGCGGCTCCCCGGAGAAGGCGGCCAAGTCCGCCTTTGTCTCCGCCATCGACAAGTACCTGCGGGACCAGGGGAAGTACCAGAAGAGCGAGGGCAAGATCACCTGGGCGGACATCGAGGACTGCCTGGTGCTGGTCAGCAACAACTTCTCCACCCAGACCAGTTACGAGAACCAGACGAAAAAGGCCATCACCAACAAATTTGTCCAGGAGGCCATGACGGAGTTCCTCCGCAGCAACCTGGAGATCTACTTCATTGAAAACCCCTTTGACGCGGAGAAGATCGGCGAACAGGTGCTGCTGAACAAGCGCAGTCGGGAGAAGGCGGAGGAGACCCGCCTGAACGTGAAGAAGAAGCTCTCCGGCTCGGTGGACATCGCCAACCGGGTCCAGAAGTTCGTGGACTGCCGCACCAAGGACGTGGACAAGCGGGAGATTTACATCGTGGAGGGCGACAGCGCCCTGGGCAGCGTGAAGCTGGCCCGGGACTCCGAGTACCAGGGCATCATGCCGGTGCGGGGCAAGATCCTGAACTGCCTGAAGGCGGACTATGCCCGGATTTTCAAGAGCGAGATCATCACGGACCTCATCAAGGTCCTGGGCTGCGGCGTGGAGGTCCAGAACAAGCACGTGAAGAACGTGGCGCCCTTTGACTTGAGCAACCTGCGGTGGAGCAAGGTGGTCATCTGCACCGACGGCGACGTGGACGGCTTCCAGATCCGGACGCTGATCCTCACCATGCTGTACCGGCTGACCCCCACCCTGATCCGGGAGGGGTACGTGTATATCGCGGAGACGCCCCTGTTTGAGATCAACAGCGGTGACAAGACGTGGTTCGCCTACTCCGACAAGGAGAAGAACGACATCGTGAAATCCCTGGAGGGGAAGAAGTACAAGATCGACCGGTCCAAGGGCCTGGGCGAGAACGACCCGGACATGATGTGGCTGACCACCATGAACCCGGAGACCCGGCGGCTGATCCGGGTGATGCCGGAGGACGTGGAGCAGACGGCGGCGGTGTTCGACCTGCTGCTGGGGGACAACCTCCAGGGCCGGAAGGACCATATTGCGGAGAACGGGTACAAGTACCTGGAGATGGCGGATATTTCGTGAGAGTTTTATGAGATCAGCAGCCCGTCCGCCCGCTGGCCCGCCATGAGCCGCAGGCCCAGCTGGAGCCCGATGGCAAAGGACTCCGTGCCCCACAGCAGGCACAGGTCTTCCAGCCGGTCCCACAGGAACAGCGCGTCCGCAGGGCTGCCGTGGGAGACGATCCGCTCTTTGAGCGCATCCGCCTGTTTGCCGACTTTCATCAACGGCAGGGCGTAGTAGTCATACAGCCATTTATAGGTCTCATTCATGGAGCAGCCTCCTTTGAATTTTATGAATACAGCATACTAGAGTTTCGGAAAATGCGCAATACGTGAATTATTTCAAGTATTTTGGCTGTTTGGGTTAATAAATGCGTAGCCGTTGGGACAGAAAGCACCCTCTGTTTCGACAACGGAAAATACACTCCCAATCAACGGATAGCGGAGAGGATGCCATGGAACGCCCCCAGCGGAAGCGCCTGCGGCTGGAGTCCTATGATTACAGCCAGCCGGGATCTTATTTCATCACCATCTGCACCAGGGAGCGAAATCAGGAGGTCCTGTGCTCCATCGAACCCGCCGTAGGGGCGATTATCAATCGCCCGCCTCGAATCTCCCTGACACCTCTGGGGCGGATCGTGGATGAAACCATCCGAGCGATCCCGGATCACTACCCCGGCATATCGGTAGATCAATATATCATCATGCCGGACCATGTGCATTTGATTTTGGCACTCCGGCACATCGGGCCGGACGAGCGGCAGATTGCCGCCCCTACGCCGCTGTCGAACGTCATCCAGCAGATGAAGCGGATCACCAGCAAGCAAGCGGGCATTTCTCTTTGGCAGAAGGGCTTTTATGACCATGTGATCCGCAATGACGAGGACCTAGCCAATGTTCGCCAGTACATCCGCAACAACCCCTTGAAATGGATACAAGATAAGGACTGATTACACTTGCCCAAAAAGAAAAAAACCGACGACAACAAGCATAAGGTAGACGCGTCCAACGTCATCGGCCTTCACGCGGCGGTGGTGGAACAGCCCATCACCGACACGCTGGAGACCAACTACATGCCCTACGCCATGAGCGTCATTGTCTCCCGGGCCATTCCGGAGATCGACGGGTTCAAGCCCTCCCACCGCAAGCTGCTGTACACCATGTACAAGATGGGTCTGCTGACGGGAGCCCGGACCAAGTCCGCCAACATCGTGGGCCAGACCATGCGCCTCAACCCCCACGGCGACGCCGCCATCTACGACACCATGGTGCGCCTCTCCCGGGGCTACGGCGCCCTGCTGACGCCTTTTGTGGATTCCAAAGGCAACTTCGGCAAGGTCTACTCCCGGGACATGGCCTGGGCCGCCCCCCGGTACACAGAGGCCAAGCTGACGCCCATCTGCGCCGAGCTGTTCCGGGATATCGACAGCGACACCGTGGACTTTGTGGACAACTACGACAACACCATGAAGGAGCCGGCCCTGCTGCCCACCACCTTCCCCAACATTCTGGTGTCCGCCAACAGCGGCATCGCCGTGGGCATGGCCTCCCAGTTCTGTGGGTTCAATCTGAAGGAGGTCTGCGACACCACCATCGCCTATCTGAAGAACCCGGACTGCGACCTGATGGAGACCCTGCTGGCGCCGGATTTCCCCACCGGCGGAGAGCTGATCTTCGACCGGAACACCATCCGGGAGATCTATGAGACCGGCCGGGGCAGCGTCCGGGTCCGGGCCAAGTACCGCTACGTCAAAGAGGAGAATCTCATCGAGATCTACGAGATCCCCTACTCCACCACCGTGGAGGCCATCCTGGACAAGGTGGCGGAGCTCATCAAGGCGGGCCGGGCGAAAGAGATCGCCGACATGCGGGACGAGACGGACCTCTCCGGCCTGAAACTGGCCATCGACCTGAAGCGGGGCGTGGACCCGGACAAGCTGATGACCAAGCTCTACAAGCTGACACCCCTGGAGGACGCCTTTGCCTGCAACTTCAACGTGCTGATCGCCGGTACTCCCAAGGTGCTGGGGGTGCGGCAGATCCTGGAGGAGTGGACTGCCTGGCGGACCGGGTCCGTCCGGCGGCGGGTCTACTTCGTGATGAAGAAGAAACAGGACAAGCTGCACCTCTTAAAGGGCCTCAAGCGGATCCTGCTGGACATCGATAAGGCCATCCAAATCATCCGGGAGACAGAGGAGGAGGCCGAGGTCATCCCCAACCTGATGATCGGCTTCGGCATCGACCAGATCCAGGCGGAGTACGTGGCGGAGATCAAGCTCCGCAACATCAACAAGGAGTATATCCTCAAGCGTGTCAACGAGACCGCCGCCCTCCAGGACGAGATCGCCGACCTGGAGGACACCCTGAACTCCCCCCGGCGGCTGAAGCAGATCCTGGTGGACGAGCTGACGGAGGCGGCCAGGAAATACGGCGAGCCCCGCCGAACCTCCATCGTGTACAGCCACGAGATCGAGACCTATGTGGAGGAGGCTCAGGTGGAGGACTACTCCGTCCATGTGTTCCTCTCCAGGGAGGGGTACTTCAAGAAGATCACCCCTGCCTCTTTGCGAATGGCGGCGGACCAGAAGTACAAGGACGGGGACGGATTGTCCCAGACCTTTGAGACCACCAACGGCGCGGAGATCATGTTCTTCACGGACCGGTGCCAGGTGTACAAGACCCGCCTCAGCGAGTTTGAAGACACCAAGGCCAGCGCCTTGGGGGATTATCTGCCCGCGAAACTCTCCATGGACAGCGGCGAGAATGTGATCTACGCCGTCCTGCCGGGACCGGACTACGCCGGGGCCCTGCTGTTCTTCTTTGCAAACGGCAAGGCGGCCCGGGTGGACCTGACCGCCTACAAGACCACCTCCAACCGCCGCAAGCTGACGGGGGCCTACTCCGACAAGGCGCCCCTGGCCTGTATCCGCAGGCTGGATACAGACTGCGAGCTGGCGGTGTACTCCACGGAGCCCCGGGCGCTGATTTTCCACACCGCTCTGCTGGCTCCCAAGACCACCCGCACCACCCAGGGGGTGGCGGTGATGACCCTGAAGCCAAAGTACCAGCTGGAGACGGTGAAGGCGCTGGAGGACACGCCCATCACCAACCAGAGCCGCTACCGGGTGCGCAGTCTCCCGGCGGCGGGCGCCCTGCTGCGGGAGGAGGACTCCGAGGAGCGGCAGATGGATCTGCTGGACTGAATCAGATAGAAAAGGAGTAGATCTATGGCGCAGAAGGTGAGGAGCTGCGGTATCATCACGCTGGGGGCGGTGATCTACGCCCTGGCATTTGACTGGTTCGTAGCCCCCAACCAGATCGCCATGGGCGGCGTGACGGGTCTAGCCCAGATCGTGAACGCCCTGGTGCCGGTCCTGCCGGTGGGAGTGCTGTCCATCCTTGTCAATGTGCCGCTGTTTCTGGCGGGCTGGGAGGCCGCCTGCTGGTGAGCAGCCTGTACGCCATGGCAGTCAGTTCCTTGGCCATTGACGTGATTGCATGGATGCATACCTTCCCCCCGATGGACCCGATCCTGGCGACCCTGTACGGCGGCGCCGGGATGGGGGTAGGGCTGGGATTGGTATTCTCCCAGGGGGCCACGACGGGCGGCACGGATATCATCGGCAAGCTGCTGAAGCTGAAATTCCCCTGGCTGCCCATCGGTAAGCTGGTGATGATCCCGGACATGGTGGTGGTGATCCTGGCTGCAGTGGTGTTCGGCACCGTCAACGCGGCACTTTATGGCTTGATTCAGATGTATCTGCTGTCCAAGGTCATGGATATGATCCTGTACGGGTGGGATACCTCTCGTGTGGCCTACATCATCACCGACCGGTGGGAGGAGACGGTCCAGGGACTGCTGGATATGAACCGGGGCGTGACGCTGCTTCAGGGAAAAGGCGCATACACCGGCGCGGAGAAGCAGGTACTGCTGGTGGCCTTCAGGCAGCGGGAGATCGTGCCCATCAAGCGGATGCTGCGGGAGATCGACCCGAAGGCTTTTTTCATCGTGTGCGACGCCCATGAGATCCTGGGCGAGGGATTTGGGGATTATCAGAAGGAGGAAATTTGACATGACAGATTTCACGAAGGTTCAGCAGGCCCTGGAGCGCCGGGGCTACACCGTACGCACCTTTGCGGCGGCGGAGGAGGCCGCGGCCTACCTGGACGGCGCCATCGACGGCAAGACCGTGGGCTTCGGCGGCTCCGCCACCCTGGACGCTCTGGGGGTGTACGACAAGCTGGCGGCCCACAACACCGTCATCTGGCACTGGAAGCAGGAGGCGAACGCCGCCCGGAAGGCGGCCATGCAGACCCAGGTGTACCTGTCCTCTGCCAATGGCCTGGCGGAGTCGGGGGAGATCGTCAACATCGACGGCACCGGCAACCGGGTGTCCGCTACGCTGTTCGGCCATGAGAAGGTGTACTTTGTCATCGGCCGGAACAAGCTGGCCCCCACCTACGAGGCGGCGGTGTACCGGGCCCGGAACGTGGCTGCACCCCAGCGCGCCCGGCAGCTGGGGAAGAAGACGCCCTGCGCCGTGAAGGCGGACCGCTGCTACGACTGCCGGAGTCCTGAGCGGGTCTGCCGCGCCTTGGTGACTCTCTGGGGGCCCATGCTGGGCATGGAGACGGAGGTCCTGCTGGTGGACGAGGACCTGGGGCTGTAAGCGCGCCCCTGCCCGTCCCTGGGCCATTCTGACCGGAAAGGAGGCGCCGAGCCGTGAAGCTGCGCCATCTCACCCTGCTCCTGTGCGTCAGCCTGTCCCTGACGGGGTGCAGCGCCCTGCTGGAGCGGAACTATGCCACCGTGGAGCCCCACAGCAGCAAGTTCTGGGAGAGCGAGGCCGCCGGGACCCTCCGGGCGGAGAACTACCAGGACATCGTGAACGACCTGCTGATCCTCATCGGCCAGCACACGGAGAGCGCCACGGTCCGCCTCTACAACTACGAGGACGATCTGACGGTGGCGGACACACTGGAGCAGGCCACTACGGAGGTCCAGCAGGAGACGCCTATGGGCGCCTATGCCGTGGAGTATATCACCGCCTCCAGCCGGTCCCAGCGGGGGTACTATGAGATCAGCATCCAGGTCAGCTACCGCCGGACGGCGGAGCAGATCCAGGCGGTGGTGAACGCCACCAGTACGGAGGCGCTGTCCGCCCTGCTGGAGGCGGCGCTGGACGAGGGCCGCACGGAGCTGGCGGTCCGGGTCGGCTATTGGGGAGAGGACGGCCAGGCCCGGGTGGAGGAGACGGTGGCACAGCTCCGGGAGGCGCGAGGTCTGGCAGAGACGCCGCCCTGGACGATCTCCTATTATCCGGCACAGGGTCCGGTGGGGCTGATCGAGTTTGTGATGGGCGGAGACGCCGCGGCTGCTGCGGAAGAAAATTCGGAAAATCTTGCAGAAGAGTCTTGACAAGCGGGTGTTTCTCTGGTAGAATACCCCTTGTTCCGCGGGCATAGCTCATCTGGTAGAGCGCCACCTTGCC
>ENA-ORRT01000978-ORRT01000978.1-human-gut-metagenome-genome-assembly--contig:-NODE-978-length-10088-cov-2.03797_pt1 | contig 10088 bp, 5 predicted proteins | sample MGYA00242181_ERZ509146 | MGnify/ENA primary metagenome ERZ509146 (study PRJEB26280, sample SAMEA2338624) | human gut metagenome | biome: human gut; feature: human-associated habitat; material: faeces...
GCACTTTGTGGTAATGGATGCCTTTTCCTCCGGTCAAATACCATTGCATGCGAGCCAAGACCCATAACGAGCAACCCTCTATCGGAAGATCAAAAACACGAGTATCCCTGACAGAACTTATGCAAAAGCTCTGCCAGGGATAACGATTCATTTTAAAACGGGGCTCTGTCTATTCCGACCTATTGCGTATAATCTCAGCAAGACACAGGCCGCTTAGTTCGTGCCCTTCATCTTTTCCGCACGGATGGCAATCACACGCTGGATAACAATGAAGATGCACAACAAGGCTGCAATAGTCACCTTTGTCCACCAAGTGTTCAAGTTCTGATAGGTCACGATGGTCTGGATGACACCCTGGATCAAAACACCGACCGTAGTACCAACCACATTGCCCACGCCGCCGGTCAACAGGGTGCCGCCGATGACGGAGGAGGAAATCGCATCGAGTTCCAGACCCATGTTCTGTAGCGAGTAGCCTGCCAGGGTGTAGAAGCTGAACACCACGCCAGCCAACGCCGCACAGAAGCTGCTGATCGCGTATACAGCGACTTTCGTGCGTGCAACTGGCAAGCCCATCAGGATTGCAGATTGCTCATTGCCGCCGACCGCATATACTGTACGGCCAAAGCGTGTAAACTTCAACACAAACAGGGATACCAGCAGCACCGCCAATGCGATGAATACATAGAAGTAGATCCTGCCGCCGAGAAGCGTGATTTTCGTCAACGCCATCGTCTTGTAGAATTCATCCGAGATCGGGATGGACTCGGTGCTAATGACCGCACACATGCCGCGCATGAAGAACTGACCTGCCAGCGTGACGATGAATGGCTGAAGTTTGAAATAATGGATCATATAGCCCATCAAAGCACCAAACGCCAGGCCGATCAGCAACACGAGAGGAATCACGATGAATGGACTCCAGCCGAGCCGCAGTAAAAATGCAGAAAATACGCATGTAAAAGCAATCGTCGATGCGATCGAAATATCGATGCCGCCTGTCAACAGTACAAACGTGATACCAATCGAAGCAATAATGAGATAGGCGTTGTCGTTAAACAGGTTAAAGAACGTTGAGAAGGACAAAAAGTTGTCATACGCAATGGAACCTGCTCCGAACAGTACAATAAACAGGACGGTTGTAATTGCCAGGGAAATATTTTTGATCGGAAAACCTTTTTTCTTTTTGTTCTGTCCACTCATGCCTGGCTCACCGCCTTCCGGGATACAAAACGCCTCTTGAGTCTCTCCTTAAAGGCCTTGGATTGGAACAGGCAGATAAAAATAACAATCAGGGACTTGACCACCAGCGTGACCTCGGGGGCAACGCCCATAGCATAAATGGAGGTGGTGATACTTTGGATAATCAGCGCGCCAAACAGGCTCGCCGGAATGGAGAACCGGCCGCCGTTCAGAGAAGGGCCGCCGATGGCAACCGCAAGGATGGCGTCCATCTCGATCAAAAGGCCTGCATTATTGCAGTCCGCACCTTTGATACCCGCGCTTTCGATCAGCCCGGCAACCGCCGCCATCACGCCGCAGAAGGTATAGACCATCCATTTGATGCGGTCCACATTGATTCCCGCAAAATGGCTGGACACCGGGTTGATACCCGTGGACTCCAGGAACAAGCCGAAAGCCGTCTTCTTTGTGAACAGCATGGCAACCAGTACGACAAATGCCACGATAAAGATGGGGAACGGCAATCCAAGGATATAGCCGCCGTTGATAAAATAGTAGGAATCCGAATTGATGGTGATAATCTTGCCATTGGTGATAAGCTGTGCAATACCACGGCCTGCCACCATCAGGATCATGGTTGCGACAATGGGCTGAATCTTAACCTTCGAGACCAACATCCCATTCCAAGCTCCTGTAACAACTCCCGCCAAAATTGCCACCAACACCGCAACAGCCACATTGCCGCCATTCGCAACAATGCTGCATGCGATTGCGCCGCTGATTGCCATAACTGAGCCGACCGAAATGTCCGTTCCGCCCGTGGCCAAAACCAACGTCATGCCGGTAGCCAACAACATAAGTTTACTACCATTCCTTAAAATGTCAATGATTCTTCCATATAGGTGCCCATCCACAATCTTCATTTCAAAGAATGCGCCGCCGGAGATAATTCCGTTGACTAACAGAATCAACAGAAAGATCACCATGGGCCAAAAAACCTGAGCTTTGCTCCACTTTTTAAGCAGGTTCATTCTCCGCACCTCCCGCAATAAAATGCATAATCGCAGCTTCCGAAATCTGTCCGGCCAGCTCTGCAACTTTCTTTTTGTCCCGCAGGACGATCATACGGTCACAGCAGCGCAGCATCTCATCAATTTCCGAGGAAATGAAAATGACTGCCATTCCCTGTTCCGCAAGCTGGACCACCAGCTTTTGAATTTCAGCCTTTGTACCGATGTCGATGCCGCGGGTCGGTTCGTCCAACATCAACAGGTCTGGATTGGTGGCCATCCACCGTGCCAATATGACCTTCTGTTGGTTGCCACCGGAGAGATTCTTGATAAGCTGATCTGCGGATGGCGTCTTAATCTCCAATTTTTCAATAAATTCATCCGCCAGTTTCTGGGCCTCCGCCTTTGAAATGGCCCGGAACATGCCGCGCTTTGCCTGGAGCGCCAGGATGATATTATCCCGAATACTCAGGTCTCCGACAATTCCCTCTGTCTTTCGGTTTTCCGGACAGAAGGCAAACCCTTTGCGGATTGCGGCCAATGTGCTGCGATTGTGAATCTTTTCTCCCTTGAGGTCCATCTCGCCTCCATTGAGGCGGTCCACACTGAAGATCAGGCGGACAATCTCAGAACGGCCGGAACCCAGCAGGCCGGAGAGTCCGAGAACCTCTCCGCGGTTGATGTCGAGTGAAATGGAGTCGATGGTCCCCGCGCCGCTGGCATCCTTGAGGGAGAGCAGCGTCTCTTTTTTGGCCTGTTCCGCCTCCTCGTTGACAAACCGCTGATTCAAGTCCGCATACTCCTTGCCGATCATCTTAGCGACCAGCTGTACACGCGGCAGGTCCGCGGTTGCATATGTACCCACATATCCACCGTTGCGCAGGACGGTGATCGTATCGGTGACCTCGTAAACCTGGTCGAGGAAGTGGGTGACGAAGATAATCCCCATCCCCTGCTTTTTCAGCATGCGCATGATTTCAAACAACTTTTGTACTTCTGGCGCGGAAAGGCTGGACGTAGGTTCGTCCAGGATCAGCACTTTTGCCGAGACGTCCACCGCGCGGGCGATGGCAACCATCTGTTGTATGGCCACGGAGTAGGAATCCAACGTCTTGGTCACATCGATGCTCAAGTCAAACCGCTTCAAAAGTTCTTTAGATCGGGTATTGATGGTTTTCCAATCGATACGCCCACCCTTTTTCGGCTCCCGAAAGATTGGGGCACAGGTTGACCTCCTGATACACCGTACTGATACCGGCATTCTGGGCTTCCTGCGGTGTTTTTGGGAAAATCTCTTTCCCATCCAACAGGACGGTTCCCCCGTCGCGCTCTTCTACGCCTGTTAAAACCTTAATCAAAGTGGACTTTCCCGCGCCGTTCTCGCCCAGCAACGCGTGGATCTCGCCTTTTTGTAGTGTAAACTGCACGTCGTTGAGCGCGACGACGCCAGGGAATGTCTTGGATATATGCGACATTTGGATCAATGCCGATTCGCCGCTCATTGCAGCCCCTCCTTTTGGTATGCAAAATCCGCCTCCGTCTCAACAGGCGGGGCGGATTTTGCAGAGTCGGTAAAATTTATGGAATGAAGAAGAAAGAAAGTGAAGGAGAAATCAAATTAATATACGCGGTCCTTGATGTCTTCCGCGGCAGTTTCCTGACGGAAAATGCTCTCTTCGGGCTTTACCCACTTTTCAACCGTTTCGCCGTCCTTGAGCTTCTGAGCAGTCTCAAAGAAGATCGGTCCAAGCAGCGGGTTGCATTCGATGGTCACGTTGGCTTCACCAGCGACCATTGCTTCAAAGATTGCTTTGACGCCGTCGCAGGATACAGTCTTAATGTCCTCACCGGGCTTGAGACCGGCCTCTTTGATGGCCTCGATTGCGCCGAGCATCATATCGTCGTTGTGTGCATAAACACCCTTGATTTCAGAACCATAGGTCTTGAGGAAGGACTCCATAACCTCTTTGCCTTTTGCACGGGTAAAGTCGCCCGTCTGGGATGCGAGGATCTCAATGTCCGGGTACTCCGCCGCAATCTGGTCATCAAAGCCCTTCTTACGGTCGTTTGCCGAGGAGGCGCCGACGGTGCCCTCCAGCTCTACGATCTTACCGCTGTTGTTGAGTAGTCTTGCCATCTCATCCGCCGCGTTCTTGCCCTCTTCGATGAAGTCAGAGCCGATGAATGTTGCATAGAGGTCTTCCGGAACATCCGCCATACGGTCTACCAGGATGATCGGGATACCTGCATCTTTTGCCTCGGTAAATACGGCGTCCCAGCCGGTCTCAACAACTGGAGCCAAACCGATGACATCGACACCCATATCAATAAAGGATTTAATTGCCTTGATCTGATTTTCCTGCTTCTGTTGTGCATCTGCAAACTTAAAGTCGATGGTATCTACGTTCTGGCCTGCATGGAACTGAATGGAAGCAGTCTCTGCGTCGCGCCATCCGGATTCCTGCCCGATCTGTGCAAAGCCAACCTTCAATTTTCCATCGTCCGCGTCGCCGCCACCCTCGTTTGTTGCGCTCGTACCATCGGTCGAAGCAGTACCGTCGGTCCCCGCCGGGGTATCTTCTGTGCTGCCGCAGCCGGTGAAGCATGCGCCCATCATCAAGACAGAAAGGATAGCTGCTACAATTCTTCTCGTTTTCATAGATCGTTCCTCCTATGTAACTTTGACTGTTTGTTTTTTGGTTCGGCCGGTTTGATTACCGCCCTAGGGCCGTTCCCCTTTCGTTGTCTCTATTGTATCTGGTTTTGTTTTTAAAGTCTTTACGATAACAAAACTGGAATTTACAATATTTTAGCAGACCTTCGCTTTATTCTCTTTCATGCAGTCCCTCCTGAAAGGGGAACGTTACACAATTCTTTTCCCAACTTATGTAGTAAAAATCGCTGTACAAATGCCGGAATTTCCCCAATAGGCCCGATGTTCACAACTATTTGTTCGCTTAAAAGCAATAGGGATTCCCTACTTTTCGCATGGGCTATCCCTATTATAAGTGTCATTGCTTGGATAACATATAAAAGGAAGGTTGTCCACCCAATACCGCGGCTTCTGTCCTTTTGTAAATATTTTCAATGCAAATGGTATGCCTTCCCCATCCTTCTATAGACCTGTTTCAACCCGCCGCATATTTCTTTTCCACCCATAGCAACTGCCTTAAAATTTCCGAATGAAGTCAGGACCTCTGGTAAAATAAAACCATTTTCAATTTTTATAGAAAATCAAAACTATTTTCATTTTTTCTATTGATTTTTACATAATGGTGTGATTAAATATACATAGATTTAATGAATTTATAAATAATGCCAAATTATTTATAAAAAGGAGGTGTATAAAACAGTCTGGTAAGTTTGTCTATCCGGAAAGCAAGCCGGCAGAACTTGATCGTTGCCGCATGCCTTTCCTGCATTTTATAGGCAAACGGCGCGAGCTAACGCGCTCATTTCCATTGCTTTTTCGCAGGAGATCAAAGAAAGAGGATAAGGGGGAAATCAAGATGAAAAAGAAGGTGTTGGCACTTTTTCTGGTACTGGTGATGGCGCTTACCGGCACGGGACTTGGCATGCCAGTCGCTTTAGGTGCACCAGAGGAATTGGACGCTTATGATCAGCTGCGTCTGAAATGGTACAATATGGCTGTAGGCGGCGATTATGAGGAAAACGACCCGGATTTGCAGCCTATGCTCCAATCCATCAACGACACAGCGCAGGACTATTGGGATCGCATGAATCCTTCGCCTGTTTGTAACGCGGTAAACGGGCGCTATAATGGTGTAGAAGGAGCAGGCGACTCCTCTCAGGACTATTTATGGGAAGAGTATCCACTTGGTTGGCGCGGTGATTCAATTGATTCGAATAGTATCCATTTTTCGTATCAATATCTGCGTGCAATGGCGCTGGCACATGAGACGAGGGGCTGTGAATTATATCACAACGAAGCTCTTTTAGCAGATATTGAGCGTGGCCTGGAGTATTTGTATATAAACCACTTCAATGAAAGTATAAGCAATTACGGCAACTGGTTTGGGTGGGGAATTGGAGCTCCCATTTATTTGGATGAAACACTCATTCTTTTGTATGATTCCCTGCCGTGGGAAGATATCTTAAAATATGCAGTGGTATCTCGCAAATGGGCGGAGAATAATATGATTGGCGCTGCGAATTCCCTTTGGCAGTTACGTGCGAGTATGTATGCAGGTATGTTGCTAAAAGATCAGATGGGTAATTATAAAGGATCGCAAATGACCGGTGGACAGATGTTGGAGCGCGTACAGCAAAAAGTGCCGGATTACTTGGGGTATGTGACCAGCGGGGATGGGTATTATCCAGATGGTACCTATATTGCCCATTCCAATATCGCATATAACGGCGGTTATGGTTATACGGCCCTGTCCGAATCTTGCCATTTGGTGTATATGCTGACCGATACTCCTTGGGAAATTATGGATGAAAAAGCCAAAAACGTGTTTCAATGGATTTATGACTCCTACGAAACGATCATCTACAACGGGGTGTTAATGGATGCTTTCCGTGGACGCGAGATCGCCCGAACCGATATGAAACAAGCCGATGCGGCAATTATTGTAGTAAATGCAATCCTAATGGCGATCGAGATGGCGGAACCCGAGGACGCCGCCAACTATAAGTCCATGATTAAGCAGTGGTATGCAGGGAATACGTATACTCTAAAGAATCTGAATGAAAGCGCAGACCTGCCATGGCATAAATTCCCGTTGGATACCGTTGTACGGATCCTTAACATTGTCGACGACGACACGATCCAGCCCCGCCATATAACAGGAAAATATTATCAATTTACACAATCTGACCGTGCCGTTTTACGCGGCGAAACATTTTCTGCCTGTGTTGCAATGGCTTCGAAGCGAATCGCTCATTATGAAACTGGAGATGTCAATACAAAGGGCTGGAACACGGGAAGCGGCATGACCTACATATATAATGGCGATCTGGAGCGGTACGACGGCTTGAATAAAGCAACCATCGACTGGTTCCGGCTCCCGGGCACAACCTCTGTTTACAATAAGAAAGTCAATACGGGAACTTCCTCTCAATCTTTTGCTGGTGGTACGGGCGATGGAATGTATGGTGTTTCTGGAATGCAATTGGCGGCACCTGGGACCAATTTGAAAGCAAAAAAGTCTTGGTTTATGTTTGACGATGAAATCGTCGCATTGGGTTCGGACATTCAGTCCAGCGGCGATTCCGAATCTACGGAAACCACCTTTGAGAATTATATGATCGACGATGCTGGCGATAATCGCCTGGTGGTCGATGGAGAAGAACAGCCCTCAGAACTCGGATGGGAAGAAAAGAAATCCGATGTACAATGGTTGAATATTGAAGCAAATGTCGAAGGAGCCAACCTTGGCATTTATTTCCCAGAGAAGGAAACCGTTTCTATGAAAAGAGAAACCCGCTCTGGAAGATGGACGGATTTGGGCGGCTATAATACCGACGCAACCTTATATTCTGCCAACTATCTCACCCTTTGGAAAGACCATGGGGTAAATCCGATAAACGAAACATATTCTTACATCCTGCTGCCAAACAAGACAGCCAACGAGACGGCTGATTATGCGGGAAACAGCGATGTAACCATTCTACGCAATGACGCACTGGTCCAGGCAGCCTATGAGAAAAACTTAAATCTGGTAGGGGCTAATTTCTGGGAGGGCGCCTCCATTGATGCAAAGGGGATCGGTAGCTACCTGACTTCGGATAGCCCTTCTTCGGTGATGGTTCGCGAAAATGACCGCGAAATGGAAATCTCTGTGTCCGACCCAACACAAGAGAATAAGGGAAGTATCCAAATTGAGCTTAACCGTGCAGCGCGCGGAGTCATTTCTGCAGACGAGGGTGTGGAGGTGCTCTCCACAACTCCAACCATTCGGCTCAAGGTTCATGTGAACAATGCGAAAGGTAAGACCTTCTCTACTAAGCTTTCCTTTGAGGATCTGGGGGAACCGGAATCAACAGCCATTGAAGGCTTTAAGACCGAAGGGGACGAAGTGGTCGTTACGCTCGCACCAGCTGCCCGTGCAAAGGCTTACACGCTGAGATATGGCACAGAGAGTGGAAAGTATCCCTATACGCAATCGTCCACAGGAACTTCCATCCGTTTGAACGGCTTAACGGCAGGAGAAACCTACTACTTTACTGCGGTCGCGTTTAATGATTCCGGAGAAAGCCCGCAAGCTCTGGAACAAAGCTTTACCGTTCCGTTAACCACGCAGTTTACCGACCATTTTGATACTATGGATCAGATTTTGAGCAGGAGCTCCAATATCCTATTGGAGGTTTCCGATGGGGCAAACTTTAGCGGGGATACCTCTACGCTCAAACGTGCAACTATGGAGGAAGGTTGGATCACCTATTCATTGCCGGCTCTTTCCAACTTTACATTGGTTTCTTATATCCACTCCACAGCTCCTGGTACTGTGACTTTGTTTACTTCTCCGGACAATGAGGTATGGACTGAATTGCAGACAAAGGATCAAACCAGCGGCAGTAGTTGGGTTCGCCATACGATTACTCCTCTGGGGAAGATTCCAGAAGGTACCAATTATCTGAAAATTGTTCTGAATGGTACAACGAAAGCGTGGAGCCCACAGCTTTCCGATTTGACAGCGACGATTGCATATGGCGTGAAAGAACGTCAAATGGTGGATTCCATGGTGGATTTCTCCAAAATATATCGGGCGGATCATGTAGTATTGCACAATGGAGCGATTGAGGCACAGGACCAGAATACCGGCTCGTTGGTGTACAGCTTGACTCAAATGCAGGAAATGGTTGTGCAGGCTTCTGGAAACGTATCCCTTGCCGTCTCAGAGGACGGGCTGTCCTATACGGCGTTGGATGATCTGGAAATCACAGATCGCGCAATCCATGCGGAATTGAATGGCGCAAAATATGTGCAGATCATGCTGAACGGTGACGCTAAGGTGGGCGGTGTGCAGATCGATTATCTACATGAGATTGCGCCCATTGAAGCGATTCGATTTGATGAGGATACTTTCCGTGCAGTAGCTCTGTACGATGTTGAGCCGTCTATCAAAAAAGCCCCTATGAATGGCACCGGTGAATTGCTCTATGAGACTTCCAATGAAGCGATTGCCACCTATGGGAACGGTATCCTCCATCCCAAAGCAGTGGGAAGTACCGATCTGACGGCCTCCGTTTTAGGAAGTGACATTACGGCGGAGGCGACTGTGGATGTCTATCATAATGTAGCCAAGAACAAAACTGCAACCAGCAGCGCTTATTATAATGGCTATGCGCCGGACAAGGCTTTTGACGGCAACATGAACGATGCTGCACGTTGGCAGAGCAGCGGGAGTGGAATCTCTTGGATTCAGGTGGATTTGGGAGAAATCGCAGAAATCGAATGGATGGATTTTACCTGGGACAGCATAGGAGGCGACTATGCGGTAACATTTTCTGAAGATGGGGATACTTGGAGCAAACCGATCACAATGAAAGAAGCAGATGGTAAACAGGTTGCTGTGGAAACGCCGGGAATCAAGGCACGCTATGTAAAACTGACCGGACTGGCGGAGAATGCCGTCTACGGTTTAGTGGAATGGCGGCTCCTGAACAGTAGCCACGCGGGTTCTGACGAGGACGTAGTGGATACCAACATTGCTTTGAACCAAGAAATCCTATGCAGCAATGAGAATATTGAAGGCGGGTATGCGGCCAAAAACGCAGTGGATGGAGATCTCAATACACGGTGGGATGTCGATAAATCCCACCGTGACGACAACCAGTGGATCGCGGTCAATCTAGGAGAGCCTTCTACGGTTACTGCGGTCAATCTGAACTTTGAAGCAGCCTATGCAAAAGAGTATACGATCCAGATTT
>ENA-ORRT01000979-ORRT01000979.1-human-gut-metagenome-genome-assembly--contig:-NODE-979-length-10065-cov-3.54655_pt1 | contig 10065 bp, 9 predicted proteins | sample MGYA00242181_ERZ509146 | MGnify/ENA primary metagenome ERZ509146 (study PRJEB26280, sample SAMEA2338624) | human gut metagenome | biome: human gut; feature: human-associated habitat; material: faeces...
TGGGCGCGGATTCCGCCGCGGCCAGGATGTCCCGCTTGACGATCCGGCCGCTGGGGCCGGTGCCGGTGAGGACGGTGTAGTCCACGCCCATCTGTCCGGCGATCTTCCGGGCCAGGGGAGAGATTCGGATCCGCTTGCCCCCGGCCGCCGGGGATGCCGCAGGGGCAGAAGCCAGCGCAGCCGCAGGCTCCGCAGACGGGGCAGCAGAAGCCGCGGATACAGCGGGGGCAGTAGTCTCCCCCACCTGTTCGCCGGGCTGGCCGATGTAGGCCAGCAGTCCCTTCACCGGCACATCCTCGCCCTCCTGGGCCACGATCTTCAGCAGGACGCCGTCCTGCTCGCTGGTGATCTCATTGGTGAGCTTATCAGTGGTGATCTCCACCACCACGTCCCCGGCCTTTACAGCGTCTCCCTCGTGCTTGATCCACTGGGAGACGGTTCCCTCCTCCATGGTCAGGCCCAGCTGGGGCATCAGTACTTCATAAGCCATCTCACACGCCTCCTCACTTGTTCAGCACGCGCTTGACAGCCCGCACGATATCCTCCGGATGGGGGAAGTTCTTGTCCTCCAGCACCGGGCTGAAGGGGGAGCAGATGTTCAGGCCGCAGACCCGTTCCACCGGGGCGTCCAGCTCATCAAACAGCTCCTCTGCGATCTGGGCAGAGAGCTCACCGGCGTAGCTGCCCCGCTTGACCTCCTCGGAGACGATGATGACGTTGTGGGTCTTGGAGACGGACTTCACGATGGCATCCCAGTCCAGGGGCACCAGAGTCCGCAGATCCAGGACCTCCACGTCGATGCCCTCCGCCTCCAGGGTCTGGGCGGCCTCCAGGGCGAAGTGGACCTCACGGCTCCAGGTGATGATGGTCAGGTCCCTGCCCGCCCGCTTCACGTCCGCCGCACCCAGGGGGATGGTGTACTCCCCATCGGGGATCTCCTCCTTGTGGGCGTACAGCAGCTTGTGTTCCAGGAACACTACCGGGTCGTCGTCCCGGATAGCGGACTTCAGCAGGCCCTTGGCGTCGGCAGCGGTGCAGGGGGCCACCACCTTCAGTCCCGGGAAGTGGCAGAAGAAATTCTCCAAGCACTGGGAATGCTGGCCTGCGTTCCGGCGGCCGGCGCCCATGGGCGCCCGCAGGACCATGGGGACGCTGCACTGTCCGCCGGTCATGTAGCGGATCTTGGCAGCCTGGTTGAACAGGGGATCCGCGCACTCCGTGGCGAAGTCATCGTACATCAGCTCCACCACGGGCCGCAGCCCCCGCATCGCGGCGCCCACGGCCATGCCCACAAACCCCTCCTCGGAGATGGGAGTGTCAATGACGCGGTTGGGGCCGAACTCCTCCAGAAAGCCCTTGGTGATGGCGAACACATTGCCCATGACGGCCATGTCCTCGCCCATGATGAAAACCTTTTCGTCCCGGAGCATTTCCTCGTGCAAGGCTTCACCGATGGCCTTGCTGACGGTGATCTTCTTGCTCATCTCGCCACGCACCTTTCGTTGTCAGTCACATACATATCATCCAGCACCGTCGCGGGGTCCGGATATGGGGACGCATCCGCGAACTTCACAGCCTCCTCCATCTCGGCCTCTGCGTCCTGCCGGATGGCGTCCAGCTCCTCCTGGGCGGCGCCGCTCTCCAGCAGCCGCCGCCCCAGCTTCTCGATGCCGTCGTTTGCCAGGGCGTGCTCCATATACTCCTTGGGGCGGTAAACCGCCGGGTCACCGCAGTAGTGGCCCTGATAGCGGTATACCTTGGCCTCCACCACATAGGGTCCCTTGCCGCTGCGGGCGTGGTCCAGGGCGACCTTCATAGCCTCATACACCGCGATGGCGTCCGTGCCGTCCACCACGGCGTAGGGCACGCCGTAGGCCGCGGCCCGGGAGGCCAGATCCGGGGTGTTGGTGACCCGGTGGATCTCCGTGGACACGCCGTAGCAGTTGTTCTCAATGAACCAGACTAGCGGCAGCTTCCAGGCGGCGGCCATGTTCAGGGACTCGTGGAAGGAGCCCTCGTTGGTGGAGCCATCGCCAAAGCAGCCCACGGTGACGGAGTCGTCCCCCATGATCTTGGAGGCCAGGGCGCTGCCGGCGGAGATGGGCTGCCCGGCGCCCACGATGCCGTTGGCGCCCAGGTGGTTCATCTTCTCCATGTCCGCAATGTGCATGGAGCCGCCCTTGCCCTTGCAGTAGCCGGCAGCCTTGCCGAACAGCTCCGCCATGGCCCGCTTGGGGTCCGCCCCGCGGGCGATGGCATGGCCATGGCCCCGGTGGGTGGAGGTGAAGTAGTCCCTGGGCTCGATGGCCGCGAAGGCACCGGCCTCCGCTGCCTCCTGACCGATGCTCAGGTGGATGTTGCCCGCCAGCATGCCCTTGGTGAAGCACTCGGCGGCGTGTTCCTCAAAGGCCCGGATCCGGACCATGTCCCGGTACAGGGACAACAAAAAGCTCTTTTCATAGGTAGCCACGATTCAACACGACCTTTCTCAGTGTACGATGGAATAGTAGATAAATACAGGGATCAGGGACAGCAGCGGCAGAATGACCGTCTCCATCGCCACATGCTTGTAGCCCTTCTTATAGGACACGCCGGACAGGGCGAACAGCATCACTACGGTGCCGTTCCAAGGCAGGGTGTCCAGTCCGCCGCAGGCGATGGAGGCCACCCGGTGGATGATCTCCGGCGTGTACCCCCAGGAGATGAAGGTCTCGCCGAAGAGCTCCAGCGCGATAGTCAGGCCGCCGGAGGCGGAGCCGGTGATTCCGGCGATGATGGTGGTGATGGCCGCCACCTTCACCAGGCCCGGCAGCGGCAGGTTGATGATGTTCTCCTGCACCAGGGCAAATACATCGGTGGCGGAGACCACCTTGCCCACGCCCACCACGGCAGCGATGATGATGCAGGGGAAGATCCCGTTGTTGAAGCCCTCGGAGACAATTTCTCCAAAGCCCTTGACGCCGCCCAGGGATTTGCAGAAGAACAGGAGGGACAGCACGCACCCGGCCGTGAGGCCGTACAGCAGCTCCACACCGAAGCCGTTGATGAGGACAAAGGTCACCACCATGGGCAGCAGGGAGATCCAGAAGCCCGGAGCTCGCTGCTCCAGCTCTTTCTCGTCCAAAATGCCGCCCTGGACCTGGTAGAGCTCGATGGCCGCCTCCGGGTCGTTATGACCCTTCTTCACCTGCCAGTAGAGGTAGCCGACACCTACGACGATCATGAACAGCGTGGCCAGCACGCCCTCCACCGGGGCGGCGGTCAGCGCCGTGCCCAGAATCTGAGTGGGAATGATGTTCTGCATCTGCAGGCTGCCGGGCATCTGGCCCATGGCAAAGGTGGCGATGGCCAGGCCGGTGATGCCGGGGAACAAGTACCATGGGATGCCCGCCTTGGGGAACAGGATCTTGGCAAAGGGCAGCAGCACGAAGATCATCACGGTCACCTGGATGCCGCCGTACACCAACAAGGCGCCTACCAGTACGTAGATCAGCAGCGTCCACTGGGTTCCGGCCTTGTTGATGAGGGTGCTGCTGATGCGCCAGGTGGCGCCGCTCTTGTCATACAGCGCGCCCAGCAGAGCGCCCAGGGCGAAGATCACCAGCCAGCTGCCCACGAAGTCCTTCATGCCGATGAGGAAGGGGCCGTCCGCCCCCACCAGGGAGGCCGCCACGTCCAGCCCGCCGAACAGGGCCACGATGGCCGCAGCCAGCACTGCCGCCAGGAACATGCTGATTTTTTTGTAAGCCGCAAAGATCAGCACCGCGAATGCCAGAATGATTCCAATCACGCTCACTACGATCATGTTGTCTATATCCTCCCGTCCTTCTCTGTCAGATTTGATGAAAGCGGCGCCCGTTGCCGTGTACCCTCCTTTCCCGCGCCCCCCAATATGTCTTCCAATTTGAATTTTAGCAACTGGCAATTCAATAGTGAAATACCATGTTTTTATGCAGGAATAACAAAAACTTATAAACAGCTAGTCAAAAAAATGTCAATTCGCACTTTTGGCATAAAGAAAATCTTGATTTTTCAATAAAACTCCTTTATTCTTAAAGAAAAGCGCGGCGGTGCGCCGCCGGAGGGATGGGAGGTCTGCCGGATGCTGAATCTGAAGCGGCTGCAATATCTGGACGCGGTCTACCAGTATAAGAATTTCACCCAGGCCAGCGAGGCGCTCTACGTGTCCCAGCCGGCCATCTCCTCCGCCGTCCAGGCGCTGGAGGAGGAGCTGGGGGTGCGGCTGGTGGTCCGCAGCTCCAAGGGCGTTACCTTTACATACGAGGGTGAGCAGTTTATGATCTGGGCGCGGCGCATCCTCAGCACCTGTGAAGCGGCGGAAAATGCCATGCGGGATCTGGCCGGCACGGCGGAACAGCGCCTGCGGCTGGGAATCTCCCACGTGCTGACGAATCCCATCGTGCCCATGATCTTCTCCACCTTTCTGCGGGAGCACCCCAAGGCGCAGATCTACCTGAACGAGGGCTCCGTGAACAAGCACGTGGAGATGGTGACGGGTGAAATGCTGGACCTGGCTTATAACGCCTTCCCCACAGCGCCGGAGGCGGAGGAGCTGGAGATCATTCCTATGGGCACTATGGAGATCCACGCGGTGCTGCATCCGGACCATCCCCTGGCGCGGCTAGACCGGATCCCCCTGGCGCGGCTGGGGGAGGAGAAGCTCATTATGATGGACGCCCAATCCAAGGTGAAGGAGTTGATGAGCCGGGAGTTTGAGCGCCATCAGGTGATCCCGGACATTCTCTTCAACTATGACCAGGTGCTGTGCATGGCGAATCTGGTCCGCTCCTGCCGGTACGTGGGCATCATCAGCGTGGCCCAGGGCCAGCAGGCCCTGGGCTGCGAAGGGCTGGCGATCCGCCCCTTCGAGGAGCCGGTGGTGTTCGACGTGGGGTTCTTTCTCAAAAAGGGGCGCTATCTGCCCAAGCTGGGGTGGGAGCTGATCCGCTTCATCCAGGAGAACACCCTGCGGGGCGGCACCTAACCGCGGGAACTCCTTTCCAAAACATCATGGCAAAAAAGCTGGCTGCCCGACGGGCAGCCAGCTTTTTTGCGACGCAGCTGCATCGCAGAAATTTGTGAACGGTATTTCCCTGCCCTTCCCAGGCAGCAGGATCCGGATGCGCCCCCTCATGCGCAGCGGCGAGCGTTTCTTTTCGCGGCGCGCTGCCGTACTTGTGAAGCTCCGTGCCTGTTCAATGGACCGTATCCTGAAACAGCCGGACCATGGCCGCCACGGCGCGGTCCGCCCCGTCGGGGTCATGGGCGAGGACGGCCTCCATGATGGCGTAATGGGTGTTGTAGATCCGCAAATTGATCTCCCGCAGCTGCTCCGGTGTGTAATCCCGAATCGTCTCCACAAACACATCCGTGTTGAGGCGGACAATCACGTCATTAATCAGAGAGGCCAGCGTGTTGTGGCTGGCCTTGGCCAAAGCGCTGTGGAACGCCATATCATACTCCTGGAAGCTGAAGAGGCTGTCCAGGTTGGCCTTCGCGCCCTCCAGGGTCTGCCGGAGCGCCTCAGCATCCTCCTCCGTGTGGTGGATGGCAGCCAGACGGGCGCAGCTGCGGTCGTTGATATGCCGATACTCCAGCAGCTCATCCAGATTGATGGCCCCCATGGCCACCAGGTTTTTCAGGGGCTCTTCCACGGATTTCAGGGAGACGCCCCGGATCACCGCGCCGCCGGAGCTGCCCACGGCGGTTTCGATCAGTCCCTCCTGCTGGAGCATCCGCAGCGCTTCCCGCACCACAGGGCGGCTGCGCTGGAACATCTCCGCCAGCTCCCGCTCCGGCGGGAGCCGGTCCCCCGGACGCAGTTCCCCGGAAATGATCTTGGGGTAGATCTGATTGTAAATAGCCTCGGACGCCCGCTGGGTCTTGGCAGGCGTGAAGAGGGCCTTGGAAGAAGGCTGCTCCATCATGGTTCTCCTTACCCTTCCTGCTTTTTGTGAAAAGTATATCATACTCGAAAGCCGGAATCAAGGGAGAGTCCGTAGGATGCCTGCAGGAGTGGCGAGACATATCCGCACGCGACATTGTTAAAAATTGTGCAAAATAGCTCGTTATTTTAATAATGCTTGACAGGCATTGGGTAAAGTGCTATAAAATAAAGCAAGAAATATAAATGGTAAAACCATTTATAAGGCAACATATTTTGTTGTCAGGCCGGCGGCACGACTGTCATGTCCCGGCAGCAAGCGACCCTTCGCAGAGAATCGACAGGATAAAAGAAAAAGGAGTGTTTGATGTGAAAAAGACGTTGGCAATGGTATTGGCACTTGTGATGATGTTTACCCTGCTGACAGGCTGCGGCGGTGGAGGCGGTGATTCCGGCGGAGACGGCACCGGCGCGGAATACACCTGGCGCATGGCGCTGAACGGCAGTGCCCCCGGCGAGCTGGGCTATGATATGGCCACGTTCTTCAAGGAGAAGGTAGAGGAGCTCACATCCGGCCGCGTCTCCATTGAATTCTACGGCGGCAACAGCCTGGGTTCCACCACTGAGGTGCTGGAGGGTATGGCTGCCGGCGTAGCGGACATCACCTGCGAGTCCGTGGGCACGCTGGCTCCCTTCACAAATCTGGCAAATATCGACATCATGCCGTACATCTACAACGGTTACGACCACTTCCAGGCGGTCTGGGGCGGCGAGCTGGGCCAGGAGATTCTAGACACCGTGGGCAATGACTCCGGCTTCAAGCTGATGGGCGCCGGTTACCGTGGTGCCCGGATCGTGACCGCCACCAAGGAGATGAAGACCGTGGAGGACTTCGCCGGCCTCAAGCTCCGCAGCCCCAATCTGGAGGGCTACATCAAGGTTTGGGAGTGGATGGGCTCCGCCCCGACTCCCCTGGCTATGGGCGAGACCTACACGGCTTTGCAGCAGGGCACCGTGGATGGGCAGGAGAACTCCATCCTGGACTCCCAGAGCTATTCCTTCCAGGAGGTCTGCCCCTACTGGATTCTGACCAACCATGTATACAGCGCCAACACCATCATCATGGATAAGGCGTACTTTGAATCCCTGCCGGAGGACATCCAGTCCGCGCTGGAGGAGGCTGCCGTCTATGCCGGCGAGCAGATCGGTCAGGAGGTGCTGGAGCGGGAGGATGCCGCCAAGGAAGAGCTGACCGCGGAAGGCGTCACCTTTGTGGATGTGGACAACGCCGCCTTTACCGAGCATTTCAGCGGCTATGCGGAGGCCAACTTCCCCGATCTGGCCGACTGGTGCAACCAGATCCGTGCACTGGCTCCCAATGCCTGACAACCGCCACGAAGGACATAGCGAGGTGTCAAACATGCTGAGAGGATATTCCAAATTCCTAGATGTCCTGGAGAAGGTCGAGAAAGCGATCCTGGCTGTCACCGTAGGGATTATGGTCATCATCATCGCCTACCAGGTCATCATGCGGTACATCTTTGCCCACGCCAACTCCTGGAGCGAGGAGCTGGCCCGGTATCTGTTCATCTACGACGTGATGATCGGTGCAGCCATTGCCATCCGCCGCAACAGCCATCTGCAGATCGACATTCTCATCAATCTGATGAAGCCGAAGGTGCGGACCATCCTCACCATCATCGCCACTCTGGCCGGCATGGTGTTCATGGTATTCCTGCTGTCCTACTCCATCACCCTGGTGCAGACCGGCGCCCGCACCATGTCTGCGGGGCTTGGGATCCCCATGTCCATCCCCTATTCCTGTATGCCCGTCGGCATCGTGCTGATGCTCCTGACTTCCATTGAGGTCCTCTTCAAGAACATCTCTGCCCTGCGCGGGGCCGGAAAGGAGGCCCAGGTATGAACGCCGGCCTGTTAATCATCATTCTGCTGCTGGGTCTCGCCCTCCTGGGATTCCCCATCTACATCGCCCTGGGCATCGGCGCCCTGGCGGCCCTGAACCTGGCGGACCTGCCCCTGATTGTGCTGCCTCAGAGAATGTTCGCGGGCATGAACGGCAGCGCCCTGCTGGCCATCCCCTTCTTCATTCTGGCGGGCAATATCATGTCCCGCAGTATTACAGGAAAACTGATTGACATTTGTAATGCCATTATAGGACACATCAAGGGCAGCCTGTCCCTGGTGACCATTCTGGCCTCCGCCCTGTTCGGCGCTATCTCCGGCTCCGGCGTGGCCACCGCCTCCGCCATCGGCGGCATCACCATCCCCGCCATGAAGCGGGAGGGCTATCCCGCCCCCTTCGCCGTGGGCGTAGCGTCCATCTCCTCCATCCTGGGTCCCATCATTCCGCCCTCCATTGTGCTGATCGTGTACGCCAGCATCACCAATGTGTCCGTGGCGGAGCTGTTCCTGGGCTCCGTATTGCCGGGCATCATTCTGGCGGTGGCTCTGATTGCCTACGGCCTGTATTACGGCCACAAGCACAATCTGCCGGCCCATGAGAAGCCCAACCTGAGGAAGATCGGCGCCTCCGTGCGCAAGGGCATCTGGGCGCTGCTGATGCCCATCATCATCCTGGGCGGCATCTTCGGCGGCATCTTCACCCCCACCGAGGCCTCTGCCGTGGCAGTGGTGTACAGCCTAATCATCAGCCTCTTCGTATACAAGGACATGAGCTTCAAGGAGCTGCCCCAGGTGTTTGTGGAGGGCGCAGTTTCCACCGCCACCATCATGGTGATGGTGGGCCTGTCCTCCGCCTCCAGCTATGTAATCACCACCTCCGGCCTGCCCCAGCAGCTGGTCTCCTTCTTCAGCTCCATCACAAACAGCCCCGTCGTCATTCTGCTGCTGCTGAACATTCTGTTCCTGATCATCGGTATGCTGATGGAGGCCAATGCGGCTGTGGTGATGATGACCCCGATCCTGCTGCCGCTGTTGAATGCCTTCGGCATCGATCTGCTGCAGTTCGGCATCGTCATGAGCTTCAACCTCTGCATCGGTCTGGTGACGCCGCCGGTGGGCCTGTGTCTGCTGCTGTGCAACCAGACCGGCGAAACCCGGCTGTCTCACTCCCTGAAGGCCATGATGCCCATGCTGCTGATCTCCATTATCGTGTTGTTCCTCATCACCTATGTCTCGCCCCTCACCACCTTGCTTCCCAGCATCATGGCGGGCTGATTGCGAAGAAAGGAAGTCTTGGATATGCAAAAAATCGGATTTTTGGGAATGGGCGTCATGGGACTGCCTATGGCGAAAAACGTGGTGCAGAAGTGCGGGCTGCCCGTGCTGGGCTACGATGTGGTCCAGCAGCAGATGGACGCCTTCCGGGAGGCAGGCGGCATCCCCGTCAGTGACCCGGCAGAAATCTACAAGGCCTGCGACGTGATCCTCCAGATCCTGCCCACCCATCCCATCATCCGCAACAGCGTGGAGCAGGCCATCCAGTACGGCAAGCCCGGCAATGTGATTGTGGACCTGAGCTCCACCGCACCGGACATCATTCTGGAGCTGTACCAGCAGGCCAAGGACGCGGGGATGTTCCTGCTGGACTCCCCGGTCAGCGGCGGCAACCCCATGGCCATCGCCGGGACGCTGGCCATTATGACCGGCGGCGACAAGGAGGCCTTTGACAAGGTAAAGCCGGTCCTGGAGTGCATGGGCAGTCCCGTTTACACCGGCGGTCCCGCCAGCGGCAGCGTCACCAAGCTGGTGAACAACATGATCGGCGGCGCCATCCTGGTGGCCATTGCGGAGGGCTATGCCTTCGCGGCCAAGGCGGGCATCGACCTGCAGACCACGTTCGAGGCCACCCGGGGCGGCTTTGCCGGCGGTCCCATGTACGACAACAAGGTGCCCAAGATCATCAAGCGGGACTACACCCCCGGCGCGCGGATCGCCGTCCACCGGAAGGACATCCTGAACGCCAAGCACTATGCCCACAAGCTGGACATCGACACACCGCTGACAGATGTGGTCCTCCATGTGATGGACTGGATGAACGACAACGGCCACATCGACGAGGACCAGGCGGCACTGGTCAAGTATTACGAGGACAAGATGGGCGTGAAGGTCGGCCGGGAGGAGACGGCAGACTGACGCTTGTCAGACGATCAATCTCAGAGTGCGCGGGGACCGGATGC
>ENA-ORRT01000980-ORRT01000980.1-human-gut-metagenome-genome-assembly--contig:-NODE-980-length-10045-cov-2.58959_pt1 | contig 10045 bp, 14 predicted proteins | sample MGYA00242181_ERZ509146 | MGnify/ENA primary metagenome ERZ509146 (study PRJEB26280, sample SAMEA2338624) | human gut metagenome | biome: human gut; feature: human-associated habitat; material: faeces...
CCAGCCGCCAGCGGTTTGCCGAGGGCTTTGACAGCGTTACCATGGGCATGGACTCCCTGTTCTATGTAGAGATGTACAAAAATCTGGTAGCGGACGTTTGGGGCAAGTAAGTCCCCGACGCAAAGAAACCCGGCGCGGATTTCCGCGCCGGGTCCCTTTTTATTCCGTCTCTTCCGGCTTCTGTTCCGCTGCGAACTCTCCCAGGCCAAAGTCCTTTTCCACACTGGCAGTATCCCGCTCCAGCATGGTCTCCATTACCCGGATGTCGCTGTCCACATCCATGGCGTCGGCCTTGTACAGCTCGTCCAGCTGGTGCTCAAAGCCCTTGATAATCAGGTCCATGGTGGACTCGATCCGGGCTTTGGCCTGGCGGAGGTTCTCCCCCTCCACCCCGGCAGCCTCAAACTCCGCGTAGGAGTCCAACAGCTTCTGGGTAGTAGGCAGGTAGTAGTTCAGGAAGGTATCGATCCGGTCTCGCTTCTTCGGGTCCTCCTCCACCGCCCGGAAGATCTTGGCGGTGATGGTCTCCAGCCGGTCGATCTTGGCAGAGAGTCCCGGGTCCGCGATGGCGTCGTTGGCCCGGCGGATCCTCCGCAGGATTCCGGAGCAGCCCTCCTCCGTCTCCTTGGGGGGCGGCGCCGCGGCCGCCTCCTCCTGCCGGCGCTTCTGTTTCAGGTCCGCGTCCGCCTGGCCGCTGCGGAAGAGATACCCCAGCTCCATGTTCAGATACGCCTCATCCCCGAAGTAGCCTTTATCGATCATCTTCTGCAGGTCCTTCTCCACCCGGTCCCTGGAATAGCCCAGGGTGCGGCACAGCTGTTCCACTGCCATAGCCTCGTAATTCCCAACCACGGCCAGATACTTGTTGTACCGCTTCAGACTGCGGCCGATGGAGACCCCGCTGCAGAACATAGCCCCACCGGCAGCAGCAATGGCTAAGGCCCACAGCAGCTCTTCGATATACCAAGGCTCCACGCCGCCCAGCCAAATCATCATCTCGATGGTGGACCAGCAGGCCGCCAGGCCGCAGACCGCCAGCACCGCGCCAATGATCTTCAGCCACTTGGCGTTAGACTTCTTCACCGCCGGGGACTTCATGGCGCTGCGCACGGCCTTTTTGGTCCTGCCGGCAGTCCCGGCGGATGCGGCGGCGCCGTCTGCAGCGGGGGCGGGGCCTGCCTCCGCTTCTGCCCGTCGTTTCCGAAGAGTTTGACCAGCAGCATCACCAGGGCGATGGGCCACAGGCCGACGGCGAAGAGGATTACGATGGCTATCCAAGCGCCAACGCCTTCCTGCTTCTGTTTCTTTCCGGCCACGGCACTCAGTCCTCCTTCTGCTTCAGTTTCCGCTTGTTGCCCTGGTCATCCACCACATAGGTGTGGTCCAGCTGGCTCTTCAGGTTCCCTAGCACGGAGTCGATGTACTCCCGCCGCAATGCCGCCTGCTCCATCCGCTCCCACTCCGTCAGGCCCTCCGGTGTCTTGGCCTTCCGGGCCAGCTCGTTGATGCGGTCGATCTGCTTTTGCTCCATGTTTCGCTCCTCCTGTCAGGTCTCAGGCCGCTGGCGCTCGAATACCAGGTCGATGCTCTCGATAAAGCCGTAAGGCCGGCGCTGGCTTTTGGGGATGCATCCCACATATCGCCAGCCATCCGCCGCCCGGCGGACGATGACCTCCCGATGAGCAGCGGTCTCCCGCAAGTAAAACCCGTAGACCTCGCCGCAGGATACCTCTTCAAACTCGTATTCCAGCACGCTGCACCCTCCTCTCTCAAATATATCGCTTCACCACAATGGCGGTGCGGCCCTTTTTCGTGACGCCGCCCACCGCCGCCAACTGAAATTTTCCAAATCCCCGGGCGGAGACCGTGTCCCCCTCTGTAAGCAGCTTGTCCGCCTTCGTACAGGGCCGCCAGTTCACCTGGACGTGGCCGGAAGAGATCATATCCACCGCCTTCCCTCTCGCCATCCGAAAACCGGTGGAACACACCGCATCCAGCCGCAGGGAGCTGACCGTGTCCCGCACCTCCTCGCACCGCACCTCCGGGATGTGGAGGTGGGCGGCGGGGATCTCCGTCACCGTCAGCTTCGCCCGGCCGGCGCTGTTCCAGCTGGAGAGCAGGAAATCCGCCACCGTGTCCAGCACGATCAGGTCCGCACTCTCCGGGGACACCAGAATGTCCCCTACCTTCTCCCGGACGATGCCCATACCCATGAGGCTGCCCAGGATGTCCCGGTGGTTCAGCCGGTCGTCCGGCCGGAAGGCCGCCCGCAGACATCGGAGCGGGGGCTCCGCCGTCTCCGGCTCCATCCAGTCCGGCAGGAAAAGCAGGATGTTCCGCTCCGCTCCCTGGTAGCCTCCCTGACGGAGCCAAGCGGTCTCCGGGATGCCCGCAAGACGCAGCAGGTCCCCGGCCATCATCTGCTGCTGTGGGGAGAGAAAGTCCGTACAGGCGGGAATATTGCGCTCCTCCGCCTGGGCAGCCCGGTCCAGGACCTTGGCCAGCAGCAGCCGGTCCTCCCCCTCGGCCCCGCAGCGGTCCAGCAACTTACTCTTTTCCATGGCCGATCAGCTCCTGCGTCCGCACCAGCTCCGCATAAGCGCCATTTTTCGCCATCAGCTGGTCGTGGCTGCCCAGCTCCGTGATGCGGCCGTCCTCAATGACGGCGATCCGGTCCGCATTGCGGACGGTGGAAAGCCGGTGGGCAATGATGATGGTGGTGCGGCCGTGGGCCAGCTTCTCAAAGGTCTCCTGGAGCTTGGCCTCCGTCACGCTGTCCAGGGCGGAGGTGGCCTCGTCCAGAATCAGCACCGGCGGGTCCTTCAGGAAGATCCGGGCGATGGAGATGCGCTGCTTCTGTCCGCCGGAGAGCAGGGTGCCCCGTTCCCCCACATAGGTGTTGAACCCCTCCGGCAGGGCCACGATGTCGTCATAGATCTCCGCCAGCTTCGCCGCCCGGGCCACCTCCTCCTCCGAGGCGCCGGGCTTGCCGTAGCGGATGTTCTCCAGAATGCTGGCGGCGAAGAGGAATACATCCTGCTGCACCACGCCCACATTCTGCCGCAGGGACTCCTGGGTCACCTGCCGGACGTCGTGGCCGTCGATGCGGACCGCGCCGTCCGTCACATCGTAGAACCGGGGGATCAGCTGGCACAGAGTAGATTTACCACCGCCGGAGGGCCCCACCACGGCGATGGTCTCGCCGGGGCGAATGTGGAGGTCCACGTCGTGGAGCACCGCCATGTCATCCTGATAGGCGAAGGACACATGGTCCACGTCGATGCGCCCCTCCACCCGGGAAAGAGTGGTGGCATCGGGGGCATCCTGCATGGCAGGCTCCTCCCGCATCAGCTCCACAAACCGGGCAAAGCCGGCGGTGCCGTTGGCAAACAGCTCCGCAAAGGTGGAGAGCTTGCGCACCGGGTTCACGAAGGTCGTGATATACAGGCTGAAGGTGATGAGATCCACCGTGTCCATCCGGCCCTGCATGATGAGGAAGCCGCCCACGGAGATCACTGCCACGGAGAGGATGCACAGGAAGAACTCCATCACCGCGTTGAACCGGCCCATGGCCCGGTGGAACGCCCGCTTGGAGGTCTTGAAGCTGTCGTTGGACACGTCGAACTTCTCCAGCTCCGCCTCCTCATTGGCAAAGGCCTTGGCGGTCTTGATGCCCGAGAGGCCCGACTCGATGTCGGCGTTGATGGTGGCCGTCCGCTGCTTCACCTTGATCGAGGCGTCCTGCATGGACTTGCGGCACTTCCACACCACCAGGAAGAACACAGGGATGATGCAGGCGATCACCAGAGCCAGCTGCCACTGGATGGTGAACATGATGGCCAGTGCTCCCACAATGGTAACGCCGGAGATGAAGATGTCCTCCGGTCCGTGGTGGGCCAGCTCCGTGATGTCGAACAGGTCCGCCGTCAGGCGGCTCATCAGCTGGCCGGTACGGTTGCGGTCGTAGTAGTCGAAGCTCAGCTCCTGCATGTGGCGGAACAGGTCCCGGCGGATGTCCGCCTCCACCAGGATGCCGAAGGTGTGGCCGTAATAGCAGATGATATAGGTGAACACGGACCGCAGGATGTATGCGCAGAACACCACCGCCATCACAGCGAAGAAGGTCCGGTAGGCGCTCTCAGGCAGCAGCTGGTACATGCACCACCGGGAGACGTAGGGAAACGCCAGATCGATCACAGCGATCATCAGGGCGCAACACATATCCAGGAAAAACAGCTTCCGGTGGGGCTTGAAGTAGGACAGGAAGATCCGCAGGGCGGAGCTCTCCTGAAACTGTCGGGTCGTCATGGTACTCTCCTTTTTCTTTATCAATTCATATCTAAAAAATGATAGCACACTTTTCCCCCGCGCGCAATGAAATATCCCCGAATGTCATCCAACATCCGGGGATATCGCCATGTCGTTTTTTCAGGAATTGGACAAATACTCGCCCATCATATAGCCGGTGGTGGTTACGCCGCCGGAGGCCACAAAGCTGATCTGATACCAGCCGTTCCCGGCGCTCTGCACCACCCGGACGGAGTCGCCGTTGGAGAGGGTCGCCAGAATCTCACTGCTGGTGTTGGCCTGCGCGCGGACCCGCACGCCGTTCCCGGCGTTGACCACCACCGCGGTCCCCGCTGTCAGCGTGCTGCCGGACGCGGTGCTGCCGCCGCTGGCAGACGTAGATGTGCCGGTGCTGCCGCCCCGGACCCGCACCAGGCAGGTGCCCTTGCCGGAGCCGTCCGTCACCGTCAGGGTGGCCTGTCCGGAGGAGATGGCCGTCACCCGGCCGGTGGAATCCACGGAGGCAATGCCGTCATCGCTGCTGCTCCAGGTATAAGTGCCGCTGCCGCCGGAGACAGTCAGGGGAATGGGCTCATCTCCCACGGACATGGTGAACTCCGTCCGGGGGGAACCCAGGTAGGCGATGGTCAGCGTCTCCGGCAGGGTGGAGGGATCCGTCTGGGCGGGCGTGGTGGTGCCGCCGTCATTCGGGTCTTCTATCTCGCCGGTGCCGCCGCTCTCCGGCATGGTCACGCCGTCTCCCCCCTCCGGGTCCGCCGTATCAGGGTTCGGTGGCTGGGGCGTCACATCCTCTGTGGAAGCGTCCTGGGTCTCCTCTCCGCCGAAGAGGCGCTGGGCGATCCGGTCGCCGAAGAGCAGGTAGACCAGCAGCGCCGCCATAATGACGATCAGCACAATCAGAATGGGACTCAGCAGATTGGGCTGGCGGCCGCGGGCGGCCGTTTGCCGCCCCGTCCGGGGGCGGTCCTGCGGATCTGTGCACCGCTCTGCAGCGCCTCTTCCTCCTCGCAGAAGGGGCAGCTCTTGTATGTATCGGAATACTTTTCCCCGCAGATGGGGCAGCGTTTCATGGCCATGGGTCATCCTCCCGCGTAACAGCTTTTCATAATTTACATAATATCGGCTTTTCCCAGTGCCGTCAAGACCGGAAGCGTCGATTCCCTGGGAAATTTACGCTTTTTCCGCGGTTCCGCTTGCTTTTGGGGAGCGCCTCTTCTATAATGGACGCAAAAGAACGCGGTTTTGTTTCACAGAACTGGGAGATTTTAGGGGGAATCGGGAACATGAACACCATCCTGATCGGGATTGCGGGAGGCACCGGCTCCGGAAAGACCACTCTGACCCGGCATTTGAAGGAACACTTCGGCAAAGACGTGACCGTCATCGGCCATGACAGCTATTACAAGCGCCAGGTGGGCAGGACCTATGAGGAGCGGGCCAAGGTGAACTATGACCACCCCAACGCCTTTGACACGGACCTGCTGATCCGCCACCTGCAGGAGCTGAAGGCCGGACGCTCCATCCAGTGCCCCGTCTACTCCTTTGTGGAGCACAACCGCACCGACCAAACCGTGGAGATCCAGCCCGCCAAGGTCATCATTGTGGAGGGCATTCTGATCTTCCAGAACCCCACTCTGCGGGATATGTTCGACATCAAGATCTTTGTGGAGACGGACGCGGACGAGCGGATCCTCCGCCGGGCCCTGCGGGATGTGGAGGAGCGGGGCCGGACGCTCCAGTCCGTGGTCTCCCAGTATCTCACCACTGTGAAGCCCATGCATGAGCAGTATGTGGAGCCCTCCCGGAAGTACGCGGACATCGTGGTGCTGGAGGGCGGCCACAACCTGGTGGCCCTGGACATGATCATGCAGCGGATCCAGCACCACATCGATGGGAAGTGACGGCCCGCCGCCAGATGGGCACAAGCCGCCCGCCGGGATTCTCCGGCGGGCGGCTTGTGCGTATTACAGCGGACACCAGATCACCGGCACACCATGGTCCTCCAGCAGCGCGGCCAGATCGTCCAGATTCAAAAACGTGGTAGCGGTGTTCTCCAGCGGATGGACGCCCACGGTCCGGCCCCGCAAAGACGCATCCAACACCACGGTGACCGTGCCGGCAGGCGCCCGGAGGGCCCCCAGCGGCGTCACCTGTCCCGGCAGCAGGCCCAGAAGCCGCTCCAGGTCTGCGGCGTCCGCAAATCTCAGAGGACGGCTATCCAGTGTCCGGCGCAGGGCCTTCAGGTCTGCCGTCCGGCCGCCGTCTATGGCCACCAGATAGTACCGCCGCTTCTTGTCGTCCCGCAGGAAGAGGTTTTTCAAGATCCGCTCCTCCCCCGGCAGACAGAGTGCGTGGAGCTCCTCCATGCTCCATACCGCCGGGTGCGCCGTCTCCTCATAGGGGATATTCCGCGCCCGCAACAGGGCATACAGGTCCTGGCGGTCTATCCTCATACCCCCGCGAAGCGGAACACCACGCCCACCACGGCAGAGGCGGCGATGAACACGATGGGATGGAGATTCTTCGTGGGTTTCACCCAATTGGTCAGTGCCAGCAGCACCGCCGCCAGGATCAGGCCCGGCCAGCTGATGAGGCCCGCCAGGCCGCCGTCCCCCAGCTGGAACTGGTTGAACAGCCCCGTCTCCGGCGACGCCACCACGATGTTGGTGAGCACCTCAAGTACCACGGACACGCAGGCCGCGCCGATCAGCCCCGTAGAGGCAGGCCGCAGTCCGTAGAAGGCCCGGTCTACATATCGGTTCTCCCGGAAGTTCCGCAGCAGGGCGGCAATAATCAGGATCACGATGATGGAGGGCGTCACCTCTCCCAATGTGGCGATCACCGCGCCGGGGACACCGGCAACGGTGAAGCCCACATAGGTGGCCATGTTGATGCCGATGGGGCCGGGGGTGGACTCGGACACCGCCAGCATGTTCATGAGCTGGGCCTGGGTGAACCAGCCGGTGGCCTCCCCGATGTCGTGGAGGAAGGGCAGCGTGGCCATACCGCCGCCGATGGCAAAGAGCCCGGTCTTGAAAAACTCCCAGAACAGGCGCAGATAGATCATGCCCCCTTCACCTCCCAGTTCTTCAGCAGGATACCCAGCACTGCGGCCGCGAGGATGAACCACACCGGGGACACATCCATCACCGCGCTGCCCACCAGCACTGCCAGGAAAATCGCTGCCGTGGGCTTATCCACCACGGACTTCTTCAGCAGCTTCACCGTGGCGTTGAAAATCAGGACGCACACGCACACCTGAATGCCCGCAAAGGCGTTCTGGACCCAGGCCAGGTCCGCGAAGTTGTTGATGAGCCCCGCCAGGATGGAGATAATGACCAGAGACGGGAACACCACCCCCAGGGTGGCCACAATGCCCCCGGCGATGCCCTTGTATTTCTGGCCGATGAACGTGGCCGTGTTGACAGCGATGATCCCCGGCGTGCACTGCCCGATGGCATAGTAGTCCGTCAGTTCCTCCTCTGTGGCCCAGTGCTTGTTCTCCACCACTTCCCGCTGGAGAATCGGCAGCATCGCCATGCCGCCGCCGAAGGTCATGACCCCCATCTTCGCGAAGGTCCAAAACAATGTCCAAAGCTCTTTCAACCCTATCTCCCCCTGTCTCTCACTCTGTATATCCGTACAGGCCCCGGACGGACACCTCGCCGGACCGCACGGTCTTCACCGCGCCGTCCGGCCTCCGCACCACCAGGCCGAATTCCTCATCGATGTCCAATGCCTCCGCCGTCTCGCCGCCTCCGTCCGGGCGCAGCAGCCGCACGGTCCGGCCCAGATTCACGCACCGCCGCCGGTACTCGGCCAGATAAGGACCAGTCTCCCCTGCCGCCAGGGCTGCGCAGAGGCGGTCCACCTCCCGGATGATCTCCGCCGCCAGGGCGGGCCTGGACACAGCGTGGCCCAGGGCCTGGACCAGGGAGGTGGCGATCTCCCGCACCTCGGGCGTGAAATCCTCCGGCCGCTGGGAGACATTGATTCCGATGCCCAGCACCAGCTCCTGCACGCGGGCCGTCTCCCCCTCCAGGGAGAGCTCGGTCAAAATACCGCAGAGCTTTTTCCCATCCAGCACCGGATCGTTGGGCCATTTCAGGCCGGGGCTGACGCCGCACAGCCGCTCTACGGCCCGACACACCGCTACTCCAGCCATGGCCGTCACCGGCGACAGCCGCTCCGGCGGCAGATCCGGCCGCAGCAGGGCCGTCAGGTAGATCCCCTGGCCGCCGGGGGACTGAAAGCTCCGGCCCAGTCGGCCCCGGCCAGCCGTCTGGCGGTCCGCCACCACCACAGTGCCGTCCGCTGCGCCCTCCGCTGCCAGCTGTCTGGCCCGGAGATTGGTGGAGTCCACCTCTGCCAGACACACCAAGGTCCGGCCCACCCGGGCCGTCTCCCCCAGAAAGCGGCGGATCTCCGGCTCCGTCAGCACGTCCGGCGCATCCAGCAGACGGTAGCCCCGGCCGGTGCGGGCCTCCACAGTGTAGCCCTCCCTCCGCAGCGCATCCACCGCCTTCCAGATGGCCGCGCGGCTCAGTCCCAGCCGGTGGCTGATCTCCTCGCCGGAGACGAACGCCCCCTCCTGTTCCCGCAGCAGGGCCAGGACATCCTGTCGGCTCATGTTTCTCTCTCCTCTCCCATATTCATGGCTTCGAGTCTACCACGTTTTCCCCTGGTTGTAAACCGTGCCGGGGAGGAAAAGAACGGCGCCGCCCCGTTCTCCGGGCGCTGCGCCGTCCGTGGCTGTCTGGCCTGTTTAGATGGGGTCCGCCAACTCCGCCACCCGGGACTCTCCGTACACCGGAATGCCCTGGGCGCGCAGCAGCTCCGCCGTGACACCCTCTCCCGCCGTCAGCACGCCGGTAAAGGTGCCGTCGTAGACCATCCCGCTGCCGCAGGAGGGACTCCGCTCTTTCAGCAGCGCCGCCTCGCATCCCAGCAGGCGGCAGAGACGCAAGGCCTCTTCCGCGCCCCGGCGGTATTGGGCGGTGACATCGCCACCGTCCCGGGTCATCACCCGGTCTCCCCGCCGCTCCGCCGGCGGACGGGGTGTGGGCAGACCCCCCAGCTGCTCCGGACAGACGGGGACCAGGATGTGCCGCTCCGCCAGATCAGAGATCCAGGGCTGGAGCTTGGAGACCCCGTCGTACCGACAGTGGGCCCCCAGCAGACAGGCAGAGATTAGGATCCGCATCTTCTCACCGCCCGTTCATGGCCTGGTGCTCCCGCAGCAGCTCCTGATAGAGCTTCACAGCGGTCCAGGTCCGGTTGTGGGGCGTCAGCACCGCCTTCAGGCAGTCCCGCCCGATCCCCGCTTGACTCAGCGCCGGCAGAAGGCAGTCCACCTGGTCCTCCAGTCCGCACAGCACCACCATCCGCCCACCCAGAGGGCCGCCGTTGAACGGCAGTACCGTGCCGGGGTCATCATCCAGCCCCGCCAGCACCGCCAGGGGCTTGTTGTAGTCCTGCCGGGCCACCGGCACCACCTCCGCCCCGAAGGGCCCGGCGGCGGCCGCGGCAGCCAGAATGGTGGGCAGTTCCTCAAAGCCGAACAGCAGCAGTTTTCTGCTCATGAACATTCCTCATTTCTTCATGTTGCACGGGGCCGTCCCGGTCAGACGGTCTCCGCCGGACCAGCCCAGCGGCGGGCGTAGTCCCAGATATCCAGCATCCGCCCCTCCCGGCAGAAAGCCCTGTGGTGGACGGCGGTGCGGACAAAGCCCAGCCG
>ENA-ORRT01000983-ORRT01000983.1-human-gut-metagenome-genome-assembly--contig:-NODE-983-length-10002-cov-4.34804_pt1 | contig 10002 bp, 6 predicted proteins | sample MGYA00242181_ERZ509146 | MGnify/ENA primary metagenome ERZ509146 (study PRJEB26280, sample SAMEA2338624) | human gut metagenome | biome: human gut; feature: human-associated habitat; material: faeces...
TCGCAGCCGGTCCTACTCCGCCCTATGCCACCGGCAAAATTACCAGCATTGCCAAAGAGGGCGGTACTTGGCTTATCTGGTTCAACGGCCAAGAGGCCTACTGCTGCAGCCACGGCCTGAACGGCCAGCCAAAAGGTTGTCCGACCTATGGCTTTTCTCATGTATCCCGCCTTGAACCCGGCCAATACACCCCCGGCAATCACTATGCAAACCAAGTCAACATTTGGGGCGGCCTCGGCCAGCTGAGTTTGGATATGCTGGACAGCAAGCCTGTCGTTATGAGCGCGGATGCTGAACAGCCTGACCTTATCAGCGAAATCTACGATGAAACCCAACAGTGGATTATCGAAAACTATCCCGGCAGCTACGCGGCACAGACTTACGTTGCCGCTGCCGAGGAACTGGAAAGTGGCGTTGCCGTGCAATCCGGCGAAAACGGTTACTACACTTACATTTACAACCCGCCCGCAGGCTACGCGTGGCAGGTCGTAGCGCTGGTGGGCGAGGAAATCGCAGGTGGCACCACAGGCGGCACTGAAATCCCAGACATACCAAGTGTTCCCGAACCGCAGTATTATTCTGCCGAATGGACAGCTCCCGCGCAGAGTGCCAGCGGCAGTTTTGACCTGACATTCACGGTCAACACCGATAAGCATCAGCAGAACACGCTGGAAAAAGTAGATGGCGCGGTTATTACGATCACTCCCAGCCAGACCGGCGGCAGCGTGGATGGCGGCAGCTGGCAGATGACCCCTGCCGGAGCGCAGACTATTACCACCAGCGGCCACACACTGGACGACAACTACCATTTGAACGGTGGTGATGGCTCAGCAACATGGACGGTTCACTATGAAGTGTCCAAGACCAGCACCAGTACGATCAGCGGGCAGGAAGGGCCGTTCACCAGCCAAGCCGAAGCGGATGCTGCTGCCGAGGCTGCCAAAAATGCAGCCATCAACCAACTAAAAAACGAAGCACAAGGTATGGTAGATGCCGCCATCGCCTCGGCGCGGGCACAGCTTGCAAATATTACGTTTAGCTACGATGAAATCACCATCCCTCACGGCTTTGATTCCACGCCCGGCGCTTTGGGTAGCCACCAGTTGATTACTGTTCCCGCCAACAGCAGCAACGACTACCAGATGCAGAACGATGAATGGTCTGCAAAGGTGTCGATTGATAAGATCGACAGCGAGACCAAACAGCAAATTCACGGGGATGCCGAGTTCGCCATTTTCGAGTGGGATACTGTTCTGCAACGGTATATCCCCACTGGCGGGTATAACCAGTACAAGGTTGAGCGTCAGAGCGATGGCACCTACAAGGTCATCAACCACAGCGGCTATGCAAACGGCTCGGATAATGTTTACTTTACCCAGCGCAACGAGGGCCGTTTTGTCATTGTCGAGCGCCGCGCTCCCAGCGGGTACTACGGCGATTGGACGGATGTAGCCAATCCCGGCACGGCTGGTTCCGTGTTGGGCAAACGCGCCTACGCCTTTGAAATCACCAAGGCACTGGACGGTCAGACCATCCAGTTGGGCAACGCCGATTACAACGCCGACGTTGGTACAGCCAATGAGGGCGGCACCCTTATCGACACCGGCGAGGGCATTGTTAGCATTACGTTCGGTGACCGCAACGGCGACAAAGCCTATAATACTGACCCTACCGACATCGCCGGCAATGAGAAGTCCTACACCATGCGCGCTGATTCCGTCACCATGCAGAATGACCGCACTCTCGGCAGCATCACTCTCTCCAAAGCAGACTTGGATGCCGCCCGGTATCTGGCCGCAGGCAGTAATGGCGACTCAACGCTCGAAGGTGCCGTGTACGACCTGTACGCCGCCGAGGACATTCATCACCCGGACGGTGTTTCCGGCATCATCGATTACTCCAAAATCACAGATGCCAGCGGCACACCCATTTGGCACACCACCGTGCTTACCAACGGCGCTTGGAAGTCCGATTATCTCCCGGTGCTGAAAAAAGACAATCTCGTCGCTTCTGCCGCCATCAAGGACGGAAAGTTGGCTTTTTCTAATCTCTACTTAGGACGTTATTACCTTGTAGAGCGCGCCACAGGCATCGTGATTCCGGTGAATTCCAACGGGCAGTATTACCTCTCCGGCCAGTACCCCCTGCTCAACAAAAAGTTAGAGCCTACCGGCCGCTATGCTTCTCTTGCCAGCAACGGCACAGAGTACACCGACTACGTCTACTGCAACCAGTATTCTGCTGTTGCCGAGAGCCGCGCCTTGGACGGCAGCAAGACCTATGACGGCTACTACCTGTCTTTTGCAAAAGGCTATCTCTGTGATGAAGTCAACCACTATCAGTCCCTTACTTATGCAGATGAATCCACTTACGTTGTCCGCACCGAAGACCAGACGCAGGACGAAGTGCTGAAATCCGGGTTCAGCCTGCAAAAACTGGTGTCCACCACCGGGCAGCCCTCCCCTGCCATCAAGCTGGGCGGTGCCGGGTTCAAAGTGTACCGTGTATCACTGCTGAGCAAGGCTGACCAGTTTACCCAAAATGCCGATGGCAGCTACGATGCCGCCAGCATTCTGAATGCCTACCGCAAATCCGACTACGATCAGGACACTCTGAAATTCGATTTTTCTGACGAGGAACAGGCTGTCGCCACGATGTACGAGAGCGACACCACCGCCGTCAATCGCTACAATGCCACCTTGACCGCAGACGGCGATTTTGCCAACGGGCAGGGTCTTGGCTGGGTGCCGACCAACAATGCGCAAGAATATCGCTTATCCGAGATCTTCACGAACGAGGAAGGCATCCTGCGTGTGCAGGGGCTTCCTTACGGCCAGTACATCGTCGTGGAAACCACCGTACCGAAGGATGTTTTTCAGGCTGAACCGTTCCTTATCACTGTCAATGCATCCAGCCCGCAGAGCAGCTTTACTGTGCCTGCCGGCAGCATCACAACGCCCAGCGGCAGCTACATAACCTACAACATTCTGGATGAAGAGTTGGAGGGCTACTTGCAGCTTGTCAAAATCGACATTGAGACGGGCAAGCCTGTCAAAATTGCCGACACTGCGTTCAACATTTACTACATTGTCGAGGACGGTCGTGAAACACTTGTGGAGATGAACGACCCGAAATCCGGCAATGCCTGGGCAAAGACCAGCACTTTCTATACCGATTCCAACGGCGAAATGAAGACCCCGGAGAAACTGCCGCTGGGCAAGTACCGCATCGTCGAGATCGAAGGTCCACGCGGGTATTTCAACGACCGCCAGTACAATGTTGTATTTGAGCTGACCTCAGATCGTGTGTATCAGGTCAGCGGCGGCAGCGCCGATGGCATGGATGACTATGTCATTACCGAAAACTACTATAACCACGAGACATTGGGGCAAATCAAGATCCGCAAAATCGGCAACGTGCTGACCGGGTATGAGAACGGGCAGTTCGTGTACGAGACGGATAACCTTGCCAATGCCACCTATGAGATTCACGCGCAGGGCGACATTCCCACGCCGGACAATCAAGGTACGCTCTGGTACGCAGACGGCGACCTTGTCGCCACCGTTACCACTGCCGAAGATGGACAGGTGGACGAAGTCCGGTTCAGCCCCACGCGAACCACTGCAACCTACGATTTTCTGAAAGTGACCCACGATGGCACCAAGGGCGAAGTCACCATCACGCTGCCGCTGGGTACCTATACGATTTCCGAGGTGCAGGCCCCCTACGGCTTTGTTCACACCGACCATACCTACACGGTGGTGCTGGACTGGGATAACCAATACAACGGTTTAGTGCTTGCTAAGACAATCATCGACCACACGCAGGACGGTGACGTTGTGTATGATTACTCTATTATAAATGTAGGCAACGCCAACGCCGAGCAGATTGAGAAGCAGGTCCTTGTCTTTGAGAACGCCCGTGTGCTGCCGGTCGTTGAGGAGGGCAAAGTCGGTGTCGGGCTGTATAAGCTGGACCGCGACACCTGCGATTTGACCGATGAAGCACCCTATGCAGACGGCTGTAAGACTCGCACTTCCCTTTTGAACGGTGGCAGCAACCGCGTCGACATCCCGGCCGATGCCAAGATGGTCGCAGGAGCAGTCTATGAACTGTACACCGCAGACGACATTTACAGTATTTCCGGCGAACTGCTGGCAGTCGCCGATACGCTGCTTGGCACGGCCACTACCGATGAAAACGGCCTTGCCTATTTTGATGTAGACATTCCCCTGCGCGGCGAACGCTACGGCAGCAGCGATGCCCACGACAGGACGACCAACAGCGGTCGCTACTATCTGCGCGAGGTCAGCGTGCCGGATGGCTACCTGATTGAGCAGAGCGTGATTCCTGTGGAGTTCACCTACGAAAATCAGTTTATTGCATGGCAGGTCATTGACTGCCTGCATTCTGACAAGCAGACTGCCGTGGAGATCGACAAGCGCGCTTTTACCTCCGATTCCGATGCCACCTTTGCCCTGCCCGGTGCTACGTTGAGCGTGACCGATTGGAACGGCAATGTGGTGGATACTTGGGCGAGCGGCGATACGGCTCATGTAATTCGCGGGCTGCATCTTTCCCACGACTTTGCCGGGAACCGCGATACCACTAAAATCTATACCTTAACCGAAACTCGCCCGGCAGACGGCTATACCACCGCCCGCTCAATTCAGTTCCGCTTGGAGCAGGCCACGGGCGGCAACGGCTACTTGCAGGAAACAGCAGTCTGGGTGCTGCGTGAATTTGAAGATGCAGCGTACCAGTCCGGCAGCATTATCTCCCCCACCGCATTTTCTGACGATACCATTGCCACGATTCCCGTCAAGCTGCGGGCTTTCTGGGATAAGCTGCTGGGCAAGAATTCCGATGCGGACGGCGTTGTCATTGCCAACTGGTACTGTGTGAATGGCACGCTGGTGGTGAATTTCACCGATGCTGCCAACGACCGCGCCATTACCAAATGCCTGCGGGAGAGCGATTTTTCCGATTTGACGTTTGATAAGGTCTATTTGAACGGCGCGGCGGCTCCCACATTCTTTGTCGATAAGCAGGTTGCAGAAAAGCCCGCCGATGCCGAAATCACCTACTCCGCAAGCTGGATTCTGCTGAAAGAATCCGATGGGTTCAGCCAGACCGTTACAATGCTGGATGCCCCGACCCGCGTAAAAATCAGCAAAGCCGATATTACGACCCACGAAGAAATCCCCGGTGCAACGCTGCGTGTGCTGGATAAAGACGGCAATGTTGTGGACGAATGGGTGTCCGAAGACGCGCCGCACTACATAGAGGCTGTGCTGGTTGCGGGCGAAACCTATACGCTGGAGGAAACGCTCGTACCCGATAATTCCGGGTATGTGCCCACCAATGCCATTCAGTTCATGGTCGAGGATGGCGGCAAGGTCCAGCACGTTTTCATGCATGATGACTACACGAAAGTGCAGATTTCCAAGACCGATATTGCCACCGGCAAAGAAATCAGCGGTGCAAAGCTGAAAATCACGGACACAGACGGCAAGACGATTGCCGAATGGGTCACGGATGGTACGCCCCACTATATGGAGCGCATCCCGATGGGCACTTACACCCTGACCGAAACGATGGCTCCCATCGAGCAGGGCTATGTTCGCGCCGAGAGTATCACCTTTGAGGTTGGCCCCACTGGGGATATTCAGCGCGTGGAGATGAAAGATGACTTCACCAAGGTCGAAATCTCCAAGGCTGACATGACGGATGGCCGCGAGCTGCCTGGTGCGAAGCTGAAAATCACCAATGCTAGTGGCTGCACCATTGCCGAGTGGGAAACCAACGGCCAGCCCCACCGTATTGAGCGCTTGAAGCCCGGCGATTATACACTGATAGAAACGACCGCCCCGACCGGATATCTGCTCAGTGAAGAAGTGCACTTCACCGTGCAGGAGACCGGAGAGATTCAGAAAGTTACGATGTACGATGCCCCGGCACATTCGCTGATTCTTACTAAGCGGGATATTGCCACCAATGCAAAGCTGGCAGATGCCCGCCTGACAATCCGCAATGCCTACGGCACGACCATTGACCGCTGGACAACTACGGACGGCGACCATGCTATCCGCGTGCTGCCAGAGCGCTCTGCCGCCAAAGACCCGCACAAAAATCTGCTGCTTTTGTCCGATGACGCCAGTGAACACGTCTACACGATGGTGGAGGAACTGGCCCCGGGGGGCTATCTCGTTGCCGAAAGCATTACATTCAAAGTCATGCAGATGAACGATGCCCTTGTTGTGTTTATCTGGCAGGACGAAGGCTGGCAGAAATCTTCCGAAGGGTATCTTGCCATGTGCGATGAGCGCACCGATACGCCCGTACCGCTTATGAAACCTTTCCCGCAGACCGGCAGGATTTTATAAAAGCTGTGCCGAGTTGTTACACTGCACACAATTCGAGATAGGAGTGATCTTTTGTCCGTTTCCTGTTTTACTTCCACCAATTCGCACCTCTGCAAGTTTTTGCGTACCACAGGGCGTGACTGGCGCAACACCATCTACATCGAGTGCGGCGGGAGCCGTGAGTCGCAGCTGCAAAAATCTGCTCTGCGCCTTTGACACGTCCGGTGCGCCGGTAATCGTGCCTGTGCATGACGTGGAATACCTGTTCAGCACCACCGTGGACAAGTCCGAGTGCTGTGTCATCCTCACGAAAGCCAACTTCTGTGAACTGTACAAAGGTTGGATCGACGAGCATATCCGTGACCCTCATGCCTGCCCGCTGAATGATTTGTACGTCAACTGGGAGATTCCCGATCCTTGCGCGGCGAGGATTTTTCTGAACCGGTAAATAGGTTTCAAATAACACCACCCCAAAGATACAAACTTTGGAGTGGTGTTATTTTGAGTTGACTATCGCAATGGCAATTACACAAACTTCGTGCTGTTTGCCTGGTCAGAAATCAAATTTCGTTTTGTTTCATCAAAAGTATGGTTATCACATACATATTGAAAAGCACAATTTGAATTCTCATCTTGCGCCTACAATAGTCCCTTCCATTCCAACATTTTATAGTTAATTGCGTTTTCAATGTCATTTTTTAACATTCGAATGTTTCCGTAACCCCCACCACGCTTTATCACATTCTCAAATTCAGCCCGAATCGATTTCGTTCCATTCTTTTCCTCCATAATTTTTCTATCTGCTTTAGATAGTTTAGAAATATAAGTCTCTAACGCATTATCGACAATACGCATTTTCGACTCGGCACTCAATGGTTCGAATATAACGACTTCCGAAAATCGTGATAGAATTGGCTTCCCTAATTGTTTTTCTGCTTCTGTTCTCGATTGAAAATTCGATGTACATATAAAAACACATTTTGACACATCAACCTCATATGAAGAGTCAACGTATTTTCCTTCATCAAACATTTGGTAAAATGCGTTGTAAAACTGTGGGTGAACTTTATCGAATTCATCCAAAAGGATAACATTTGATGTGCGTCTTATCAAATCCCGCGCCATACTATTCTGATTATGTTCTCCTCCAAAAATATACTGATAAGCTATATTTGTCTGCTGCATTGAACATTGAATTCGTACCAATCGCTCCCCTAAAACGTCGCTAATATACTTTGCTGTTTCCGTTTTTCCAATTCCGGAATCTCCTAAAAACAGTAGAACCACAGGTCGCTTTCTTGCATTACGATGTTGCGAATACAACGCAGGTAAAATATGCTTCATCACTTTGGACTGTCCTACAACAGCATCATCATAATTTTCCACCAACTTGCGAAGGATTGATTCTGTAATGCTCTTATATCTATGCTTGTGTTCTTCTATTATGGATGTATCAAAGCAACCAGTAATACTCCTGTATGCAGCGAGTGGTGGATTTTGCAACCAAAGATTACCGATTTCTATCCTTGGGCTGTTTAGAACTGTATTTGCAATACTGGATAACGCTCCTGCTGTTAAAATACTGTAGTCATCTGTACGTATCACAAGATTTTCAATGATTACAGGCTTATTTTCATCGCTATTGTCTTTTGTTTTTATATCGGTTTTCACACTCACTATTTTTTCATCTATAATATCAAGTACATCTATCAGCCTCTTCGACGATGACAGGTCTTTTATTGCATTATCAAAGTCCTTGTCCGGCCCCCAAAAAACAGCTATCTTATCCATAACTTATAGTGTTACCCCACCCAAAATCACATCATAAACACCAATAAGATTTCTTTTTTCCTCTTGTTCATCATCTGTTTCTGCCGCAAAATCTACTCGCACTTCTTTTTTGGATATGCCAAATTCAAACTCTTTCTGAACTTGAAGTACAGATTTTTCAATTCTCCCAACGGGTATTGCATAATACGTCAGCTGCATTTTCGGCAGATCCGATAATGTATACCCATTTCTAAAAGCATTACGATTAAATCGCAATATTGCTTCTTTTTCATTAATGTAAGTCGTAAACTCATAATATCCTCTGCCATGTTCCATCGCTGCTTCAACCTTATTTATATCAATATGAATATCTTTTCCATTTTCACTTTCGATAGGCAACTGCCCATTCACCATACTCATAAAAGGTGCTATCAACATCATATATGTAAATGAATTCGGTTCTGGGTGAACATTAACACCTTTAAAAATGTGGATTCCGGCGTTCGCATTTCCATCCTTGCTTAGAACATCAACAAAGGTTGAAAGCACCGTATTTTCAATAATCTTCTTCGCTATTCTATCAGTTTTTGCCGATGCCTCAGTCCCTCCGGAAACTTTCATATTTGCTGTCAATCCGCCTACAAGTTTTATAAGCGTTGCCAATCCACCTTTTTCAGAGTTAATGCTCAGTTCCCCCTCGGCGTTTCCATGAGCTTGTTTTTCAGTTTCTGTTGCGTTTTCTCTTCTTTCTGTCAGCATGCCGCCCACTGCCAATTGACAGTAGTCTGTGGCATACGACTCATCGAAATATACAATTTTAACAAATTTATCCATATTCGTTTTTCTCCAATCGTCATTATTCAACTGCATCTAGACTTGCCCGTCACGAAAACCTTCGGCTCATATTCACTCAACTACTGTGCCGGAGACTTCCCTATCTCTTTCTTAAACACCCTGCTGAAATACAGCGGGTTCTCATACCCTACGATTTCGGAAATTTCCTTGATGTTGTAGGTCGTCCGCTCCAGCAGGCTTTGGGCGTTGACCATGCGCAAAGAGAGGATGTACTGGGCCGGGGACATACCTGCGTACTGTTTGAAATTGTGTATAAACCAGTTGGTGCTGATGTGCAGGGATTCCGCATAATCGTCTATGCTGATCTTTGTGTTATAGTTCTCATTGAAGTAAGCCGCCGCGCGTTCAATTTGCTTTTGGACATTGCCGGTGGCTTTTTTCTGTTCATGCTGCTAACGATCCACCAACAGCAGAATATCATTGAACAGCGATGCGATATAATCCTCGTACCCATAGCGGCACAGCTGCAACTCCTGGAATGATTTTGCGGGACAGCGCTTTGTAATCCGGCAGCACGCCGCAGTAGAACACATGCTCGTCCAGTGTTATACCGTGGTATGCCAATATGTTCTTTACATCTCTACCAGTAAAGTGAATCCAGAAAACTTCCGGTTTGTACAGCACCATATATGACCCGCGCTGACGATTTCTTTCCTGCCGTCAAACCGGAAATGTGTCTTGCCGTTTGCCACATATAAGATTTGGTAATCCCTGCGCCCTTTCTGCCTGTAGGTCGGTAGTTTGGGGCGCGTTTTCAGCCGGTAGGTGCCACAGCTGCCCACCACCAATGGCGTAGAGTTGTCTTTGAAATCTGTACGGGGATTGTTCAGATATCCAGAGTTAATGTACACAAAAACCACCTCCTGTTTTGTGGATATTGCGAGGTGTTTCGTTCATTTTACCCTTACTTTACAAAAAACCATTGATTTTGTGCATATTTAGCGCAATACCGTTTAGGTTTTATTGTATATAGAAATTGTATAATAATTTCAGACGAAACGCAAGCAGAACT
>ENA-ORRT01000984-ORRT01000984.1-human-gut-metagenome-genome-assembly--contig:-NODE-984-length-9983-cov-2.20488_pt1 | contig 9983 bp, 11 predicted proteins | sample MGYA00242181_ERZ509146 | MGnify/ENA primary metagenome ERZ509146 (study PRJEB26280, sample SAMEA2338624) | human gut metagenome | biome: human gut; feature: human-associated habitat; material: faeces...
CGAGTTTTATGAGAACCCGCCCTGCTCGGTGGGGGCGTTATATATTGGGCCGCTCAAGGCGCTCATCAACGATCAGTTCCTGCGCCTGAACGACCTGTGTGAGCAGGCGCGCATCCCTGTGTGGCACTGGCATGGGGATGTGCCGCAGTCGCACAAGAACAAATTGTTGAAAAATCCATCCGGCATTTTGCAGATCACGCCCGAGTCGCTGGAGGCGCTGTTGCTGCACAAGCATGCGGCCATCGCCCGCCTGTTTGGCGACCTGCGCTATATCGTCATTGACGAGGTGCACTCCCTCCTGCGGGGGGATCGCGGGGGCCAGACGCTCTGCCTGATCGAACGGCTCTCCCGCATGGCCGGGGTCAATCCACGGCGGATCGGACTGTCCGCAACCATTGGCGATCCCAAGGGAACCGGGGAATTCCTTGCCTCTGGTACGGGGCGCGGTACGATTATCCCGAAAATTGAGGCCAAGGGGATGCGCTGGCGGCTCTCCATGGAGCACTTTTATGTACAAGGGCCGCAGTCCGCGCAGGATAAACAGGTGGAGAACGCCCTGCCGGAACTGGACGCGGCCACGGACCGTGCGCCGGAGAGCGCCGACCCGGGGATCGGGTATATCTTTGAGCACACGCGGGGCAAAAAATGCCTGGTATTTGTCAACTCCCGGGAGGAGTGCGAGGCTGTCACAACAACCTTGCGCCAGTACTGTGAGGCCCGCCATGAGCCGGATCGATTTTTGATCCACCATGGGAATCTATCCGCCTCCTACCGCGAGACGGCCGAGGCCGTGATGAAGGATGACGGGCAGTTCCAAACCACCGTGACCACGGCCACGCTCGAGCTGGGGATTGATATCGGGCGGCTGGAGCGGGCGTTCCAGATAGACGCGCCGTTTACCGTCTCCTCTTTTTTACAGCGGATGGGCCGTACCGGCCGGCGGGACCTGCCGCCGGAGATGTGGTTTGTCATGCGCGAGGAACAGCCGGAGGCGCGGGCGATGCTGCCCACAACTGTCCCGTGGAAATTATTGCAGGGCATCGCCCTGGTACAGCTCTACCTGGAAGAGCGGTGGGTGGAGCCGCCTAAGCTGGACCGCCTGCCATTCAGCCTGCTCTATCACCAGACGATGAGCACGCTCGCCTCCTGCGGGGAGCTGAGCCCGGCTGCGCTGGCTGCCCCTGAGTTACTTCCACCGCATCACCCAGGAGGATTACCGTCTCCTGCTGCGCCATTTGATCGAGATTGACCATATCCAGCGCACGGAGGAGGGCGGCCTGATTGTAGGGCTGGCGGGGGAGCGGATTGTCAATTCCTTTAAGTTTTACGCCGTGTTCCAGGAGAACGAGGAGTACACGGTGCGGTGCGGTTCGCAGGAGATCGGCACCATCGTCAAGCCGCCACCCGCCGGGGAAAAGATCGCTCTTGCAGGCCACGTCTGGGTGGTGGAAGAGGTGGATCACAAACGCCACCTGATCTACTGTGAGCAGGTCAAGGGCAAGGTCCCGGCCTATTTTGGCGAGTGCCCGGGCGATATCCATACCAAGGTGCTGGAGCGAATGCGCCGGGTGCTGCAGGAGGATCGATTATATCCGTACCTGATGAAAAACGCCGTGGCCCGCTTGGAGCAGGCGCGCCGTACAGCGCTCAACTCCGGCGTGGCGCGGGACCCGCTGATCTGCCTGGGCGGCGATATGTGGTGCCTGTTCCCGTGGCTTGGCACGTATGCCTTTTTGGCGCTGGAGCGCTTTCTCAAACTGCGGTGTGGGGAGCAGCTCGGGCTGAGCGGGCTCGATTCCTCGCGCCCCTATTTTATCCAGTTTAAGATGAAGGCGGACCGCCGGACCTTTTTTCATGTGCTGTCGGAGGCGGAAAAACAGCCGCTCGATCCGATGGAGCTGGTGTACCCCAACGAGGTGCCGCTGTTTGAGAAATATGACGAGTTCCTGCCGGAGGAACTGGTAAAAAAGGGATTTGCTTACGGGATCCTTGGGATTGATGAGATGAAGTCACGCATCCGTGGTTGGGGAGAACAGTATGGATGACCGGTCCGCGGGATTACTGCCCAGTGTCACCGTGCATATGTATCAGTTTTACTGTTGAAAGGCACACCTGTGCAGGTATAATTGATTTCCCAAAACCCGAATGATATTATAAAATTGGGTAAATAGGGATATTTTGCCAAATTTTGTGGAAAGGAACCGAATTACAATCCGCCGCCGGTGCGGAACTTTCGGGTGTGTGACGAACAATGAAAATAGCAATTTGTGATGATGAGTTTTATGTGTATGACCAACTGCGTAGTTTTATCTACCACTCTGGTGCCAAACAGCAGATTCAGGATGAGCTGAATATCACCTATTTTTCGAGTGGCGAAAGACTGCTGCAAAGCTATAAAAAGAATGCCTCTTATGATATCGTTTTCCTGGATATTGCCATGCGCCGGATGGATGGGATTGCAGTGGGCAAGGTGATCCGCGGTTGCGATGAGAAAACCGTGATTATTTTTGTATCGAGCCATCAGGAACGCATGATAGAGGCGTTTGACTGCCGGGCATTCCACTTCCTGACCAAGCCGCTGACCCTGCAAAAATTTGACGAGATCTTTACAAAGGCGCTGCGCTTTTATCAGCGGGACCGCGCGCAGTACGTGATTCAATTCCGTAATGAGATTATCCGTTTCCCGATCGATCAGATTAAATACGTGGAGGTATTGCACCGGCACCTGATGTTCCATACGACCGATGGGGATTTCGAGACAGTTGCAACACTGCGCGATACGGTCGAGGAGCTGCGGCCCTATGACTTTGTACAAGTGCACCAGGGGTTTGTGGTGAATATGAACCAGGTCAAACGGTTGCTAAAATCGGAGTTGATCATGTCAGACGGATCGACCGTTCCGCTCAGCGCGCACCGGCGATCCGAGGTCGTGATGGCTTATAAAACTTTTTTGGAGAGATACTAAATGGTGGAGCTCGCACAGGGTTTGATTGAATTTTTCAGTTGTGTGCTGGAGGTACTGATTGCCATCTTCTTTTTCCGCGCGTTTCAGGAACCGCGGTATAAGCATGGGATTATGGTATTGATCGCACTGGTAGTGACGGTACTGTTTTTTGTTTCGCGAATCTACTTGAAAGATAGCTTGATGATTACAGTTGTAACGACTTTGCTGACTATTTTGATGGCGGCTGCCTATCGCTTTAAATGGTATCAGGCCATTTTCTATGCGGTTGCCTTATCGGCAATCGCAAGTGCAGCAGAAATGATCGTTGCATTTTTATTTGAGGCTACTGTTTGGAAATATGAGCAGACTGTTAATTCTACAATGCTTAATGCTATTTGTATATTGCTTTGTAAAATCATAACAGTTTTAATTATACTATTGATTTATAAAAAAAGAAAAAGAGCATTTTCCCATATCAAAACGTCTACATTTGCACAGTTTATGTTCCTGCCCTTTTCAACTGTTTTGACGATCATAGTATTTTTATATTACCTTCTCAACAACATGGCATCACCCAAATGGTTGTTGGTTATATCAATAATGGCTGTTATATTATTGATCCTGTCTAATGTTCTCGTATTTTATCTGCTGGATCGCCAAGAAGAATTTCGTGCGATGGAGGAGCGGCTGCGTCAGGTGGACCTGTTGCTTCAGGCACAAAAGGAATATTATGACGAGCTGTGCAGTTCCCAGCAGGAGATCCGTCAAAGCCGGCACGACCAGAAGAACCTGCTGCTTGCCATCCTCGCCGAGTTGGATCACCATAACATCCCCAAGCTGTACCGGATGATCAACAGCCGGTTGAAAAGGCTGGACCGCGTTCTACTGGCCAACCCCAGGGACAGTGTGCTGGAGAGCATCCTCTATGTCAAGCAGCAGGGCGCCAAGCGCCACGGGATCCGGATCGATGGGGAGATCAAGCTGACCAAAGAGCCGGTAGCCGATGAACTGGAGATCGCGGTGATGCTCTCCAACCTGTTGGACAATGCCGTGGAGAGCTTGGTGCGGGATCACGCGCACGACACCATCCGCTGTATGGTCTACGAGCGGGGCGAAAACCTGATACTCGTCGTGGAAAACAGCGTGCACCATCCGGTAAATGTCAGGAACCTCGCCACCACCAAGGCGGATAAAAAGTACCACGGCCTCGGCCTGCCGAGCGTTCAGACGCTTGCCAATGAGAACGGCGGTATGCTTGAGATCTCCTGTGAGAACAACACCTTTGTGGCAAGCGTTGTTCTGCCAAATGTCAATTAAGCATTTAAAAGCAACAGTTATGCTGTTTGGGTTTACGTGTGGGACGATCCCTGCTAAACTAAAAGATGGCATTTATCAGCAAATTTTGGGGTTTTTTGGATGTATCAGTCGATTGCGAAAAAGACGGTCCGGTGGTTGATCCGCAAGGGCACGATCCGCCGGGAGGAGCAAGCAGTGTACGAGTACAGCTTTGAGGTGCTGTATTCCGATCTGATGTACGCGCTGCTCGGTCTTGCGATCGCCGTCGTACTGCACGGCGTTTGGGCCACCGTGCTGTTCCTTGCGGGATTTTTCCCGCTCCGGAAATTCGCCGGGGGCTATCACGCGTCTACATATGTCCGCTGCCATCTGCTGTTTGCGGGCAATCAGGTCGCGGCAATTTTGTTGTTTCACCTGATTCCGCAGGGGGCCATTTTTCCGGTTATCGCTGTTCTGGTGCTTCTCAGTACCGTTTGTGTGCTTGTGCTGGCGCCGGTCGATCACAAGAACCGTCCGTTCAGCGATTCGGAGCGAAAGTATTTTCGCCGGATGAGCCTGCTGGTGCTCGCTGCATCATGGGGAATCCTCGCATTGCTTATCTGCTTCCATTTGATATCGAATGGCTATGCTCTGGCCTATTTTTTCGGGGCGTTTTCCGTTTCGATTTCCCTGTTTTTTGAGAGGATGAAAAAATGGAAGGAGGGGGAAACATCATGATGAAAAAACTCGCGGAGGTCGCTGCAAAGGCGGCGCTGAAGACCGGTATCAAAAGTGCAAATGCAGCGTGCAGATCGGCTTATTACCAGAGTAAAATGCCGGCTGATATGAAGAAATACCAGAAGCACTGAAATGCCAACTCTATCTCTCCCAATGTCGCGGTGGACTCGTTCCCAGGTCCGCCGCGGCGCTTTTTTATGTAAAAAGCATGCGGCTGCCGGACAGCCGCATGTTTTTGTTTGGGGACCGATTACTTCTTCATATCAAAGCTCGGGTTAAACGCATAAAAGTTCTTTTCGTTCAGGCGGTCTGTGGCAAGCCTCAGCCCTTCGCCGAACCTCTGATAGTGGACAATTTCGCGCTCCCGCAGGAATTTGATGGCATCGCGTACATCGGGATCATCCACCAGACGCAGAATATTGTCGTACGTGACCCGGGCTTTTTGCTCAGCGGCAAGGTCTTCATTTAAATCGCAAATGACATCCCCCTTGCTGGCAATTGAGGCCGCCGTAAATGGGAAGCCGCTTGCCGCCGCCGGATAGACACCGGTTGTGTGATCGACAAAATATACATCAAAACCGCTTTTTTTGATCTCCTCCATGCTGAGGTTCCGAGTTAACTGGTAGACGATGGTTCCCACCATCTCCAAATGGCCAAGTTCTTCCGTGCCGACATCAGTTAACAGCCCCTTTAATTCGGGATAGGGCATGGAGAAGCGCTGGCTAAGGTAGCGGAGCGAGGCGCCCAGTTCCCCATCCGGTCCACCATATGGCGGCGCGTGATAATCAGACGGAATAAAAAATTTCAATGGCCGACTGCCTGTGATCCACGACAATGTGATGAATAAATAGGCGCAAAAGTTGATTCTGGGCGGCACAGGGAAGCGTGCCGGACGGCGCCTTTCGAGTTTTCGGTAGGGGGTGGGCTTCGGGCAGATGAGCAGCCTGGTTTTCCAGTATTTTGATTTGCTGCTCGATCCGCTTTTTATTAGAACAGTACTCTTCCAAAGAGTCAACCCCATTTTCGTAAGCGGATCGGATCCGAATCAGCTTAGCGCGTGATGCACGTATCTGGTAGGCTATTAAATCCTTTTCTGCATAAGCCGGGGGATCCCTGTGGGGGATGGACAGGCGAAGTCCCGTCAGATCTTTATGCACAGCGCACAAGACAGTCTGCTCTAATTTGCCTTTGGAGACGTAGTGAGAAATCTGGCATTTACCGTGGATGTATGCGGTACACTGGTATCCGGCGCCGGAAACGGTCATTACCTTGCCACAGGCGCTGCATCGGAGGAGCCCCTGAAGCAGAGAGGCATTTGAGCGCCTTCTTTCCCTCTCATGAATTTCCTCACAGGCGGCGATTCGTTCCTGTGCCTGCTGCCATAAGGGCTGCGGGATGATGGGTTTATGACGCCCCTCTGAGAGCTGAACGGCCGGATCGGCAAATTGACGGCCGGTTTTGCCGGTTGGATTCCAACGCAGTTTTCCGGTATAGGCAGGATTGCGCAGGATGTATTCGATGGCACGGTCCTCCCACAGGCCGCCGTTATTGGTTGGAATGCCCAAATCGTTTAGTTGGCGGGCGATGGTTCGATATCCGGCGCCGTTCACAAAGCGGTTAAAGATGGATCGTACGGTCTCGGCCTTTGCTGGGTCAATGATGAGCCGGCCGCCCTCCAATCGGTATCCAAATGGGGCGATGGAGACGGGTTCCCCGCGGCTGAATCGTTCCGCCATACCGCGGCGCACCTCACCGGCCAGACGGGTGGAGTAATAGCCGTCCATCCATTCAATGATGCGCTCAATCAGGGTGCCAAATTCATTGGACGGGTCAATGGGTTCCGAAACGCTGATCACGGGTATGCCCCGCTCGCGCCGCAGGAGGGATTTATAGACAATGCTCTCCTCCTGATTCCGGGCAAAGCGGGAGAATTTCCACACGAGGATGGCTTCAATTTTATTTTCGGGGGTGCGTGCAGCGGCGATCATTCGCTGGAACTGCGGGCGTTTTTTAACCGACCGTCCGCTCACGCCGTCGGCCTCCCGGAAGATCAGGGGATCCGGTAGGCAGAACCCGTGGGAGCTGGCATATTCCCGGATCAGTTTAAGCTGGCTGTCGGGGCTGTACTCCAGTTGATCCTCCGTGCTGACGCGGATATAGGCAGCTGCAATTTTCATAGGCACCCCTCCATGCAGTAAAATTAAAAAGAAAAATTTAAAAAAGCACTTGCCAAAAACAAACAAATGTTCTATAATAGAAAATGTAAGGGCAAATGGGATTGCCCGGATCAATAGATAGAAAAGGTTGGGTCTGTGACCCGGCCTTCTTTTTATTTTATAAAAAAATCTTTGCCGGTATGATTGGGGGTTCGCCGGGGGGACAGGCAAGAGGCGGTGCGGTTTTACATATGGTTTACCGATGGGAGGCGTGATTATGGCACATCGAATCGAACAATGGACAGTGAAGTCCTATGTTCTTGACCGGACGGAGGTAAGTACACCGCAGCTTTTGCTGGAGCGCACATATGAGTTGGAAAAGAATCGCACGGGCGGCTACCAAGTTGTGGAGACGGATTGCCGGAAATTTGTGGCGGAGCAGGAGTGGAGCGCTGCGATGAAGCGGGTTGAGGAGCATGGGGCAAAACTTCTCCCGGCATGCCTGACGGGTGACCTCTTTTCCGCGCTGGAGCCGGGGGAGTATGTTGTTGACGAGCTGCTCGGGGACCACAAGTAGCCCGCCGCGCCCCGGGATGGCGTTAAACTCGTCCAAATGGATCCATTCAACGTAAAGGAAAGGGGAGAAAAAATGTTTATTTAGGTTCAGCAGCCCAATTGATTGTTTACCATACTGTGGGACAGGCCACAGAAATTATTATTAAAAGGAGAATCATAATGAAAGTATCGGAGTTAATGGCAGGAGTTACACCAAGTGAGGAGTACGCAGGTATTGCAACAAACAGCGATTTTGTTCTCGCAATTCAGACGGACGCCGATCAATTGACGGAAAAAGACTATACAGTTGTACAGGGGGGCGTCATTTCCCACGAGGCATCTTTGAATGCGGAGACCAGTGAAAATCAGTACATCCGCACGGGTAAGATGACCACTAAAACAGGTGCCCAGCGACTGTTCACAGTGACAGGAAACAGAATGGAAGGGGATCCATTCCAGCAGTTTGTAATGGCAAACAAAATTAAGTTTGGTTATGGACAGGCCGTCGTCGTTCCATATGTGTACTTTTCCATGCTCACAGGTGTGGGCGAAAAGGGAAAGGTTTCTATTGTCGTCACCAGTGATCAGACTGGCGAAGCCGGTGAAAATGCCAGCTTTGAGATCGAGATGACCTCCACAGAGATTCCTCAGGACTATACCTACATTTCAGAATAAGGAGAATGTGTGATGCAGATCAATAATGTAAACCTGGGGATTAAGCTGTTTGATTCGGAATTTGTTAAAAAGTACGAGCAGGCTTTCCAGCAATTGGGCGGCCGCGAGGCGGAGGCTGCGCAGCAATCTGATTTGAGTGGAGCAATCCAATTTATGATTGGTGCTTATCGCGAGGCGATTGATACTATTTATGGTGCGGGAACCTATGATTCCCTGGGGCTGTCTAAAACGGACTATCTGGAAAACCGCCGGTTTATGGATCAGTACATTGCAGAGGCGAAAAAGGAGACAACTGCATTGCAGTCAGAGATGCGCCGTTATGCCCCGAACCGCGCCCAGCGCAGGTCAAGGACATGAACATACTGATTGACGATTTGCCATCGGAGATCGCAGGTGTACCGATACGGACAGACTACCGCTATATGCTCCTGTTTGAAGAACTCCTGCACGATACAAAAGTGAACAGCGGAGTTAAGGTTTTACAGTCCATTGATCTGTTGTATACCGCTCCCGTCCCAGACGTCCAAAGCGCCTGGGACGGGCTGCTCTGGTATTACAGTGGAGGGCATTATCATCCAGAGGATAGGCAAGGCACCGGAAGAACCGGTAGTGCGCAACGACAAATCTATGATTTTGAACAGGATGCGGAGCGTATCTATGCTGCGTTCTGGCAGGTCTACCAGATTGATTTGCAAGTTGCTCCGCTGCACTGGTGGGCGTTCCGCTCGTTGCTGTTCAGCCTGCCAGAGACCTGCTTAATGGGAGAGATCATGCGGATTCGTGCGACAGATATTAGCGGGCTTAAGGGTGCGGAGCGCAGGCGAATGAGACATCTGCAGGAGGTATATGCCATTCATCGCGTGGGAACACAGGAGATTCTCTCGGTGGCAGAGCGGGATCAAAAAATGCGGGAGTACGTCCTCCAGCGATATCAGGAGGCGGAAGCATGGAAGAAAAATAACAGATAAGGTGCCCTTATTGCGGCTATCGTATGCCTGTTTTTTACGGAGGACGGGCCTGTAGCCGTGATGTTTGGGTCAAGTGCAAAAACAAGAAATGCAAAAAAGTATTTGAAATTAAAATAGAACGGCGAGTGCCATCATGAGCCAGAGCCATGAAAAGGAGATGGATACATGGCATTGCATCATGAAGGCATAACGCCGGAGGCGCAGTACACTGCCGGGTAGAATCAGGGATCACTCCTGGCTGCCGCACCGAATACGGCGGCCGCCTCCGGCTCGCAGCCCATATCGATCAGCGATCAGCTGTCTGGAATCAAGGATGAGGCAGCGGCGTTGATAGAAGGGCTAAAGACAACAATTTCCGGCGGATTTACCACGGAAATTTTACCGGCGCTGACTGGAGGAATCGAACAAATTCGTGCTGCTTTGAGCACGCAGGGCGTAGAGGGTGCGGTGCAGGTAGCACAGACGGTACTGACGCAGTTTTTAAATTCCCTGGTAGCGCAGCTGCCAACGCTGATCAGCACGGCTGGCAGTATGCTGCAGGCATTGGCCACTGGAATCACGGAGGCATTGCCGGAGCTGGCGCTGATTGTATCTGAGGTCATTAATACGCTGAGCGCTTCGGCAACGGAAGCACTGCCAACCCTAATCACAGCGGCCGGCGACCTGTTAATG
>ENA-ORRT01000986-ORRT01000986.1-human-gut-metagenome-genome-assembly--contig:-NODE-986-length-9953-cov-1.90331_pt1 | contig 9953 bp, 7 predicted proteins | sample MGYA00242181_ERZ509146 | MGnify/ENA primary metagenome ERZ509146 (study PRJEB26280, sample SAMEA2338624) | human gut metagenome | biome: human gut; feature: human-associated habitat; material: faeces...
GGAACTCGCGCTCCAATTCAGTCCGGCCTTCCACAATGTTCTCTTCCCGGCGTTCTTTCTTGAACCACTGGCGGATTTTATTGCGCGCCTCGCTGGTCTTGACAATCTTTAACCAGTCTCTGCTGGGTCCGTGGCTTCCCTCTTTTGCGGTAAGAATCTCAATGATCTCACCATTTTTTACTTTATAATCGATCGGTACAATGCGTTTGTCCACTTTGGCACCCACCATACGGTTTCCAACTGCACTGTGAATGGCATAAGCAAAATCGATCACAGTGGAACCACTCGGCAAGCTGATTACGTCGCCCTTGGGGGTAAACACAAACACCTCTTCCGGCGCAAGATCCGATTTAATGGTCCGCACAAGATCGGTGGCATCCCCACTATCCTTTTGGTTTTCCAGCATCTGCCGAATCCACGCGAGGCGATCGTCCAGCTTGTCCCCTTTGGTGACACCGAGCTTATATTTCCAGTGTGCAGCGATGCCGTATTCTGCAGTATGGTGCATTTCCCAAGTTCGGATCTGCACCTCGAACGCCACGCCTTCTTTGCTGAGAACCGTCGTGTGGAGGGATTGATAACCATTGGGTTTCGGGGTGGAGATATAATCTTTAAAACGGTTTGGAATGGGCCGGAACATGTCATGAATAACGCCCAACACGTTATAACAGTCATTGATGGTATCGACGATCACGCGTACCGCATAAATGTCATAGATTTCATCCATGCTTTTCCCTTGAATGAACATCTTTCGATAAATACCATTGATGCTTTTGACACGGCCCTCTAAATATACATTGGGAATCTCCGGGGATACACGATCATAGATGCGCTGCTTGGTCACCTCAATGAATGCCTTTCGCTCGCCGCTGCGCATCGCCAGCCCGCTTTCAATCTCCTGATACGCAATGGGGTCCAGATAGCGCAGGGAAATGTCCTCCAACTCCTCTTTCACCATCCGGATACCAAGGCGGTGCGCGATGGGGGCATACACCTCCATGTTCTCCAATGCCTTGTCGCGCTGCTTCTGCGGAGCCATGAATTCGATGGTCCGCATATTGTGCAGGCGGTCCGCCAATTTGATGATAATCACGCGGATGTCGTCCGCCATTGCAATCAACATCTTCCGCAGGTTTTCCGCTTGCTGCTCTTCCCGAGAAGAGTAGGGAATTCGGCCAAGTTTGGTAACACCGTTGGTCAAATTTGCAATTTCATCCCCGAACATTTTCCGCACTTGCTCAAGGTCCACCGGCGTATCCTCCACCACATCATGGAGTAAACCTGCCGCCACAGACTCAGAATCCATGCCCAACTCCACCAGGATGCAGGCCACTGCCACCGGATGGGAAATGTATGGCGCGCCGGACAGACGCTTCTGGTCGCCGTGCATCTGATAAGCCAACTGATAAGCCTTATCAATCAGGGCAAAATCGTATTCTCGCTCGCTATCGTGGATCAGTTTTAAAAGATCATTGTAGGTTTTGAGTTTCTCCGCCATATGGTTCCCCCTCCTTCTGTAAAGCCCGCAGATCTGCCAAAATCTTTGAATCAAATAAATTGACCTTTTGCTGCACCGGTTCTAAGGTCAATTTGCACACCCCTGCGGACCGCTGCTGCAAGGTCAAACCGTGTTCCGACAGGACATCCAACATCGTCAGCAGCTTTCCCATATTTCCGCCGGGCAAAGCACATGTTCGATAGAGAAGTACCTCTTCTGGACCGTCAAACCCATTTTTTGCACGCAAGAACCGGTATACAGAGGCAAATTCTTCCCGGTTTGGGGTCAGGCTGTCCACTTCGCGTGCAGTCAGGTTTTCTTTTCTTCTACCCTTCTCATAAATTGGAAGCCCTTGCAGTACCTCTGCGCCGTCCAATCCAGCGGGTTTACAGTCTTTCACGATGATGGATAGTGTTTCTTTTCCATTGAAAGGCTTTGCGTCTAAGGTCACAGCCAAATCGAGAAAATCCCCCACCGCATAGGGAAACGCCTCTAAGGACACTCCGAACCGCATACAACGCAGTGCGTAGTTGTCCTTCACCACCGTCAGGCGAAGATGCCTGCCTCCGCCGACCGGCGTGATGTCCTGAAGGCGGACGCCAAAAAGCCCAAACAGAGGCGCCGGATTGGCCGTCCCGAATGGTTCCAGCAGGCGAATGCTGCGCGGCACCTCTATCGTAAGCTGTTCCGGATGCAGCACGCAGTCAATCGTAAGCGTCGGCACAGGCATATGCGGCGCATGAACCGCCGCATAACGATTGATTCTCTCTCGAAACTGCGCAATTGCAGCAGTCCGGATGCTTAACCCTGCCGCGAATTTAACCAGTAGATCCGAACAGGAACAAACAGCCTCAAATAAAGAAAACCCTTCGATGCTCCTGCCCGACCCCTTGGCCTCCTCCCCGTCAATAGAAATCAAGATGCTTGGCTTTCCAAAACGCTCTGTGATACGGGCTGCAACAATTCCAATAACCCCGGGATGCCACCCTTCTCCTGCTAATACCAACACGCGATCGAGCAAAGGCCTGGGATCTCGCTCCAAATCTTCCAAGACCCTTTCAAAGATGTCGCTCTCAATTTGCCTTCGGTATTCATTACAATCGCAAACATCGGCAGCCAAATTAGCTGCCTCCTCCGGGTCCTCCGCGAGCAACAAGCGAACGGCTCGATCCGGGGAACCAATCCGGCCCGTTGCATTAATGCGCGGAACCACACCAAATGCCACATTTGTCGCTGTAAGCATTCGGTTATCCAGGCTAGCGTTTTCCAACAAAGAACGCAGGCCTAAACGATCGGATCGGGAGAGATGGGGCAACCCGGCGCGCACCAGCGTGCGATTTTCTCCCAATAACGGAACCACATCTCCAATGGTTCCAATCGCTACTAAGTCCGCATAGTTTTCTAACAGGCTGGTCAGATCATAATCCGGACCTTCCAGCGCCATAATCAACTTAAATGCTACGCCGACTCCGGCAAAATCTTTAAAAGTGCTTGGGCAATCCAAACGATGCGGATCAACTACTGCACAGGCAGCGGGAAGCACTTCTCTCGGCCTGTGGTGATCGGTTACGACCACATCCATTCCCAGCTGCGACGCATAGGCCACTTCTTCAACGGACGAAATCCCGTTGTCCACTGTAATGATCAACTGCGTCCCCTGTGCATGCAGTTGATCGATGGCCTGCAAATTCAGTCCATATCCTTCCCGCTCTCGATCTGGAATATAGTATGTCACATCCGCTCCATTGGATTCCAGATAAGAATAAAGCATTGCCGTAGAAGTAACACCGTCTGCGTCATAATCCCCGTAGACCGTAATTCTCTCAAAATGATTGATCGCATGCCAAATGCGTTCCACTGCGCGGTCCATATCTACCATTTGTAGAGGATCGGAGAGAGAAATTGCAGAGCCAAACATCGCATCAATCCGGCCGGCTTCGGTCAGTCCGCGTGTCTGCATCAACGCCCCCATGACAAAGGGTACCTGGTACTGCTGGGCAAGACGCTCCGCGATATTCCGGTCACATGGCAATACGTCCCACTTTTTCATGTTCCTGTCCACCTCGAAATCCCTAAACCTTTATTACAAAGCCGCAATCATATACTCTTGGAATAGGTATTTAACGCTTGTATGTCTGCAATGGTAAATTATATTTTCATAGAGTTTAATTGTACCATTTTGAGAATTCTTATTCAATACCTATGGCCCTCACACAAAACTCTTTTCATCATAAATCCGTTTTTCTCATCCATCTGGATAACAGCAAAAAAGGAGCAGCTTGCCAAACAACAAGCATGCTCCTTTTCTACCGTCTATTTCATGCTATTCCATTTTTGCACTTACACCAATATTGACCATATAGCTGCCATACACCCAGGAATTTGGGGCGCCTGTCACCGAGATGGTCACAGGAACTTCCGTCTGTCCGGTAAAGTTCTCTTTTCCTGTCATATCAATCTGTGCAACCAAATTGTTTTCTGTAAATGCTTCAATTTCACTCGGAGGACCGACAATGGTCACGCTTAGGCTCTGTGTATAAACTTCTGCCTGATACCCAGCGGGAAGATTTTTAAAGGTGATTGTATCCGGATTGAGCGCCATCGTGCGGGTGGTAAAGGTATCAAGATCCAGTTTCACCTTTGCTGTGTAAATATTACTGACGTTTTTAAAGCCGGTTGGTAAACTGACATCCACATCAAATTCATCGCTCGAAGGGCTGATCGTTGTGAAATCAATTGCAGGCAACGCCAGCTCCGAAATATTGGCGAATGCGTCCTCGGGCCCGGCTACTTCAATTTCTTTCGGCTCCACAGTCACACGGCTTTCAAAATCGTCCAATCCACTCGGCTTACCAGTAAACTCCACTTGCAACGGCAGCACCTTGCGGTACAATACATTGCACGTGACATCCACTGCGTCCATACTCAAGGTCAAGCTATCGCTTTTGATCTCATTTCCATCCGCATCCAGCATCACCAATTTGCCCGTAAAATGCTTTGTCTCCGTAAAAGGCGTCTTGTCCTGTTCATAGGGGATGGTCACCTTTGCAACCTGATCCACCTCTTGCTTCGGCCCCGACACGGTCACACTGTCGCTGGAAAGTGTCGGCGCATTCAGGTAATACTGCGGGTCTACCGGCGGTGTAATCTGACTGGTATCGATATTGAACACCTTTTCACTATAATAGTCCACAGTGACCAAAATACTGGACGGTTCAATGGACACCACCTCATAGTTGGAAAGGTTCCCCAGCTTTGTGGCGGATAACTCCAATTTGTAATTGCTGACCGGTCCGGTTAGGGAAGCAGCCTGCTTTGCTTCAATCTGTAAATCTGTATTTTTTACCTGATTGACCGTCAGACTGTTCCCTTTTATTGCGACCTTCGCTTTCGCATTGACCGGGCTAAAAACCTTTAGGCCCGACTGCTGCGCCGAATCCGATAAATTCACGACAATCGGTACGTCTGTCACAGTGCGGGGGATTTCTTCGGTATTGCGTGTTGCAAATACCACCCAAATCACCAACGCACAAAAAACAGAGAAAATCATTACAAACTTATTGTTGTAAAACAAACTTCCTAAACTGATCTTTTTATGACTCATGATTTTCTGCCCCTCCTGATGGAAGGAATTCTACTCGCACGTTTCTCACCATTTGCATTTTCTTCCGGCAATAACAAAGCTTCCAAAGCGCTTTGCAGAGTTTCGCGCGTATAATTCCGCGTTAAAACGCCATTGACCGCGATGGATATTTGGCCTGTTTCCTCCGAAACAACCACTACGATCGCGTCCGAATTCTCACTCATACCGATCGCTGCGCGGTGGCGCGTTCCCAAATCAATGCTGACTTTATCGCTCTTTGTCAACGGCAAAATACAGCCCGCAGCATAGATCATTCCATCCCGAATGACCATTGCGCCATCGTGAAGAGGCGCTTTATTCCAAAAAATATTCCCAATGATCGGTACCGAAGGCTCTGCATTGACGATGGTACCCGTATCAATAATATCCCCCAACTTCGTCTGCATTTCAAACACCATTAAGGCGCCCGTTTTAGATTTCTGAAACTTTCCGGCCGCCTCAACCACAGCATTGATGCACTTACGTTTTTGTTGTAAGACTTTTTCAGCCTCTTCGGAGGAAATCTGAAACCAATACTTACTTCCAATTTTACTACGGCCAATCTGTTCCAGCGCCCGACGGATCTCCGGCTGGAAGATTACCAACAGGGCAATAATGGTAAAATTGAAAAAATAGTCCAAAAGGGTTTTCATCATATTCAGATGGATGACAACCGATGCAACATATACACCCATCAAAATAATAATACCCTTTACAAGCTGTTCTGCGCGTGTTTCGCGGATCAGCTTGATTCCATTATAAATAATAAAGGAGACCAGCAATACATCCAGTGCGTCACTCAGCTTAAAGGTGTGAACCAACGCAACAAACGTATCCCACAGTCCTGTGATAAACTCCATATTTTCTTGCACCCACTATCTTCCGATTTTCACAAGCTCCATGTATATTTTGACTTCCATATGTCTTCATATAATAAAAATATCCAATATAATTTTAGCACATTTAATTGGATATGCAAATGCTTTTCATTTATTTTCTATGAAATTTCATAATCGTGTTGGAAAACACACGGATCTCATTCATATTGTTGAATGCGGAAGGGCAAACGCGAACAGCCCCTTGTTCCAACGTTCCAAAACTTTCATGGGCCCTTGGCGCGCAGTGCAGACCTGCCCGGACCGCAATTCCTGCTGTATTTAGCTTTTGTGCAACGGTTTCACTGCTGACATCCTTTACGTTAAAGGAGAGCACAGGAGCAAAATAGGGTTCCACCGGCTCCGGCGTATAAAGCTGAATCGCTTCCATTTGGGAGAGACTGCGATAGAGCGCTTGGACCAGCCCCAACTCATGCCGGTAGATTCGTTCGATTCCTTTACTCTTTACAAATCGGATTCCTGCACGAATCCCGGCGATTCCAGGCACATTGACTGTTCCACTTTCCAAGCGATCTGGCATCGTTTCCGGCTGATCTAATGATATGGACGCCGTACCGGTCCCTCCCTCGATCAGCGTTGCCAATGAGGCTCCATGGGGCGTAACAAGTATACCCGTCCCCATCGGTGCATAGAGTCCCTTGTGAGAGGCAATGCAGAGATAATCAAAACGACACTCTTCCATATTGATTGGCAATACCCCGGCGCTCTGTGCACAATCAATCGCAATCGGAATTCCATATTCATGACCCAATGCCGCTAACCGTTCGATGGGCAGGCGAATTCCCCATACATTGGAAACATGTGTACAGACAATCAGCTTTGTATTGGCACGCAACGCCTTTCGGAAGGCATCCACCGTGGCATCGTTGTCCCCCGGAACCACTTGCGCTTCCGTATAGGTAACGCCTTTCTCCTGTAAAGCCCGAAGCGGACGCATAACCGCATTATGCTCCAGGTTGGAAGTAACCACATGATCCCCGGGTTTTAACACGCCCTTTAACACAAGGTTGATGGCAAGTGTGCAATTGAGTGTAAACGCAACACATTCCGGCCCGGGCGCATGGAAAAACTCTGCAACTTCCGTCCGGCACCGATAGAGTTCTTCCGCGGTCTCCATGGACATCTTATGGCCCGCACGTCCGGGATTGGCGCCGTACCTTCGCATGGCCTCATCGACAGCACGGATCACCTGTGGTGGCTTTGGATACGTGGTAGCGGCATTGTCCAAATAAATCATCCCACGTCCTCCCTTTCCGCACGGCCCAGCACACGAATACCGGCCTGTGTCAAAATCTCCTGCGCTTCATCGGTACGGCTAGGGACATATATGCTATAACCGCACCCGGCGTTTTCGTTTCCGTGCGGCGTTCGTTCTACATAGGACTTGATGCCATGTTGAAAAAGCAGGTCTCGCCCCTTCATCGCATACGTGATGGAGCTAACCATAATCATAGGCTTGCCCACAAGTATCACCTCTCTGTTTTTATTACCAGAGTATGCCACAAACAAGCCCTTTGACTATTTCCTAGGAAAGAACAACCCTTTCCTCTGCTTATTTTTCCAATAAGCACACCGCATGAACGGCAATCCCCTGCTTCTCGCCAGTAAAACCGAGCCCTTCCTCTGTGGTTGCTTTGATACTCACCTGGTCCAAAGTGATCCCCATGGCGTCTGCCAATCGACTGCGCATGGACTGGATATAGGGTTTCAACTTAGGTTCCTGTGCCAAAATAGTAGCATCTATGTTGGCAATCTGGTAATCATGCTTTTGCAACAAGCGAACAACCTCTTGCAGAAGCAAGATACTATCTGCACCTTTATAAGTAGGATCTGTATCTGGAAACCATGTGCCGATATCTCCCAGGGCAGCTGCCCCCAACAATGCATCCATTACTGCATGTGTTAAAACGTCCGCATCTGAGTGGCCCAGTAGCCCCTTTTCATAAGGGATTTCGGTCCCACCCAAAACCAGCTTTCGGTCCGAGGCTAGACGATGTACGTCATATCCATGGCCAATTCGCATCCAACCGCCTCTTTTCTGTTTCAAAATAGCCTCCGCCGCAGGGAGATCCTCCGGCGTTGTAATTTTTATATTTGTATATCCCCCGGTAAACAGATGGACCTTATAACCTATATGTTCTACCAATTGGCAATCATCTGTATAATCCGCACACTCTTGGTCTGCCAAGGATAAGGCTCGCTCATAGAGGCCCCGCTCAAAAACCTGAGGGGTTTGAACTGCGCGCAAAGAGTCACGAACAGGCGTAGAGGAAATAAATCCATCGCCATCCTGTATTTTTATTGTATCCTTGACTGCGGTACAAAGGGTCGCTGCTCCATATTTATACGCATCTTGAACCGTAGCATCAATCTCTTTTGGTTGAATAAGCGGTCTCGCTCCGTCATGGATTGCCAGATAGGCAGTGTCTTTTGGTACAGCGGCCACCCCAGAGCGCTGACGCGTTGTCCCACCGGGAACGACTGCATACAACTTATGAACCGCATACTGATTCGCTAACTGTTGCATAACAGCCCGATCTTCTTCACGGCAGACTACCACAATGCTTGAAATATGTTCCGCTTGCTCAAAAGCAAGCATGGTATGTACAATAACCGGTTTTCCGCATAAAGCGAGAAACTGTTTTGACATTTGTGCACCCATACGGCTGGAATTTCCCGCCGCTACAAGGATGGCACAACAGGACTTCCAAGGCATTTCCCCGCCTCCTTTCTGCATAGGAACCATTATAGCTACAAAAGCTACCTGGTGCAACTACAATCCTGTTACCACTTTCCCGCTAATTGCAACCTTTTGTTCACGATTTCGTGCTCTTAACCAAAGCGGCTTTACAGCGCGGAACATTTTAAGTTATAATAACCTCACGGCGTTAGCGGAAATCAAAGATTTCCGACGCCTGAGAGAGCATTGAATCTCAACCCAATGACTACGAAACACTTCTACCTTACCTCTCTCCAATCGTTCATTCAGGAGCTTCTCGTCAAAAAGTTCCCCTATTGTTCCCTCAATTATATGGATACAAAACCACTCTATGTAAATTCAGATGAAAGGACTTAATTATATGGAAAATAAGCTATCTGCAAAACGTGTCGCAGATTCTGAAGTAGAACAAGTACAGGCTATAATGCCAAACCACTTAAACGGGTCCGGCCGTGTGTTTGGCGGACAACTTGCTGCCTGGATCGACATTGTAGGCGGAATTGTGGCACGCCGCCATGCAAATCGGAATGTTACTACCGCTGCAATTGATAATTTGCAATTTAAAGAAGCAGTCTATGAGAACAGTATCGTTGTCCTTCACGGGAAAATTACTTACGTTGGACGGACCTCTATGGAAGTTCGTGTTGACAGTTTTGTCGAGAGTCTTTCCGGAGAACGCAAGCTTGTGAATACCGCCTATCTGGTAGAAGTCGCCCTCGATGATGATGGCAACCCGACAACCGTTCCAGGGCTTATACTAGAAAACTTTCAGGAACAGGCCGAATGGGAGGCCGGTGAAAAACGTCGGGAGTTGCGCCATCAACGGCATCGAGAAGCATTTTAATGATACACCTCTTTAAAGGGGAAAGATATATGTTCACTTTTCGCCGTATTTCGATCGATCCTTTACTGAGAAAAATCACTCTGTTAGGACGAAACTCTGCGCAACTACCCTTTTTAAAGCTTTGACATTCAGCAAAACATATCCCCAAGACGGTGACTCTATTGTACGAAAACCCTCTCGGAATTCTTTCTAATTCCGAGAGGGTTTTTATTACGTTATTGGGGACTCAATCGCCAAGCTTTATTGCCATGTACGCTTTCACCAAGGCCATGCACTTTTCCCACCCTAGATCACTACTATTCAAACAGAGATCATAATTATCTGCATTGCGCCAGTCACGCCCTGTAAAATAAAGATAATAATCGCCACGACGC
>ENA-ORRT01000992-ORRT01000992.1-human-gut-metagenome-genome-assembly--contig:-NODE-992-length-9877-cov-3.69222_pt1 | contig 9877 bp, 13 predicted proteins | sample MGYA00242181_ERZ509146 | MGnify/ENA primary metagenome ERZ509146 (study PRJEB26280, sample SAMEA2338624) | human gut metagenome | biome: human gut; feature: human-associated habitat; material: faeces...
CACCGACGTACCCGGCGGCGCGGTTTGGAAAAGAATTTAAGTCTGTATAAAAGAGGAGGGAGCGCCCCGGCCAAAGCCGGAGCGCTCCCATTTCATCAGTTGCTCCTTTTGGATTATGCGAACACGCCCTGGACCAGGACCATATAGAGTCCGGTGGCTCCGAAGATGGAGATCAGGTCGTTGCCCTTCCAAAGGTGGAGGAGCACCGCAGCCGCCCCCGCCAGCAGAGTGGGGATCCACCCCGCCGGGGTGGAGAAGGTGACCCCCTTCATGCAGTAGACGATCAGCATGGCGATGATGGCGGGGGGCAGGACCTTGCCCAGGTACAGCACGATTTTGGGGGGATGCTCTCCGCGGTCGAACAGCAGAAAGGGCAGGGCCCGGGTCAAAAAGGTCACAGCGGACATGACGGCGATGGAGGCCAGAGTTTCTGCGGCGGTCAATTGCATGGTACTTCCTCCTTTTTCGCCTCATAGCAGTCATCCAGCTTGGGACGCAGGGCGGTCAGCGCCAGAACGATCATCCCCAGAGCGGGGAGAAGCATTTCCTCCGCACCCACCAGCATCAGGCTGAGGAGAGTGGCCGTGCCTCCCAGCAGGGCGGGGAGGTGGCTCCCGGCCTTTTTCCACTGGCCTACGGCGATGACCAGGAACAGCGCCGTCATGGCGAAGTCCACCCCGGTGGTGTCCACCCCCAGAGCGGAGCCCAGCACAGAGCCCAGCACGGACCCCAGGATCCAGTAGCTGTGATCCAGCATGGATACGGCGAAGTAGTAGTCGTGCTCCTCTACCCCGGCCGGGGCCCGGGCGGAGCTGAGCAGGGCATAGGTCTCGTCGGTCAGGGAGAAAATCATATAAAACTTCCGGGCGCCCATTCCACGGAACTTCTCCAGCATGGACAAGCCGTACACAAGATGCCGGAAATTGATCATCAGCGTCAAAAACGCCACCTGGCTCAGTGAAGCCCCGGTGGCCAGCAGTGAGACGCCCAGGTACTGCCCCGAGCCCGCATAAATGGTCACGCTCATCAGCAGAGCCCAGCCCACGCCGTAGCCCGCTGTCTCCAGCATCAGACCAAAGGCCATGCCGATGGCCAGATACCCCATCAAAACCGGAACCGTCGCCGGAAAGGCGGCGGCCAAGGCTTTTCGATTCATGGATTCTACACCTCATTTACAACAGTTTCTCCTCATTGTACTCGTTTTTTTTCGCCGTTGCAATCCCTATATCCGTAATTTTCCGGACGGAGTGAAAAATCAAGCCTGTTCAAAATCGTCACTATGAGGAGGGCTATGCCGGGCAGCGATTTTTTATTATGGAGGGGGGCTGTCAGGTTGGGGAGGGGACTATTATCTCAATCGATGCAGATGTTCCGCCGTATGAGTTTTGATGATGGGGATAAGCGGCTGTTTTCCTCTTTGTGGAAAGACACAGCGATCAGAACGCCCGGACAAGAGCTCAGGCGCCGCCAGTGGCGGTAAGCTCTTGACCGGGCGGATCCTCTTCTGAAGCAGGCGATCAAAAGAAAAACGGTTAACTTTGGCATTGACCGTCATAAAGAAAGAAATTCATTTCCGCCTGCTGTCCCTTGACGGTAAATATATGTTTCTTTTCTGATCGTCTTTTCATCCCCTGATGTTCATAAAAAGCATAATTACAGCTTGTGTCTGTAAATAAGTAAAATTCTTCTAATTCTTCTTGCCGCATATAGTCCAGCGCGGATCGAAAAAGCATTTTTCCGATCCCGTTTCCTCTGCACGAAGAACTGACAACGAACAAGGCCAGTTCTGCCGGATAGGTCCTGTTTGTTTCGTTTCGTAATTGCTGATCGATCCCATTGACGCTGCTAAAGATTTTTGAAGCGTCCCGCCCCTCTTTTGAACTGTACAGGGATAGTATGGACTTGATTTGCAGCAATCTGTTTGAAAGCGGACATTTGTGCTTGGCGATCTGATTGACCAGTATGATGCCTGCCACAGTTCCGTCCACGACCGCTACTCTTGAAAACGTATAGTTTGTTAAGCAACTGCTCAAAAAGACCTTTGCCAATTGAATTGCCGTTTTCGGACTGCTGAAATCATCATAATGCCAGGTTTCTCTGATGATCGCTTCCAAAGCCTCAAAATCCTGTGTTTGATATTCCCGTAATTTGATTTGCATCGTTTTTCTCCTTGTTTTCATTGGTTCTATCCTGTATGATAAAGTGTACAGCAGCTGTAATGTCAATAAGGAGAGACAGGAAAATGAGAAAAGAAATCAAACGGCTCACAACGGCCCAATTTGCCAGGCTGCATGAAGTCAATAAACGTACCTTGCATTATTATGATGAGATCGGTCTTTTCCGCCCGCTGACGAAAGCTGAAAATGGCTATCGCTATTATGACGTTTCACAAAGCATAGAGTTTGAATATATTCGAATGCTGAAAGAATTAAATATGAGCATTGGGGAAATCGAGACGTATCGGAAGGATCCCACGCCTGCCGCCTTCTTAAAAATCGTGAACGAAAAAGAAAAAGAAATCGACCGGCAAATTCAAAGGCTGAAGGATATTAAGGCTGTCATACAGAGCAAGAAAGAGCGGATCGCTTTTTGCGAAGCTTTGCGGGAGCGGGAGATCAGAATAGAAGAATGCCGGTCGGAGCGGCTTTTGGTCTATCCCTATCATGTTTCAGAAGATGACATCGCGCAGCTTTTTTATCACCTGAAAGAGATCTGGGGGATAGAACAAATACGCATGGGAATGGGGAGCTTTATTTCCCTTGATCGCGTATATGAGGGGCAGTTTGATCGATACGAGGGGATATATACGGTCGCCCTGAGCGATAAGCCCGGTTCAGATCATCTGCTCAGACCAAAGGGAACATACCTTTGTGGTTATCAAAAGGGGACGTGGGATCAATTACCGATTCTGTATCAGCAAATGCTGGAGTATGCCGCAGAAAAACAGTTACAGCTGACCGGATACGCTTATGAGGTCGGTTTGAACGATTTTGTGATTTCTGATGAAGCGGATTATATCACAAAAATTATGATCCGGATTCAAGAAAACATTTGACGTTACATTCATAATGAACATACGAAGACTGAAAGGGAGCGATAAAACATGATCGGGATCCTATTTATTTGCCACGGCAGTATCCTAAGAAGCCTCGAAAAAGCCTGCTATATCAATGACTTTCATCGCTCAGATGGCGCTTACTACACCACAATTACACCATTTGTGGAAGAGCTTTGATGTGACAATCCCAAATTACACATTCTGAATAAAATGAAGAGGACATATCCACGGTGCCGGATATGTCCTCTTCATTTTTATCTGCGTTTCTTTTTGCCTTTCCCGTGCTGCAACTGTGGTCGTGCTTTCCCTCGCTGGTTGATTGGACTTTTCAAGTATTTGGACAGCTTGAGTATTTCAATCAGCGAGACGAATTGCTCTTTGGTGAGCTTGTCATAATCAATGCCAAAGGTAGCGAGGAACGAACGGACTTGCTTTTCCTCGGAACTGCCCTCAAAATTCATCGCATCCTGCAACTGCCCCTGTACGGTTGCTGCGAGGGAGACTTCATCCGCAGTCATGGTGTCGGGACGATGTTCGTTCCGAATGTCGCGGAGAATACCTTTTAGATCGTCCGCAATCAGACTTCCGAAATACTCGTCCTCCCGAATCTGCGCCACTTCTAACGTCCGCAGGTACAGGTCGTTTGCATCGCCACCATTTTTCATCAATGCCATCTGCCGAACAGCTTCCAGCACGGCATTCATATCGTTGACTCGCATATCCGCGATCCGGTCAACGTAAATCTCAGCATCCAGCAAAAACCGCTGGAAATCCTTGTGGCAGATCAGCTCCGACAGCAGCCGGTGGTTGAATTTGCCCGTTTTCAAGACTTCGATTGCATCATCACCCAAATGCAGAGCGTCCAGTTCTGTGTTTGGGTGATTTTTTTGTTCTGTCAGCCCCAGCAGGTAATCGGTGGACACGCCGTAGAACTTCGCCAGCTCCACCATGCTGAACGGGCTGATATCCTTGAAATCGTCGGCTTCGTATTTTCCCAGCGCGGACTTTGAAATACCTGTTTCCGCAGATAGTTGTTCCAGCGTCAGACTGCGCTCCACGCGCAGGTCTTTGAGCCGTTCCTGAATGGTGAGTTTTGGCTGCATAGCGGTGTCCTCCCTTCAAATTTCTGCCCCTTTCCGGTCTTGTCCATAAGCGTGGAAATCTGCGTTTTTTGGCGCGTTTTCCGACCTCTTGGATATACGGGAGAGGGCTATATTTTTCGCTAAAATGGTCTTGCAATCGCACCTGAACCTTGAAAATTGCATGACCGTCCGAACGGGATATGTCCCCCAGCGAAGTAACCGCCATGACCGCGAAAGCGTGAGCGTACCAACGGGGACGAAACGCCGGGAGCGATCCTCCGGGCAGGAACGACGTTCGGAAAGAGCGGCAAAATCGAATGTAAAAATCAAAGCAAGTGAAAACGGCGAAATAGTTTTCTGCTCTGTGCGGTTATCTGCACGGAATAGAGCGCTATTCAGCAGTGAACGACGTTTGTCGTTCAACATGATATTTCGCCGTTTCACGCAAAGACACATCAAACGGCAAAAGCGGAAGGTGTTGCCTGCGACCAACGTATCATCGGCGACATTTCCAGCGAAAAGTCGTGCATCAAAAATCAGCGCCCTATAGCGAACGGGTGTCACGATTTGACAAATCCATTTTACCATAGAGCGCGCCGAAAAAACAGGAGGAAAGTTTGAATATGAGAAAATCTGAAACTTATCGCAACGAGATCAAGTCCTACATTGTCCGCACCGGCATGACCATGACCGAGGTGGTGGACTACCTTTCCGATGAATACGGATGGAGCCGCAGCGTTCCCAATCTCTCCGGCAAACTCAAGCGTGGTTCGCTCCGCTATGGCGAAGCGGTGGAGCTGGCGGATGCGCTGGGATACGACATTGTGTGGCAGAAGCGGAAGTAATTATAGTGAAGTCTGCCGAATATCAGTATTTATATAACTCTATCCATCAGCATTTGCCCTGCGTATAATACAGCCGGAACAAAGGGTGCGAGAATAAAATTACCGATTTTCAAATGCGTGATGTTCAGCAGATTCAGCGCAATGCCAACAATGAGCAAGGAACCGATCTCTGACATCTGGCTGATGACCGTATCATTAACCAGCCCCGCGATCCAGCCTGCGGACAGCGTAATTGCAGACTGGTAGGCCAGTGCCACCAGTGCTGACAGGCAGCAACCGATTCCTTTTGAAGTTGCAAGGATGAATACGACCAGTGTATCAATAAATGCTTTCGCCAGAAAAGTGTCGTATGTTCCCTGCGTGCCGCTTTCAATACCGCCCACAATGGACATGGCACCCACGCAGACGAACAGCGTACTTGCGACAAATCCATCCGCGATGTGATCGTCCCGAAACGGCAGAGATTTCTGCACATACGCGCCGATCTGATTCAGTTTCCCGTCAATATCAATCAGCTCTCCCAGCAGCACGCCGAGAGAAACGGAAAAGACCAGCACGATCACATTGGTTTCCGAGGAGAAGCCAGTAACGCCGATATACAGGACGCAAAGCCCGAGTCCGAGCAGCAGCGCATTTTTAATTTTTTCGGAAATCCCCCGTTTGAGCAATGCCCCCAAAATGCCAGCGGCAAACACGCCGATGGAGTTGATGAAAACGCCGGTAAAGGTCATAAAGATCGCCTCCTCACAGGTTGACCGGCAAAAACGGATTGCCATGTGCCTCAATGATTGTCCATAAATCTTTCGGTGAGAGCCATACGGTTGCTGTGTTATCGTTCGGGTGGATACCGACCAGAGGAAACAGCAGCACCTCGCTGTCTACGAAAACCTGTACGCTCCGGCTCTCGTCATTCAAAATGCCCAGCGGCGTAACACTTCCCTTCGGCAGGGACAGAAGCCGGGATAAATCAGCCTCAGACGCAAAGCTGAGCGGGCGCGTTCTCAATTTGGTTCGCAGCCCCTTCAAGTCGGCAGTTTTGTCCTTGTGGAGTACAAGCAAATAGTAGTTCCGTTTTTTGTCGTCCCGCAGGAACAGGTTCTTGACGATATACTCGCTGTTCGGCAAATGGAAGCTGTCAATTTCTTCAATCGTCTTTGCCGCAGGATGTTCCGCGATCTGATAAGAAATATTGGATTGGCGCAAAAATGCCAGCACTTCGTTTTTATCCATATCTGCCTCCCGACCCGGTTGATTTTCATTGGCAACTGCGGTATCATGTTTTCAGACAATTATACCTGCCCTGACCGGCGATGTAAAACGCAGATGGTTTCTCACGGTCAGTACAAGTCTGCATGGATAGGAGGCGGCGAACGATCATGGAAACGCAGAAATTAGCTGCGCTGTTGCAGGTGATCGAGTGCGGCAGCATCACAAAAGCCAGTGAAGAACTGGGCTATACACAGTCTGGCCTCAGCCACCTTATCCGATCCATTGAACGGGAGTTGGGCTTTTCTGTCCTGCTGCGCAGCAAGACCGGCGTGGAGCCGACCGAGGATTGCCAGAAGCTCCTGCCCGCCCTGCGGAAAACAGTACATTGGAGCAAAGAGATTGATGTGATTTCTGCTTCTATTCGCGGCGTATTGAATGGAAAAATCCGTATTGGCGCATTTACCAGCCTGTCCGTCAACTATCTTCCAAGAGTCATTCGCACGTTTCGGGAGCAATATCCCAATGTGGAGCTGGAGCTTGTGGACAGCGGAGGAAAATCGCTGACAAACGCCCTTGAAAGCGGCGTGATCGACATCGGCTTTGGCTGCCGCCCGAAAGATGCGGAGGTCACATGGATTCCCTTGTTTGATGACCAGCTCATGCTGGTTGCACCGATGGATGCAGAGATCGGAACGAGCTTTCCGTTAAGCGCCTTTCAGGGTGCGCCATTTATCGCGCTGCCGGACTCCTATGACCGCGAGGTGCATGACCTGTTTGCGGCTGGCGGTATCGTACCGGATGTAAAGTTTACCTCCACAGACGATTACACTATCATTTCCATGGTCGAACAAGGACTGGGGGTAAGTGTTCTGCCGGAGATGGTACTGCGGGGCTACAAGCATTGCAAGGTTCGGATTGCACCATTGGAGCCTGTGTGCAAGCGTGAACTCGGAATCATTCTGCCTGCGAAGAAAGAAGTATCACCCGCAGCAAGGCAGTTTATCGCTTGCGCAAAGAACATTCCGTTTTCAAGCAAAGATGCCTGATTATCTGGCGTTTACGGATGCACATGATAATCCCTTGGCAACAAGGGCGCACTTCTATACTCTCCTGACGGGAGTATGTGCGCTCTGCGAGGCAGACAGTCCGGACGGTCAAACGTCCGGGCTGTTTTGCGTCACTCCGTTCCGTACAAGGGGCTGCCCCCCTTGCGCTGCCATAGCAGCTATCCCAGCGCACTTTGCAGCGGAAACAGTCTGCTGGCGCAGACCATTTCCGCCGCAAAGTCTGAAAGCCTCATATCGTCACACAGACCGTCTACCGAAAATATAGGCGGTCTTTTTGTATCTATTCATTCATCATTTATCAGTCAGGAGGTCAAGATCATGCACGAAAAAGAAATTGAAAAGCTACAAACCAAGAAAGAAAAGGTGGAGTGCCAGCTTGCACAGGAGCAGCATAAGATCCAGCGCCTTGAGAACCGCGCCGCCTACTATGAAAAGGGAGAGCGGCGCAAGCGTGCGCACCGACTTATCACCCGTGGCGCAGCGATTGAAAGCGTCGCACCGCAGACGAAAGATTTGAGCGAAACCGAGTTTTACGCCTTTGCCGAACAGGTCCTTGCTCTGCCAGAGGCACAAAGACTGCTCACGGAAGTTGTCAGCCGCCATGCAGGAGGTGACTGAGCATCGCACTTTTTCATTTTCATGTAACGCAGATCAAGCGCAGCGCGGGGCAATCTGCCGTAGCTGCTGCCGCCTATCGTGCCGGGGAAAAGCTGCACAGCGAATACTACGGCGAGGACAGCGACTACACCCGCAAGGGCGGCGTGATCTGCTCGGAAATTTTGCTTCCAGCCCACGCGCCGCCAGAGTACGCAGATCGTGAAACGCTCTGGAACGCGGTTGAAAAAGCCGAGCGCGGCAAAAAAGCGCAGCTTGCATACAGCTTTGACATTGCCTTGCAGAATGAGTTTTCCATGCAGGAGAATATCGACCTTGCAAGGCAATTTTTGTTGGACAATTTTGTGAGCCGGGGCATGGTGGCGGACTTTGCCGTGCATCAGCCGGACAAGGAGGACGGCGGCATTTCCAATCCGCATTTTCACGTCATGTGTCCGATTCGTCCTATGGAACTGGACGGCAGGTGGGGAAACAAACAACGGCGGGAATATGTACTGGATGAACGCGGAGAGCGCGTTCTGGATGAGGCTGGCAACTATGCGTTCAACGCCGTTCCTACGACGGACTGGGGCAAACCGGAAACGCTGGAAGCGTGGCGGCAGGCATGGGCTGACCTGTGCAATGCCAAGTTTGCCGAAAAAGACTTACTATGCCGCATTGACCATCGCAGCTTTGCCCGTCAGGGTGTGGAGCAGATTCCCACGCAGCATGAAGGTCCTACCGTCCGGGCAATGGAGGCAAAGGGCGTCCGCACCGACAAGGGCGATCTCAACCGCTTCATTCGGAAAACCAATGCGCTGCTGCGGGAGGCAAAAGAGAAAATCGCCGCGCTGATCGACTGGCTGAAGGACGTAAAAGCCGAGCTTGCCAAGCCACAGCCGCCCATGCTCAACGATCTGCTGGCGCAGCATTGCGCCAATCGAAACAAGGGCGCGTACAGCAATAAGGCGAAGAACGCCAATTTGCAGCGTTACGCAGAGGCGTTCAGTTTTCTGCAATCTAAGGAACTCTACACCGTGGATGATCTGGAAAATACGCTTCGCGCCATGCAAGACAAGATCAACACGCTGAAAAAGTCTGCTTCTGCAAAGCAAATCCGTATCAAAGAAGTGAATGAACTGCTGCGCATGGTGGACTATTACAAGTCCGGCAAGCCCGCTACGGACAAGCTGAAATCCATCCGCTTTGAGAAATCCCGGCAGAAGTACAAAGCCGAACACGACGATGAGCTGCGGACGTTTTATATGGCAGAGCGTAAATTAAAGCCGTATTTCAAGGATGACAAGCTGCCCATCTCCGCATGGCGCAGGGAGCGCGAACAGTTGGAGCAGGAATACAAGGATATTCAAACGGAGCTTTCGCCGCTCCATGCCGACGCAAAAAAGCTCTGGGCAATTCACTACAACATCTACGAAGTGCAGCATGAACAGGCGCGTCAGAACGCCGCGACGCGGCAGAAAAGGCAGGAAATTGAACACTAAGGAGGGCATTGCCTATTGAGCATCTTTGAAGCCGTCAAGCAGACTGTAACCACCCGGCAGGCTGCGGAGCGATACGGCATCCGGGTGGAGCGAAACGGAATGTGCCGCTGCCCGTTTCACAATGACAGCACACCCAGCATGAAGCTGGATCGCCGGTACTACTGCTTTGGCTGCGGTGCCACCGGGGACGTGATCGACTTCGTTTCCCGGCTTCGCGGGATCGGCAGCAAGGAAGCCGCAATCTTGCTGGCACAGGATTTTGTTATTCCGTATGAGGATGGAGCGGTCAAGGCAGGCAGACCACAAAAACATGATACCGATGAACAGAATTATCAGCACATGGAACGCTATTGCTTCCGTGTGCTGTTGGACTATTACCGGCTATTATGCCGCTGGAAGGAGGACTATGCCCCGCAAGCGCCGGAAGACGGCTATCATCCACGCTTTGTGGAAGCATTACAGAAACTCTCGCTGGTTGAATATCTGCTGGACGAGCTGCTGTGCGGGGATATACAGGCGC
>ENA-ORRT01000996-ORRT01000996.1-human-gut-metagenome-genome-assembly--contig:-NODE-996-length-9834-cov-2.81174_pt1 | contig 9834 bp, 7 predicted proteins | sample MGYA00242181_ERZ509146 | MGnify/ENA primary metagenome ERZ509146 (study PRJEB26280, sample SAMEA2338624) | human gut metagenome | biome: human gut; feature: human-associated habitat; material: faeces...
AGAGTAAGCCACCCGCCGGGCCGCCACAGCGACGATCATGGCCCCGCAGGCCGCGCCCAGCAGCACCCAGCCCTCGCCCCCGGCCAGCTGCTCCAACAGGACCCCGTAGAGAGCCTGCCCCGCCGGCTGGGCGCATAGGGAGACGGTCAGCAGCAGAGACACCACCTTCCCCACCAGCGTGGCCGGCGTCTGAGCCTGAATGTGGGCCAGCATGGTCACGGTGAACAGCGCGGCGCAAGCCATCAGAACGAAGCCCGCAGCCGTCAGCACAGCAAAGGCCGCGACAGCCCCCACGCCTGCCAGCAGGCAGAGCCCCATGGGGATGAGGCAGACCCCGCAGGCCAGCAGCGTCAGCCAGGACCGGCGGACTGTCAGCCGGGGACCCAGCAGTCCCGCTGTCAGGCCCCCGGCCAGGCTCCCTGCCGCCATGGCGGTCTGGTTGAGGCCGTACCAGGTGTCCCCCAGCACCAGGGTCTGTTTGATGAGCACCGGCATACTCACCACCAGCAGCGCGCTCAGCAGCAGGTTGAAGGCGCTGACCAGGGCGATGTACTTCAGGATCTCCGGCCGTTCCTGCCGGAGGAAGGTCCCGCTCTCCGCCAGATCCGCTCTGGCGGTCTGCCAGACGCTGGCTCCAGTGTGTCTTGGCGTATGGGGGATATGGATGAACAGTTCCATCACCGCCGAAGCAAAGAAGCAGGCGGAGGCCCCCGCCAGGACCGGTGTCACGCCGAAGGCACCGTAAACCAGGCTCCCCAGCAGCGGTCCCAGCAGGCTGGACAGGGCGCTGACCTGGTTGATGACGGCGTTACCGTCCACCGCCGGCTGGTATGCCCCGGAGATACCATACAGCAACATCATGGCCGCCACCAGCACCGGCACCAGGGGCAGATGTCCCAAGGCCAGCGCCGTCAGGGCCACCAGGGCGCAGGTGAAGAAGTCCAACACCACCATGATCCGCTGCTTATGGAGACGGTCCGCCACCACGCCGCCCAGGGGCGTCAGCACCACCATGGGCACGAACGCCGCGGCGGAGCACAGGCCGAACAGGCTCCGGGAACCGGTGACGTCCAGCAGATACAGCGGCAGGACGAATCGCAGCACGGCGTTACCCAGCAGGGAGATGATCTGTCCAATCACCACCAAGGTGAAGTCCCGGTGAAACAGCTTTTCCCGCATCTCAATTCCTCCTCCCGTTCTCTCCTGCCAGCAGGGCCAGACCCAGCAGCCACAGACAGGCGGCCAGGTCCTGGGGCAGGAGCCGATCAGTTTGTCTCATACGCTCCTCCTTTTCATACATTTGGTTGGTATGTATTTATGTGAAAAAGAAGCTGCCCTGTCGGGCAGTTTCTTCTGTTGTTTACAGCCGTTCCTGGGACAGGCGGCAAAATCGCTCCCACTGATTCAACAGCTCCTGATCCAGCAGGTCCAGGCCCATGCTCCGCAGCATCTGGTCGTATAGCTCCATGCGGCGGCGGGTCTTCTCCGGCGTGGCAGGGTAGATCATGGGATTCAGCCACACGTTTGACAGGAGAAGCAGCAGCTCCCCCAGTTCCTCCGGGTAGTCCGTCCGGATGGAGCCGTCCGCCACCGCCTCCCGCAGGACGGGCTCCATGTAGTTGGGCAGGACCTCCCCGATCATGCTCTCCAGCAGGATGCTCATCAGCTTGGGGTTCTTCAGCATATTGGGCGCCAGCACGAACAGGTCCGTCTGGTCCGAGTTCTCCAGGGATGCCCGGAACATCTTCTGCAGCTTCTCCGCTCCGGTCAGGCCGGGATCGTCCCGGACCGTCCGCATCCAGGCCTCCGTCTGCTCTCCCATCCGGTCCGCGATGGCAAGGAGGATCTCCTCCTTGCCCTTGAAGTGGTGGTAGATGGCCCCCTTGGTCAGTCCTCCCAGATTGTCAATGATGTCCTGGAGGGTGGTGTGCTCATATCCCTTTTCCATAAACAGCTTCGCGGAGACCGCCAGGATCTTTTCCACCGTCTCCTCCGGGTGCTTGTTTCGGGCCATACCGGTCCTCCCTTGTATACATACCATCAGTATGTTTTGTTTATACCATGTCTAACGTCCCCTGTCAAGGCCGTTTTCCGAAAAAGCACTGAAGCTTCGGTCCAGGCGGAGCTTCATTTGGTGCAGAAGCCGAAGGTCCCCCGCATGTCGAACAAAAACGCCAGAAAGCTTTTGGGATAGTCGATGAACTCCCCCCGGTCCACCATGTCCAGGATTTCCGGCAGCTCCGCCCAACGGGCCCGGGCCACCTCCTCCTTTTGGAGCGTCAGCTCCTCCAGGCCAAGGTCCCGCTCCACCAGGAAGAAGTCATCAAAGCCGCCGTCGAAGTTCACGGTGCAGGAGGGCCGCACTCCCGTCAGGTCCAGGGCCACGCCCAGCTCCTCCCGGAACTCCCGCTCCGCCGCCTGGCGGCTGGTCTCTCCGGCATCCACGCCGCCGGCGGGAGACACATCCCATGCCTCCGGCCAGACGGCCTTTTCCCGAGACCGCTGCTGGATCAGCAGGCGGCCCCGGCTGTCGAACACGCAGATATGGACCACCACCCGGTATTCCCCCTCCCCCTTGGGGGCGTAACGCTCCGCCGTCCGGCCCAGAGGGAGCCGGTTCTCGTCGTACAAATCCACCATTTCCATTGCAAAGTGCCTCCCTGCCGCCCGTTGCGGCCTTGTTTTCCACTCTTTATCTTGACCGCCCCGTTCCCCGCTGTCAAGAGGATTCTTCCGTGTTTCCCGGAAGATGTGGCAAATCCCTCTTTACAGCGGCTGGAAAACCCGGTATGATGGCGCCATGACTTCATATTCAGGAGGATGTCCCCATGGGCTTTTCCATTGAGACCAGCGTATCCGCCGTCACTGTCTTTCTGCAGGGCGCGCTGAGCTTCTTCTCCCCCTGTGTGCTGCCGCTGGTGCCGCTGTACGTCAGCTATCTGGCCGGCGGCGCCGCTGTGGTGGGCGAGGACGGCGTCCGCCGCTATCCCCGGGGAAAGATCTTCCTCAACACCCTCTTTTTCGTGGTGGGCATCAGCTTCGCCTTCTTCCTGCTGGGGCTGGGCCTCACCGCCCTGGGGGAGTTCTTCCACAACTACCAAGTGTGGTTCGCCCGGGCCAGCGGCGTCATCATCCTGCTGTTCGGCCTGTACCAGCTGGGGCTGGGCAAGCGGACCATGCTGCTGGAGCAGGAACACCGCCTCCCCTTCCATCTGAACAAACTGGCTATGAACCCGGCGGTGGCCCTGGTGATGGGCTTCACCTTCAGCTTCGCCTGGACGCCCTGCGTGGGCCCCACCCTCAGCAGCGTCCTGCTGATGGCCTCCTCCGCAGAGTCCTCCGCTGCGGGATTTCTGCTGATCGGCGTGTACACCCTGGGCTTCGTACTGCCCTTCCTGGCAGTGGGACTCTTCACCGGCACGGTGCTGGATTTCTTCAAGTCCCACCAGAATGTGGTGCGCTACACGGTGAAGATCGGCGCGGTGCTGCTGATCGTCATGGGCATCCTGACCCTCACCGGCGGCATCTCCGCAGATCTGGCTGCCGGCTCCGGCACGGTGCAGGAAGAGCCCGCCGGGAACAGCGGCGAAGAGGCGGCCCCCTCCGGCGATTCTCAGGAGGAGCACAGCGGGGCGGACAGCCAGGAGATCCCCGTGGTCCCCGCTCCGGACTTCACCCTGACGGACCAGTACGGCCAGTCCCACACCCTCTCGGACTACCAGGGGAAGACGGTGTTTCTGAACTTCTGGGCTACTTGGTGCGGCCCCTGCAAGATGGAGATGCCGGACATCCAGGCCCTGTATGAGGACTGGGACGAGAACGCCGGGGAGCTGGTGGTGCTGGGCGTGGCCGGGCCCAATATCGGCCAGGAGGGCAGCGCCGAAGACATCACCGCCTTCCTGGAGGAAAACGGCTACACCTATCCCGTGGTGATGGACGAGACGGGCACGCTCTTCTACCAGTACGGCATCAGCGCCTATCCCACCACATTCATGATCGACACGGAGGGCAACGTCTTCGGCTACGTCCAGGGCGCCGTCAGCCGGGAGGTCATGGACGACATCGTGGAGCAGACCAGGACCGGGCAGCGCAGATGATCCATCCAGGCCGCCGGGGCCGCACATTCGCGGTTCCGGCGGCTTTTTCCCGTGCTGCGGAGAGCGCTTGCAAAAAAGTTGTAAACCTGCGGCAATTTGTGTTAGAATCAAATTCGTACCGCGGCCCGCTCCGGCGGCGCGGCACCCCGATAGATAGAAAGAGAAGGGGGACGCCTATGGCGCATAACGATTCTTTTGATGAACCGCGATTTGAAGCCCTCTACCGGAAGCTGTATCCGGACCTGCTCCGCTGTGCGGAGATCGCCCTGCGGACTGGCGGAAGCTGGTACGTCTCCGTCGCCGGGCGTGCGGAAGAGGTGGTGCAGGAGCTGTTCGCCTTCGCTTGGGAGCATCAGGCAGATCTTTGGAGCAGCGCCTCGCCCACGGGATGGCTGTACCGGGTCCTGCGCTATAAGGTCCTGGAGCTCCTGAAAGAGGACCGCTTCTGGCGGAAGCACCTGATCCGGGCCGCCGGCGAGATGCCCGCTTCTCCAGAGGATGATTTCCAGCAGCGGGCGGAGATCACCAGCATCCTCACGCCGGAGGAGTACGAGATCCTGCGGAAGCTCTATCTGGAGAAGTACACCTACGAGGAGCTGGCGCGGGAGATGGGGTTGAAGAAGTCCGCCCTGGCCATGCGGGTCAAGCGTTCAAAGGAGCGGTTCGTTAAACAGTGGAACCGGCACTAAAAGTTTTTTCGCCGCCCCTGTGAACAAGCGGGGCCGAAACGGTCATTATAGATACAGAGGAGGTTCCCGGAGATGCCATCAGATCGAAATACGGCGTATCCTTTCCTGGAACAAATGCGCACCGAAGAGCTGGAGGCTCTGCTCCAGCAGGAATTCGCGGCTGCGGACGGCGGTGAGCCGGACGTGGACTACATCATGGCGATTATGGAGGTGATGAAGCAGCGGGATGCGAATCCCCCGGCGGCGGAGGCCGACGTGGACGCCGCATGGCGGGATTTCAAGGAAAATTATCAAGGACAGGCTTCTGCCTATGAGACTGAGGTCCTCCCGGAGCGTGACTCATCCCATCTTGACCAAATCACCTCCCCTTCCCCCAAAAAGAAAAGCCGCCGGATTCTGCGGGCAGCCGTCATCATGGCCGCGTGCATTGTGATTCTGTGCGGCGCTGCCTCCGCCTTTGGGTTCGACATCCTCCAGGCGTTCGCGGACTGGACCGCGGAGACCTTTGGATTTGTGACGCCGGGGCAGGAGGAAGCGGAAGCGCCGCAGGATGATCCGTATAATCCCCTACGGCTTGCTATCTCAGAGTTTACAGATGTTTCTTCTGTGCCCACATGGTTTCCAGAGGGGACAAATCTTGTTGACGATATCAGAATTGCTGAAAGGTCAAATGGTATTAGAATTCAAGCAGCATTTGAAACTAATGCCGGGGAATTTACAATTCGGTTTCAAATATATAATACCCCTCCAAAGTATACTGGTATATATGAAATAAATGATGGTCAAGTAGAAAAATATGAGTCTTCTGGTATTACCTACTATATTGTAACTAACAATGAAACTTGCGGCATTACATGGTCGAACGGAAATGTAGAGGTCCTTATTCAAGGAGATCTAACAGTACCTGACTTGGAAAAGATGGTGGATTCTATTTATTGGGAGTAACTTGCTGTGAAACAAAGAATTGTTCGTTATTTTGCTTTATTATTAGTCTGCACGTTATTTTTAGGTACTTCTTCCATCGCTAATGCTTCTTCAACTAGAGCAAGCGACTATTTTGCATACACAGATGTTTGGACAACTTGTCAAGGTAATGGTCGTTTTATCATTGAGTTTGATATAAACACGACTCATATCATGCAACAAGTAGGGGCAAAAAGTATAGTCGTTTGGGAACAGCAGGATGACGGTTCCTATGATTCCGTTAAAACATTCACTTCTGGGCTCATTGATACAAATGTGGCGGATGCTTATCGGATGGTTTCTTATGACGGAGTTTCTGGTGTTAAATATTACGTTACTGTTGCTCTTTACGCCAAAGACAGTCAGGGTAGTGAAACACTTTATCGTAGTACACCTGTTTTTACCGCCTAAACCGAAAACAAACCGGGGGAAGCAATGCTTCCCCCGATTCTTTTTTATTCTTTTTTACACCGTCGGATATTCGCCGTCCCACAGCACCTTGCGGAACTTCATGGGATCTGTGTTGCCCTCCGTGGAGAACAGCAGCACCTGGCTGAACCGGTCCAGGCCGATGGCCTCCCGCAGGTCCTGGTACTCGTCCGTCTCCATCAGGGCCGCGATCAGGCCCATGCCCACCGCGCCGGATTCGCCGGAGATCACCGTGGGGTCGCCCTTCACCGGCACGCCCAGCATCCGCATGCCCCGGGCGCTGACCCAGTCCGGGCAGGAGACGAAGGCGGAGACATGGTTGCGCAGAATGTCCCAGGAGAGGATGTTGGGCTCTCCGCAGGCCAGGCCCGCCATGATGGTCTTGAGATCGCCTTCCACGATCCTCGGCTGTCCATCCCCTGCCAGGGCGCCCTGGTACAGGCAGTCTGCCGCCCGGGCCTCCATCACCACGAAGGTAGGAGGATCGTTGGGAAACAGATTGGTGAAATATCCGATCACTGCTCCGGCCAAACTACCCACACCGGCCTGCACGAACACGTGAGTGGGGCGGTTGATCCCCACCTGCCGCAGCTGCTCCGCCGCCTCGTTGGCCATGGTGCCGTAGCCCTGCATGATCCAGGCGGGGATCTCCTCGTACCCCTCCCAGGCGGTGTCCTGCACCACCACGCCGTGCTTGGTCTCGGCGGCCTCCGCCGCGGCCATGCGGACGCAGTCGTCGTAGTTGACTTCCTCGATGGTGACCTGGGCGCCCTCCTTGGCGATATTCTCATACCGGGCCTGGCTGGAGCCCTTGGGCATGTGGACCACTGCCTTCTGGCCCAGCTTGTGAGCCGCCCAGGCCACGCCCCGGCCGTGGTTGCCGTCCGTGGCGGTGAAGAAGGTGGCGTGGCCGAACTCCTGGCGGAATGCCTCGCTGGTCAGGTAGTCGTAGGTCATCTCGCTGACGTCCCTGCCCATCTCCTTGGCGATGTACCGGGCCATGGCGAAGGAGCCGCCCAGCACCTTGAAGGCGTTGAGGCCGAAGCGGAAGGACTCATCCTTCACGGACAGGCCGCCCAGGCCCAGGTACTTGGCCATGCCGTCCAGCCGGGCCAGAGGCGTGATGGAATACTGGGGAAAGCTGCTGTGGAAGAATCGAGCCTTGGCCACGTTCCCCAGGGACATGATGGAAAGCTGCCGGTCGTCGCTCTTGGGCATCCGATTGGCGACCCATTTGATCGAATCTCTCATAATCCTCACCATACAAAATTTTTTAGTTTCACAAATTTTTTGTTAGATTTCATATTCATCATACCATAGTTCCCCCGGTTGTCAAGGGGTTTTCCGGATTCCACGGCATTTTTTCACAGCCGAAAATTCCCCCCTTGACAAATACCCCCTAGGGGTATATAGTAGGTCTCAGAAAGAATACCCCCGGAGGGTATCTCTCCGGCAGATTGGAGGTTCCTATGCGAGAAGAAAAATACGACATCTCCGGGATGCACTGCGCCGCGTGCAGCGCGTCCGTGGAGCGGGTCACCCGGAAGCTGCCCGGCGTGGCGCGCAGCGAGGTGAATCTCACCACCGGTATCATGACCATTGCATACGATGAAAGTCAATGCACCCAGGAGCAGATCGTGGCCAAGGTGGAGAAGGCAGGCTTCGGCGCCGCCCTGCACCTGGAGCACCCGGCCCCCGCCACGGTCCAGAATGCTGAGGATGCAGAGACCGCCGCCCTGAAGCGGCGGAAGATCGAGCTGATCGCGGCGGCGGTGTTCTCCGCGGTGCTGCTGTATGTGTCCATGGGGCAGATGCTGCCCTTCGGGCTGCCAGCTCTGCCCCTGCCGGACCTCTTCTCCATGCACACCCATCCCATGAATTTCGCGGTGCTGCAGCTGATCCTGGCCGTGCCGGTGCTGTACTGCGGCCGGAACTTCTTCCAAGGGGGCTTCAAGTCCCTCTTCCACGGCAACCCCAACATGGACTCCCTGGTGGCCATCGGCTCCGGCTGCTCCTTTGCGTACAGCCTGGTGATGACCTTTCTGATCTCCGACGATCCCAGCTACGTCCACAATCTCTATTATGAGTCCGCCGCCGTGGTGCTGACTCTGGTGTCCCTGGGCAAGTTCCTGGAGAGCCGGAATATGCAGAAGACCAAAGGCGCCATCACCGCCCTGATACAGCTGTCCCCGGACACCGCCATCCTGGCGGACACGGGCCGGGAGGTGCCCACCAGCCAACTGAAGGTGGGCGACGTGGTGCTGGTGAAGCCCGGCGCCCGGGTCCCGGCGGACGGCACCGTCACCCAGGGCGAGAGCAGCGTCAATGAGGCCATGCTCACCGGCGAGAGCCTGCCGGTGGAGAAGGCCGTGGGCAGCGAGGTCATCGGCGGCAGCGTCAATGAGAACGGCGTGCTGTACGTCCAGGTGACCCGTACCGGCGACGACTCCACCCTCTCCCGCATCATCCGGTTCGTGGAGGACGCCCAGGGCCGGAAAGCCCCGATCTCCAAGACCGCCGACAAAGTGGCCGGTGTGTTCGTGCCGGTGGTCATGGGCATCGCGCTGCTGGCCGCCGTCATCTGGGCCATCGCCGGGCAGCCCTTCTCCTTTGTGCTGCGGGTGTTCACATCGGTGCTGGTCATCGCCTGCCCCTGTGCCCTGGGGTTGGCAACTCCCACCGCCATCATGGTAGGCACGGGCCTGGGGGCCAAGCATGGTATCCTGATCCGCTCCGGCGAGATTCTGGAGATCACCCACAGCGTGGACACGGTGGTGCTGGACAAGACCGGCACCGTCACCGAGGGCACCCCCGCCGTGACGGAGGTCCTCCCCCATCGGTGTGAGGCATCCGACCTGCTGTCCGCCGCGGCGGCGGTGGAGGCGGTGTCCGCCCATCCCCTGGCAAACGCCATCACCGCCTACGCCCAAGAGCATGGCTACGGCGGCACCGTCCGGCCGGAGAGCTTTGAGAACCTGTCTGGCCGGGGCCTGAAGGCCGTGCTGGGCGGCGAGACCGTCCTGGCCGGCAACCGCCGATTGCTGGAGGAGCACGGCGTGGACGTCTCCTCTCTGGCATCTCATGCGGAGCGCCTCTCCGCCCAGGGCCAGACCCCCATGTACTTCGCCAGGGGCGGCACCCTGCTGGGCCTGATCTCTGTGGCCGATCCGGTGAAAGAGACCAGCGCCGCCGCCATCCAGAAAATGCGCGGGCAGGGCATCCGGACCGTGCTGCTGACCGGCGACAACCGGGCGGCGGCGGAGCACATCGGTTCCCTGGTGGGTGTGGACGAAGTCATCGCCGAGGTGCTGCCAGAGGAGAAGGCCGGCGTGGTGGAGCGGCTCCAGTCTCAGGGCCGCAAGGTGATGATGGTGGGCGACGGCATCAACGACGCCCCGGCCCTCACCGCCGCCACCGTGGGCTGCGCCATCGGCAGCGGCAGCGACATCGCCATCGAGTCCGCGGACATTGTGCTGATGCGCTCGGACCTGCAGGATGTGCCCCGGGCCATCCGGCTCTCCCGGCTGACCCTGCGGGACATCAAGCAGAATCTCTTCTGGGCCTTCTGCTACAACACCATCGGTATCCCCATCGCGGCGGGCCTGCTGTTCGCCTTCGGCGGCCCTCTGCTGTCCCCCATGTTCGCGGGGGCGGCC
>ENA-ORRT01000999-ORRT01000999.1-human-gut-metagenome-genome-assembly--contig:-NODE-999-length-9809-cov-2.67685_pt1 | contig 9809 bp, 6 predicted proteins | sample MGYA00242181_ERZ509146 | MGnify/ENA primary metagenome ERZ509146 (study PRJEB26280, sample SAMEA2338624) | human gut metagenome | biome: human gut; feature: human-associated habitat; material: faeces...
GAGCCCGCCCCCACGAAAAATCCGAGGGCGGCGGAGCGGGCCCCCGGAATGTATTCAGTCAAAAGCCGGGCTCCATTGGAAAGGGTGATGGTACGGTACATGGCTGTTTCCTCACTTTGACAAGTTTCGTGGATAAAGTATACCACATCTCTAGGGAATCCGTCTATCCAAGTTTCACATTTCTGTACGCCTTCCCGGCGGCCGCTGAAAAAATCGGAGCCCGCGGGTATAATGTGCCCCATGCCTGTCCACAATAGGCTTCGGAGGTGGTTTCCATGAAACGGAACCGATTGGAAAAACTGGGCGACTTCGTGCTGGGAAAGGGCTTCTACATAGTCCTGTTCCTGTGCGTCGCCGCAATTGGAATTTCGGGCTATTATCTCATCCGCTCCGTCAGCGGGAGCGAGCCGGTGGAGGAGCCGGTCACAGCAAACCCCAACATCACCCTGCCGGACAGCAGCGCGGTCTTCCCGGAGGAGAAGCCCCGGCCTGAGCCGGAGGCGCAGCCGGACGACCCCCAGCCGAAGAAGGACGCGGAGACGTCCGCCCCGGTACAGCCCCGGGAGGTGGTCTACACCTGGCCGGTGAAGGGACAGGTGCTCCGTGGCTTCACAGTGGAGGCCCTGGCCTATGACGAGACCATGGGGGACTGGCGGACCCACGGAGGGATCGACATTGCCGCCGAGGAAGGGCGGAAGGTGCTGGCCGCCGGAGAGGGCCAGGTGGCTGAGGTGTACGATGACGCCATGATGGGGACCACAGTGACCGTCCTCCAGCCGGACGGAGTGACCGCGGTGTATTCCAACCTGGCGCAGGGGCCTGCGGTGGCGGTGGGCGACGCGGTGGATACCGGGACCGTGCTGGGGGAGGTGGGACGCACCGCCATGGCGGAGAGCGGACTGGAGCCCCACCTCCATCTGGAGCTGCTGGCGGACGGGGAGCCGGTGGACCCCCTGTCCTATCTGCCGGAGCAGAATTGAACAGTGAGCATCATAAAGGAGGACGGCTGTCATACGACAGCCGCCCTCAAAATTTTAGATCAGGTGTGGCGCCGCAGGGCGGCTTCCTTCAACGCGGGGTAGCGCTTGATGGCGTCCAGATAGGCCACCATGATCGCCTTTTTGGAGGAGCCGCCGTAGCGGCGGTTCAGCTCTGCCTCCAGGGTCTCCTTCCGCTCCCACAGGTTGCGCCCCACGAAGAGGCGGGAGAGGAATTCCTCGGTCAGATCCACCGTATGGGTGCAGCCGAATTGAAGGATCTGGTCGGTCTCCGGGTCTACCTCAAAGGCGAGGTAGAAGGAGTTGAAGATCTTGGTGATGGCGTTATCCAGGTTGGTACGGGACTCGCCGATCAAATATACGCTTTCTGACATGACTGTGGCTCCTCCTGACTACTTAGACTATGACCTCTATTATGCCGTTCCGGACAGTGGGAAGCAAGTGTTTTTTGACCTTACAGGCTGTTTCTGCGGAAAAAGTCCAGAGCGTTCTGATAGAGGATGCCGGAGGCGACGGCCTCGGGGATGTTGCGGGAGAGCAGGTACTCATAGATACCGGCCGCCTTGGCGGGGGAATCCAGGCACTCGGGGAGCTGGGCACCGTCGAAGTCGGAGCCCAGGGCCAGGCACTTCTCCGCACCCAGGGAGAGGAAGTGGTCCACATGGCGGTACAGGTCGTCCAGGCTCTCCACGTTCCGGTCCTCCCGGAGGAAGGCCACAAAGTAGTTCAGGCCGATGAGGCACTCACGGCGCACCATCTCCCGGATCATGTCGTCGGTGAGGTTGCGCTTGTGGGCGGCCACGGCGCGGGCGTTGGAGTGGGTGGCGGTGAAGGGCTTCTGAGCCACCTCCAGCAGGTCGGCGAAGCCGGCGTCGTTCAGGTGGGAGACGTCCGCCAGGATGTTGTACTTCTCCAGTTCGGGGATCAGCTTTTTGCCGAAGTCGGTCAGGCCGTGCTCGCTGACGTGGCCGGAGCCGATCTCGTTCTCGCCGTTCCAGGTGAGGGTGATGGCCTTGACCCCGTCCTCTGCCAGCAGGCGGACCCGGTCCAGGTCGCCGGCCAGGGCGGAGCCGTTCTCCACGCTGAGGAAGGCTGCGGTCCGGTTGGACTGGAAGGCCTCCTCCATGTCGGCGCAGGTGCGGCAGCGCTTGACGCGGTCGGAGAACTTGTCCATCTGGCGGATGAAGTTGTCCCGGTTGGCCTCGTAATAGCGGATGGCGTCCTCACCCCGGCACTCATCGGGGATGAAAATGGCATAGAACTGGGCCCAGTGGACCCCCTCGGGGATGCTGGACAGGGAGAGGACACGCTGGGGGTCGTCCAGGGTATCGGTGCCAAGGCCGCTGCTGTACTTGCAGTCGGTCAGAGTGTCACAGTGCAGATCGATCAGTGCGTAAGGTTTCATAGCTGTCATTCCTGCCTTCTAAATTAAGGTTGAGGCCGGTTGGCTCTCTCGGCAGGGCAGACGCCGCGCCGGGGAAGATCGGCCGTTGGGTGGAGCCCCCGGACCCCAGCGGGTCCGGGGGCGGGACGTGAGAAGAAGCGCGCGTTACTTCTGGAACATCTGGGTGAAGATCACGGCGCACTCCGCGCGGGTGGCGGAGCCGACGGGCGCCAGGATGGAGGCGCTCCGGCCGGAGATCAGGCCGCTGCCCACAGCCCAGCTCATGGCGTCCTTGGCCCAGACGGACACGTCGGCGGCGTCGGCATAGCCGGCCAGGCCGGCGGTCTTGGAGAGGTCCATGTCCTTCTTCTGGGCGTAGCTGTGGAGGATCACAGCCAGCTGCTCACGGGTGACAGGGGCGTTGGGCTCCATGCGGCCATCGGGATAGCCGGCGATCACGCCCTGGGCCTTGGCCCACTGCATGGCGTCGTGGAACCAGGCGTTGGCGGGCACGTCAGAGATGGCGGCCGCGCCGGAGACGGCGGGCTTGCCCTCCCGGGCGTACAGGATCTGGGCGACCATGGCGCGGGTGACGGTGCCGTTGGGGTCAAAGCGATTGGCGGAGACGCCGGCCATCAGGCCCATGTCCACGGCGTCCTGCACCGCATCATAGAACCAGTCGTTCTTGGAGACGTCGGAGAAGCCGGGCTGCTCCACAGCGCCCTCCAGGGAGAAGGTGGCGCGGATGGTCTGATCGCTGGTGACGTTCTTGAAGGTGTAGGAGTCCACCGCGCCCACGCTCTTGCCATTGACGGTCACGTCAGCGATGGCGTAGCCCTTGTCAGCAGTGATGGTGTAGGTCTTGGAATCGTTCTTCTCCACACGGACGGTGCCCTTGGGGCTGATGGAGCCGCCCTTTCCGGCAGAGGCGCGGATGGCGTAGGTGGGATCGGAGTGATCGCTGCCGCCGCCGGAATTGCCGCCGGAGTCGCGGGCGAAGGTGACGGCGATGGTGTGGTTGTCGGTCACATTGTCAAAGGTGTAGGAGTCCACCGCGCCCACGCTCTGGCCGTCCACGGTCACGTCGGAGATGTGGTAGCCGGAGAAGGGGGTGATGGAGTAGGTCACGCTGTCGCCGCGGGTCAGATTGGTGCGGCCCTCGGGGGAGATCACGCCGCCGTTGTTGGCGGAGGCGTCAATGTAGCGGACGTCCTGGAACAGGTCGGCCAGGATCTGGTCAGCGCTCATCTTGGCATAGCCCTCGTTATCAGTGAGGGTGTTGCCCAGAGTCCAGCTGAACTTGCCACCCACACGGTTGAAACCGTCGAGGGACTTAGGATCGGCACTGTCTTTCACAGTGGTATAGCTGTCAAAATTTTTATAGACTTCGTGATAGCGCTCCCACCACTGGGGATAGTACTTGCTCATGTACTCCTCAGCCAGCTTCACAGCCTGGCAGTTCTTGGACGTGCCTACGCCGTTGATCTGGACGCCGCCGCCGCCCTTGCCGTTGATGCTGTCAGAGGGGGTGGAGTGGAGGATGACCAGAGAGCCGTCCTGGCACTTGCCCAGGCAGATCCAGACGTGGCCGTTCATGGAGAAGACGTCGCCGGGCTTGAAATCATTGGGAGTATAGGTGCGGATGCTTTTCCCATTTTCATCGAGCACAGGCTTACCATTGGAATCAGTTTTAATGGTGCCGGGTTCCCAGGTGCCCCACTTCTGCGTCTCGGCGAAGTTCTTGGCCTGACTTGTGGCGGACATCACATAGCCCTTGTCACCGTTGGCAACAGAGCCATTGGTGGTATGCATGGTGTTGTAGACAGACCAGCCTACAAAGGCGGAGCAGTCGATGCCGCCGTAGTAGTACTGGTTCCACTGCTCGTGGGGATAGTAGCTCTCGCTGTGGTCATCATTGTACTTGTAGGTGTAGTTGGCGTCCTGGCTCTGGAAGAAGTCGATCCAGCTCTGGGACAGGCCGATGGTCATGGACTGGTTAGAGGAGTTTACATCCTGCCAGTCCCAGGAGCCGCCGTAGACATACAGAGAGGTGCCAACGGGGGTCAGAGCAGTGGCCAGGAAGTTCTTCAGGGTCTTCTCACCGGGGGTGCCGGACACAGGAGCCTTGTACTCCTCGGCAACAAAGGTCTTGTAGACAGTCTTGGCCTGATCGCCATTGACCATAACTTTAACGGAGTCGCCTACCTTGACAGAGGCAGCCTTCACAGAGGAGCCGCCGGCCTTGGAGGTGATCTCATAGGTCTTGGAATCTGCGGTGTTCAGAGTCTTGCCGTCCACAGTGATGGTGTCCTTGCCGATGGCAGTGACCTCGCCCATGACTACATTGGCATGGCCCTTATCCTTCAGCTCAACATCGGTGACCTCGTTGGCGGTCACATCAATGTCATAGACGTAGCCTTCCATCAGCTGATTCTGGAGGCTGTAATCCTTCTCGTCATTCACGGTGAAGGTGCGGACGTCGCCGTCCACGAAGAACTGGTGCTGGAAGGTGGGCTTGTGATCCCAGTTGGTATTCCGGTCACCGTAGCCCTTGACGCCCAGGTACACGGCCTCACCGTGATAGGTGTCAAACAGGTCCTCCAAAATCTCGGCGGGGGTCATATCGGCATAGCCGTCGGGGTCGGAGAGGGTGCCGTTCAGGTCCCAGCTGAACTTGCCGCCCACGGGGGCCTTGAACGTACCGGGCTGGTCTGCGATCTCGTTATCCTTGACGGTGGTGTAGTCATCAAAGTTCTTATAAACCTTGTGATAACGGCTGTACCACTCGCGATAGTACTTGCTCATGTACTTCTCGGCCAGCTTCACGGCCTGGCAGTCCTCAGACTCGCCCACACCGTTGATCTGGACGCCGCCGCCGCCCTGGTTGTTGACGCTGTCGGAAGGAGTGGAGTGGAGGATGACCAGAGAGCCGTCCTCGCACTTGCCCAGGCAGATCCAGACGTGGCCGTTCATGGAGAAGATGTCGCCGGTCTTGAAGTCTTCGGGCTGGAAAGTGCGGTGACACTTGTTGGGAGTGTCCTCATCTCCCTGCTCAACAAAGATGCTGCCGTCAGGATTCTTCTTTACTTCACCATAGTCGATGGTGCCCCAGCCCTGTTCTTCAGCGAAATTCTTAGCCTGGCTGGTGGCGGACATGACATAGCCCTTGTCGCCATCGGCCACAGAGCCGCTCTCGGTGTTCATCAGGTTATAGACCGACCAGCCCACATAGCCGGAGCAGTCGGGGCCGCCATAGTAGTACTCATTGTACCCGCGCCAGTAGTAGGAGTGAGCGGGGTCTTTGTCATCCCGATAGGTGTAATCTGCATTATGGCTCTGGAAGAAATCCAGCCAGCTCTGGGGCAGGCCGATGGTCATGGACTGGTTGGAAGAATTAGCATCCTGCCAGTCCCAGGAGCCGCCGTAGACATACAGAGAGGTGCCTACGGGCTCCATGGCGGTGGCCAGGAAGTTCTTCAGGGTCAGCTTGCCGGGCACGCCGCTGACAGGGGCGGTGTAGTCCTCGGCAATGAACATCCGGAACAGCTTGGTCACATGGTCATCAGAGTCCACCACGATGCGGACGGTATCATCTACCTTCAGCTCATCGAACGTGATTTTCGTAACAGTGGCTCCGCCGGCCTGAGCGTCGATGTCATAAAGTTCGGCGTCATCATTGACGGTGAAGGATTCATTGTCAATATAAATTTGTTTGCTGGTAGCTTTGACGTTGGTCAGGACACCGGCCACGTCGCCCTCCTCCAGCTTGACAGAGGTGACTTCCGTTCCATCCAGGGTGATGTCATAGACATAACCCTCCATCAGTTGGTTCTGAATGGAGTAGTGTTCGTCCTTGGCGATGGTGTAGATTTCTTCCTCGCCGTTGACATTGAAACGGTACCTGAAGGTGTCTTTGTTATCGCCGTCAGAATCGGCAAAGTTCTCAACTCCCAGGTAGACAACATCCTCACCATCTGTCTGCCGGGGGGGGGCATTTGTCTCTGACGCGTCAACAGCAAAGGCCGGCACTGCCAGGGACGACAGCATGGACGCGGAGAGAAGCAGGGCGCAAAGCTTCTTCTTCATTCGTTGCACATTCCTTTCCAGATTTTGATGTGAGAGCTTACAGCTCCGTATATTCCAGGACCTCCTTGGTCCTTAGGAATTCCTCATAGCGCAGGCCACGGTCTTCGGTCTCCATCTCGCCCACCTGGTTATCATACGGATCGGCGCGCCAGTGATCCTTGGGGACATCAAAGTCGCCCTGGAACTGGGTGTTGGCCACCATGCGGAAGGTGTCCAGGTTGCCGAAGTAGTGGAGACGGCGCTCTTCGTTGTTCTCCCGGACCGCACCGACTCCGAAGGAGGGATCCGCGTACAGCCAACCATAGGGTGCGGCATAGAACTGGGCCCAGTCGTGGGCACCGCAGAAGCCGGGCTCTACCTTCCAACCGCTCTGCCACCGGGCGGGAACACCGGCACAGCGGCACAGCGTGATGAACAGCAGGGCGAACACGCCGCAGTCGCCGGTGCGGCTCCGCGCGCAGTTCTCCGCAATGTTTTCCAGGCTGAAATAGGCCGGCATAAAGTTGTAAGAGGCGTTTTTGGTGATGAAGTCATAGATCCGGCGGGCCTTCTCCAGGTTGGAGTCTGCGCCCTGGGTCAGGGTGCGGGCCAGCTCCCGGAGATAGGGGGTGAAGAGAATGTGGGGAGCCTCCTCTCCCAGCCAGCGCTGGGCGTCCTCCGGCAGCTTGGGTGCGCCGGGGGCGGTCTCCGGCCGGGTAAGGTCGTGGTAGCGCTGGGTCTGAGTGAAAGAAAACTCCACTTCAAAGGGGTGGTTCTCCTCCATGACCTCCTCCCAGAAGATCACCCGCTGGGGGGCGTCCTCGGGGGAGATGTGGGTGGGCTCAGGGGAGACCCGCTCAATGCGGATGTCGCTCTGGGCATCGCACGCGCAGGGGAGGGGCAGATAGGCCCGTACCCGGCGGCCCGCCTCAAAGACCTCGTCCTTCATCCGGACGGTGGCCCGGCAGCGCACCCGGCTGGCGGCGGTCCCCTCCGTGCGGAGCCGGTCCGCCACACGGTCCAGGCGGCCCTCGGGGTCCTGGCCGTCCGCTCCGGCGGTCTTAACGTCCGCCCGGGCGGCAAAGGCCGCGTTGGTCTTGCACAGGGTCTCAAAGAAGCGGTCGAAGTAGTGGGGGACTCCGTGGTCATAGATCCAGTCGATCTTCCATTGATCCTCCAGGGCGTCGAACTCCGCCTCGGTGAAGTCGGGAATGTGCTCCCGAACCAGGGCCAGGGCCTCCTCCTTCGTATAGGGGTAGTCCAGAGGCAGGCGGAGGATCATCTCCCGCTGGACCGTCAGACAGCGCTTGAGCGCCTCCGGCGTGGTGGGAGAGGCCAGGTGGCGGTCGATGGCGGCCACAGCCCCCTCAAAGTCCCCGTGGAGCTTCCGGCGCAGGACGTCGTTGGGCAGCCCAATGTGGAGATAGCGGAAACTGTCGTTGATGTTCATAGTTCTCCTTTCCATTTTTGGCAGGGCTTAGATGAAAAAGGGTAAAAAGGTGCGCCGGACCTCCCGGGCCCGGCGCACCGGTGTCGCATCAGACGAACATATGAAGGATGGCGCCCATGCCCAAACCGAGCAGGTTGCCGATGGCCGCGCCCAGCACGCCCATCAGAACGCCGATGCCGGCGAAGGACGCGTCATAGGCGGTAGCCACAATGGGGGCCGATGCACTGCCGCCGATGTTAGCCAGGGAGGCAGTGGAGACCATGCACAGATCCCAGTGGAAGATCTTGGACAGGATGAACATGACAACCACGTGCAGCACCAGGACCAGCATGCCGTAAACGACCCACATGGGGGCGGACAGCAGATCGGTGACGGAGGCGGTGGAAGCCAGCAGAGAGACGACAGCGTACAGGTAGATGTTGGACATCTCCTCCACGGCGGGCAGCTTGCCCAGAGGAGTCATGGCGCAGATCAGGCCCAGCACGGTGACGAACACGGTGGTGCAGGTGCCCTTGTCGAACATATCCAGACCCATGTTGGCCAGACCGGCGTTCATGGCGGCGCCCACGGACTGGGAGATAGCGGAGACCAGCAGGGACAGACCGATCAGGAAGATCCAGTCGCCGGAGGTAGCCTTGCGGGCCTTATCCTTCTCGACCTCCGCGTTGGCGGCGGCGGCGATGGCGTCCAGGCCGGAGGTGTTGGCCTTAGTGGCCTTGTTCCACTTGTTGGCATAGCGGACGGCCAGCAGCAGCAGGGCGATCCACACGGAGTAGCACACGGTGTCCAGAGCCAGGGCGCAGCTGTAAGCGCCGCTGTCTACGGGAAGGGCGTCCTGCATGGCGGCCATATTGGCGGAGCCGCCGACCCAGGAGGCGTACAGAGCGGCCACGGCAGCCCAGGTCTTCTCACCGCCGCCCAGGGGGCCCATTAAGATGGGATAGAACACCAAGAAGCCCAGACCAAGGGTCAGGGAGCAGCCCAGGAAGATGGCGATCATCCGGCCGCCCAGCTTGGCCAGCTTGCGGAAGTCGCACCGCAGCAGCATGACGAAGATCATGGCGTACAGCAGGTTGTTCTTCAAGGCGGAGTAGACCGCGGAGCAGGCGTCCGAGGCGTACAGGCCCATGGTGCAGAAGATCATGTTCAGCACATAGATCCACACCAAGGGGGGTACCACATTAAAGACCTTCCACTTGGTGTACTTCTCCAGAGCCAGCAGACCGCCGGCCAGGAACATCAGAAATGCGATGTAAGTAAAGCCGTTTGTGATGGTAAACATAGTTTTGTTTCCTCCCTGTTTCTAGTGATTGGGGATCTGCCTCCCGGCGCACGACCCGGGGGACAGGGGAAAGCGGGGCTTCCCGGTTTTGACACACCTCTCTCTCCTTGAATTGGGGCGCTGCGCGCTTTCCTCCTTCCAGTTGGTTTTGCATACAAAAAAACCAGCAAAAACAAAAAGCACGTAAAGACGTACCCTTATTTCTGCTGGATTTTATCTGTGGTGACGGGACGGAAAGGACCCCTCAGACAGCTAAAGCAGCGATTCACTTGATAATAAAAATTATAGCAATTTCAACGAAAAAGTCAAGTGACTTTTGCGTTAGGATGTGGAAAAAGATAATTGATGATGAAAAACCCCCTTCTTTATGGGGATTTAGGCCCTGTCGTAACGAAAAAAGTGTGGTGGACAGGCCGACGGGAACCGACAGGAAGTGTGTGGAGACGGTTTGGACTGTCAATTTGCACAAACGATTGATAAGATGAATATTCTTTCATTCTGCTTGACGGGTGGACGGACTGCACCGTATAATGGAACCCACAGAAATGGAGCGGAGCGGCCCAGCCGTGCGCTCCGAAGCAGAAGGAGGGAGGAGCAGGATATGGGACAAAAGGCGCTCCTGATGGCGGG
>ENA-ORRT01001000-ORRT01001000.1-human-gut-metagenome-genome-assembly--contig:-NODE-1000-length-9804-cov-1.99518_pt1 | contig 9804 bp, 6 predicted proteins | sample MGYA00242181_ERZ509146 | MGnify/ENA primary metagenome ERZ509146 (study PRJEB26280, sample SAMEA2338624) | human gut metagenome | biome: human gut; feature: human-associated habitat; material: faeces...
GCGGGATGTCCGTCTGCGATATCGCGGCCGCAACCGGATTCAGCAGCGAATCTAACTTTTTCAAGGCATTCCGCGCTTCAACAGGCTCCTCCCCGCTCCATTTCAGAAAGACTGCGGGTTGAAGCTACACCCGCCCCCAAATAGACAAAGGGCACTGACAGAGCTCCGTCAGGGTCCTAAAATATCTCTGCTGTTTTCACTTGTTCAGCGTAATCGCGGCGTCCAGCTTTTCCGCATCGTGCGCGGCAAGGGCATCCCGGTATTCGGTAAGATGTGCGATCATCTCATCAAGCTCCTCAATCAGCGGGCCGCTGTTATCCATAAAGAGCTGAACCCACAGGCGGTTATTCATCTTTGCCACACGCGTCAAATCCTTATAGCTGCCCGCACTGAACCCTTTGTGTTTCTTGCGGGAGGGGCTTTTGGCGTACGCGTTGGAGACCAGGTGCGCGAGCTGAGAGGTGTAGGCGATCACCTCGTCGTGGTGTTCCGGCGTAGTGTGGACCACCCGGCCGAATCCGATCTCGCGCGCGAGCGCGCACACCTCCTTAAGCAATTCCTGCGGTGTATCTTCAAAGGGCGTCACAATAAAACTCGCCCCGTCAAAGAGCTCCTCCATTGCGCCGTCGATCCCAGCCACTTCTCGCCCCGCCATGGGATGCGCACCGATAAAGTGAATCCCAGCCGCCCGCAGCGGCTCATGGAGCTTGTCCACAATAACTTGTTTGACGCCGCAGGTATCGATCACCGCAGAACCCAGCCGGAAATATTGAAGATGATCCAGTACAAAGCGCACGGTATCCTCCGGATAGAGGCAGATAAAGGTGACATCCGCCTTAACCAGCGCGTCCGGCTCAATAATCTTGTCCACATATTTGCCCGCTTTGGCCTTTTTGCAGGTATCCGGATCAATATCCAACCCGTAGACGGTATTACCGGTACGGCGGCGGATCGCCTTTGCCAGCGATGCGCCAATCAGCCCCAGGCCGACTACTGCGATTTTCACATGACCACTCCCTATCTGTCCGTCCTCGATCCTGTCTACCATTTTATCACGTTTTCCGCCAGTGGGAACCCCTTTTTCCCGCTGGCAGAAAATATTTATTAAGTACACAAAATCTACAGGATTCGCCCCCGCTTATTTGGACAGAAAAGCGTTTGAAAGCTGTAAAGCAACGTGATAAAATAGATAATGGAGTAAGTTGTACCTTTTTGTTGGAAGGAGCGAATTGAGTATGAGGAAAACAAAAATTGTATGCACGCTCGGCCCGGCGACGGACGACGAAAAAATATTGGAAGATATGATGCTCGCGGGCATGAATGTGGCCCGGTTCAATTTCTCCCACGGGACACAGGCGGACCACCTGAATCGGATGGAAGTGTTGGACCGTTTGCGCCGCAAGCACAATCTGCCCGTTGCCGCCCTGCTCGACACCAAGGGGCCGGAGATCCGCATTGGTAAATTCCAGGGGGGCTTCGCCAACCTGAAAAAAGGCCAGTCCTTCATCCTGACGCAAAAAAATGAGCCCGGTGATGAAACCCACGTATATGTCAACTGCCCCCTGCTGGCGCAGGATGTAAAGCCGGGCGCCACCCTGTTGATTGACGACGGCCTGGTCGGCCTGACCGTGGAGCGCGTGAAAGACGGCGACATCTACTGCCGCGTGCAAAATGACGGCCGCCTCTCGGATACCAAAGGGGTGAACGCCCCCGGCACGGCGCTTTCCATGCCGTTCGTCAGCGATAAGGACCGCGAGGATATCGTCTTTGGTATTCACAACGGATTCGACTTTATCGCCGCCTCTTTTACGCGCAGTGCGGAGGACATTCTGCAGATCCGTGCAATCTTGGAGGAGGAAAAGTGCAGCAACATCAATATCATCGCCAAGATTGAAAATATGGAGGGCGTACATAACATCGATGAGATCATCAAGGTCTCCGACGGCATTATGGTCGCCCGCGGCGATATGGGCGTGGAAATCCCGCTGGAAGATGTACCCGTGATCCAGAAAAAGATCATTGAACGGGTATATTCCAAGGGGAAGCCGGTCATCACCGCCACGCAGATGCTCGACTCCATGATCAAAAATCCCCGGCCCACGCGGGCAGAGGCTGCCGACGTCGCCAACGCGATCTACGACGGTACGAGCGCCATCATGCTCTCCGGTGAAACAGCTGCCGGCCTCTATCCGGTGGAGGCCGTTAAGACCATGGCCAAGATCGCCGAGCGCGCGGAGCGCGATATTGACTACGACCACCGTTCCACCCTGAGCGACGGCCGTCAGGATGTGACGAGCGCCATCTCCCACGCCACATGCACCACCGCGCGCGATATTCACGCACAGGCCATCATCACCGTCACCAAGTCCGGCCAGACGGCGCGTATGGTTTCCAAATTCCGTCCGGCCAGCCCGATTATCTGCTGCACAACCAGTGAGCGTGTCTACCACCAGATGAACCTGTGCTGGGGCGTGCTGCCGCTGATTATTGACGAAAAGAAAACAACCGACGAGCTGTTTGACTCCGCGATTGACGCGGCGGTGGATGCCGGATTGCTCCAGAGCGGCGATCTGGCCGTGATTACCGCCGGTGTCCCGCTGGGGATCTCCGGTACGACCAATATGATGAAAGTACAGGTGGCCGGCCACATCCTGGTCTCCGGCCGCGGGCTGAACAAGCGTACAGCCGTCGCCAAGCTGTGCGTGTGCAAGGATGAAAAGCAGGCACAGGAAAAGTTTAAGGATGGCGACATCCTCGTTATCCCGGACGGGTCCGGCGATCTGATGACGATCATGCGCCGCGCCGCCGGTGTCATCACGGAGAACAACAGCCGCAACTCGCCCATCGCCATTGCCGGGCTGCTCCTCGACATCCCTGTCATTATCGGGGCGGCAAACGCGTGCCGCCTACTCCGTTCCGGCGTCACGGTGACGGTGGACGCTGAGCACGGCATTGTCTCCGCAGCCGGAAAGCCAAAGGCAAACTGATACGTTAAAAATGGCACCCGCGCATGGACTTCTGCCATGTGCGGGTGCCTCTTTTTAATTGCGAACCGGCTCAGCGGCGGCACGGCTGGCGTCGTAGCGCGCCAGGATCTCATCCAGATGCGTATAGTTCTGCTGCTGGGTAAGCAGTTTTTTGGCGTCCAGATACGGCTGCGCCGCACGGTAATAGATCGAGTTGCGGTTTGTCGCCTCCTTGATCGACTGCTCGATCTGGCGCTGCTGCGTGTGGAGCCTCCGCAGCTCCGCCTTCCCCTGCGCGACCGCGTTCTGATCCTTTTTCTTATGCGCCTTTCGGATATCCTGCACAACTCGCTCGATATCCTGGTCGTTCTGGTCCTCCGCGTCAAAGAGCTTTTCAAACACGGAGCTATCAAAGACTTCGATCCCATTGGGGAAATATTTGCGGACCGCTTTTTTGGCCGAGCGCATTTTACTGGCGAGTATGATCGCATCGCGCCGGCGGTCTTTTTCAACCTGCGTATTCTTCGGCATGGCCCGGGCCTCCGCCTTGGTGGGCACCTTGACATCCAGGAACCCGTCAAGACCGACCGCCACCATCTTGCGGGCGTTCTCCAGCTCCACCTGCCCCTCTGGCGTATCAAAGCGGCGCAGCTCCGCCATTACCAGCTGGGCAATCTGAATCTTTTCATTTTCCGCAACTGCATCGTGGTATGCCCGGCGCGCAGCCTTGACCTGGGCACGGTCCCCCGACCAGCGCGCGGCGTGAATCCCCTTTTTGGATACAGTGACCGGCTCCCGCTTCTCATAGGCGCGGGCCTCCCGGATGATCTCAACGGCCTCGCCCATGGTCTCCTCTCGCATCACATTATTTCCGTAATCCTCAAACAGCGCGCGCACCTTCAGCACAGCGATAATCGCCTTCTGCCGTGCCTCGCTGAGATCATAGAAGAAATAGGGGATTACGTTCATGGCTGCGCCAACAATAGAGGCAACGACAAGCACCGTGCTGACCTGGGCAAAATACGCGGGATCGTAGAGTACATCGTATACGTTGGAGCCATCGAACCCGAGGGAGCGCGCCACGGTCTCGTTGAGGCCCGCGCGGTCGTAGAGCGTCGGGAGTACAAAGCTGGTGGCAAGCGAGACCGCCGTTCCGATCAGCCCCACGGCGGAGAACATTCCGTCAATGCGCTCGCCGGTGATATACTGCTGGTAATCGCGCACATCTGCGTTGATGCCCGTCACCAGCAGATTGCTGAACGTGGTGATAAAGTTGTTTGCAAACATACAGAGGGTCAACATCCAGATAATCAGTTCCGACCCCGTCTGCCGTACAACCGGTAGCATAGAGGTGAAAAAGAGGATATTGAGCAGGTTTGTCGCGATCAGGATCCGCCGCTTGCCGTAGCGTCGGATAAAGTAGGGCGCGATCAGCATCGGCCAGAGTGACGCATTGCCCGTGATGGTGACAATCAGCGAGTCCTGGGCGGCGCTGCCCCCCTGCTGATAATTGTACATCCAGCCGATGACGGAGTTGGCCGTCCCCTCCAGGAAACCGAGCCAGCCCGCGAGGGAAATGATCCAAAAATATTTATTCTGCGCCACCGCCTTGAGGGCGTCCAGAAACTTGACCTGGATGACGTGCGTTTTGGCCTGGACGATCTTCTCCTCCGTGTTCACATAGATCAGCATGGAGACCGCGAACCCAACCAGCATAATTAGGGGGAACACCACGCGGTAGACGCGCACGTCATACAGCGTGTTCTGCCCCGTGATCAGTCTGGCCGCCAGCGGCATAAAGATGGAGCAGATCGAGGGGGAGAGGTTCTCCACAACGGATTTGATGGAGATGATATCCGAGCGCTCGATCGTATTGGGGGAGAGCACGTTGACCAGGCTGCCGTATGCGTCGTTATAAAAGCTGTAGAAGAACTGGAAGCCGATATTGACCAGCAGGATAAACGCATACGCCACATAAATGTGCACCCGGTCGTACGGGAACCACACGTATACCGAACAGAGGATTGCCGTTGGCAAGCCCATGGATAGGATGTAGGGCCTGTATTTCCCCTTCATGCTGCGGGTGTTATCGATCATCCTGGCCCGCAGCGCCGTAAGCGGGAATCCCGATAAGGTGGCCAGAAGCCAGATCACATAGACCGGCACGGGGCCAATGCCGATGGTGTTGCAGATAAAGGCGTTGCCCACGCTGACGAGCAGCTGGCCGCCGCCCCAGATGATGAACTTTGCGCCAAATCCGCCCACTGACAGGGAAAGGATCTCCTTATAGGTCATATACCGGCCCGCCGGGGGTTCCTTCCAGTATCGACGCACGTTGTTGATGATTTTTTTACATTGTTCAACTGGCTTCAAGTAAAACCCTCCTGTTGTTTCAAATTTTGTCCCGATACTGATAACCGCGCACGTAATCCACTACAAAGTCCGCCGGCAGCGTCCCCGGGCTATTTCTTGCAATATGGCCGGACCAACCGTAGCCGGGCCGGCCGCCGGTACCGTCCACCTCCACGGACAGCAGCAGATACTCCTTATTTTGTGAGACTCCGCCAAAGGAAGACCGCGCCGTTTCACGGCCATTGATGTAAAAGATATATTCCCGCTCATTCCATTCGACGCCATATGTATTAAAGCGGCGGTACGGATCCTCGGCCGCAAAAAATCCAACATTCTGGAACCGGTGGCCCAGCCCGTAACCGTTATAGTGTAGATTGGAGGTGATGACGCCATTGCCCGACCGCCGTTTGTAAAGAGGAGATTCAAACACATCGATCTCCATCCCCTCTGCTGGGGGAACCCCCCGCTTTACCGCATCGGACTGTAGCCAGAAAGACGCCCAAATCCCCTGCGCGGCGGGCAGGATACACCGGCACTCAAAGTAACCATAAGTCTGCTGGTAAAAACCGCTCGTATCCAGGCAAGCGGCATAATATCCGGGGCCATAAGGCCCCTTTTCCCGGTGTTCCGCCCGGATATGAAGGCACCCCTTCTCCACAAACGCCTGCTCCGGCGACCACAGCCCACCCTTACGCATCGTAATCACGGTGCCCGTTGGATCACAGCGTGGGCGCCATTTTTCAAAATCAAGCGTGGAAAAATTCTCTTCAAAAACCAATTCAAATTTTGTCAGATCGATTGCCTGCCCCGCGGGTGGGGCGGGACGGTGCAGCGACACCCACGCGGGATAAAAAACACGCAGCAGGGCATTTTCCACTTTATTTTGCAGATATAGCATTTTCTCCCCCCTATTTTTTATACAAGCGCTTTATTATAACCAAACCGCCATGCAGAATATGATTATTGTATAAAAATATTTTCAAAAATCGTATATACGATTGCTGTTGACAGCTTGCGCCTCAAATACTATAATAATAAGCATGAACAACAGGCTTTATCGGTCGTATGACCAGAGTAAATTGCACACAAATGGAACCTGCAACTATTTTCACCGCCTTGGCGGTCTGCTGCATGTGCACCGTCAGATTGAGATCATGTTTTCCATACAGGGGGACGTGACCGTTTTTTTAGGCAGCCGTCAGGTAGAAATGCATACGGGTGACTTTGTCATCATCAAACCCTTTGAACTGCACGCGTTTTCCGCCGCAATGAAGTTGACAAACCGGTTTATCGCCCCTATCCTGCCGGACGTAATCTCCGATCGCATTGCGCTCCGGCTGACCGACAGTTTGGTCTGCCATGACGACGGCCACCAGTGGGGAGAGGTTCTTGCCCTATATCGGGCATTTGATCCCCTCTCCCCCGAAAATAGGATGCTTTACTTCCAAATGGTGGAGCATATTGTGGAAGATGCCCTTGACCGCACCCTGCCGCAGGCATCAGACAGTGTGGAGGATGCCATTATCCGATATATGATAGAGAATTCCGAAAAAAATTTGACTTTGGAATCCGTCGCAGAGGCCTGCTGTACAAACCGCAGCACGGTCAGCCGCACGGTCAATACACGCTGTAATCGCAATTTTAATGCATTCTTAAATCGCGTACGCATCAATCAATTTTTGCAAAACTGCATGCAGGAGACGCCCTCCAATATGGAGGGACTGGCACAGCAGGTGGGATTCCAATCCGCCCGAACCTTTTACCGGGCGTTTTACGCTGAATTCCATGCAACCCCCAGCCAATATCTGGAAAAACTTCAGGGCGGCAGGGCCATTTTCAACCCGGACGAAACATGACAAAACCTGATCGCGAGAGGAGTTATTTTATTGGACGTACAGAGCCAAAAGGATCGTGAACTTGGCACCAAAAGCGTAGGGAAGCTGCTCTTTTCCCTCGCCGTACCTGCGATCACCGCACAGATCATCAACGTGTTATATAATGTAGTGGATCGGATGTATATCGGCCACATTGAGGGAATCGGGCCGCAGGCACTCACCGGTGTGGGCGTTACGATGCCACTCATCACTGCGATCTCCGCCTTCGCGATGCTCGCAAGTATGGGCGGTGCCCCGCGCGCCTCTATCCTGCTCGGACGCGGAGACCGGGAGGGCGCACAGAAGGTACTGGGCAACTGCGCCTTTCTGCTGGTGACGATCGCCGTTGTGCTGACGGCGCTGCTGCTCCTGTTCAACCGGCCGATCCTGCTGCTCTTTGGCGCGAGTGAGAACACGATCGGCTACGCGCTTGAATACATGAACATCTACGCCCTGGGGACCATTTTTGTCCAGACGGCGCTGGGGCTCAACGCCTTTATCACCGCACAGGGTTTTGCACGCACCAGCATGCTCACTGTGCTCATCGGTGCGGTCTGTAATATTATTCTAGATCCCATTTTTATCTTCGCGTTCCATATGGGCGTGCGCGGGGCCGCTCTGGCCACAATCCTCTCCCAGGCGATTTCCTCCATCTGGGTCCTGCGCTTTCTCTCCTCCGGTAAAACGGGGCTGCGCCTGAAGATCCGCAGTATGCGCCCGGATTTTAAGGTGCTGGGCCCGTGCGTGGCGCTGGGGCTCTCCCCGTTCATCATGCAGTTTACGGAGAGTGTGCTAATCGTCTGCTTTAACACCTCGCTGCTCAAGTACGGCGGCGACCTGGCTGTGGGCGCGATGTCCATCCTCACGAGCGTGATGCAGTTCATCTGGATGCCCGTGCAGGGGCTGACGCAGGGCTCCCAGCCGATCATCGGCTTCAACTACGGCGCAGGCAACGCGGATCGGGTACAAAAAACCTTTCAGATCCTGCTGCTTGCAAGCGTCGTCTACACCACAGCCTTCTGGATTGTCTGCCAGGCCTTCCCTGATCTGTTCTCCGCCTTTTTTACGGACGACGCACAGCTCAAGGCGTACACCGCGCCGCTGATGCGCATCTACATGGGTGCCACCTTCCTGTTGGGCGCACAGACCGCATGCCAGCAGACCTTTATCGCGCTGGGCAATGCGAAAACCTCCCTTTTCCTGGCCCTGCTGCGCAAGGTATTCCTGTTGATCCCACTGATCTACATCCTGCCCAACTTCATCCCCAACCAGGTACAGGCTGTCATCTGGGCGGAACCGGTGGCGGATACCATCGCCGTCATCACAACAGTGAGCATGTTCGCCTACTCCTTCCGCAAGGTGCTGCACCAGATGCGTGATCGGGCGGCCGAAGTGAAAAAGGGATCGAATATCACAAAAGAATCCATCTAAATGCCCCGGCTGCTGTTCTCTTCCATCAAAAGAGGGCGGCGCCGGATTTTTTGCTTCCATAACGGCGGCAAATATGATAAAATTAATAGTATATCAATAGTTCCAGCCAAAGAGACGAACGATTCATTTCGGACGGGGGTTTTGTAATATGGCAAACATCAGGCAAGTGTACGTGGAAAAGCGGCCGGGCTTCGACATCGAGGCACAGGGCGTTCTGGCGGATCTGCGGGATTCACTGGGGATCAAATCCCTGGAATCGGTACGCGTAATCAACCGCTACTTTATTGACGGATTAAACGAGGAGGACTTCCAGGCGGCGCTGCCGGCTGTGTTCTCCGAACCTAACGCGGACACAGTATCTTTCACCCTCCCAGCGCTGGAGGGGTGCCGCGTGTTCGCGACGGAATTTCTCCCCGGTCAGTACGACCAGCGCGCGGACTCCGCCGCGCAGTGCTGTGCCCTGCTGACCTGCAAGGAGCGCCCGCTGATCACCTGCGCCCAGATCATCGCACTCACCGGTGCGGTTACGGACGCGCAGTTTGAGCAGATCAAGCACTACCTTATCAACCCCGTGGAATCCCGCGAGGCATCTTTGAGCGTACCTGACTCCCTTGATATGCGCAGCGATGTGCCGGAGGATGTCAAACGCGTGGCGGGCTTTATCAACTTCAGCGAGCTCCAGGTGGAGGTGTACCACGCGCAGATGGGATTTGCCATGAGCGTGGAAGACCTCAAGTTCTGCCGTGACTACTTCCGCGATACGGAAAAACGCGATCCGAGTGTAACGGAGCTGCGCGTGATTGACACCTACTGGTCCGACCACTGCCGCCACACCACGTTCCAGACGATGCTCGAAAATGTGGACATTGAGGGCGGTAAGATCTCCAAGGCGATTGAGGACGCCTGGCGCGAGTACATCGTCGCCCGCACAGAGACGGGCCGCAATGCAAAACCTATCACCCTGATGGATATGGCCACCATCGGCGCAAAGGCGCTCAAGCAGCGCGGCTATGCCTGCGAGGTGGACGAGAGCGAGGAGATCAACGCCTGCTCCATCGAAGTGCCCGTGCAGATTGGCGGCAAAACCGAAACCTATCTGATCCAGTTTAAAAACGAGACCCACAACCATCCGACGGAGATCGAGCCCTTCGGCGGTGCGGCCACCTGCCTGGGCGGTGCGA